>Ga0075118_10000030_pt1 | contig 155112 bp, 119 predicted proteins | sample AntAceMetag02UKE_FD_69794 | JGI IMG/M metagenome (GOLD analysis project Ga0075118, IMG submission 69794) | Saline lake microbial communities from Ace Lake, Antarctica - Antarctic Ace Lake Metagenome 02UKE | ecosystem: Environmental > Aquatic > Non-marine Saline and Alkaline > Saline | place...
ATGTTGCTTTTCGTTTTTAACGTGAATTACGTAGGTACCACTTTCGTAGTTATTGTCAAGCAATACCTCTTTTGTACCCTCCGTAGTTTCTGAATGTATGAGCGTACCTGCAATTGAATATACTTCAATATCTGTAGGTAGATTATCTGGCATTACAACTGTGATGAGTCGTAATAAATCAATTAAATATTCAACTTCTCTTTTATCTGCTTCGTAAAAGAGTTTCCACAAGTAACCTCGGTTTTTAGTTTATTCCTTAAATGGAAAACAAACAGCGATCGAAAGTTTTTTCGAATATCCTCAATTGCATCAAAATTGATGATAAAACTGCGATGAACACGCATAAACTCGGCTGGTAAAAACTCCTCAAGTGCCTTTAGTGGTTTATCCAATAAATACTTCTTTCCATGAAAATCATTTACCATAACGTACTTGTCCTCCGCTTCGAAAAAACAAACGGCATCCAAGGGTAAAATCTTCATTCCGTTGCCGCTAGAAACTGTAATAGAAGTCCATTTATTTACCTTTTTGGTTTGCAAAATTTCTTCGCTCAGTTTCAACCAATCGCTTACAGAAGGATCCAGCTGATTCAGCTTTTCCATGGTTTTGCTCAGTCGTTTTTCGTCTATTGGTTTCAATAAATAATCTACCGAATTTTCTTCAAAAGCCTTTAGTGCATAGTTTTCGTATGCCGTTGTAAAAATCACTTTTGGTTGATAATCCAATGCTTCTAACATTTCAAAACCGTTCAATACCGGCATTTCAATGTCCAAGAAAATCAAATCGGGTTTTAGATCTTCAATCAGTAATTTTCCTTTTCTACCATTATTTGTGCTTCCCACAAAAATTAAATAGGGATATGGCTTTAGCATTTCCTTGAGCCGCTCAATAGCCAAAGGTTCATCTTCAACGATTACATAGTTCCTGTTTGTCATGCTTTATAAGGAATTGACAGTAGAACTTTCTTTTCTGGCTCTGATATAAATTCTAATTCATAATCACCTAGATAATGCAATTGAAGCATTTTGGAAACGGTATTTACTCCATTTCCAGTGTTAGAGGTCCTATTAAACCCGGGTCCGTTATCGTAAACTTCTATCTGAATCTTATCACCTATTTGTTTGCCAATTATTCTTACCACCCCTTCTTCCACCTTAGAAGTACCGTGTTTTATGGCGTTTTCGATAATGGGTTGTAACAGCAACCGAGGAACTTGAACATCATTAAGCGTTTCACTAATTTCAATAGAATATTTTAACTGATTGCCAAAACGGATTTTCTCAATATCCAGGTAGGTTTTCAGAATCTCTACTTCTTGTTTTAACGTTGCAAAAGCCGCTTGATCAGGCAAAATATGGTAACGAAACAATTGTGATAATGCAATTACCATATCTTCAGATTTTGGAGACTTGGTGCGAATAAGTGCAGCAATTGAGTTTAGGGAATTGTACAGAAAGTGTGGATTAACACTTGCTTGAAGCGCGCTTAAATTTGCGAGTTTATTCAGTTGTCTCAAATTTTCACTTTCTACAAAAGCAAGTCTTCGTTCCAAATGGTTTTTGTAGCGCAATACTTGTGTTTGGGCAAAAAACAAGGATACAAACACACCCATGAAAGCAAAAGAAACAATATGCGTAGCAGAAGATGGTAAAGTAATGTCGTAATAAGTTAACTTCACATCGTACAAAACCCCCAAAAACGGAGCAATTACTTTAAAGAAAAATCCAATTATTGCTCCCGCGGCTACACATCCAAAAAACGAACTCAATGCAATAAACCAAGGAGTACTGATAAATTTCTTTTCTCCTATAACCTCCTGAAAGACAAAGTTTGAACTGAGCACGACTAAAAACAGCACAGTCCACTCAAACAAATCGTACCAATCAAAATAGTATTCGATTTGTTCTCCGTAAGACTGGCTTGTAGCCCAAATAAGAAGGGTCCAAACCGATAGCGCGGCAACACCTATAAGGAACGCTTTGCGACTGTCTATTATATATTTCCACCAATTGTTTAACATTTCCATATTCTAATTGCGAAGCTAATTAACGAAACTGTATTGGTTTAATGATAACGCTTCCTTTTTGGTCAAATGCTCTTATCCAAAATAACCCCTCGCCTAGTTCCTTTTTGTACAATTCTGTTTTACCCCCTTGACTCGATCCGATGGTTATCAGCTGACCCTGAGCGCTTATTACTTGGTACTCAAATTCTATTGCGTTACTAAACTCAACTGTTACGGATTCAATTGCAGGATAGGGATATACATTTAAACCTGCTTCATTTTTACTTGCATCAACTAGTGAAGTTGTATCTTCTGGCACCACAACATTTGGCAACAGTTCTTCCAACATAATGATCATTCTTGCTCTCATGCCCATAGTTTGTCCCCATTGACCATCTTCGATATTCATAAAAACAATACTGTATTCACCGTCAATGCTATACTCCATAGAGCTCGTTTGCAGTGTCTGTCCTCCATGACCCAAATACGGGCGTCCGGCTATTGTACTAGAAATCATACCTAGACCATACCTTTGATTATTTGCGTAAGGTAGCGTCTCATTCATTTTATCAAAAGATTCTTTTGAAAGAATTTTACCACTATACAGGTCGAATGCCCACTTGGCCAAATCTGCTGGTTCACAAATTACTGCACCAGCAGCCCAAGCAGAAGAAAGAAAACTAACAGGTAGATCGGCCAAATAGCCACTCGAAAGCCATGTTCCTAGATGCTTTTTAGTATAATTTTCGTAGAATGCTAGATATGTGTTGTCCAACTGAGTTGGAAAAAATAACCTTGCCCGCATAGACTCCGCTAATTTTTTACCTTCAACGGCTTCTATTATTTTACCCAATAAAATATATCCAGTATTGGTGTATTCTACTCTTAAACCCGGCGTAAATAGAGGAGGGTCAACGAAATATTTTAACACCGTATCTACAGGTAGTATAGAATCCCAGTTATTATTAACATTTGGGTAATAGTCTTTGTGGTCGGTAAAACTTGCAAGGCCTGATGTGTGATTCAACAATTGCTTTATCGTTACTTGACCATTAATATTAACCGTTGGAATTATATGTTTTCCTAGCGAATCATCAATAGACAGTTTTCCATCTTCCTCTAATAATAGCACTAAAGTTGCAATCATGGTCTTTGTATTGCTTCCAGCATCATACAACAAATCTGTCGTTAACTTCTCCGTGCCATAATTACCATAAGCAGCCTCCCAAACACTTCCGTCTTTAAAATGGATTGCGGCACCAACTCCTTTTGCATTGTAGCTTTTTACTATTTCATTGAATTTTTTGTCTAATGTATCCTTTACAACTGAGCTGATTTGAGCTGTTGTGCTTAAAGAGATAATGATGCCCGCTAAAAGGCCAATAATTTGATTTTTCATAGCTTGTAATTTTCAAGCAAATCAAGGCTGATTATAGCTAAACTGAAAGGCATTAAAGACGAACGTGTAAAAAGGGGGAGGGAATGTGTATAATGTTGGAGGGAATGGTTTTAATGGACTTCTGTTTCAATAAAAAAACCCCTCCGATTTCTCGAAGAGGTTTTTCTGTGGAGAAGATGGGTCTCCCCGCCTGAACGCTCTGTCGGGCAGGCCCGCCTGAACGGGCAGGGAACCGTAGACCTTTTGACTATGTAATAATTATTACAGATCTATTTTCTTTCTAAATCGTCTTCCGGCAGCAGTTTTAAAATACTTTTCTCTTTTTCTTGCCTGCTCCAATGTTTCAAATTCTTCATGATAGACTTTTTTCCAAGGAATGCCTGTTTTTGTACTCGTAACCTTTCCAGCATTATGTTCTGATAATCTTCTTTCAGGATGAGCACTCATTCCAACATAGAACTTACCCGATTTTTTGCTTTTGAGAGTGTAAGTGAAATGTATTCCTCAAACTTAGGGTATAAAAAAAGCCGAATCAGAAATGATTCGGCTTTGTGGAGAATACAGGAATCGAACCTGCGACCTTCTGACTGCCAGTCAGACGCTCTAGCCAACTGAGCTAATTCCCCAAATTTCTTTTTTCAAACGCTCCCCGCCTCAATGTTCTGCCGAGAAGTCTCGACTGAACGTCAGGACGGGCAGGTAGCCAACTGAGCTACATCCCCAATTTATTTGGTGGCAATTTTAAGTAAACTTTACTTATTACCTATTACACAATAGAAACAAGTTGTAAAAAAATCTCTAAAAAAGGGAATTGAAGCCAGTGGGCCAATCAAAACGCGCTTCTTTAGATTAAACTTAATTTCATAGTTTGGATTAATAAACCATCGCGTTTTTTTATCTAAACTGTAATTGTGCTTCTTTACTATACTTAAAAACCTCGCTGTAGAAATTCCAGTATCCTTTATTTCAACTAACGATTCTATAACTCTTTCACTTTCTCCAAAAGCCTTTAAAAGCCCCTTGAATAATGGCATTGGTAATAAATGATACCATGGAGCAACGCTGGTCCATTTCTTTTTACAAATCTGCTGATGTCCTCCAAATGGCATATACCAAGGTGGAAACCCAAAAAAGACTTTTCCATTTGGGGTAAGCAAGCCTTTCATAAAGCCCATAAAGCGATCTTGATCGTGAATGTGCTCGATTACATCGCGTAAAATAATGAGATCAAATTTTTCGTCAGACGATAGGTCCCACTCGTAAATATCTTGGTTGATGAGTTTGAATTTGGAGTCTGGCATGGCTTCATTAAGCCATTCTTCTCCCATATTCAATTTACCTTGATTAAGGTCAACGCCAATAACGCTGCAGCCCTTTTCAATAAAAGGAAGAATGTTTCCTCCCTCACCACAACCAATTTCTAAAACCTTAGTTTCTTTGGATATAGGCATTACTGCCTCAATGTACGGTAGAACAAACCTTCTGGTACTATCAGCTTGTTCGTTGAAATACTGCTTTCTATTTAAATGTCTTTCTTGCATTAACTTTGAAAATGGTTGGCCGAAATTAAAACTTTTACCTTCCCTATTAATTAATGTGCTGCCAACCAATTATCTCCCGTTCCACTATCCACAACTAGTGGAACTGAAAGCTTAAAAGCATTTGACATTTTCTCTTCAATTATTGGTGTGATTTCTTCAAGTTCTCCTTTTGGAACATCAAACACCAATTCATCATGAACTTGAAGTAACATCGTGGTTTTAAAATCACTTTCTTTAAGAAACTTATGAATGTCGAGCATCGCTAATTTAATAATGTCTGCTGCGCTTCCTTGAATAGGAGCGTTTATCGCGATTCTTTCTGCCTGAGATCTTACGGTGCCATTTGCTGAATTAATGTCTCGAAGCGGTAAAATTCTCCCCATTATAGTTTCACAGTAATTATTCTCACGAGCAGTTTCAATAGACTTGTCCATGTATGCTTTTACACTAGAATACTTTGCGAAATAAGAATCAATAATCTCCTTGGCTTCCGTTCTCCCGATTCCTAGATTTTGAGCTAACCCAAATGAACCCTGACCGTAGGCTATTCCAAAGTTTACTGCTTTTGCCTTTGAACGCATTTCACGAGTAACTTCTTCTGGATCAACCCCAAATACTTTGGCTGCCGTTGCGGCATGTATGTCTTCACCGTTTTTAAAAGCTTCGATCATTCCTTTATCCCCACTCAGAGAAGCCATTATTCTTAATTCTACTTGGCTATAATCCGAAGCAAGCAAGGTGTGCTTGTCATCTCTCGGAATAAATGCTTTTCTGATTTCACGACCGCGTTCTGTTCGGACTGGAATATTTTGCAAATTGGGCGACTCTGAACTTAATCTACCCGTTGCAGCAATAATTTGATTATAAGTGGTGTGTATTCTTCCGTCAGCATGAACCAATAAGGGAAGTGGATCTACATAAGTGTTTCTAAGCTTTACCAGCTCTCTAAAGTCTAAAATTTTGCCTACAATCTCGTTTTCAGGAGCATATTTCTTTAGAATTTCTTCGTTGGTTTGAAACTGGCCTGTTTTCGTTTTTTTGGCTTTAGCATCAATCTTTAAATGCTCGAATAAAATCTCTCCTACTTGTTTTGGCGAAGCAATATTGAAATTCGTTCCTGCCAATTCATAAATCTCTCCCTCCACTTTTTGGGCATCGATTAATAACGTTTCGGACAACTCTTTTAAGCTTTCAGAATTCAATTGAATTCCCTCTTCTTCCATATCAGCAAGCACAACCAGCAAAGGAGATTCTATCTTGTTAAACAAATCTGCCAAACCCGCTTCTTTAAGCATCGGTTCAAAAACTCTTTTCAGGCGCAATGTAATATCGGCATCCTCACAAGCATAATCTGAAATAGATTCTTGAGGAATATCCCGCATTGTTTTCTGGTTCTTTCCTTTTGGACCAATTATTTCTGAAATTGGAACTGAAGTGTAATTCAGGAAAGCTTCAGCCAAATAGTCCATCCCATGTTTTCGAGTATTTGGTTCCAACACATAATGAGCCAACATGGTATCAAAATAAGGGCCTTCTACTCGCACTCCATATTTACGCATTACCAGAACATCGTATTTTAGGTTTTGACCAATTTTTTGAGTTTTATTGTTTTCAAAGAGTAGCCTAAACTCATTAACTATCGCTTGTGCTTCTTTTAAGTCAGAAGGCACTGGAACGTAGAAGGCCTCGAAAGCACTGATCGAAAAAGACATTCCAACTAGCTCCGCTTTTAATGGATCTAAACCCGTTGTTTCGGTGTCGAAACAAAAACTGTCTTGGAAGGATAAGATCGAAATTAAAGACTTCCTTTTTTCTTCTGTATCTGTAAAATGATATTCATGGAAACTTGACGCTAGGTCTGAACCACTTGTTTCTAGTTCGGTCTCAATTTCACTAGACTCTTCGTTAACCGCAATTGGACTTCCAAATAAATCCATTTGTCCATTGGTAGAAATTATCTTTTTTGGTGCCCCAGAAGAACCAATTGAAATGGTTTCACCCAGCACCTTGGTTGCAAGATTTCTGAATTCCAATTCAGTAAACAGTTCCCTGAGAATATCTTTATCTGGCTCTTCCAAAATGAGTTTGTCTGGCTCAAAATCAACAGGTGCATCTAATAAAATGGTTGCTAATTTTTTAGAAAGAAAAGCCTGCTCTTTATTGGCCTCCACTTTTTCCTTCATTTTACCTTTGAGCTCATGTGTGTGTTCGTAAAGCCCTTCCATAGAGTCGTAATCTTTTAACAGCTTTGCTGCAGTTTTTTGACCCACACCAGGAATACCGGGAATATTATCAACTGCATCACCCCACATTCCCAGTAAGTCAATTACTTGGTCTGGCCGACTAATATCAAATTTTTCGCAAATTTCTGGAATACCCCAAACCTCAGCCGGTCCACCTCCACGAGCTGGGCGGTACATAAATATATTTTCAGATACCAGCTGACCGAAATCTTTATCGGGAGTCATCATATAAACCGTAAAGCCTTCTTTTTCTGCTTTTTTAGCCAATCCTCCAATAACATCATCGGCTTCATAACCCGCCGCTTCAAGTATTGGAATCTTAAAACCTTCAATAATTTTTCTGATGTAGGGCTCCGATAGCTTAATGTCTTCAGGGGTTGCATCTCGATTGGCTTTGTACTCAGAATATTCTTGTACGCGCACGTTTGGAGACTTATGATCAAACACTACCGAAATGTGGGTTGGTTTTTCTCTTTTCAAAACATCCAACAACGTATTTGTAAATCCAAATATTGCTGAAGTATTCAACCCTTTAGAATTTACTCTTGGGTTTTTTATAAAAGCATAATAGGCTCTAAAAATCAGTGCATATGCATCTAATAAAAAAAGTCGCTTATCTCCATTTTGATCTGTCATGAGTGTTTTTTGTAGGATTTCGAAATTAAGGAAAATGGTTTCATATTTCAGAAGCTCATCGCTATTAATCAATTAAAAATTAATATTGCAGCAATGAACGCTTCAATTAGCAAACTCAGTATTGTAATTCCCGCTTATAATGAGGCGGCTACTATTCATCTTATCCTTGATAAAGTGCTGGAAGTAGAACTTCTAAATAACATCAGCAAAGAAATAATTATTGTGGATGATTGTTCTGTGGACGATACAAATCAAAAAATTCATGAATATATAGACAACCATCCCGATACTGATATTCAACATTTCTTACAACATAAGAATCTGGGTAAAGGCGCTGCATTGCATAGAGGTATTAAAGAATCGACAGGTGATTACTTAATAATACAAGATGCCGATCTAGAATATGATCCCGCGGAATATAACATTCTATTAAAACCCGTAATTGATGGTTTTGCAGATGTCGTATATGGGTCTCGTTTTCTGGGTGGAAAGCCGCATCGCATTTTATTCTTTTGGCACAGTATAGGAAATCAGTTCTTGACTTTCCTTTCCAATATGTTCAATAATTTGAACCTTACGGACATGGAGACTTGTTATAAGTTATTTCATACCAAAACCATTCAAGGACTTACATTAAAAGAAAATCGTTTTGGATTTGAACCTGAAGTTACCGCAAAAATTTCTCGTATTCCTAAGGTTCGAATCTATGAGGTTGGGATATCTTACTATGGCAGGACTTATGATGAAGGAAAGAAAATCAACTGGAAAGATGGTTTTCGTGCTCTATACTGTATCGTGAAATACGGTGTTTAATGTATAAAACACCTATAATACATTAAGTTAGTTAACCAAATTTTACATTTATATTCGCACTTAAATTTAATAAAATAATAACCATGAGAAAATTAATGATGGGATTAGCAGTATCCTCAATGATTCTAACTGCATGTAATAAAGCGCCTGAACTTACTATGACCGTTCCTACAACAGGTAATGTTGGAGAAAACGTAGCAATGACTAGTGGTGGTGACATCAAAAAAACATACAATGTAAACTGGAGCTTTGGTGACGGTGGGTCGGCTTCTACTTTTGATGCTAATCATACTTACGGAGAAGCTGGCACTTATACGGTTACTCTAACTGCAACAAACAGAAAAGGCAGCAACTCTACAACAGATAGTAAAGTAATTACTATTTCTGATAACGGCATTGATGCTGTTGAAACCAAAATGGAAGAGAACGCAGTTGCGATGGATGCTTGGTGGGCTAATGCTGCTGGTACTTGGTCTTTTGGAACAGGTTCAATAACTTTTACTGGTTGTGGTACTAGTTCAACCAACTCTGCAAAACTGACTGCTGACACAAGGTCTCAAGCAATTAAAGTAACTATTGTTGATGAAAGCGTTTCATATGATGGTAGCTACTACACAAATGAAAACGGAGAAACGAACGGCTACAGTTTCAGTGTTATCGATGCTGATCACGTAAGAATTGGATCGTTACGCTATTTATTTGTTAATACTGACAACAACGTGAATGATCACGCTGACATGGATAGTGGAATTTACGAATACACAAACTCAGGAAGTGTTATTACTTTGAAAAGAAACGTTGAAACTATTAACACATTTAACGGAACGGATAAGCCTTGCGTTGAAAACACTGTTTACACTTATACTCTGACTAAGTAGTCAAAAAATAAAAAACATTAAAAAAGCCGTTTTTGAAAAATCTCAAAAACGGCTTTTTTTTGCTATAACTTTTATTTTCAACACTTAAAACTGCATTTCAGGAATATCTCCTTCCACCAACAAACTGCCTTCGGTAGCGTTTACTATATCTTCTACGGATACACCTGGAGCTCTCTCTAGAAGCTTAAAACCTCCCCCCTTCATTACTTCAAGTACTGCTAAATTCGAAACTACTTTCTTAACGCAACCCACTCCAGTTAAAGGTAAAGAACATTCTTTTAGCAGTTTAGATTCCCCTTTTTTATTGGTATGCATCATGGCCACAATAATGTTTTCTGCTGATGCTACTAAATCCATAGCACCACCCATTCCCTTTACCATTCTTCCGGGAATTTTCCAATTGGCAATGTCTCCGTTTTCAGAAACTTCCATTGCTCCAAGAATAGTTAAATGAACATGCTGACCACGAATCATTGCAAAAGACGTTGCAGAATCAAAAATTACAGCTCCCTTTTCGAGAGTAACCGTTTGTTTTCCTGCATTAATTAAATCGGCATCTTCTTCTCCATCAAAAGGAAAGGGGCCCATTCCTAGTATCCCGTTTTCGCTCTGAAACTCAACATCAATTCCCTCTGGAATAAAGTTAGCCACCAACGTAGGAATTCCTATTCCCAAATTCACATATTGTTTGTCCTGCACCTCTTGTGCAATTCGCTGTGCTATTTGTTCTTTGCTTAAGCTCATGTGTGTGTTTTTATCTGTCGCTAATTTAATTTGAATAAATGAATATTCCCTATACTCGATACTGTATCTCTACAATATAATTCTCTTTCCCTTTCGGTTCTTAACCCCTCACTATGCACTAGCACGTGCTTTATTCCAATGCTCTTGGCATGTTGAATAAACTCTTCACTCAATTCTTGATTGTAAATATTTGATAGCCCCTTACGATTCATGTAATATAAACTAACGTTAGGAGAAGGGTCAAATACACTAAGTACAGGAACCTCCTTTGTGATTCCATTCTTATTTAACCAGGGCTCAATCTGGGTTAAGTTGTTATCCAGCTTGTTGTAAAAAGTCCAAGTATGCGTTCTTGTTTCAGCAATGATCTGAGCGGAGGAAACGTTTTGGGCTACGAAAGGAATTAATGCTACAACAATAATAACAAGCATTAGCTTACTAGAAAACATCGTCTTAATAAGTGAAACGCTATACGCTGCTATTAAAGGTAAGCCCCCGTAAAGACAAATAATATAATAATCGTGATGCCCAAATCTCTCAAAAAAAAGGAGAACAAAGCTTCCGGTTAATAGAGCATAAACCACTAATGAAACCGTTTCCTTTTGAAGCTTTTTATACCATAAAAGACCTAAAGCAAAAAACGGAACGGTTAATAACCAAAGGGACTTATAGGCCAATAGTTCATTGTACCAAAACTCCATAAAATTGGTTTTCACCCCTATTATTTGATCTTCGGAAAGTGTCCAATAAGGCACGGTGTCTAATAAAAAGTAGACGTTTCCTGATTGGGCATTGTACCAAGCTGCATACTGCACCCAAATCAACGTAACTGCAAAAGGAACCGCCCAGGGAAGTAGAACTTTAATTGTATTCCAAAACTTTCCTTTTTGAAAAGATATTATTTCATAGGAGGCAATAGCAACTAACAATATTCCCGCTGAAACCTTTGTAAGCATAGCCAAAGAAAAAAATAACACCCCCAAGGAGACGCTCCACTTGGAAGGATGTTTTCTCCATTTTTCATAAAAATATAGGCCACCAAAAGAAAGTGCTAAGGCAACGGTATCTGGTAAAAATTCGATTCCGTAATAGACCAATATCGGTGGTGTAAAACAAAAGATATTCAACAGAACCGAAACGATTGTACTCTTTGTTTTTAGATAAAACCACTGAAATAAAAGGTAAAAACCTAAGGCTAATAATCCCCACCACCACCAGCGGAAAATTTCATTTGAAAATCCAAAAACTTGATAGGTTTTACCAATCAAATAATAGAACACAGGAAACTCTCCTACGGCTTTGCCTGAACCCTCAAACAGCTGATGTAATTGTGGCTCAAGTAATGGTAACTCTTTTTGCGCATAATTTTGCGCCATTGATGCCCCGTCACACTTACGCCACATGTGCGTTCCCTCTGGGAATCGATCCATGTTTTCAAAATATCCGTAAGAAGCACTTTGCCATACAAATAACAGCAAAAACAAAAGGTCTCTTATAAAACGAGTTCCTTTATCCCACTCAAAAATTTTGTCTAAAAATTGGCTCAACCTAAGCCTTTTGGCGAACTGTGCGTTGCTCTATTCTCTTTTCGTAATTCACTCCTTGAAAAATGCGCTGAACAAAAATACCGGGTGTGTGAATTTGGTTGGGATCTAGCTCTCCCAGGGGAACCAACTCTTCAACTTCAGCAACTGTAATCTTACCTGCCATTGCCATTAGGGGATTAAAATTTCTTGCTGTTGCCTTATAAACCAGATTACCAGCAGAATCACCTTTCCAAGCTTTAACGAATGCAAAGTCTGCTGTAAGTGCTGTTTCTAGAATATGTGGTTTACCATTAAACTCTCGCACTTCTTTTCCTTCTCCAACCTCAGTTCCGTAACCAGCTGGGGTAAAAAACGCAGGAATACCAGCTCCACCGGCTCTGCATCGCTCAGCTAAAGACCCTTGAGGTATTAGGTCCACATCCAGCTCTCCGCTTAACATTTGACGTTCAAATTCATCGTTTTCACCCACATAGGAGGAAATCATTTTTTTAATCTGATGGTTTTGTAACAATAGACCCAATCCAAAATCATCAACACCTGCGTTATTAGAAATACAGGTTACTCCTGAAACTCCCAAGCTAACTAACTCAGCAATCGCGTTTTCTGGAATTCCACACAAACCAAATCCCCCGAGCATGAAGGTCATGTTGTTTTCAACACCTTGCAAAGCCTCGTGCACATCGGCTACTTTTTTATTCATTGCCATATCATCAGATTTTGAATCTCAAATGTAAAAATTGAAAAAGGAAAATTGGATAAAAAGCTCGTTTAGATTAATCCCAGTCAGACTGTTTATCTCTTCCATATCGATTACTGCCTGACTCTATAACCTCATCGCAATTCAGATTAACATCTAAAGGTAAAGGTGGTTTTTCAAAATCTCCTTTACTAATATCAATTGATTCGTCTGCATAAACCTTATTCATAAAATAGCCCCAAATAGGCAACGCCATATTTGTTCCCATTCCTTTTGATAAACTGCTAAACCGAACCGCCCTGTCTTCTGCTCCCACCCAGACTCCCGTAACTAAATCTGGAGTAATGCCAATAAACCAACCATCAGACTGGTTTTGAGTCGTTCCTGTTTTACCTGCAATTGGAATTTCCATTGGGATTCCACCATAAGGGCGGGTTTCTTTACTAAACCGTAGTCGTATGGCTGTTCCGCCAGAGTTTTTTGCTAAATCTCGATTATAGTTGTAGGAGGTTACGCCTTTCATTAACTCCAGCATTAGATAAGCATCGCGTTCACTTAATACCGAATTTGTCTTTCTATGAACTAAGTTATTATAAATCTCGTTTCCATTTTTATCCATTATTCGAGTAAGAAAAACCGGCTCTAAGTACTGGCCTTTATTAGCAAATGAGGCATAGGCACCAACCATTTCTGCTAATGCAACATCAGCAACACCAAGACATAATGAAGGAACGGCCTCCATTTCACCCTTAATCCCAGCTTTACGTACAAAATTTACAACTGCCTGGGGACTTACTTGCTTCATAACATAAGCAGTAACGGTATTCATTGAGTTTGCCAGACCATATTTTAAAGACACATTATAACCGTAGTCTCGACCTGGGTTGTGTGGTGTCCAACTTTTTAACAATCCATATTCACCCTTTTCAAAAGTGTAGGGAACGTTTGGAATTTCATCACAGGGTGAAAGACCTTTATCGGTAATTGCTAATGCATAAACAAATGGTTTTATAGTAGAACCTATTTGCCGTCTGCCTTGATAAACATGGTCGTATGAAAAATACTTATTATTAATGCCGCCAACCCATGTCTTTATATATCCATTATGCGGATTTACCGACATTACACCAGCATGTAAAAAACTTTTATGGTAGCGCAACTTTTCTCTAGGAGAAATTATCGTGTCAATTTCTCCTTGCCACGAAAACACCTTTGCTGGCACGGGAGTATTGAAAACAATTATGATGGAATCTTTAGACATGCCCTCGTTTCTCAGTTCACGATATAGGTCGGTCCTTTTTATTGCTCCATTCATCAAACGCTCGATGGTCTTATCGCTGATTCCGTTTGCAAAAGGTGGGTTCTTTTTATGTTTTAAATGGGCCCAAAAATCTTTTTGTAATTCCGTTTTCAAGTGCTGAGTAACCCCATACTCCGCATAGCGTTGCATTCTAGAATCAATGGTCGAGTATATCCTCAGTCCATCTCTATAAATATCATATTTCTCTCCGTTAGGTTGAGCCAACTTATAGTTACCCTCCTCATCTTTTGCTGAAGTCAATTTGTGCAAATAGGCTCGAAGTGCTTCCCTAAAATACGGAGCGCTTCCATCTTTATGGTCTACCCTCTGAAAATCAAGAAGTAATGGAAGTTGTTTCAAAGAATCATAAACCTCTTCTTCTAAAACTTCATTTCTAACCATTTGACCCAAGACGACGTTTCTTCGTTCGGTTGTTAGTTCTAGCCTTCTGTTTGGATTAAATAGCGATGGGTTTTTTGCCATTCCAACCAAAACTGCCGCTTCATTTATAGATAAACTATCCGGTGTGGTGTTAAAGTAAACCTGTGAGGCTGATTTAAGTCCTACTGCATTATTAACAAAATCAAATCGATTGAGATACATAGTAAGTATCTCATTTTTGGTGTATTGTCGCTCTAATCGGATTGCAATAATCCACTCTTGAAGTTTTTGTTTTATCCGTTCCAGTTTAGTTCTTGGGCGTTCACTAAAAAGCATTTTGGCCAGCTGCTGTGTAATTGTACTCGCACCTCCTTTTGTTCCTAAAAATATAACGGCTCTAAAGAGGCCTCGTGCATCTATTCCACTGTGATTATAAAATCGTTCATCTTCGGTCGAAACCAGCGCATTAATAACATGAGGTGATATTTCTTCAAACGCCATTTGACTTCGGTTTTCACTGAAGTACTTTCCCAGTAACTTTCCATCTGCCGTATAAACCTCGGTAGCTAAGTTGTTTTTAGGGTTCTCTAATTCTTCAAATGTTGGCAGAGCACCAAAAACCCCCAAAGAAATTAAATACATCAAAAGTGTAAACAGCACTACAGGAGAAAAAAGTAGAAGCCATAGCCACAGTAATAGACGGCCTCGAGTAAGTTTTTTCTTCTTGGGTTCCTTTTTCATTAGATTGTAAAATTAGGGCTTTAGGCCTCGTGGCTCCGTTATCTGCACAAACCTTTTAACGATTTTAATGTCAATAATGTATGCTGGGCTCTACTATTTTGCAAAAAAATCCTCTTGGAGGTGCATAATTGGTGCAAAGAAGCTGATTTTCAATGTTATATTTGAACGCTAATTTATCTTATGATTAAAAAGGGAATTCTACTTATAGGAGCTATCGTGGCATTAACTACTGTCGACGCACAGCAAAAAACGAACGAAGATCCTAAGTGGATAGAGAGTATGCTGGATCCAGCTGCTAATTTCTTTGAAACACAGCGCCTCTTTTACGAATACTGGTCTGACAAAACACCCGGAAAGGGCGATGGATACAAGCCATTCAAACGTTGGGAGTGGTTTTACGAACAAGAAATTAATACTGAGGGTGACCTTCCAAACTATAACCAAATCATGCAATCAGTAGCTGTTTTTAAAACCAACGCATCAGCTCAGGATGCCAGCTCCAAATCAGACACTCTATGGACCCCTATTGGCCCAATTTCTAAACCAATAGCAAGTTCAGGTCAGCCTAATGGTATGGGCCGTGTAAATGCACTCGGTATGCACCCAACAAATGATTCCATACTTTTCATTGGGACACCTAACGGAGGAATATGGCGTACCTATGATTTTGGTAAAACATGGCAAAGCAATACAGATACTCTGGCTACCATGCAGGTTTCGAGCATCAATTTTAACCCAAAAAACCCAAACATAGTTTATGCTGGAACCGGTGATAGAGATGCTGGATCAAGAACACAAATAGGTGTTTTAAAGTCCATAGATGCGGGATTAAGCTGGAAGGTGAGTAATAGTGGAATGGGAAATGTGATTGTGGGAAAAATGATTATTGACCCCCATCACCCAGACACCATTTTAGCAGCTACCAGTAACGGTATTTATAAGTCAATTAACGGGGCTGTTTCATGGACTCGAAAAGGTTCTGGATCTGGTTATAAGGACATTGAGGCCGCTCCAAATGACTTTAGTAAGCTTTATGCTGCTTCGGGAGGAACGATGTGGTACTCTCAAGATGGTGGAGAAAACTGGACTAGGTCAACGGGTATAATCAGCGGTAGTAGAGGTGCAATTGCTGTAAGTGCAGATAAGCCGAACTATGTCTATTTTATACAAACCTCTAACCGAATCTTTTCGGGCATATGTCGTTCAACAGATTATGGAAAAACATTTACTACCCGTTCAACTACTCCCAATATCATGGACTATGATATTAACGGAAATGGAACTGGTGGTCAAGCATGGTATAACTTAGATATTACCGCGAACCCAAATAACGCTGAAGAACTATTTGTAGGTGGGGTAAATATTTTCAAATCTACGAATGGAGGAAGTAGTTGGACGAATTCGGCTCATTGGTTAGGTGCTGTGCATGCTGATCAGCATGTATTAGAGTTTAGTCAAAGTGGCAATTATATGTTTGTTGGGAATGATGGTGGGGTTTATTTCACAGCAAACCGAGGCGGTAATTGGACAAATATTTCAAGCGGGTTGCCAATTTCTGAAATCTATAAGTTAGGCCAAAATAAATTCAACGAAAACGAAGTCATTTGTGGTTATCAAGATAATGGAACGGCTATTTATAGAGGAAACAACAGCTGGACAACTGAAATTGGTGGCGACGGAATGGAGTGCGCCTTTGATCCCACCAACACTTCTTATGTATACGGCGAGTTATATTATGGTGCAATTAGACGCAGTTCTAATGGAGGAAGAAACTTTGGAAGTATAACTAATAGTATCAGCGAACAAGGGGCGTGGGTTTCTCCTTTCATTTTGGGTGAAGCTGATCCTAAATACATGTTTGCGGGATATGTAAATGTTTATCGAACGACTAACGTTCGTGCGGGAAGTGTTCAATGGAGTAGTATAACAGGAAACATAACTGGGGCACCAAATTCAACATATCGTGTTCTAGAACAAAGTCCTGCTAACACTAATATTCTTTACATTCTGCGCTCGGATGGCGCGCTTTACCGTTCGGATAATTGCAAAGACGCAACTCCTACATGGACAAACCTAACCTCTTTAAAACCAGCCGGAATAAACCCAACAGATATGGAGGCTCACCCTTTTAGAGAAGGTGTGCTTTACATTACTGGTGGTAATAACGTTTATGTGTCTACCGACAAAGGAAACTCATGGACTGACATAACTTTAAATCTTCCTAATTCATCAAAAAGAACAATCGTTTATGATGAATACAGTCCCGGAGGCATATATGTAGGCGGAACTCCTGGGGTTTATTACATCGACTCTACTTTGTCAAACTGGGTAGATTATTCTCAAACCCTTCCCGAAGATGTCTCTGTCACTGAGCTCGAAATCGCATACAACCAAAATGCTCCAGCTAAATCAAAGATTCGCGCAGCCACATATGGACGAGGACTTTGGTCCGCCCCAATGTTTAATGTAGATAATCGATTTGCTAAAGCTGAAATCTCTGGCGATAAAGGGAATTACTGCATCGGTGATACTATTCGCCTTAGTTCATCTCTATCCAAAAATGCGAGCGCATACGAATGGGGTATTAAGCCAGCCACTTTTAGATTTGTAAGTGCTAGTTCCGTAAATAGTAAAGAGATTTCTGTCGTTTTACTTGCTGATGGGTACTATAATGCGTCTTTAATTGTATCCAACTTTTTTGGTAAAGACACTACCGAAATTCAAAACTTATTATTTGCCACACCTCAACTGTCAAATACTTGTGTTACAAATACTGCTTCATCAGGTAGAACGGGAAGTGGTGTTTTTAAAGTAAAAGCTGGTAGTCAAGAGTTTAATTCTTTTGGCTATGATGGTGTTTCTAGCAATACTAATGCAAGTTGTGAAGGCATCTTCTTTTTTGAACCAGACAGTAGTTATTTAGTTACTATTCAAGTAGGAAGTTCTATTGCCGAATTCGCTCAAGTTTACCTTGATTATAATAACAATGGAAGTTTTGCAGATGCAGGCGAGCGTATTTACAGTGGTGCAGCAAAAGTTGGGCAACATACGTTTAACTATATCGCTCCGCCAATAGCTATTTTAAATCAAAAGCTACTAATGAGAGTTGTTAGTGATCGACCAGCTTTAAATTCCAGTTGTGGAAACTTAACCCATGGAGAAAGTAGAGATTATGGAGTTGTGTTTGAAAAACCAGTAGTCACAATCGTTACGTCAAGCAAGGTGGTTTGTCCTAACGAAGCAATTCTAATAAGCCACAACTCATTTGGGAAAATAAATACTGTAAAATGGGATTTTGGGTCCGGTGCTAGCCCAAGATATAGTGAGTCGATTTACGACCAACAAACGAGCTACAAGTGGGGAGGACAAAAATTAATTTCTTTTACTGTAAACGATAAATATGTTTTTTATGACTCCGTTTTCGTTCGCTTTTCTCCTTATTCTAATCTAATTGTTGACTCTGTAAAAAGTAATCTTTGTGAAACAGGAACTGCCGTTTTACAATTAATTGATAGCTCGGGTGCTCCCAACGCCAAATACTCTTGGTTTAGAAATAACACATTGCTGCAGGTTCAGGGTGATACACTTTTTAGCCAAAAAACATTTAATCGATTTAATACTCTTGAGTTCTTTGTTGTCGTAAGCGATAGTTTCTGTACAGACACATCAGACCTGCTATTCTTAACTCCAAAAGAAAAACCAGTGGCATTAATGGCTGGGTTTCCTCCTATTCAATGTTTGAGTGGAAATCGATTTCCATTCAATGATAACACCACCATGACTACTTCTGGATTTACGAGAGTCTGGGATTTTGGAGACGGCTCAACCTCCGCTCAAGAACAAGCATTTCATAGCTACCTTGACACGGGGATTTACAAAATCAAGCTTCGAATAAATGGAAATAATGGATGTAATGATTCTGCATTTGCCCAAGTAAAATTAAACCCTAGTCCCATCTCTACTTTTTCTACCTACATAATAAACGGTCTAGACGTTTCTTTTATGCCAATTGATACCTCCTGGCTAAACTATGCTTGGAATTTTGGTGATGGAAACTCTTCTAACACAAAAGCACCGACTCATTCTTATTTAGCAATCGGTTCATATACAACTGAACTGCAAGTTACCAGTGATGGAAATTGCGTAACCAAAACAAAAGAAGAGCTTGGCGTGGAAAATCCAGATGGTATTCAGCAGTTCTTTAGTTTGAACAATACTGTTATTTACCCCAACCCATCTAAAAGAGCATTTTATATTAAACTTCCGAGCATAGGTGAGTATTTTATTACTGTTTTTGACGTAATGGGCGCCGAAATAATTCATGATCAGCACTCATCAACTGAGGGGAATGAGTTTTCATTTGAATTATTTCGTTCAGGTGTTTATTTGGTTAAAATACAATCTGGAACTGATGCTGTTTTAAAACAAGTTATTTTGGATTAACCTCTATTTTAACTGTAAATCGTTCTGTTTTTTCATTCTATTATTGCATAATATTGATGTATCAATGAAAAACGAAAAATTAGATGCTTTAGTTTATTTTTTGATGGATAAAACCGTTAGAATTTCAAAAAAATACGCTTTAAACCGACTTAAAGAAGAGGGATATGACATTACCATTGATCAATGGGTAATACTACTTCGGATTCATGAAGAAAAACAACAAACTCAAGTTGAATTGGCCGTTGCTGTTAATAAAGATACCGCAAGTATTACTAGAATTTTAGACTTGCTGCATGGTAAAAAGTTGGTGCGACGAATACCGAATGAATACGATAAGCGAAAAAGCGCGTTAGTACTTACATCTAAAGGTGAAGCCTATGTAAGGGAAGCTAAAGAAATAGTTGAGGCAATTCGCGAAGAGGGTTTAAAAAACATTAGTGCATCAGACATTGAAACAACCAACCGAGTGCTAAAACAAATGGCCATTAATATGACTTAATCGCCCTTACCTCGATAAGGTTGACCCGAGTCCCCTTCTAATAATTCATCCTCATCCCTTAGTTTAGCCTTCTCTCTCCTAAGCACTTCTTTTCTTACCTTTTTAAGTTCTTTTTTATTACTTTTTACACCAGTGCTGCTCGCTACGCCGCTCATTGCAAGCTTACTCCAATAGTGAAAAATCTCTTTTGATGTATCCCTTTGTGTATACACTAAACCCTTTTTTGTAATAAAAAAATGAGGGTTCTTTGTATAAACAACTCGATTAGCAATAAAGCCTTTCATTGCCATTCCAATCCCCTTGCGCATAGTATCATTCTTATTTAAGAACGTTACGCGCAGATCGTTGTAGAGCAACTTCATATCTCCGGTTCCAAAGTCGTTGTAGGCCTTAAAATCAATTCCAGCACCAAGAACATCTCCGCTTTTCACCCCAACAAATGCTGTGTGAGTAAGGTAATTATTGAGGGTTCGAGCATCAAATTCTCCAAGACTAGCGTGACCCTCAAAATAATTATTTGGTTCCGTGTTGTTAAACTCAAATGTAGCGCTCATCTGACCATCTCCCATTAACTTTCCTAAAGCAGTCAACCTTGTTGTTTTAGCCTCTTTTTGGTCTCCATAACCGTTCGTGATATTTGTTGCTCTCGCGCTTAAATCTGAAAAGAAGATCTTTCCTGGAACAACACCATTCTTTGCAATTTGGATGTGGGTTACCTCACCAGTTTTTAGTACAACTCGTTTAATGTTTAAACCCAACTCTAGGCTATCCAACCGTTCTTGAGGCATTGGAATATATCGTTTATTTTCAGGTAAGCGTTTGTCTTTAAAGCTTCTAACCCAAAGGCTGTCAATGTCTACAAGTGAAATACTTAAGTTATTTTCATATAAAAGCTGTTTTCCTTTAAACCCCGCCATGTTCACCGAACTTAAATACATTTCAAGCCTGCCTTTTTGCCAACCCGACTGCTGACCAAATTCGAATATTCCGTATTTCGGATCAAGTTTTATTTTTTGCAAATTAAGCTCTTCTGTTTTAGAGTCGTAATTGATAGAATCAAAACTGAAGTTATAGAAATTCTTCATTACATCATATTCAAAATCTCCAAAGCTGAATGCTAGATCAATAATCTGCGGAATTTTTTGAGTTGAATCTGGATTGGGATACTCAAAACCCTCTCCACTAACATTCAAGTGGTTAATTACCAAAGGCTTGGTAAGCGTATCGTTGAAGTCCCATTTGATAAACCCATTTTTAATCTTTAAAGATTGCAATAGTGTTTTGGATATTGCGGCACTATCATTCCCTTCTTTAAATAATGTCAACTCTCGGCTCACTTTATCGGCGTTATCATGAAACTGTGTAAATTCCAAACGAGGGTTTACCGCGTAAATTCCTTTCAAATTAACGGCCTTTTCCTTCGTGATTTGAATCGGATTTAACCCATCGAACTCCACTAAATCGATCTTACCTTCTACAAATAGCTTTCTATCACCATTTTCTTTGACCATATAGCTTCCTGAAAGACCGTACAGTTTTGTGTTTTTATTCCCTGTAGAATATTCAACCTGATCAATGGTAATGTTATTTATAGAGTCTGAAAACTGACGCCTTACATTGAACAACCTTATTGAATGGTCTTTCGCATAATACAGCATATTATCGCTGTTTTTAGTGGTTTCATTAAAGTTAAAGTCCGTTGATTGCATCGTGTATTGTTTAACCTCAAAACGTTCTTCTATTTTTTCTCCTGGCTTTTCTTTCCATATAATACTTAGGCTTCCGTTATCCACAACAAGCGTCTGGTATGTTAACTGACTTATTTTTGTTGAATCAAAAAACCAATTTTGAAGCTGAATAATATCTAGTGCTGAATTGGTTTTTTCATCTTTATTACTCGCCTCAGTAAAGAAACTATAATTAGTAATCGGGTTGCAAACCTCAATATGTCGAGCCGAAAAGCTTTTTCCAAATTTTTGGTTGTTGGGATTAAATCCTGTTGCGTAAATGCTGGCTATTCGTTGTTGGAAAACCGGTTCGTTTTTTTTAGTGTTTTCAATTATTGGATCTTTTCGAAGATTAGATACTTCAAGAATAGAGTCGTTGCTATTAAAACTGATTATCTCTGTCGTTATGATGCTATTTTTTGATCTATTTACAGCCATCAGCCCATTTATTGATGCGGTTAGCGTTGCATAAGAAATTGAACTTTTATTCAGCGCGGTATCTAACTCTATGTTTACCCTTGAACCAATTAATTCGACACCTTTCAGCCGTAGGTTTACAGTGTCTTTATCGCTTCTTTTTACATTCAGGTCCGAGACCCTAACCGTTTCAAAGTGGGCGGCATTAAGCTTTGGAATTTGTGGGCCCTGTTGCTGTTCGATTAGACTAACATCTAAACCCTTCAATTCTAAGCTCTTTGCTGTCAGTATTCTTTCAGATAATAATTGATCATAATCTAATCCTTTTATTTTAAGTAAATCTAAATTCAAGTCACTCGATTTTTTTGACATCGGGTCCACAATTAACCCCGCAATTAAAAGGGTTCTGGACGACGGGTTTGCACTTAACTTTTTCCAAGAAACCTTATCCTGAGTTTTTGGATTAATGAAATAACTCTTGCCACTTTCTAGTGTTGTTTTAAGAAGCAGTGATTGGTCAATTAGTTCCTTGTTATTTAATTCTTTCCAGCTTAGGTTCAATACTGATAAATTGGCTTTATCAAGAGCACCGTAATTCTTGCTTCCATCACGAGAGTTGGTCACGCTAACTTTTGCATTTACAATTTTAAAAATTTTTGTTGAAAGTGAATCTAGTGCATAGGGCAATGTATTTTGGTTCACCATAAAGCTATCCTGTTTAACCATTTCAACTGTATCATATGACAGCTCTAAAACAGGGCTTTTTAATACTACACTGCCCAATACTACCTTTCTTCCTTCTGATAATTTATTTAAGTCTAATTCGCTAATCAAAACACCATCCAGCCGCAAGTTTTCTAAGTGATAAGGCTGTTTCGGATTAAGCATTTTCTTTTTAAGCTTATACTCATTGGGACTTATAGCTATTTCATTGCACTTAAACCGCTGCGTAATACTTGAATATGCTATATCATTTACCTTAATTAAAAGCTCTTCTTTAGGAATTTGGTGCTTAAGCTCACGTATTGAAAGACGATAATTTTTCTGTAAATCCGCTAATATTATTTGATCTAGTATATTGCTGTCTACGTGCGCTCCTTCTACCTTAAGTGAAAACCCATTTACTAGATACATTTTTTTGTTTTTACCCCGACTATCGTTAACCGATACGTTTCCTTGGGTAATCAAAGTAGAGTTTACCTCTATTAGTTCTAACCACTTTTCTAGCTCATCAATCTGATCTGGCGTTTTATTTGTTTGTGGTTTATTCAAAACAAATTTTATTGCCGGTCGTTCAATTTTTAACGTTTTTACTAAATATTCGTTTTTCAAATACGCCCTTTCAAAATCGACACTGTTAAGTTTTATTGCGGGTACAAACAGCGTTAAGTTATTTCTAGTAGTGGAATCTGGTAAAAGTGAGGTTACCCTTAAGTTGTAAAATTCTATTTGATTTTTAAGAGTCGTAATTTTAAACCGATCGAATGAAATGGAATGAGAACTATCCGGCAACACGAAACTTTGTCGACCTGAGTTTAACTCAAAGTCATCTGTAAAGAAAATTTTGTCTTTTTCTTGCTTGCCCTCTTTTACCCTAAAGTTTCTGAGCTTAAATGAAATAGGCTCAAAGCTAAATCTCTGCAAATTTAAACCCTGTGAAATCGAATAGTCAATAGTTGCACCTACTACCTTAAATGTTTTTAGCTTTAAAAGGCTTAAGTACTGGGTAACCGTTTGATAAATATCACCTGAAATTTTAGCGAATTTTATTTTCTGAGTATCCGTACGATTCTGGTGAATTTTTACTGAAGGCGCCGTAATTTTCAATTCTTGAATCAACAGTTTTTTATTCAAGAATATCTCCCATTCTTTCTCCAACTGCAAGTCTACTTTTTCTACCTGAATTGAATAAAACGGAGGAACAGAGGCAACTACTTCTTTGGAAAACTTCTTTGTGTCTGCTGGATAAATCCTAAAGTTAATCAAGCTTATGCGCTGAGTAAAAATATTGAACCTCAATTTATCGTAGTCTAGAATATACTTTTCTTTTGAGGAGTTCTCTATTAATTCGTTTAAATTCATTCGCACTACCTGATCGGTATAGCTATTGACAGCCTTGCGAACAGGAAAAAAAGCAGCAACAATTAGAAGCGCCAAAAAGGCGAACAACATCCAATATTTTTTTGCTCTTTTTTTCAAGTGTATAATTATGTCAACCCTTCAAATTTATCCTTATAGTCGCCTTTTATTATTGACTTTAGCGCGTTTTACTAATACCATTTTCTTAATAATATTGAAGTGATGAAAAAAACACTTAAGTGAAAGTTCTAATCGTTGATAATTACGACTCGTTTACCTTCAATTTAAAGCATTATTTCGAGTTGGTTTGTAATGATGTTAGTGTGATTCGAAACGACTCTAGTGAACTCTGGAATAAACTCGATGAGTGCGATAAAATTGTGCTTTCTCCAGGCCCAGGACTGCCCAGTGAAACGTTAAACTTAAACCGCATTATCATGGAGTTTTCCGATATAAAACCAATTTTAGGAGTGTGTCTTGGACACCAAGCCATAGGTGAGTTTTATGGAGAAGCAATAATAAATCTAGCGCACGTTCTACACGGAAAATCTACCGAAATGAACCGTATAATTGATGACCCTATTTTTCAAAATCTTCCCAAATCCTTTAAGGTTGCTCGTTACCATAGCTGGTCTTTAAATTCTAATTTTTCAAAATCCTGCGTTCTAGAGGTTCTTGCCGTTGATAAAGAAAACAGACCACTAGCAATTCGTCATAAAACGCAAAATATTCGTGGTGTTCAATTCCATCCCGAATCTATTCTTACAGAACATGGTAAAGAAATAGTGAAAAACTGGGTCCAATATTGCTAAAATAAAATCATGCGATTAATAAAAAGCCTTTCACTTTGCCTAATGCTAATTCCTGTTTTATTATCGGGTCAATTAAAAATTGAGGGTACCTTAGTAGACAGTCTAACACAAGAGCCCATCCCTTTTGCTAATGTTTGGCTAAAGGGGACTTCTAACGGAACGCTTACCAATGATTTGGGGCGTTTTACAATTGAAGTTGATACGTCACTCAGTGACAGTTTGGAGTTTAGCCTAATTGGCTATAATCCTAAAAAACACAATATTCACTTAATCCCTAAATTACGCCCATTTTGGATTGAACTTTCGTCTAAATCATTTGAACTAAATGCTGTAATTATAACTCCAATTACCGCTCAGGAATACATTAGACGAGCGATTATATCAATAGAGAATAATTACGATATCGGCGGACGAAAAGACCGATACTACTATCGTGAGGTTATTAAAGAAAACGGAACGTACAATCGATTTACTGAAGCAGTCCTTGACTTGTATCAACCACGACTGAACCCTTCAGTTCACGATACGGCTATAATTCGCATAAAAGGTGGGCAAGTTTTAGACAATGCAGAGTATATAAAATTTATGCATGAATACGTAAAAAAGAAAGTAGACAAAGACAATAAGAAGCGGTTAAAAAAAGGAGAATTAACTAAAGAATTTACAGATGCCACAGAGTATATTTCATTCTCAAATCCTTATATTTTTATTGATTCAAACTTTACCACAAAGGCTCCCAGTTTTTTAGATTCTATTCATTTCGATAAGTACGAATATCAAATAGAATATGGTTACCAGTCAAAAGGAAGGGACATGCTTTGCGTTAGTTTTAATCAGAAGAAAAAGGTTTACGATAATTTACATTGTGGATATATCTACATGGTAGACTCTTCCTATGCAATAGAAGGCATTGATTATGGGTGGAGTGAAAAAGGAAAAAAACAACTGATTCCGGCTTGGGCAAAAGCAGCTCTTTGGGTTTATCGACTGCAAATTGACGACCCTGATTTAGTTGCTAAAATCCGCTTTAATGAATCAAATGGAAAATGGAGCCTAGATCATTATTTCATTAACCTTTCAGGCAGGTTTACCAAAAAATATTTCTTTGATGATGATGAAAGTAGCCGTTTTGATATTAACCAAAGTTTTGTTTTTATAGAGCCTTTAAGTGGGCTTAATCCTAAAGATTCTTTGCTAAAAAGGAACGTTCCGTTGCACAAGCAGGTTAAAACCAGCAACAAAAAATTAGATTGGAATAAGTACAGAAAGCTAGAGCCTGAAAATCTTAAAAAATAGCTTTGTAAAAATTAATTGAGAATAAGGCTGGCTCCATGAGAACCATCAAGGTATTTCTCCTTCTCAACTATGAATGAATCGTGAAGATCAAAATAAGATCCGAAAAACTTGGTATTTGGTCCACCAAAATTTATCAATGAAGTATCCGGTTCAAGAATTCCAGCTACTCGCTCATAATCAGACCATTTCATAGTTGCAGTAAAAAATCCCCAACCTGAATCTCTAGCTGTATAATGACAGAAGTCTAATCTGTAATTCGCTGGGTTGACATAAAATATTAATTGATCATAGCTATGACTCGGCTCCATACCCACCTATGTTGCAAAAACCTTTAAATATTCGACTCCATTCACCTTTTCTGTTCCCATATATTGAACAAATGGTAAATCGGCAGTTCTAAAAGGAATTTCAAAGAAAAATTGAAAACACGACAACCAAAGCTCACGATTTTTATGAGTTTCATAAACCGCTTCGGCGCCTGCTTTTTCTCTTGTGTAAGCTTTCTTTTTAGTTATTCCCCATATTTCACCTTTTGAAGACCATCCATCATTAATGCTTCATTAGTGAAATCTGAACCTATTAGACAAGTCATTTGAACTTCTTGATTATTAATAACCCAAGGACGATAAACTAGACCTGGCAAAAAGTTCCAATTATTTTTAAATCTAAAAACGTGTTTTTTATATTTATAATATTCTGTGTCTCCGTGATAAGTAGCCACTTTGCGAAGAATATCCTGCCCTTTAATTGTTATTTTAGGGTCGATTCCATTTTCTTTCATTTCTTCACTGCGCAGATCCGATGGCAGTTCAGCCAAAATAATCAAGACAATCAGCGAAACCATTGTGATTAGTGACTTTTTCCAAGCAAGGATTTTTGATAACATAGCTTTTGATTCTAAGGTTAAAAATAAAAGTGAAAAACATGGTCTTTCAGTAATTTTACTAAACTAAAGAGGAAATTTAAGTTATTGATTTTGTTTCTAATACTATGGCATACCAAAAAAACTATTTTAGTAGTTTTAATTATTACGCTCAATATAACCCTAAAGATATGGCTTACGAAGATAAACAACAGACAATAAGCATAAAAGCTGCTAGAAACCTCACCCACACAGACAAAACAGGACCTATGATGGTTGCTGGAAGTCCAAGGCTTCTATTAAAGCTTTTACCCTGGAGAGAGGTTCCTGGGGGAACACTTAGAGTAAACAGAACTAAACTTGTCTTTAAAGGTTCTGGTCGAGTGACTATTGAATTTGGTGATGGTGGAGTACCTGTTATAACACCTGAAGCCTTTCGTTTGATTCCAATGTTCTATCAGTTACCCATGGATATCGTTAGTAATATATCTTCTATGTTGAAGATGGAGCAGTATGACATGGAAGCTGTTATGATCAAACAAGGAGAAGATAGAGATAAGCTCTTCATTCTTGCAGATGGATCAGCTGAATTCTACTCTACTGGTTCTCGTGGTGAAGAATTAAGACATAAAATTATTGGACCTGGAAACTATTTTGGAGAAGACGAGTTAGTGGCTGATGTTGTTGCCGGAGCTAGCGTAAGAACCTTAACGAAGTGTGTTTTTATTACACTTTCAAAAAGTGATTTGCATAAAGCATTAAAGAAAAATAAAGGCGACAAAGAGCTTTTTGAAGATTCGGTTACCGAGCAAATGGAAATACTTGCTAAGGCAAATGAATACGGAGAGCAGCGCGTTGAAGTAAAGAGTGGACATCAGGGAATTGAAGAATTGCCTAAAACTTTTGTTGATTATATAGAAGACCCAGAAGAAATTCCAATGAACGCAATTCAAACTATTTTAAAGGTGCATTCTAGGGTTACTGATTTATACAACAATCCAATTAGTCAGCTACAAATGCAGATTAACATTACGATGGCTTATATGTATGAATCGCAAGAATCTGCTTTGATTAACGATCCTAATTATGGTCTTTTGGCTAAGTGTCATCCTAATATGAGACTTCAGCCTAAATACGGAACACCTACTCCAGACGACGTAGATAGTTTATTGGCTATGGTTTGGAAAAAACCAACATTTTTCTTAGCGCATCCAAGAGCTATTGCAGCATTTTCTAGAGAATGTACTAACCGCGGTACCCCTCCTCCAACAACAAATATTGATGGTCAAACCGTAATTACGTGGAGAGGAATTCCTTTTGTTCCTTCTGATAAAATAAAAGTAGACGGACACGAAGTTTCTAAATATGGAAGTGGAAGAACCTCTATTCTTTTAATTAGAGCTGGTGGTGAAGATGTTCAAGGTGTAACTGGACTATACCAAACTGGAACTCCAGGAGAAATTGCTCCAGGAATGTCTGTAAGGACAATGGGAATTGACGATGAAGCAATTGCTCGTTATTTAATGACCCTGTATTACAACGTAGCTGTGCTTACAGAAGATGCTTTAGCGGTGTTAGAAAACGTAGAAGTAGGTTATTTCCACGATTATTCTGAAAAATAAATCGCGCTATGAGTGAAAAATCGAGTGAAGGAAAGAGTGGTTCTTATCCAGAAATGGATATCAGTGCCCTTTCCAATTTTATACAAAAAGACCTTGGAATGATGGGACAATCCAGCGGTAGTGGTGCTCCAAACATTCAAGACCCATCTGGTCCTATGACCAGTATGGATCAAGGCGATACTTTATTGCAACAAGCGTTTAAGGGAAGTCCTAATATGGCCGCACCTTATATGGGAGCCGCAAACACAAGTAATAATCCCATGCCCTTTGGAATGCAAGGTGTAAACGAAGGTGTAAAACAATCAGGAAGAGCAGGTGGACCTGGAGAATTTCAAAACTCTCAAGAAACCGCTCGCGAACCCTCTGGACAAATTCAAGGACAAGATAAGCAAGGGCAATCTGAACAACCGAAAAAAGCAAAAGTTGGTGATGGTTCAATGCTTAAGAAAATGATGTCTAACCAAAGCTTTACGGAAACTCTCAGCAAGTATCCATTTATGGATCAAATGTCACCTAAGATGTTTCAACAGTTTATGTCAGGTTCATCTGGTTCGAGAATTAACCCATCGGGAGAAATCCCTGCAGTTGGTCAGCCTACTGAAATTAAGCAGTCTGCAAATGGTGCAACTCAATTTGCTCCAAATGAAAATAACATTCCCTTATCGGATGGTTATGCGGATAGTGGTGGCTATCAATCGGGCTCTTATTTAGACGGGTTATCGAATGGTTTGTCTTTGAGTGTTCCTGTTCAATACGGAATTACAGGACCTCAACAAGGAGCTTCCCCGAGTGGGTTTGATGTACATGCTTTCCGAAAAGATTTTCCTATTCTGCATAGAAAAGTACATGGAAATAAAGATTTGGTTTGGTTGGATAATGGTGCTACAACTCAAAAACCTATGCAGGTAATTCAGGCGTTGTATGACTACTATCACGATTACAATTCTAATATTCATCGAGGCGCTCACCAATTAGCTGCAGAGGCTACTGATGCTTATGAGGAAGCTCGTGAGAAAATTAGAAAGTTTATTGGTGCTCCAAATAAAGACGAAGTGATCTTTTTGAGGGGAACCAGCGAAGGCATGAATTTAATTGCAAATACTTACGGAGAACAAAACGTAGGTGAAGGAGATGAAATCATGATTACGGAACTGGAACACCACGCTAATATTGTTCCTTGGCAAATGCTTGCTCAGCGTAAAAAAGCGAAACTAGTAGTTGTGCCCACTGATGATAATGGCGATATTGATATGCTGGTTTATCCAAAACTATTCACTTCAAAAACGAAGCTGTGCAGTTTCACGCAAGCCTCAAATGCAATAGGAAGTATTCCTCCTATAAAAGAAATGATTCGCATTGCGCACTCTCATGGTGTACGAGTGGTTGTAGACGGCGCCCAGTCGGTGCAGCACATGCCTGTTAACGTTGTGGATTTAGATGCTGATTTCTTTGTGTTTTCAGGACATAAAATCTTTGCACCAATGGGTATTGGTGTGGTTTGGGGTCGAGCAGATATTTTGCGTGCAATGCCTCCTTGGCAGGGCGGCGGCGCAATGATTAAGGACGTTACCTTCGATAAAACAGAGTTCAGTGATATTCCTACCAAGTTTGAGGCGGGAACGCCGAATGTTGGTGGTCCTATTGGACTAGGAATGGCTTTAGATTATTTGACGAATATCGGAATGGCTAATATTGAAAAATATGAGCATGAACTAACCGATTATGGAGTTCTAAAACTTAAGCAGGTTCCTGGACTTAAAATGGTTGGTGATCCTAAAAACCGAATTGGTGTCTTGTCTTTTGTCTTGGACGGTGTTTCTAACCAAGAAATTGGTAAAATATTAGATAAAGAGGGAATTGCTGTTCGTGTTGGGCATCATTGTGCGCAGCCTATTCTAAGAAAATTTGGATACGAAACTGTTGTACGACCTTCGTTAGCCTTTTATAATACAAAAGAAGAAATTGACTTTTTAGTTGAAGTTATGCAGCGCATTGCGAATCAGAATGGAGCTAACTAAAACATAGTTTTTCTTGAAAAGATAAAGGTCCTTCTCCTGATAACTATTAGTAGGAGGGCTTTTTTTTGGCTATAAACTAAGTGCTTCAAATTTATTTCAGCAATCCTAATCATTTAGAAAAGGGTGTTATGAATTAAATTCAAAGAACCATTAAGTAACTCAATATCAGTTTTAAGCAAACTGTAAGTGCTTCACCGTATTACCGTTTTCTCTAAGCTGATTCAAGGATTCAATACCAATTTTAATGTGCAAGTTTCCAAAGTTCTTACTCACCTTTTCGTCAGTCGACTGTGTTTTTACTCCCTCGGGAACCATCGGCTGATCCGACACTAACAATAAAGCTCCTGTTGATATTTCATTAGAAAAACCGACAATAAATACAGTTGCTGTTTCCATATCAATACCCATACAACGCGTGGTTCTTAGATACTCTTTAAACTTTTCATCAAACTCCCAAACACGGCGGTTGGTTGTGAAAACTGTTCCCGTATAATAATCCTGATTATTATCTCGAATAGTTGTTGAAACTGCTTTTTGCAGACTAAAGGCAGGCAATGCAGGAACTTCTGGTGGTAAGTAGTCGTTGGACGTGCCCTCTCCCCTAATTGCCGCAATTGGTAATATAAAATCACCGAGACGATTTTTCTTTTTAACTCCTCCACATTTTCCTAGAAAGAGAACAGCTTTAGGAGAAATACTGCTTAATAAATCCATAATAGTTGCCGCGTTAGCACTCCCCATTCCAAAATTAATCATTGTAATATCTCCAGATGTAGCCATGGGCATGGCTGCTGTTGTATCCACTATTTCGGCTCCGGTTAATTCACAGAAATCCTTAAGGTATTTTTTAAAATTGGTGAGTAATATGTAAGTTCCAAATTGATCCAATCTCGCCCCTGTATAACGTGGTAACCAGTTTTTAGTGATTTCTTCTTTAGTTTTCATAGGTCATGTAGACGCCAAAAGCGCCTCTTATAAATGCGTTTTTAACAATTTATTTTTTGATAACACGGAGCCTATCTATAAGCTCACTTCCCTTGAATACCGAAATTACATAAACTCCTGATTTAAAATCGGATATATCAAGTTTAGTTGATCTATCCTCTTTTTCAAGTACCGTTCTTCCTAAGTAATCTTTAATTTTAAATCTTACTATACATTCTTCTATACCCTTGATATTAATATACTTATTCGTTGGATTGGGATAAATTTTCAAATCAGTATTCCGCACCTGCGAAAGCCTTAAAGTATCATCTGTTGGTGCTATATTAATACTGCAGGACTTGTTTTTTTTAGAAAACGCGCTTTTATATACATAATCAGAATCATTAAAAGCAAAACAACTCAACTCTCCAAACCCATATAGCTCGGGCCCGACAGCTGGTGTGTTTATATAAGACAGCCCACCAACACCCTCAACCCATGTAGTCGTTAGATATTCATTTGACGTTTGGTCGTGTCTATCTAATTTCAACCTCTTTCGATATCCTTTTTCCGTGAGTACAGAGTCTACTCTTACTACATCATAAAGTCCTAGGGAATCTTCCGGAATTGGAGAGTTTGGATTAAAAATGTAAATCGTATCGTTTAATTTTAAAGAGTAATCATACATAAGAACATCGGTGTGTTTTCGTTGGCCATACAAATACCTAAAATATACCTTACCTCTCACCGTATCTTCTCTTACTACAACCGCTTTATTAAAATGAAAATCAATCATAAAGCGATACCACTTTCCGTTAATTGTTGTATCACCCTCACTTGAATAAAAGTCTGTAAAGCATGTTGATTGCCCACAAAAGGTTACGTGCCATGTGGCTGGTTGTTTTAACATAGATGTGTAGTGTTGTGATTTTCCAACACCACCCAACCCCATAAGGCCAATAAAAAGGATAATCCTTAAAACCCTAAAATCCATTTTGCTTAATTTATAAAACCTCAAAGGAATAATATCCTAAGTAGCAATATACTGAAAATTGTAATAAAAGTTTAAACGCGCTATTAGGACTTGCTACAATTAACAAACTTTGTGCTTTCTATATTTATATATGGGCTTAAATAAAGCGCTCATAATTAAACCTCAAAGTAAAAGCACCCATAACGGCAACTAAAACAGGAATACCCTTTTTTGATTTTAACTCATTTTTGCATTAAAATATTAGAACTTAAGAGAGCGGATGAAACCAATAAAGGAAAGGTTTCTAAACAAAAAATGATATAAAATTCCCCCTTGAATAACTCTAGTGCAACCTCTTTGATAGACTGACTTTAGCCTCAACTAAACAATACTGGTTATTTCGGAGAATCAGATAACCATGTCTTTCAACCATACAAATCAATACTTATCTGAAGTAAATTGCTTAATGTTTTAAATTAAAAGGAAAGAGCCACAATTGTGGCTCTTTCCTTTTAAAAATTATGTGATTAAAATTACTTAATAATCAGTTGTTGTGTATTTACTTGTCCAAGTAAGCTTGTAGCTCTAACTAAGTAGGTGCCCTGCTCTAAACCAGAAGTACTAAGCACATTACTCTTTTCTACTTTTAGTAATCTTCCGCTTAAGTCTAATAACTCAATTTGAGAGGTTGCTTCAGTAAACCTAACATCATTACCAGCAACTACTGGATTCGGATATAATTGGTTTGTTCCATTTATAAAAGCTTCGTTTATTGCATTTGGTTCTTCTACTATAGTAGCCTTTTTATAGAAATACAAATTATCCATATAAAAATCACCGTTTCCATCAAACTTAAACTGAATAATATCAGCAAGATCAACAGGAGTAAAGTCTGTTAATGGAATATCTAAACTTAACCAACCTGCAGTAGGAGTTGTAATTACAAACGGTGTTTCAACTGGACCAGTACTAATCAAAAATATGTTTAACGCTGTAGAATTAGAAGACCATATATCAACGTGCAGATATTCCATTTCAGTAACGCTATTACTTCCATTTAATTCAATTCCCTGGTAATCTAAACCAGCGTATTTATACGTGTTATTTCCTTGAATCTGCATGCTAGTGACGTTAGTACTTTGTCCCCAACCTGGATTAAAATCTACTCCGACAATGTCAGCATACGTATCACTAAATACGGAAATAACATTTGAATCAATTCGAGTAGGAACTGGAGCGGCAACTGTTGGCTCGACTGGATTACCACCGCCTCCTCCTCCACCAGTACCACCAGTGATAGAGTTAAAAGATATATTATCGAAATAAACAATATTGTCTTTCGTTCTAGCGATATAATCCGGATAAACGACTATTTGATCATACAACCCTTCACTTGCGGGTGGGTTAGCAAATGATGAAAAATCGAATGTTAACTCTTCCCATTGATTGATAAGTGTGTTTGGTACCTTTAGTTCTGGTAACGCCCATCCTTTAGCTGAAATAATTTTCATACCAACATCACTAATGGATGTTTTCCAAACCATTATTTTAATAATGGAATTAGTAGTATCCAACACAAATGTTCCAACGTCAGTATTTCCATGAGACGATTCGCATCCCGCCCAAGGATTACCAACTTGAAGAGCTGTAAATTTAGCTACTGTAGCTGAAGTATTACTACCAGACATATCTGGGTTTGTAATAAATGTTAGTGCTGGGTTTGTAGAGTTTTCAAATACTGCCCAAGTCCAATTCGCTCCTTGGCCACCCGTTTCAAAATCAATAGGTCCGTTTTGCGCAAAACCTAAGGTTGTAGCAATTATTGCTAGTACCGATAAAGTAGTTTTTTTCATCATAAGATTTTTTTAATTGTTATTTACCTGACGAATATAACAAAACTTATAGTATTAATTACTATAAGTGGATTTGGGTACACGGCGATATAATTTAATTTTCCGGAAGTTAAATTGCGGTATTCCACCTATAATTAAAAGTCTTGGCATGACTACCAAAACCAGCCTGATACATATGAAGCAACCATCTGCCCTAAGCCGAATTACGGCTCTGGTAGGAGGGGGTTATTAATCACAGCCATTACGATAAATTACATAATTAATTAACTTTTTGTCGATAATGTCATACCCTATAATCCTTTGATTAAGATTTAACCCGCTGCCGTTGCCTGATAGTGCCCTTAAATTTCTTGGACAAAAATAACAGATGTCTAAATCATATTCACTTACTCGTGTTAGTTTAGTTATTGAATATCCAAGTGCAATGAACACCAAATAATACAACTCAACTTAAAGGTAAAAAACAGTAAAAGAAAGATTTTGACCGAATAGTGTAACTATATGATTTAAAGAGTTATGGGTGTGTTTTTTTTTCAAGAGCCACTAAAAACTCTTTTGCAGTTTGATCATTAGGGTTTAATTCTAAGGCTGAATTAAAGCTTATTCTTGAACTATCAAACTCATTTAAATAATAGAAACTAACCCCTTTTAATGAATAGGCATTCGAATATCCAGGAACTTTACTTATAGCAATATCAAAGTATTTGTTTGCATCATAATATCGCTTTTTATCCAAATTTAAAACACCTATATGCTTTGCTGAAACCGCTATATCATTACTGTTAGCGCTATGATTTATTTTCACAACTTGTTTAAACCCAAGAAACGCCTCTAACTTATTTCCATCTAGAAGAGCATGATTTGCCGAAAAGAAATATTGCCTTGATTCCCAATACTTTTTATTAGAATTAAAACTAACATATTCTTCATTATTCGTTACAGTATTATTCGAACTCGTGATGTATATCCTATTTTCTATATATTTTTCATTTAAGAATTTGAAGTTTCTAAAATCACTTGTCCGGCTAATTTCTATGTCCTTTTTCCGTTCCATCACATAATCATATTCTAAAACCGGTGTATCAAAGGTGTTTATTTGCCCAATAACCTTATTTGTTCCTATATAACTGGAAAGCATTTCTAACGGTGTTGAAATTCCACTTTCATTCATATCATACGAAATCGTTCTATTAGCAAGGGCTTCTTTCACTCTTGCTTCTGACATTGGCATAGGTGTTTTTGAAGATAATATGAACAAGTTCTTTCTTAATAAAAATAATTCGCTGTAAGGAAAAACGGCAGCTGTTGTTGCTAAAACTGTTTTAAGATGGGTATTCGGTATTTGTGTTGATATCCACTGAACAAATATTCCTTTCTCAGCCAAATGCACTTTACATTGCTCGTAATAGTCTATTGATAACATCGTGGTATTGGATTTATTCAATACACCAAACTTTCCATCCGAAGAGATGAGGTCATATTGCTTTTTACTATAACTTAGAAAAGAATAGACATCATCAATGTAAATATCTACTTTGGGATGATTATTAACATCATCATTAGCCGTTTTAAAAAAATCTGCTGCCTTAATAACAGTTGGAACAATTTCCACAACATCTATACTTTCTATTTCATCGTGTTTTAAAATACACCCAATAGTTGATCCACTTGCCAAACCAACCACCAAAACATCTTTCACTTTAGCATTTGTCAAAAAGGGTAGATGCCCTATTATACTTTCCTTTTGTTTAAAGCTTTCGGAAGCAATAGTAACACCATCAATACTCATGGATTTATACTTTCCATCTTTGTTGTAAACCTTTACGGTAGCCATTACGCCTTCTTTATAAAATAAGGGCCTATCACTGTTATTGTCCTCTCCTATTGACTCTAAAGAAGCTAAATAATCTCCTGATTTCAGAGAACCGATAAACAACCCAAAAACAACAACTAAAACACCAATAACTAACGCTTTAAACTTTACGTTAGCCGAAAGAAAAAAATAAAGTGCCAATATTAAATTTAACACTGCCAATACATACAATGTAGTCTTAATACTCCCAAAAGCAGGAATAAAAATGAACACGGGAATAAGCGCTCCAAGAATACATCCGAAGGTATTAAAAACGTAAATTTTACTAACTGCCGCACCTGGCATTTCTCCTTTCGATTTATAGTAGAGATCAGATATCAACGGAAAGGACATTCCCATAAGAACAGCTGGAATAAGAAAAATAATTAACGAGAAAATAAAATTTAAACCAACATTTTCATACCAATTAGATTCTAAACCGTTTGAAACAATAAAGAGCTTAGAAAAGGATTCTGAATAGGCATATTCATAAAATAAATAGATAATACATACGCTTGCTAATGCTAAAATAAATTGGATAATACCAACTAAAATCTGAGGATTGAAAACGCGTTTGATAAACGAAACAAAAATACTTCCGAAGGAAATTCCAAATAGAAATATTCCTAATACTATAGCAAAAGTGTAGGTACTACTATTCAATAAATAATTTAAACAACGAATCCAAAGTACTTCATAAGCAATACTTATAAACCCTGTAGTAAATGCTGCTATCAAAAATAAATTAGAACTCTTTTTATTATTAATTTCTTCTAAAGGTTTTAATGTTATTTCTCCTTGATCTATAATTTTAAAGGACTTTTCTTTGGTGAGAAATAAAACAACAAAACCAATAAGTACATTTAGAATAATGGCTAATACTAACGAGTTGGTTACTCCAAAAACTTTAATGAAAAAAAAACCAGTAAAAACTGCTGCCACTGCTCCACCTAAAGCATTTATAGAATAAAACTGTGCTGTAATTTTTCGAAAATAGTTAGACTCCTTAGAAAAGTAACTTACCAAAAGTGGAAGGGTTGCGCCCATTGCAGCAGTAGGAATAACCAATAAAATAGCTGTAAGAACTATATTATAAATCAATCTAACAAAATTGAAATTCAATGAAGGTTCACCAAAAAAAGAAAACAGTGATTTTATATTGGGTAATAAAACAAGTAAAAGTAGACCACAAAAACCAATGATTAATTCTAATCGACCATATAGTCTAAGTTCATCGGATATATTCTCTTTAGCAAGTTTTTTACCAACCCACCAAGAACCAATTAGTAATCCTAGCATGAATACAGCAACTATAATACTTACTGAAACAATACTGCTTCCTAGAAGATATTTGAACTGACGCATCCATAAAATCTGATAAATTAATCCAGAAAACCCCGAGATAAAGAAGAGTAATAAAACCAACCAATTTTTAATACGAGGCATGGAATTTATTGTAGTTAATTTTCTTGTTATTACTTTTTATCCTAAACAACTTCCAAACTTAACTTTTAATTCTTTGTGGATTATACAGTATTATTTTAAAAACAATCAATTATCCCGTAATAAGGATTTGATACTTATAGCACTATTATAGATAGTGCCAATAAAAGTCTAATACAATTCAACCCTGTAAGTTTTGTCTGATATAATATGAAAACAAAAAATACTATATAATAAAGTTTGAAAGTTTGTTTATCCAATTAAGCTAGTAGTTAAACCTATTCCGGTGACTTGATATAAACCAGAAGTACTTAAAATATTATTGTTTCCTGCTTTAAATAATAGTCCACTTAACTATAATAATTCCATTTAATATATTTCTTCATTAAATCTTACTACACTATTAAGTAATACTAGCTTAATTAAAAATATAAATACTCATCTTTTGAAAGTGATTTAAAACTTAAGTGAGTCATACTGGATTCGAACCAGTGACCTCTGCCCTGTCAAGGCAGCGCTCTAAACCAACTGAGCTAATGACCCTTAATTTTGATTTGTGCAAATCTAGTTTTTCTAATCAATCGAGGGCTTCACTTTAGCACCATCAATTTTTATTTCTTTTCCATCTCTAAAAAATATTTTAACTAGAATAGTTCCATCCTGGTTGTAACGAGTCCATGTGTTATTTTTTAGTCCAAATTCATATTTTCCTTCGAGCATCTTTTTTCCAGTATCGTAATAATAAGTATGTCTCCCTTCAGGCAATCCCGACTCATACTTTCCTTTAAAACGAACTGTTTCATCGAAATAATAATGCAACCATTCTCCTTCACGTTGGCCATTACTGTATGCACCAACTTCTTTGTGATCATTTAGTTGATACAACCATGGACCGTCTTCTAATCCCTCAATAAACTCACCTTCTGATATAACTGTACTAGAATCTGAATACTCCACAAACGGACCATTTTCTAATCCATAATAATACACTTCGCTGCGCCATGTGTTTCCATTCTTGTGGAACCAAGTCCATATACCATCATATAATTCTCCTTTTGTAAATGATCCCTTTTGTTCTACTTGTCCTTCTCTGTAATAGAATACCCATTCACCAAATTTTTCACCTTGTTGGTAATCTCCTTCCGCTCTTAAAACACCGTCGTTGTAGTACTCTTTCCAATGGTCTGTTTTTATCCCATCCTTATCCGCCATACCAGTACCTAACAATTTTCCATTCCTGTATACTGCTGCACTTTTTACTGCTCCAGTCGTATCGTATTCTCTACAAATACCTTCTCTTTTGCCTTGTCCGTTATAATTGCAAATAGTAGCAACTTTACCATCTTTATGAAAAGTCTTTCTAATATCCAAAAAATCTACTTCAGCAGCATTTTTTGAAAGCTTTCCACTATCATACTTTACGGTGCTAATCAATAAACCTTTTTCATCAAATGATTTCCAATAACCATCTTTCAAATTATTGAAATAATTTCCTTCATTTTTTATTTGCTCATTGGGATAAAAATCTTTCCAAGGACCTTGTTTTAATCCTTTTTTATCTTTTTTGTTTATGTATTGGCGGTTATAAATGAAATCATTTTTGTACTCAATTAATGCTACAATAGCACCAGTTTCATCATATTTCGTTGAAACACCTTCCTTTTTACCTTTTTCAAAAGGAGTTTTTTGAGAAACTCTTCCATCGGGATAAAATGACAATACTGATCCATGCAAAGTATCTTTCAGATAGGGTTCTTTTCTTAACAAAAACCCTTCAGTAGAATACGTTTTTTGAATACCAAATTTCTTTCCCGCTGAATAAATTATTTCCTTTTGAATTACGCTGTTTTCATCATAAAATTTCCAGTTACCTTCAAGCTTATAATTTTCTCGAAGTCCTTCACTTTTTATATTTCCATTTGAATAATAATTTTTCCAGTATCCTTCTGGTTTTCCATTTAGTAGAAATCCTTCGCTTGATATTTTTCCGTTAGGATATTCGAACTGTATAAACTTTCCATTGGGAATTGAATCTATCTTTTGGGCAACAAGACCAAAGTAGAGCAAACAAGCAAAGAGGCTGAAAAAGGTTTTAAACACGATATATAACTTCTATAAATTTTTTAATTGTAAACTTTACTACTATTACTATAGTGTTAGTAGTGTTTGTAATTACTTCCCAAAATTATTGCTTTTTGAAGTTGTAAATAGTTAATAACATCCAATGAACAAGATTGATTATCAAATGGTATGATTTTCATTCAATTGTTTAGGGTTATAAACAAACGTCTACTTTTTGCAACTAACCGATTTTAACTCATAAGTATTTTCATTTTTTGATGTTCATTAAGCCTATTCTTATGCTAGTAAAAAAAGATTTATAAAGATAAGTAAGCCTTGACTTTTCCAAATAAAACATCATCCAAAATAGGTTTGAATTGACATTATTTTATTAGTCATCTTTTATGAACCCTTATTAACATGGTTATCAGCCTATATTTAGTTTTATTGTTCATAACCGTAATTTTTATACTTTATTAATCTAGTAACCAACATTTTAAGTACAAATTATAGGGTATATTTTAATGATTATATAAGGTTCAAATACACTAATTCACAAATTGATATCCGTATTTTTGTAAAAATTCGTGAGTATGAAAGTAGCTATTGGTGGTGATCATGCAGGGTATGATCTTAAAGAAGTTTTAAAAAAGTATTTAACTAAAAAAGGATACGAAATACTTGACAAAGGTCCGATGAGCGATGAACGTTGTGATTATGCTGACTTTGGCCATTTGGTAGCTAACAGCGTGGAAGGTGGCGAAGTAGACTTTGGTCTTTTAATGTGCGGCAGTGGTAACGGTATTAACATGGCTGCTAACAAACATCAAAGCATTCGTGCAGCATTATGTTGGAAACCTGAAATTGCAACGCTAGCTAAACAGCATAATAAAGCAAATATTTGTACGATTCCTGCGCGTTTTGTTTCAGAAGCAGAGGCTATCGATATTCTTAATGCTTATTTGAATGCTGAATATGAAGGAGGAAGACATCAAGCACGAATTGATAAAATTTCTAATAAATAATTATAGCAAGTCCATTTTGAAAATAGGTTCCTATTCATTCTTTATTTTAGTTGGTGTTCTTTTGTCACTAACCTCCTTTTCACAAGACAATTTCACGGATGATGTGCGAGGAGAAAACGGAATAAGAATTGCTTTTTACAATGTAGAAAACCTTTTTGATATAGAGAATGATCCTGTAAAACGTGATGATGAGTTCACCGAAAAAGGGGATAAACATTGGAACGAAAGAAAATATAGAACCAAACTACATCAGATAAGTAAGGTTGCTGCATCCGTTGGTGGGTGGGAGGCACTGGAACTATTTGCACTTTGCGAATTAGAAAATAGAAGGGTGATTGAAGACCTTCTGAACTTAACACCGTTAAAAGAAGCTGGTTACAAGATTATCCATTTTGAAAGTCCAGATCGCAGAGGAATCGATGTTGGGTTTATTTATCTACCAGAAAAAATACAGCTGATTCATTCAGAGGCCATTCCTATTGTATTTCCTTGGGATAAGAAATATAAAACGCGAGATATTCTTTATGCTAGACTGGTAATTCTAAAAGCAGATACAATTGACTTTTACGTAAATCACTGGCCAAGTCGTTGGGGTGGACAATTAGAAACTGAAGATGCGAGAATGCATGTTGCAAAAACACTTCTCGCTCATCGGAATAGTTTAGAATCACCAAAAAAAATGATTGCAGTGGGTGACTTTAACGATGCTCCAATTGATAAGAGTATGAGGGATGTATTTAAGGCGGAATTAGATACGAACTTAAAAGCGGAATATTATAATATGATGTACCCACATCTTGATAAACAAGGAACGAATAAATATCAAGGCGATTGGAATATAATCGATCAGTTTATTGTTTCTGAATCGCTGTTCCATTCAAAAAGCGGACTAAAGATAAAAAACAAGTCGGCAATTATTTTTAACGCAGATTATTTGTTAGAACCCGATCCCAAGTATGAAGGAATGCAGTTGAACAGAACTTATTTAGGAATGCGATATAAAGGGGGCTATTCTGATCATCTGCCCATTTACTTGGACTTAGTAAGGTAAGCTTTAATTATCTTCTTACTTAAGAGAACCAAAAACATAGACTAATTATTGATTTCTAGGATGTGCATACAACCTGTCTAAGGAAAGTGTTTTCAAAGCTGCCGCGAGAACTCATCCAATAAACTTCAATTGACGAATTAGAGTATTATACCCTTTAAGACATTATCCTCTGGAATAAGCTAAAGAATGGAATTAATATGGCCAGTAAATAACATATAAAATAATTCTTTAGGTGGAGTTAAATAAAAAAAGGGAGCAATTTCTTACTCCCTTTTTTCTGAGGTTCCGAGCGGATTCGAACCGCTGTACATGGTTTTGCAGACCACTGCCTAGCCGCTCGGCCACGGAACCATTATTGGCCGCAAATGTATAGAAACCTTGTTTTAAAATAGGTTAAGCTTTAAACTATCTTCTTATCGTTACTTCAACTGCTTTTAAATCAAAATGTAAGGGTGGTTTTTGTTTCTTCACAGTAACCTCTAAAGCTGTTACAGAAGCATGATTTTTCTTAATTAGGGTAGCAATTCGCTCTGCAACATGCTCAATTAAGTCCGAAGGAATTTCCATTACTTCAGTCACCAGCTCCATAATAGAGACATAGTTTACCGTATCATTTAAGTCATCAGATTTTCCTGAAATACTTAAATCAGTTTCAATCTTAAGATCTACAACAAAAGTGTTTCCAGTAATTCGTTCAGCAGGCAAATGTCCGTGATAAGCATGAAAACGCAAATCTTTTATGGAAATAAAATCAGACATTTTTTAAAGCTTCTACTTTACTTAAACCACTATCAATTCTAGACAGTACTTCATCTTTTCCTAAAAGAGCGCAGATTGCAGACATGCTTGGACCCATTCCTAAACCAGTAACAAGCAAACGAAATCCAGGCATTACTTTACCAAAACCGTATTCATTGGCTTCTAGGTATTGCTTGAAATCGATTTCAATATTTTCTTCAGTAAAATCAGAAATACCAACAAGAACCGCCCTCAGGCCAGCGATTATAGAAGGGGTATCTTCTTTCCATTTTTTCTTAATGGTTTTTTCATCGTATTCAGATGGAGCTTCAAAATAGAATTTGTCAGTCATCATATCTTCGACAAATCCAGCACGCTCTTTCATTAAACCACAAACTTTAGTAACGAAATTCATATCAGTTGAAATACCAGCAGCTTCTAATTTTGGCAATAGTAATTCAGCTAATTCTTCATCTGATTTCATTCTAAGATATTGCTGTTGGAACCACTTGGCTTTATCAGCGTCAAATTTGGCTCCAGCCTTACCCACCCTTTCAATGGTGAAAGCTTCTATCAATTCTTCTAATGAAAACAATTCCCTTTCGTCACCAGGATTCCAACCTAAGAAAGCCAGCATATTAATAAAGGCTTCTGGGAAATACCCTTTTTCTCTATATCCACTTGAAGTTTCGTTCGAAGCGGGGTCTACCCATTCTAATGGGAAAACAGGAAAACCTAATCGATCTCCATCACGCTTACTTAATTTACCGTTTCCGTCTGGTTTCAGAATTAATGGAAGGTGAGCAAACTCAGGCATCGTGTCTTCCCAACCAAAAGCTTTATACAATAGGAAATGAGTAGGCGCACTTGGTAGCCACTCTTCTCCACGAATAACGTGGGTAATTTCCATCAAATGATCATCAACTACGTTTGCCAAATGATAAGTAGGCATTCCATCACCTTTTAAGAGGACTTTATCATCAATATTATTAGTGTTTACTGCAACCCAACCACGAATCATATCATTCATTCGCATCTCCTCATTTCTTGGAGCCTTCAAGCGAATAACATAAGGTTCACCAGCATCGATTTTTGTTTTAACCTCTTCTGCAGAAAGGGTTAAAGAATTTTTCATACTTGTTCTGGTAATACTGTTGTACTGGAAGTTAGGCATTTTCATTTGCTTCGCGCTTTCGCGAATTGTATCTAATTCCTCAGATGTATCAAATGCATAATAAGCCTCACCTTTTTCAATCAGATCATAAGCATATTTTGCATAACCCTCCTTTCGTTCACTTTGACGGTAAGGTCCACATGTTCCTGGATTATCAGGGCCTTCATCTGGATTAAGTCCACACCACTTTAAAGCATCTTTTACATATTGCTCTGCACCCGGCACATATCTAGTTTGGTCAGTATCCTCAACTCTTAGGATAAAGTCGCCATTGTGTTTTTTGGCAAAGAGGTAGTTATAAAGTGCCGTTCTAATGCCACCCATATGAAGTGGGCCCGTAGGGCTTGGAGCAAATCGTACACGAACTTTTCTAGACATAAAAATGCTTTTAAATTTTGGGCGGCAAAGATAGTCTTATAGCTGTGAGAGCCGTTAATTTGTACTAAATCAAATGATAGGAAGTTTATCACCATAAAATGTCCCTATCTTCGTTAATTGCCAAAGAAATAAGTGGAGAACACAAACAACATATTGAAAGAAAAATTAACGCGGTTCATACGTAAATATTATGTAAACCAGCTGATGAAGGGAGCTCTAATATTCATTGCGTTTTCATTAGCGTTTTTTGTTTTTGTTTCAGTATTTGAGCACTTTGGGAGGTTCTCCACAACAGTAAGAACGGTGCTTTTTGTCTCTCTGATTAGCGTTTTCGCATTTACCTTTTGGAAATATATTGCCATCTCTCTTTTTAGGTTGTTAGATTTTGGAAAACGAATTACAAACGAACAAGCAGCCATAATTATAGGAAAGCATTTTCCTAATATTAAGGATAAACTGCTAAACACCCTCGAACTTCAAACCCAAAACACGCTTTCAAATAATGCTTTAGTACTTGCGAGTATCGACCAACGAGAAAAAGAGCTTTCGCCAGTTCCGTTTTCGGTTGCGATTGATTTAAAGAAGAATTCGAGATATGCTCGGTATACAGCAGTACCTGTTTTTATACTGCTAATTATCTTGCTAATTAGCCCATCAATTATTACTGACAGTACAAGTAGAATCGTCCAGTATAACAGACACTTTGAAGCTCCCGCACCGTTTGACTTTATCGTTCAAAAAATAGAAGAAGAGGCAATTCAATTTAATGATGTTGAGATAATTATTGAGCTTTCAGGGAATAAAATACCGAATGTGTGTTACGTACGCCTAAACGATGGCTCCTCTTTGAAAATGCTGAAAGACGGAAATAATCTATTCGCATTCACGATTCGTAATATCGATAAAACGCATCAGCTAGTATTTGAGGCAGGCGGGTTTTCTAGTCGTCCTTATTTTATAAATGTAACCCCAAAGCCTGTTGTCAAGTCGATTTCAGCAAGGGCAAATTTTCCAAGATATATTGAAAAGGAAAATGAGTTTTTTGAAAATAGATCTTCTCTATTAATTCCTGAGGGAACTAAATTATATTGGAATATAGAAACTAAAAATACGAGTGATTTCAGTGCTTGTTATAATCGAGAAACTTTAGTTGTAAATCAAAAGCAAGAAAAGCAATTTAATGTTCAAAGCCGAATTCTTAAAGCCGGTGAAATTGTGTTCTACTCTGGAAACAGCGACGGTAGTTTGGTGGATAGCTCAATAGTTAGGATTCAAATAATTAAGGACCAACTACCCATCATTACGAGTCAACAGTTTACAGACACTTTATCCTCTAAGGTGCTCTATTTCAGAGGAAAAATTAATGATGACTACGGATTTACGGCATTAAATTTTGTGTATACAGACAACGAGAACAATTTAAAGAAGATTAAGATATCAATACCTGGAAATACAAAAGATTTTGAATATTATTTCACGTGGAACTTAGCCCAACTGCCGGATTCGTTGCTTAAGCCCGGGGTTGGTTTTAATTATTATTTCGAGGTATGGGATAATGATGGGGTTAACGGTGCGAAATCATCGAGGACAGCGACCCGTGAATTTAAGGTTCCTTCAAAAAAGGAAATCCAAGAGAAGTCTAATGAAAAGGATAAAAAGATTAAAGGTGATCTTGAGGCAAGTATTGAAGAGGCAAAAAAGCTTCAAAGAAACATTGACAAGTTGAATAAAAAGCTAATGGAAAAAAAGTCTATTAGCTGGGAGGAAAAGAAGGAAGTAGAGAATCTACTGAATCAACAAAAAAACCTACAGAATCAATTTGAAAAAATTAAAAGGGAAAATGAAATTAATAATTTTAAAAAGTCGGAATTTACTAAAACAGATGAACGGATAACGGAAAAGCAGCGTCAACTCGAGGAGTTGATGGAGAAGGTAATGGATGAAGAAACTAAAAAACTTCTAGAGGAACTTCAAAAATTAATGGAGAAAAACGACAAGAAGAATCTTCAAGAAAAACTCGATGAGTTAAAGCTAAAGTCGGAAGATGTAGAAAAGGAGCTTGATCGATCGCTGGAGTTATTCAAACAGTTAGAGTTTGATAGAAAACTGCAAGAAACGATTGATGAAATCAGAGAATTGAAAGAAGCGCAGAAGAAGCTAAAGGAACAAGCTGAAGAAAAGCATTCAAAAAAGTCCGAGGAGAAGAAAGCGAATGAAGAGGTTCTAAAAAAACAAGAAGAACTCAATAAGAAGTTGGGGGATTTGGAGAAGAGGCTCGATGAATTGGAAAAAACTAATAAGGAACTAGAGAAGCCAAACAAAATGCCTGATTTAGATCAGGAGAAGAAAGAGGCTAAGAAACACATGGAAAAGGCTACGGAACAGCTCTCGCAAGAGAAGAAGAAAGAGGCTGTCAAATCACAAGAACAAGCAAAGAAACAATTGGAGAAAATGGAGCAGAAAATGCAGGCTGCTCAAGAAAAAATGCAAAAAGAGCAAGATCAAGAGGATTTAGAGGCATTACGTAGATTACGTCAAAACCTAATGCAGTTGAGTTTTGACCAAGAGGATTTGATTGAGAAAATAAGAGTGACTAATCCAAGAGATCCTCTTTATGTAGAACATACTAAGGAGCAAATGCGGTTATCGGATAATTCTAAAATGATTCAAGACAGCCTGTTCGCATTATCAAAACGGAATTTGAATATTCAAGCAATGGTGAATAGAGAAATTTCTGCGATGAATGACAATATGGAAAAGTCCATTAGAGCTATGGAGAATAGAAAATCTGGAGAGGTAATGAATCGACAGCAGTGGATTATGAACTCAATCAACGTGCTTGCATTGATGTTGGATGAGAGTATTCAAAGTGCACAGAAACAACAATCCAGTAAAAAGTTTGGAAAGAAAAGCTGCTCTAAACCTGGATCTGGGATGGGAAAGAGTATGAGCGACATTAAAAAACTTCAAAAACAACTTTCAGATCAAATTAAAAAGGTGAAGGAAGCTCAGAAAGGAAAAAAGCCAGGCGATAAACCTGGAGACAAGCCGGGTAATAAACCCGGAGAAAAAGGGGGTCGGGGGTCAAAAGCTGGTGAATCTATGGCGAAGATGGCGGCACAGCAAGCAGCAATACGTCAAGAGTTGAGGCGATTAAGCGAGGAGCAGGGTGGTCCCGGGCAGCAAGGTGGCGCTGGTAAGGAAATGAATCGTTTACAGGATCTAATGGAAAAGAATGAAGTTGATTTGGTCAATATGAAAATTGATCAAGAAACCATTAAACGTCAAGAGGAGATTATGACACGTATGCTTGAGTCAGAGAAGGCAGAGAGAGAGCGTGAGTATGATAATAAGAGAGAGTCTAAAACTGCTCAGGACGTTAGCAGTCCATCAACGGGTTTTTTAAAGTATCAAGATGAAAAAAAGAAACAAATAGAACTTTTAGAAACTATTCCACCAAATTTGAAACCTTTCTACCGTAATTTAGTAAATGATTATTACAATAATCTTTAGTATGAAATTGTTATGAAGAAGGAGTTACGTTTCTCGGCAGATCTCAACAACCTCGATAGGGTTGAAAAGTTCGTTAATTCAATTCTTGATTTCGCAGATGTGGATGAACGGCTTTACGGCAATATAATTGTTGCGGTTACTGAGGCGGTTACTAACGCTGTTGTGCACGGAAATAAAAGGGACGTTCAAAAGGAAGTTAAATTGCAGTGTAATACGACCGATACGTTGATAGAGTTCAGAATTAAAGATGAAGGTAACGGTTTTGATTTCACTAACATTCCCGATCCTACGTTACCCGATAATATTGAAAAGATAGATGGAAGAGGTGTTTTCCTGATTACTAGTCTAGCAGATCAAATTGAGTTCCATGAAAACGGCTCTTTATTAGAAATGCAATTTAATCTAGCCGTATAATTCAATTACATGATCAATTTTTTTACTGAAGAACTTGATTTTGCACTAGGAAATCAAGAGGAAATAAGGCTTTGGATTGAGAGCCAATGCTTTAGTTATGGTGTTGATATACAAACGATTAACTACGTTTTTTGCTCCGATGATTATCTGTTAGATATAAACAAGGAGCACTTAAATCACGACTACTATACAGATATAATTACGTTTGATATGCGCGATGCAAAAGGCCAACCAATAGAAGCTGATATTTTTGTTAGTATAGATCGTGTTAAGGATAATGCGAAAGATGAGGGTGTGGGCTTTGTGGTGGAGCTTCACAGGGTGCTAATTCACGGCTTATTGCACCTTATTGGCTATGCAGATAAGACCGAGCGGGAATCCGCTCAAATGAGGGCTCAGGAGGAGAAATGCTTATCTTTGCTCCTTCTGTAATTCTACAGATGTTTCACGTGAAACTTTCCTTTAAAAATGTTAGATAAATACGATGTAATTGTTGTCGGAGCGGGTCATGCTGGTTCAGAAGCTGCAGCCGCCGCCGCAAATCTGGGATCTAAAACGCTTTTAATTACTATGGACATGGGCAGGATCGCTCAAATGTCTTGTAATCCAGCAATGGGTGGTGTGGCTAAGGGTCAAATCGTCCGGGAAATTGATGCGTTAGGAGGTTTATCGGGAATTGTTTCTGATAAGTCTGCGATTCAATTTAGAATGTTGAATTTATCAAAGGGTCCGGCTATGTGGAGTCCTAGAACGCAGAACGATAGGCAGCTTTTTAACATTGAATGGAGAAAGCAACTAGAAGCAATTGAAAACTTAGACTTTTGGCAGGATACTGCTACACGAATCCTTACTGAGGGAGATAAAGTAACCGGAGTAGAAACTGGTATGGGAATCAAGGTCTATTCAAAAACTGTGATTTTAACCAGCGGAACGTTTCTGAATGGCTTAATCCACATAGGTGATAAAAATTTGGGGGGTGGCCGTGCTGGAGAAAAAGCATCTCATGGAATTACCGAGTGTTTGAATGAGCTAGGCTTTGAATCTGGGAGAATGAAAACGGGTACGCCTCCCAGAGTTGATGGAAGGACTCTGGATTATTCAGTCATGGAGGAGCAATTCGGTGATGAGGATGTTACTAGTTTTTCGCATATAAATGCCCATAAGTTAACGAATCAACGCAGCTGTTTTATTACCTATACTAATCCGAAGGTTCATGAATTATTGAAAGAAGGCTTTGATAGAAGTCCTATGTTCAATGGCAAGATTGATTCCATTGGTCCAAGATATTGTCCTTCTGTAGAAGAAAAAATAAATCGTTTTGCTGATAAAGAGCGACACCAGATTTTCGTTGAGCCAGAAGGTTGGGATACCGTTGAAATATACGTGAATGGTTTTAGTACTTCGCTGCCTGAAGAAGTTCAACTGAAAGCGTTAAGAGCTGTCGTGGGTTTTGAAAAAGTCAAAATGTTCCGCCCGGGGTATGCAATCGAATATGATTATTTTCCACCAACACAATTGTCGCATACGCTGGAAACTAAAACTGTTAAGGGTTTGTTCTTCGCTGGGCAAATAAACGGTACAACTGGTTATGAAGAAGCTGCCTGCCAAGGATTAATGGCTGGTATAAATGCTGATGCGGTAGCAAAAGGTAAGGAGAAGTTTACGCTATCGCGCGATCAGGCATACATAGGAGTTCTTATTGATGATTTAATAACGAAAGGAACAGAAGAGCCATACAGGATGTTTACCTCTAGAGCTGAATACAGAATCCTACTGCGTCAGGATAATGCAGACATAAGGCTTACTCCAATAGGTTATAAAATAGGCCTTGCAAGCGATGAGAGAATGCGATTATTAAACGAGAAATTGAGAGGTACAAACGAGGTGTTAGCATATCTAAAAAAGACATCAGCCGAACCGAAGTTATACAATGGTCATTTGCTGGATGTGGGTTCGGCAGAACTAAAACAGAAGGTAAGGTTGCATGCGTTATTATCTCGTCCTCAAGTTAATATTAATGCCATAATAGATCGTGATAATGGCTTGAAAGATATTGTTGAAGCGTATAATGGCCTTGGGAGAGATATTAAAATTCAAGCAGAAATCACTATAAAATACGAGGGTTATATTTCTAAGGAAAAGGAGATGGCAGATAAAATGAATAAGTTAGATCAGTATAAGGTTCCTCGGGATATTGAGTACATGAAGTTTTCGTCTTTATCAATGGAGGCTAGGCAAAAGCTATCTAAGGTTAAGCCTATAAACCTTGGTCAAGCTAACCGAATCAGTGGAGTAAGTCCAGCGGACATATCCGTTCTTATGGTGTACTTAAACAAGTAGCGTTTCACGTGAAACAATTATAAGGTGTTGGTTTTTAGCGCTATAATAAGCGCGTAGCTTTTCTTCCACCTTCAGGTGGAATTGAAACCCAGGCCCGTAAGTGCTGTATTCATGGATCTGAAAACGAGTGCCTCTTTAACGTGATGCTTTAAGATCACGCAATTAGAGGCCCCAAATTAACAGGCTCATCTACCACCGTATTGTCTCCGTTCACTTGATAAATCAACATTCAACACTGGAGTTTCGCAATGAAGCCGAACCCTAATTGTCCTGATTCGATATTAATAGACTATGCTTAATTCCGATAGTATAGCAACACTGTTTTCTAATGGCAATATAATTAAGGGTGACTTCTAACGAGTTAAACCTTACTCTATAAGATCAACCGTTATGGTATTAGCTCTTGATTTTAATTTTATTGGATATTTTAATTAGTATAGTTTTGTAATAATTGTATTGCCTAATCCTTAACTTCTCATCTTATGTTTAAAATAGCAACACTTGTTTTTTGCTTGATATTCAGTGTTTCATTAGGTGCGCAAGACTTTGAGTATGCCGATACTACATCAACTAAAAAATCTACGATCTACACGGTAGATGGAGGTCGGTTTGTTGGAAAAATCATTAAAAACGATGATAAGGAGGTTGTTATTGAAACCTTGAACCTAGGTAAGGTTGCCATTCCTAAATACCAGATAAGTGAAATCTTGGAGGGTAGCGCTGTAACGTCAGCGCAATTTGTAATTACCACCTTCAATGGAGGAGAGTTTGTTGGGACAATCATTAAAAACGATGATAAAGAGGTAACTATTGAAACTCGTGATCTTGGAAAAATCACCATACCTAAATTTCAAATAAAGGAAATAAAAGAATTAGATGATAGTAATTTTACTACGAGTGGAGATTATCAACCTAATCAAGTATTTGCTACTAGGTACTTTGGTACAACCAACGCATTATCCATAAAGAAAGGTGAGAGTTATGTAAAGTATACATTGATAGGGCCAGATATTCAGTTCGGAGTTGCAGATAATGTAACGGTTGGTATAATTACATCTTGGGTTGCTGTGCCGTTAATAGTGACAATAAAATCAGTGCACGAATTGACAGAGGAAAGTAGTTTCGGTTACGGTGTTCTTATTGGAAACTTGGGTTGGCCATCACTTATTAATGATCTTGGTTTTAACCTTGGAGTGTTACCTTTTGCAACTTATACCAAAGGAAACAGGAGAAGAAACATAAATTTCGCACTCGGCTATGGTCAGGTGTGGGCTGACAATAATTCGGGAGGCGCGGTCCTTGGCTCTGTTGGGGGGATTGTGCAAATAGGTAAAAAAGCAAGTTTTGTGTTTGATTCTGTGGTTTTTGGCAGCACATTAGCGGATTTTGGTTTGTTGCTTACTCCTGGTCTTCGATTTCAGAAAAAGGATGATGCAGCGTTCCAGTTTGGTTTTTCATTTGTAGCATCTCGTACAGGTATAAATCCTCTTCAAATCATCCCTGTTCCAATTCCACGTTTCGCTTGGTTTAGGAAGTTTTAGGTGATTTTAAAGAAGTATAATCTATTGAAATCAACAATCTAAAAGCCCATTTTCGAGTGATTCGATAATTACCAAAGCCAGCTTTTATTAAAATAGAATCCAGTTCTGGTTTTTTAAACGCGCGTTCTATTGCGCGTTTTCCATCTTGTCTTACCATTTTAGTAAAAGGCCTAAATAAGGAACCAGCATTGAACAGCGAAAACGCTAAAGGACTCCTTTCCAATTCACTAAAGATTATGTGTTGTTTTATCCGTGGTTTAGACTTTTTCAAAAACTGGACAAGATCACTATCGGTAAAATGATAAACGAAGTGACTGCTTATAAGAATGTCGCAGTAAGGAAGATTAAACTCGTTGGATAGGATGTCTGCCTGAACATATTCAACAGCAAGTGAACTTGTGTTTTTATCTAAAGCATAATCTAGAATATTTAAATTTCCGTCAATGCCAATTAAGCGAACGCGTATATTTTTATGAGAACACCAATGGGCTATTTTTCTCAGATTGTCTCCTCCTCCACATCCTAAATCTATAATCGTAAGCGAAGTTTCAGATGAAATTAGAATCGGTTTAACTGCAGAGAAGGTTGCGTTCGTATTTCCTAGAAATCGATTGATGATAGAAAGCCCATCGAGCGTTTTGGTGAGTTCGGTTCCACTTATTTGTAGGTTATCGAGTTGTTCTTTTTCGATACTGCGTAGCTTGAGCATTATGCTGCGTCTTTTTTAAAGAGCATAAAGTATATTTTTCCAACTATCCAGTTCCCAGCAGGATAATAAAGGGCAAAAAAGAGCGCCATTCCTAGGCTGAAATTACGAATATCAAGGTATTGGTCCATTAAATTATCTGGATAGGCGTATGAGCTCCCCAGGAGGTATCCCGCAAACTCAAGTAGACCCATAGTTACTAATCCATACGCATATTGCTGATGAAAGGGCAATCCACGAAGTATAAGTGAAAACGGAACCATGTACAACAGATATACAGTAATAACCTGCCACCAATAAGTAAATCGTGCAATTTCCATAATCGTCCCAAACTTATCCATACCCATTCCCCAAGAAAAGTAGATAATTAGATATATGGCAATGAGCCGTTTATCAACGTTGAGCTTTTGTTTTGCGTAGACTATAAATTCTTGAACCATTTTAATTTTTGATTAATGAAAAGGCACCGAAGGCTCCATGGTGTGATAAGGAGATTGACCATGGAAGTTGTTTGTTTCTGAAATATAAATATGGAATGTGGTTCGTTGATTTATGGATAGTGAGTTTGCTTAATTTAGAGCCTGTTAATTGTGCGAAGTATTGGATAATTGCGGCATAAGTTTGTTCGCTTTGTGTGCCACGTTTAATTTTAAAATCGCACGAAATGACGGTAGTTGATTTATCAACTAATGCCGTGCTAAAAATAAAATTATCGTTACCTTTAGTTGAGGTAGAAAACGAAGACGCTCCAATTATTACCTGACCATCATTTTTAGAAAAGATGGTGCATTCTAATTTTTTAGGATTAAAAAATCGCTCAGCATTTTGTTGAATATATAATTTGTAAGCACTTTCCTTCATACTCCACAAGCGCCAAACGGTATTGAATTTATTGTCGGAATTGTGAATGTATTCTTGTTCTTTAGCTGTGAATATTTTATTTAAAAAGCCTTTGCGTTGCCAATTACTTTCCGTTGCGGCGACCTTTAAATCAACTATATCGTTTCCTATTCTTTGCAAGTCGTTAAAACCTATTTTTCTGAAAGCTTAGTTTCAATAATTTCTAAAGCGGCTTTTACGTTGAGCATTTTGTCCATGGAATCGTTATCGATTTCAATATCGAATTTGTCCTCAATATCCAAAACGACATCAACCAAATTTGCCGAGTTAATTTTTAGGTCGTTGATGAAATCAGTTTCTTCAGTAAGGCTGTCAAACCCATGTTGATTTTGAATGTATGGTTTTACGATCTCCTTTAAGTCGGATATCATTTGTTCGTTTGTACTCATTACCTATCAAATTTTTTAAAAATAACGCAACCGTTTACGTCTCCGAACCCAAAGCTAGCTTTTGCCACTATGTTTATGTCTTTTTTAATTGTTTTTTGTGGGATCTTTTCTTTCGAAACCAAACTAGTAATTTTTTCATTAAGGTCTTCGCAATTGCTGTTTTGAAAAATAAAACCTTCTTTGATTTGCAAGACACTTGCAACACTTTCAATTGACCCAGAAGCAGACAAACAATGGCCAACCATTGACTTTAAAGAGTTGATATATGGAAAATCGTCTCCTTTTAAACCTAAAGCCTCTGACCAATTTCGAATTTCTGTAAAGTCCTTAGTCGTTGCCGTTAAATGACCGTTAATGACATCGATATCTTTGGGTTCAATTCTAGCATTTTTTATTGCATCTGAAATGCATCGCTGAACAGCTTCTGAGTTCGGCGCGGTCATAGATCCTTCATTACGTTGTCCTCCCGAGTTTACGTCACCGCCCAATACTTCTGCATAGATAGTTGCACCTCGTTCTAAGGCACTTTCTAAAGATTCTAACACCATTGCACCAGAGCCACTGCCCGGTACAAATCCAGCGGCTGATGCACTCATAGGTCTAGATCCTTGTTCTGGATTTTCGTTGTGCTTGTAAGTCAAAACCCGCATAGCGTCAAAACCACCCCAAACATAGGGTCCATTGTCGCTAGTACTGCCAACAAGCATTCGTTTAGCCTTACCGGCTTTTATTCTGTCGTAGCCCATTAGAATAGCTTCTGTTCCTGTCGTGCAAGCTGAAGAATTGGTAGTTACTTGATTTCCAAGCCCTAAAAGACCTCCGAGATATGCGCTTACTCCGCTCGCCATAGTTTGAGCGACCACTGTACTGCCTAGTCGGCGCACCTTGCCGTTGTCTAACTTGTAAATTGCTTCACGAAATTTATCAATACCCGAAGTTCCCGCGCCAAAAATAGTTCCGCTATCAAAATCAGCAGATTCAGAAATTGCCAATCCTGCATCTTTCCAAGCATCCATTCCTGCGATACAGCCGTATAGAATTCCTGAACTGTTGAAGTTTTTAAGCTGCAGTTCTGTGAAGTATTCGCGTTTTAATTCCTCTGAAACCTTTGGGATTCCACCAATACAGCAGGAAAACCCCAATTCTTTTAAATTCGAAAAAAACTCGACTCCAGAAAGACCGTGTTGGATTGCATTAGAAAAAGCTTCTAAACCAACCCCGTTTGGCGCAACAACACCCATTCCTGTTATGACAACCCTGTTTTCCATTAGCTTTTAATCATTCCCGCTATTTTACCACGGCAAACCAATTCTTCTTTTTCATTGAATAATTCAATGTAGCATTTGAGTTTGTTGAATCGAAAATACTCTTGGGTGCTTTTTACGGTAACTGTTTCGTTTGGAAATACCGGTTTATAGAAATCAACTTCAGAAGAGGTCAATACAATCTGTACATTCTGTAAGTTTCCACCTTCGGTTTTAACCAAATAGATTCCCAAAGAAACAACTCCAATTTGAGCCATTGTCTCGGTAAGAATTACACCTGGAGTTACTGAGTTTTCTTTGAAATGGCCTTTATAGAAATCTAACGATTCATCGAATCGAAAAGTTCCTGTAATTGACTTTGCATCTACCGATACTATTTTGTCTACAAACAAAAACGGAGCACTATAGGGCAGGTATGATATAATTTCTTCAGAATTCATTAGTTCAAATGTTCTCCTCCATTAACGGGAATTATCGTTCCTGTTATCCATCGCGCTTCGTCTTTAGACAGCAAGTAAACAGCATTAGCGACATCCTCAGGAGTGGTTAATCGTTTAAAAGGATTTCGTTTTAAGGTATGTTCTATAAGCTTTTCGTTACCAGGAATCATTCGTAACGAGGCGGTATCAGTGACTCCAGCTTCAATGCAATTGGCGCGAATACCGTGCGGAGCAAATTCCAATGCGATATTTCTGGTAATTGCTTCCAAGGCAACTTTTGCAGCAGAAACCGCCGCGTAATTTTTCCACGCTTTTTTATTTCCTTCACTGGTAAAGCTAATGACTCGAGCATCTTTAGCAAACAGTTGTTTTGAGAAAACGGCTTTTGTCCAGTCGTACAGACTGATTGCCATATTTTCTAAGGTCAAATGAAAATCGTCGTTTTGTAGTTCTCTAGAATCGCCATCAGTCATTGGTTTTAAGTTTCCTTTTGCAATGCTGTGTACCAAGATTTTAACAGCACCTTTTCCAACTAATTTATCCAAAACCATCGTGCGATTTTCTGGTTTCACTATATCAACATTGAACTCTAATACCTCCACCTGATGTTTAGAAGCAATGGTCTGAAACAGTTCCAGAATGCCCGTACTGTCGCTTTTTCGAGCACGATATATCAGGCATAAGTTTAGGCCATGTTGAGCTAGTTTTTTTGCCGTAGCTAACCCTAATCCGCTAGAGGATCCGAGTATTAAAGCCCATTCGTTATTTCCTTCAAACTCTCTTACCATTTCAATAGTATCCGCTGTGCAGTAAAACCGGGACCAAAACTCAACATTAATCCGTAATCACCCTTCTGAGGAGCCGGTTCTTGTTCCGTAAAACGTTCGAGTACGTAAAGTACCGTTGCGCTAGACATATTCCCAAATTCCTTGAGTACTGCTTTTGTGTTATCAATATTCTTACCCATAGCACCAAATAATTCTTCTACGGTTTGCACAATTTTTTTGCCTCCTGGATGAAAAATTAAATGATCTATGTCTTCAATTGAAAGCTGGTTGCGTTCCAGAAAAGGGTTCACAATTTTTGGAAAATGCTCGGCAATTTTTTCAGGTACTTCTTTATCCAAAACCATTTGTAGTCCTGTGTTTCTCAACTCAAAACCCATCATATGTTCGGCATTGTAGAAGTGGTACATAGCCTCATCAATGATTTCGGGTCCTTCCTCGTTTTTGTGCGAAGAAAGGATGGTACACGCGCAACCATCGCCAAAAATGGCAGCGCTTACAATGTTCACCATCGAATAATCGTCAATTTGGAAAGTAGAAGTTGGTGATTCCACTGCAATTACAGCAGCGCGTTTATTTGGATTCGCTTTTAAGAAATTTTTAGCGTAAATCATTCCCGACACTCCTGCTACACAGCCCATTTCGGTCACTGGTAGCCTTACGATATCTTGATTCATACCTAATTTATTGATTAGATAGGCATCAACAGAAGGAATCATTATTCCCGTGCAACTTACTGTGATGATGTAATCGATATCGGTAGCTTTTAGCTGAGCATTGTTTAGTGCTTTAGTTAAGGCGCCCTCTGCAAGCTTAATCGTTTCCCGTTTGTAGATGTCGTTCTTGTCTTCAAAAGAGGTTTTATTAAAGACCTCTTCAGCATCCATAATAGAGTAGCGTCTCTCTACTCCCGCGTTTTCAAAAAGTTTAATGACTTTACGCTGAAAACGTTCTTCCTGGCCTGACAGCCAAACTTTTAGGAAGGGGATTATTTCAGCCGTTGTCCTAGAGTAGGGCGGCAATTGTGTCGCGATAGATGTGATTTTTACACTCATTATTTTTTAATAATCCATTCGTATCTAAATGCCCAGCGCCAAGTTAGGGAACTTTTGAAGTTTAATTTAGCAGAGTACTCTTCTAATTCTTTTCGTTTAAATCCTCTCAGGATAGAAATTAATCCATCGGTTTTGATTATCGGGTTGCCTATAATAGTGGCCACAATCCAAAACAGAAAATAGGCAAAAGAATGTCTGTGTAAATCATTAATCACTAATCCGATAGTAGTCTGGTTTTGTGTTTTTTTCAAAAAGTCTAGCGCCACTTTATCTTCAAAATGATGCAAGAATAGTGTGCAAAGCGCTATATCAAACTTATTGATTGGATAATCAGGAGAAAGTACATCTTGTTTTTCGTAACTGATTTCAGGAAATTGTAAAGAGCTATCTCGGGCATAATTTATTGTAGTTTGGTTTGCATCAATACCAATAAGTCGAAATTGAAAACCGTTCTTTCTACCAAATTTTGCTAATTCTCTAAGCATAGCGCCATTTCCACAGCCTAAGTCGCAAATGGTGATTTCTCGTCTTTGGTGCTTTTTTTCAAGGAGATGCTTAATCCCCTTAAGCGTAACGCGATTTCCACCTAACCATTTATTTATTTGAGCAAGCTTATCTAAGGATTTTATAAGTAGATCTCCAGTTATATCGAGATCATCCATAATCTCAACTTCCTTACTGCGATATTTTGTATTCAGCCACATTATAATTCTGACGACATTGATTTTCCGTGTGTTTTCGTAATAATAGTAGGCAATATAAACGGGATAAGGTTTAGTCCTATGATAAGTAGTTCCGAAAACAGCCCTAATCTAAACAATCTAGAAATAACATGACTCGAGCGCAAGCGTCCACTAAACTCGCTATTCCAGGCTTTTGAATAGTCCTTTTCGAGCTCTAGTCTTGAGTTTATTTTACCCGATTTAAATTTTAAGATTAATAAGGAAGCAACTTGTGCGGCCTTTATCGCCATGCTCATTCCGTTACCCGCCAGTGGATGAATCATTCCCGCACTGTCACCACACATAATCATATGATTTTCGACCGGATGTTTGCGTTCAAATGAAACTTGACTTATGGTCAATGGTTTTTCGAAAGCCAGCTCAGCGTTATCAAGAATTTCCTTCAAGAATGTGTTTTTGCTAAGCACCTGCTCTTGAAAATCATCTATGTTCTTGTATTGTTTAAACGACTTAAAGTCAGCTAAATAACAAATATTAATATTGTCGTTTTCTACTTTAGAAATACCACAATATCCACCTTCGAAATTGTGTAATCCAACAGCATTTTCTGGGAAATCACCTTTGTAATGTGCTTTGACTCCTAAGAAAGGAGACGGTTTTTTTATAAAATCTCTATCTAATTTTACATCGAGATTTGAGCGTTTTCCAAAAGAACCAATCGCTAAAGGAGCGGTGAATTCTTCGTCTTTAGTTAGCACCCTAAACCTATCGTTTTCGAATTGAATATCTGTAACTGAAGCATGTACAATTTCGGCGCCTGCTGTTTGTGCTTTTTTTGCTAATTCCCAATCGAGACAATATCTACTTATGCTGAATCCGCCTAATGGCAGTTTAGTTTTAACGGACCTGCTTCCAGGAGTGCTGAGGGTGAAATCGGAAATGGCTTTAGCCCCAAAATCAAAAGGATTAAAACCCAAAGCATTTAAATAGGGCAGTACTTCGTTAGAAATGTATTCGCCACACACTTTATGTTTGGGATACTCGTGTTTTTCGATGAGCAGCACCTTCAGCCCTTTTTTAGAGAGATGCAACGTAGAACAAAGCCCACCTAAACCACCACCTACTACGATTATATCAAATCCCATTCAGGTGCAAATTAGTAGTTTGTTTTTTAAACGTATCGTCTAGCAGAAAACATTAGCAAAGTTTGACATTCCAGAGATCTTTATTGAAAAGTTAAGTCCTGAGACCTTATCGAAAGAATAAACCTATTTCATCACCTTTTTGTAGCTAGAAACCACATCAAAAAAGTAGATGAGCTTCATAGTTACGGTGTTTACTTGGCCCTGATCAAATACCGTATTGAGATTATTGAAGTAGGACAACCGCAGATCTTGCTCATCTTTCTGAAGCGCATTTTTGTAAACGATATTTAAAAAACTACCAGGGGCAAATTGCCAAGCAAAAATTAAATCGGTATTAAATGCATTGAAATTAAAGTTGGCGTTTTCGGCAAACTGATCGTCTCTGATAATATAGCCTTCCTCGTCAAGGTCGCCATAGTAATCATAGATGCCGTAAGACCAATAATGCCGAACTCTTAGGGTTAATGATAGGTTGTTTTTAAACAAATACTTACCCTGCAAGATATTGGTTAATGTTTTAACGTCTCTAATCCCATATTTAGGCTGTCCATCAAAGAACCCTGCAAATCCGACACCGTTTAAGAAGATAGAATAGTTCGATGACGGAGTTAAAGACAGTTTATCACTCAGACGTAAAATGGGTGATAACTCAACTTCGAAGTAATTGTTGACCACATAATCTGTAAAATAGCCTTGACCATAGCCAACCTCCGCATCAAGCGCAAATTTTCTACTGTAATCGGTTGAAATACCTATGCCGTTGTAGTAATACTCAGGAATGATAAATTTTTGGCCAGGAACGCGAGACTCAAAAAGGTCGACACCATCACCAACCTGTGAACTCAGATTAAGGAAAAAGGCATTGAAACTTGGGAAAATAAAAGCAAGTTCACCATTGTAACTATTCTTGAGCACCTCGCCTGTGGTGTAGTCTTGGTCAATACTATATGTAAATGTATTGTAATTGCCGTTTAAGATCCAAAAAGGGTTGTATTTATTGTACTGCAATTCTAGAGAGTGATTTCTGATGTTAGTCGTAAAGTTCACGCCCAGGTCATTGGGGTTGTAGTTAGGAGACTTGTTCTCACTCAAGAGTGAAAATTTAAAGTTCCCCTTAATTTTACCAAACCCAAGAGAGTAGCTCATACCATCGCCAGCACTCTCTTTTAAAATATTGGCCATCAAGTTAGTATCTCTTTGAGAAACCTTTACATCTCCAGAGAACGAATAGTTAGATTTTTTTGAGATTAGATTTAAACCCAATGCGGATACATTAGCATCAGTGTAACCTTCTGACCTCGAGGTGTTCAAGTTGATGAAGTATATTGAACTGTTGTTTTTTAGGTTTTGATCGATTGAAATGATATTGTAGTTCACCAATGGGTTAGTTTCTATTTTCCTGGTATCGCCTGTTTCGGTGTTTTCAATTGTTGCACTGGTAGGAGCGGTAATGGCATTCATGACACCTATTCCTAAGCCATTTTTATCTCTACCCGAAACCTTTGCTACGTTTATCAGTCGAGCAACATTGGGGTTATCGGTAAGCATCTCGTTGGAGTCTACAGCTGAAAATGCGTCGTTGAATTTTTCTGGAACACCGCCAATTCGTCTTGAATAGAAAAGTTCACCAAGATTAAAAAGATCAACACCTTCCTGAAAAAAGGGGCGCTGTTCATCAAAAACCACCTCAAAAGCACCCAAGTTCTTTACAATATTATCGGACCGTACTTGAGAAAAATCGGGTAGCAAAGTCATGTCTAATGTGTAGCTTTCATTGAGTCCCAATTTAAGATCAGCACCAGCTCCAAAACCTAATGTACTCTCATTATTTTCAAACTCGGCAAACGATGAAACGTAGGGCGAAAGTGAGATACGAGCAGGGTCTTTGATATTGTTAAGCCCAACCAAGTTGCCCCAATAATTAATTTCGGTCTCTATGTCTTTTGGCACAAGAGACCATTGCAGCTCGGTTCGGATTCTACGAATTTCGCGCTCAAATTGAAGCTTCCAAAGTTGCTTTTCGCCTTTAGGAAATCGAATGGCGTAGTAGGGGATTTTGATCTCAACAACCCAACCATCGTCTACAATTTGAACGGCACTTTCCCAGACGGCATTAAAAGCGTCGTCAGAGACTCGAGAATCAGACTGAACACCCGATGCCGAAACGGAGAAAGTAAAAGCATCGAGCTTTTTATTGTACGTATCGAAGGAAACGGTAAAGAGATCTGCATTTAATCGGTCATCGCGCTCACCCAGCTGAGTTAAAATACTATCGGGGTGATCGTCGTAGCAATAACCTAAAATATATATGTTGTTGTCGTCAAACAAGACCTTCACATCGGTCTTAAACCGTGGCTTATTGCCTTCCGTGGGGTTTAGCTCTAAAAAGTCGGTTGCTATATTGGCATTCAACCAACTTGCCTCAAGACCCGCCCCATCAATCTTTATTTTTTCAGTAGTTCTTGAGGTTTCCAGTGTTTTATCTTGGCCTAGAACACTAAAATAGCACAGGGAGAGAAAGAGTATGTAGACAGCTTTTTTCAGAGCTTCTGAATAAGGGGTTTTAAAATCGTCGCGAAAGTAAAGCACGTTAGAGCGAAAATCGGTTAAGAAAAAGGTATACCAATTGACTTTTAGTAAAGTTTAGTCATTTGGTTCTGGGTAGTATTTCTTAATTAATTTAAAACGACAGGTCACTCTCTTCCAATAGGTATCGGGATCAAAAGGAAACTAAAAGCGTTTAGTAAAATAAGTCAGCTTTCGGCACGGGATCTCGTTTATTGGAGTTTCGGTAGCGATTGAATCACAGATGGTTCACATTTGCTTTTGCTAGCTATAGCCTATTAAATTTCAATCTGATATCCATTTTCGTAATAGTCGTCTTTTTCAAGTACCCCTAAAGAATTGTACTGTTTAAAAGAACCGTTCATGAGGTCGTTTTTGAAATTTACGATTTTGTAGCCGCCATTTTCTTCATAGGTAATAGCCTCGCCTTCTACACTTGCTTTTACATAAGTTGCTTTTTGACGCAATTGGCCATTTTCAAAGAAAATCTCAAAATCGCCATCTTTTTTATCATAAAAAAAGGATCCAGTAAATTTTACTCGTTTGTTTTTATACCAACCTTGACCGGGGCCATGCAGCATACCTTTTCGATAAAATACCTCATGCTTTTTTTCTCCGTTCTCATGCCACTCGGAATGCAACCCTTCGAGTTTATCGTTTGTATATAGTGCCGTTTTTTTTAATTGACCATTTGTAAAGAATGATGAGCTAGTTCCTGTATGCTTCTGATTATAGTAGGTGTTAATGCTTTTTATTTTACCATTTTCATAGTATGTTTCCTCTATTGCGGAATCAGCACTAGGGTAGTTTTTCAGCTTTAAAATTCCATTTCTATAGTATTCCTGCCATGTACGGCTTCTTTTGTGATGCTTAACTATTCCTTTTTGGAATAAACTTTCATCAATATAATAACCGACAAAATCCCCATTGATTGGGAAATATTGAAATGTTGAATCTGCAGTATAAATTAAGTGTTGATTTATGCTACCTGATGTATCGTAAATGAAACGGGTATCTGTAAATTGAAAATTAGCTAACATTCCTTTTTCGTAAATTTTACCTGACGAATAGAAATTCGTAAAAGCTCCACTTTCAATGGTGTTTTTGTTTCCACGAGGCACCCACATTCCATCACTATATTCCTCGCTAACAATCCAAGACCAATTTTCATTTCTTTTAGATCCATCCTCAAAAGAATCAGGCAGCCAATCGCTTAATATTAGCTGCCTCGGAGCTTTATCAAATTGAAAAAATGTTGGAATAAGAAGTAAGGCAAATACAATGGAATTTGAGAGTTCTATACTGCCCAGAAATTTTTTAGCATTTTTATTTAGTAATAAATTGAGGGTTGTAATTAAAAACAAACAAACTGCCGCAGGAGCGAAATAGTCTGCAAAATGGTAGTTCATATACTTTGCGCCCAGAACTAATGCAAGCAATGATAGAAGCAGGCTAAAAAGGACCCTTGAGCTCAGTTTCTTATCTAATAGGGCGTACTTAATTGTAAGTCCTAAGTGAAGGATAACAAAACCTACGAATGCTATGAATGTGAAGAGCGCCCAGAACTGAGCATCGGTGTATTTCCGTATGCAAGAAATGCCAAGTAGTGCGTAAAGAAATAGTAAAGTTTTTTTCATTTTTGGTTGTTGCTAATGTCCGGTCAATAGATTCTGCGTGTTGTTAAAGAAATTTTCTTGGGGTTTTAATTCTAGGTTTCGTTTTCGGCATGCAGTTTCAAATTTAGGGTATTCTATTAATTGCATTTTAGCGTATTTGAGCCAATTTTAGTTTACAAATTTGGGATGGTTTACAAATAGCGAAAGTGAAATCAATGCTTTTACGCTGTAGGTTAATTCTTCATTTAATATCAATGCTTGATGCACTCCACCGCATAAAACACCGAGTTCTAATGTTGGAACCTCTTTCCAAACATCCAGACAAGCTCTTAGTCCCGGTTGATTTATGTTCCTATTGAGGCACTGAAATAATTCACTTTCAAAATTGGTATGGATAGCGTCTTTTTCGGGAATATGATATGCTGTTTTGACGAGCATTGATTTTATTTTTCCAATTTCAGCTTCCTTGAAACGGGCTTTGTAAAAAAAAGGTCGGTTGCTATTTGTCTTTGATACAGACTCAAGGTATTCGTGATATTTCAATTGGGTTGAATTGAGTTCGGGGTATACCTCGTCTAATGTTTTCTCAAATAAGGCAATTGCTAAGTCTACACTCTTAAATTCATGGATACACTTTTGGCCAACTAAATCGCTTGGAATAAGATTGGAAATTGCAAATAATAATATAATGAGAAAGGTTTTCATTTAATTGTGTCTAATGTTTTCGAAATCAAATGTATAACGCAATTGCCCTGGATACTTCAAGTCTTGGCATTGGATTAATAAAATTCATTTATTTCAAATCTAGTATAAGTGACTTACTGCAGATTTTGTGTTTTTACTCGTTGAACGTCTTTAACAAGTCCATAGCTACGGCGATACCAATTATCCAACCTACATAAGCGATAGAGTAGTATAATCCATAGAAAATAGATTGTTTTAGGTTTCCTTTTGTGATTCGACTTTTAACAAAAACAATTCTCATGGCTCGAATAAAAATCCAATATAGCATTGCAAGTAAGATGGCCCAGGAGGCCCAAATCAAAGCTTCAAAAAGTATCAAGAGTGCTATAACGATTATGGCCAGAACTATCCACAACAAAATGGATACTATAATTCCTCCAATTCCATCACCAGCATCTATAGTTGGGGTGTCTAAAGAAAGAGATCCTGCATCAGAAAGTGGGGTATATTCCCCAAGTTTCAGTCGACCGATTCCCTTATAATTATCTTTTATCCCAACCCCTAAATACAAGCCGATTGTGATGAAAAGCAAAGTGGAGCATCCCACAATATAAGAAGTGTAAACAAAGTTTTCGGTGATTGATCGGTCGCTAGCCAATCCTGTCAGAAATACGAGCAGAGTTGATAAGCTAATCACAATTAAGGAAATAAAGAACAGGGTCTTACCTTTCAGGTACGGTCTCATCACTTTATTGGTCACTTAAGCTGTCTGGTATTGCCCAGCATCCAATTGTATAAGTTGCTCCGGACACTTCAGGTCTTAGGTTTGTATTAGTAAAATTCATTTATTTCCAATCTAGCATCTTTCCGATTAATCTAATGGGCGCTCAAGCTGCCTATTTCTTGTGTGGGTATTCTTTTTATTTGAATACGATTTCCATTCACAAACGTTGCGAAAACCCGTCCAGCAATTTGAACCTTCTTGAGGAAAACCTGTATTAGAGTTCATTTCAAGTTGGGTGTTTCTCCAGCTTCCTCCGAGCGTAGTATTACTATCGGCTGAAAATTCAGTTACGTTTCCATTTAAGTGCAACAACATTGGATACTTTTTTTTGCACTTGTAGCATTTTACAGGAACGAGTGGTTCGGGACCATAATCCTTTGAGTCCCGTCTAAATTTGTAATCATTGTTAGAGTTCACAATACAAACCTTGTCTCTGATCAATTCATCACAGTAAACGTCTTTGGTTCCAAGTTTATAGAAGAGACTCCTTTGCTTACACTTACTTACGTTGCTGCGGTTAAGCGAATCAGCGAATACAACGTAATTATCGAAGTTCTGAATCTGCGGAAAACTGTATGATGGATACATAACATTGTGGTAGCTACTGTATTTTTCATTTGAATAGAAATATTCAATTGTGAAGATTTCATTTTCAGGCATCGAGTCTGTCTTTATGAATCCATTTCCTTGGAGAATACTTTCGAATACCCTATCAGATCTCCATTTGGTATATTTTTTTGCTTGTTGATAGGTAATGCCAACAATCGGATAATCTTTGTAAGCAGAGCTTGATAAATAGTGCTTTTCATACGCAACCAATAAAGTGTCCATTTTCGTCCATACTGTAGAATCTGGTGTAGCGGCAAAAAGTTCCGTTGATTCATTACCGTATTTAGAAGCGAGCCATTTAAGGTAGAAGCCCCACTCGAAAACCGATAATTCTTTCGTATCAAGGAATTTATTTTGTCCTATTTCGATAGTGCCTGGTGGAACAGGGTAGTTCTGCTTCTGAGGACTTTCTTCAGTCTCCTGACTATATAATATGCTAGGGTTAAATAGAATACAAACTAAAAGAAGGGCAATTGTTTTGATAGTCTTAGGATTGAATTAGCAATTGACCAAATTAACTAAAAAGTAAAAGCTGAAAAATTCCTTGTATAAATCGATGGGTTTTAAAAGGACGCCAGGAAGGATTAATTCACCTTGTTCATTGATTCAATTTGAAAACCCCACATAAAAAAGAGATAGTGAAACAGCTATTTTCATTTTTGTCATTCACAGAAGCAAACTTCGATCTTGCAAAAATGAAAAAGGCACAACGCAGAGCGCTGTGCCTTTTTTGTACACCCGGAAGGATTCGAACCTTCAACCGTCGGAACCGAAATCCGATATTCTATCCAGTTGAACTACGGGTGCAATTGAGCGTCAAAAGTAATAAGTTGTTTCGATTGGTTTTGGTTTGGTAAAAAAAAAAGAAAAGGAATAATCCATTCACTAATTTGGAGCTTCCGGACAGAAGAGGCATAAGCCCTCTGTTATCCCATTGCTTATCTAATCTCTGGAAATTACGGAGCGTTTAGATACTGTTTGTATCGAAAAAAACCTAAGAATATCAGCGTGACCTGCTGCGCAAAAACCCTCGGCGAAACGCTACTTTTCCTTTGTGGTTCTCGGCGTAACCAACCCCATTGAAATTTCTACTTTTGCAGCTCTATTTTAGAGCGTACCAAATGAAAAAATATCCAGAATATAAAACCTTGGATTTGCCAGCTGTGGCGGATCGAATTCTAAAGACTTGGGAAAATGAAAACACATTTGAACAAAGTATAGAATTGCGCAAGGATGAAAAGCCATTCGTTTTTTATGAAGGACCTCCTTCTGCAAACGGACTACCCGGTATTCACCACGTTATGGCGCGGGCTATTAAAGACATTTTTTGCCGCTACAAAACATTGGACGGTTATTTAGTAAACCGAAAAGCAGGCTGGGATACACACGGCCTACCCGTTGAATTGGGTGTAGAAAAAGAACTGGGAATTACTAAAGAAGATATTGGCAAAACGATAAGCGTAGAAGACTACAATGTAGCTTGCCGAAAGGCAGTAATGCGCTATACAGATATTTGGAATAACCTAACCGAAAGAATGGGTTATTGGGTGGATATGGAAGACCCATATATCACCTATAAAAGCAAGTACATGGAGTCTGTATGGTATTTGCTAAAAACGCTTTACAAAAAAGATTTACTGTATAAAGGATATACGATCCAACCTTATTCACCAAAGGCAGGAACAGGTTTAAGTTCCCACGAATTGAATCAACCGGGAACCTATAGAGATGTAAAAGACACCACAATTGTTGCCCAGTTCAAAGTTATTCGAGACGAAAAATCTGAGAAAATATTCGAAAAAGCGGGGAATGATCCATTTTTTATAGCTTGGACAACCACTCCTTGGACCTTGCCTTCGAATACAGCATTGACGGTAGGTAAAAATATTACTTACGTTTTAGTGGACACTTATAATCAATATACCGAAGAGAAAATTTCGGTGATTTTGGCTAAAGATTTATTGAGTAAATACTTTAATCCTGAACACGAAAACCAAACCTCTGCTGATATTAAAATCTCGGGAAAAACATTGCCTCATAGCGTTGTTGGAGAGTTTAAAGGATCAGAATTATTAGATATTAAATACGAGCAACTCTTACCGTTTGCATTGCCGTTTGAAAATGCTGATAAAGCGTTTCGAGTAATTGCAGGTGATTTTGTAACAACCGAAGACGGAACCGGTATAGTGCATACCGCACCAACTTTTGGAGCAGATGATGCTATGGTCGCTAAGGTTGCCGGAGTACCGCCATTGCTGGTGAAAGATGACGAGGGAAACTCAATTCCTCTTGTTGATTTGCAAGGAAAGTTCATTGATATAATGGGCGAATATGCAGGCAAATACGTTAAAAACGAATATTACGATGCTGGTGATGAGCCAGATCGATCGGTAGATGTTGAAATTGCCATTCGATTAAAAGAAGAAAATCGTGCGTTTAAAGTGGAGAAATACGAGCACAGTTACCCGCATTGTTGGAGAACCGATAAGCCCGTGTTGTATTACCCATTAGATTCTTGGTTTGTAAAATCTACCATGGTTAAGGATGAGTTAATTGCAAACAATAAAAAGATCAACTGGAAACCAGCTTCAACGGGTGAAGGTCGTTTTGGAAACTGGTTGGAAAACCTGCAAGATTGGAACCTATCTAGAAGTCGATTCTGGGGTATTCCAATTCCGATTTGGGTAAACGAAAAAACAAAAGAGCTAAAGGTTATTGGCTCGTTGGCAGAACTTAAATCGGAAATTAAAAAATCAGTTGATGCGGGTGTAATGTCAAAAGATCCTTTCTCAGAATTTGAGCCAGGTGATATGAGTGAAGAGAATTACGACAAAGTGGATTTGCACAAACACATTGTCGATCAAATAATATTGGTTGATGCTGAGGGAAGCCCAATGATTCGCGAAAGTGATTTGATTGATGTTTGGTTTGACAGCGGATCTATGCCCTATGCGCAATGGCATTACCCATTTGAAAATAAAGAAATTTTTGAGCAAAACTATCCAGCAGACTTTATTGCTGAGGGAGTTGATCAAACAAGAGGTTGGTTTTTTACCTTGCATGCAATTGCAACCATGACGCAAAAATCAGTTGCGTTTAAAAACGTGGTTTCTAACGGATTGGTGTTGGATAAAAATGGTCAAAAAATGTCTAAAAGATTAGGCAACGCCGTTGATCCGTTTAAAACTTTAGACAAATATGGCCCTGATGCAACACGTTGGTACATGATTTCAAACGCTCAGCCTTGGGACAATTTGAAATTTGATTTAGAGGGTATTACTGAAGTTCAGCGTAAGTTTTTTAGAGCATTGCACAATTCATACGCATTCTTTGCATTGTACGCTAATGTTGATGGATTCGCCTATAATGAGGCTGAAATCGACATGGCAACACGACCAGAAATTGATCGTTGGATTATTTCTAGATTGAACACACTAGTCGAAAAAGTGAAGGCATCAATGGACGATTATGAACCTACAAAAGCCACCCGATTGATTCAGGAGTTTGTGGTAGATGATTTCTCTAACTGGTGGGTGCGTTTGTGTCGTAAACGTTTTTGGAGAGGAGATTATGCTGCTGATAAAATATCAGCTTACCAAACTATGTATCAATGTTTAGAAACGGTTGCAATTATAGCGAGTCCAGTTGCGCCGTTCTATTGTGATCAATTGTTTCGCGATTTGAATTCCGTATCTGGAAAGAATGATGTTTTATCGGTACATCACACTAGAATTCCAGGAGTAAATACCAATCATCAGGACGAGGCTTTGGAAGAAAGAATGGCTATTGCTCAAAAAACCGCTTCATTGATTCTGGCATTAAGAAAAAAGGAATCTATTAGAGTGCGTCAACCACTGCAACGCGTTATGGTTCCTGCTTTGGAAGAAAAATTTAAAGCCCAACTTAAGCTGGTTGAGCCTTTGATTTGTGGTGAGGTAAACATCAAAGAGATTGAGATTATCGATCCAAATAACAATTTGTTGATCAAGCAAATTAAGCCGGACTTTAAAGTCTTGGGTCCTAAGTTTGGAAAGCAAATGAAGCAATTGGCTGGGTTGATTATGCAATTTGGTCAAGAAGAAATTAACGAGTTAGAGTCTACAGGCAAGATTGCTTTAGAGCTGAATGGAGAACACTTGGAACTTACTAAAGATGCGGTTGAAATTACTTCTCAAGACGTGCCAGGTTGGTCGGTAGCTACTGACGGAAAAATTACCGTTGCTTTAGATATTAATATCAGTGAAGAACTGCATCAGGAAGGTCTAGCAAGAGAGTTGGTGAATAGAATCCAGAACCTGCGCAAGGATAGTGGGTTTGAGGTTACCGATAGAATAAATGTGAATATTGCAAAAAATGAATTTTTGCAGTTAGCTGTGAAAAACAATTTGGATTATATTCGCACAGAGACGCTTACAGACGAATTGAATTTCTCGGACAGTGCATTACCAAATGGACTAGAAGTTGAGTTAGAAGAGGGGCTTGTAACGCAATTAGAAATAGAAAAAATTTAATACCCATTTGTTATGGCAGAAGAAAAATCAAGATATTCAGATGCTGAATTAGAAGAATTCAAAGCACTTATTAATGATAAGTTAGCAGAGGCTCACAAAGACCTGGAAGACCTTTCAACGACTATGAATCTCGGTGATGATCATGGAACTAATGATACTTCTCCAACATTTAAAATGATGGAAGATGGCTCTGATGTTTTAACTAGAGAAGAAACAGCACAGTTGGCGTTAAGACAAAAGAAGTTTATCGATCATCTAGAAATTGCGTTGAATCGGATTATAAACAAAACTTACGGAATATGTCGTGTAACAGGAAAACTGATTCCTAAAGATCGGTTAAAAGCGGTGCCGCATGCCACGTTGAGTATTGAAGCTAAGATGGCTCAGCAGAAGTAAAAACAATACAATTGATATTTTTAAAGTCCTACTGTCCCGATAGTTATTGAGACCGAAGGGCTTTTTTATTTATAAAATGGATAGAAAAACCACCATCGCGTTAGTTGTTTCATTAGGCGTTATCGCCATTGATCAATGGAGTAAGTTCTGGGTAAAGACAACCATGTACTTGGGGCAGGAATATAAAATTGCGGGCAATTGGTTTTACATTCATTTTACTGAGAACAATGGCATGGCCTTCGGAATGGAATTCGCGGGCGAGTATGGTAAGTTGTTTCTTACCTCCTTTAGAGTGGTAGCCGTTTTTGGGATTTTATATTACCTCATTTATTTACTAAAAAGGAAAGAAACACACTCTGGACTTATCGTGTGTATGTCCTTGATCTTTGCAGGTGCATTGGGAAATATTGTTGACTCCGTTTTTTACGGCGTTTGGTTCAATGATTCCTACCATCAAATAGCGTCATTTATGCCCGAATCTGGTGGTTATTCCAATCTTATGTATGGCAAAGTGGTAGATATGCTTTACTTTCCATTAATGAGCGGCTCTTATCCCGAATGGCTCCCTATAGTTGGCGGAGATCCATTTATGTTTTTTAGACCCGTTTTTAATATTGCAGACACTGCTATTTCTACCGGCGTTATTTCTGTAGCTCTTTTCCAAAATAAGCTTTTTGATAAAAAAGAAGAGGAAAAAGTGGTTGTTTCTGAGACAAGCGAAAAGGATTAATTCAGCATTAGTATGCGTTATTCCGTTAACAGAGATAAGTAGGTTTATGCAATAAACTGTTGTGCATCTGTTACACGGAATCTCCTTCTAATAGTCTTGGGGTTTGGAGCAATTAGACCCCAGAGCTATCGGATGACAGAAGTTTTATTTATAGGCAACAGTTCCAACACTCCGCACTCTAACATTCCACGTCACGTCATTCCTGCGCAGGCTTGCCCTAGATTCAGGCTGGCGGGAATCTAAATAATGCCTTCCTGTTAATCATCCAATAATTAGAGTTGCAACTGTACTTCTTCTTATTTTTACCAAATGCACCGCCTAGCCATAATCACAAATTCTGACGTTTTTAAAGTCTTTTTTATCGAAATGCTTGCAAAGTGTTTTGAGGTAAAACAATTCAACATTTTTGCTCAGTTAAACAATGCACTTGAAAAAGAAGAGGAATTTGATATCATTTTGTATATCATTTCTGAAGGCATCAATCAGGATACCTATTTTCACAATTACTTAGAACAAAAGAAAAGGTTGCCCGTGCTCATATTGGGTAATAACGAATCGGATCGTTTTTCAATTTATATAAATCATTATGGAGTTGAAGGGTGCAGCCTATTGTCTAATGACAGCGAATCTGTCCAAATGCGTTTATTACATATCTTGGATAATAAGTTAGCGGGTAAAAAATCGAATCCTAAAGCCAGATATGGACTTACTTCCAAAGAAGTGCTATTACTGCGCTTATTATCCAGTAAAAACAGCAAGGCCGATGTGTGTCAAATGCTAAAGCTTTCTGCACGACAAGTAGAACGAATTAGGAAGAGTGCATTCGAAAAAATAGGCGAAAAGACCGACTTCCAAGCAGGAGTATGGTTTACAAGGCATTTTTTGCCCAAGTAATGTCAGAAATGCGACATTCGTAAAAAACACTAAACGCATGAATTACAAGCGTTTAACTGCTTGTTTTTTTGAAGTTATTTTTTTGTTTCACTTTTGGGATTAGAAATTAATCACAAAACTACAACAATGAAAAAACGACATGTTATTGCACTTGGAATTAGCTTTCTGGTAATTGCTCCTGCGACTATATTCGCCCAAAATTGGACATTAAACGGAAACGGCGAGGACATTTATAAAAACAACAGTGGCAATGTCGGAATTGGACTTCAAGAGCCAACAGGTATGCTAGAAATTAGCACTATTCTTTCGGGTTTCGTAGCAGATGATATATATGTCGAAGGTGAAGGTACATATAATTGTGTTTTTGGGGGACCAGCACTCATTCTCAACGGGCAAACTTTTGATTATTTGCCCAATGAATCTTTCCAGTGTAATACAACCTCTGCTGCAAGTCTAAACCTTATGGAAGTTAATCTACAAGTGGGTAGTTATAACCCACCTATTTATGCAGGAGGAGCCACTGGCAATGGTTTTGGTGGTACTTTCAATTACACAACCGTACGCAGGGTTACTATTAATGATTACGGGCAATTGGGAATAGGCAACAACCTAGACCCAACAGTCGACTTGGATGTAGAAGGAAGTATTAGAATGCGAACAGGTGCGCAAAATGGATATGTTGCTACGAGTAATGCGGGAGGAACAATGTCTTGGCAGCCGGCTTCTTCTCTGAGTGCTTTTTGGCAGCCGCTAAGCACAGGCTCTATCCACATAAAAAATAAAAACAATCATGAAGTACACATTGGAAAAAAAGATCATTCCTTATTTCTTGACCCCTACTTGGGTACTCATCATTATCGGCATCTTAGTATTGATGGTGACGTAGGCATGTTCTTTGGGCCTACCGAAAGTGATGAGGGAGTGCTGAAAAGTGACCCGGGTTTTGTAATAGGCCCTCTAAACAGCTCAGACGTTTATGGAGGTTTGCGCATGGATTGGGACGGTAATGTATGTGTTGGGTGCGATGTTGGGGCTACAGGCTTCAAATTATCTGTAAATGGAAACATTATGGCCGAACTAGTGCAAGTAAAGTTAAAAGGTGGCTGGCCAGATTATGTCTTTGAAGATGGGTATCAGCTAAAACCACTCTCTGAAGTAGAAACCTACATAAAAGAAAACGGCCACCTTGAGGGTATGCCGGCTGCATCAGAAGTACATAAAGAAGGAATAGACCTAGGAGAAATGAATAGATTGTTGCTTGAAAAGCTTACCTTGCATATTATTGAATTAGAGAAAAAAATAGAAGCTGTAAAGTAATGAAGTGGCTAGTGTGCATATTAATTTCAATGTTCGGCATATTTGGATTTGCTCAAGGCGACTCCGTAACAGTAAAGACTAATACAGGATTTACTTTTTCAAACACAATAAGTATTGGAGTGAATACAAGTTATAGTCCTTCTCTTTTAATCAGAAACAAAGGTCGATATGTAGGTATCCATGCAGCTTACGCCAGATTTTTAACGAAAAAGAAACAATTTGTTTCTTTCTCAGCAAATGCAGAACTAGAATACTATCGCATAAAATATAAAAACGATTATTCTTTTGGTTCTATAATTTATAAAGACGAAGCGGGCATGTTGTTTAAGGCTGGTTTAGTAAGCTATTTTGGGAATAGTGTTGTACAGCCCTTAATTGGGATATCGCCAATGCTTGGAGTGAACGATAGCGGAGGCCCAAAACCTATTTGGATGGGTTCGGAAACAAAAGGTGGTGTAGCGTTACAAATTTCTCCTCGTTTTGTTATTCAGTTAGAACATGCTTTTCGTTTTGCACACATTAATACAGCAAGCGTGAGAAATGCTTTTCGATTTGATAAAAATTTATTGCGACTAAATCTAAATTATGCTTTTTAAAAAAGCAATACCCATAAGCCTAGTATTGCTTGTCATTTTTGGATGTGCACTGTTCAGTTATGGACAATCCCAAGACACACTGATAAAACGGCATCAAATAGGGTTAATGGTTGCGTACGATTTTGGAATTGAAAGATTTAGTAAAAATTACGTGCACCAATATCAGTCTTTCGGGCTAGGTTACGATTATCTATTGAGCAATAGAAACAGCTTTATCAAAACTCAATTATTATCGGAGGTTCTTTATACTGAAAACCCTAATAAATTTCTTAAAGAAAAAGATTTAGCCATAAATATTGGCTCTAGAGTTTTGTTTGGAAGAGGAAAATTCAACCCTATTGCCGAGCTTAAAACTACAACCTATTTTAATGTTTCAAAAAAAAGGTCTAAATACTATAAAGAAACATACCCTTGTACTGAATGTCTTCAGCCGCAACTAGGACTGAATGTCGGAGTTGGCTTATCGTATTTATTCCTTAATCGATATAGGTTTTCTTGCAAATCATTCTATCAATTTTTTCCAGGTAGATACCAACTCTTTAGAGATACAAGAAGTTTCACTCAATTAAAAATTGCTTATGTTTTTTAAAAAACATAAAACTTATAGTTTAATCGTACTTGCTTGTATGATATGCTCTCTAATTAGTTACGGTCAACCCCAAGACACACTAATAAAACGACACCAACTTGGGGTTTTGGTTGGCTATGAAGTCAAGTCCTTGAATTTTTCGTCAAGAATTTCAAAGCACAATGCAATTGGTCTTGGTTATGATTATATGTTAAGAAATAACACAGGTTTTTTGAACCCACAAGCTACTTTTGAAGTTAATTATGTTGAAGATTCAAAACGAAATGGTTATTTACAAGATAAAGACATAGCTATTTCAGCCGGCATTAGACTTATGATTGGAAAAGGAAAGTTAAGCCCAATAATTGAGTTAAAGCCATCATACCTATTTAATGTAGGTAGCGATAAACGAAACTGGAAGAATGAGGTCGCGTGTTCAACTTGCTATAGACCCTCATATGGTGTTCAATCGGGAGCAGGGCTTTCATATATAATTAATAATACAATTCGTATATCATTAAAATCTTATCTAGAGTTGTTTTCGGAAATAGATGAGTTTTATTTTCCAGGAGAAACGTTTACTCAATTAAAGGTCGCTTATGCTTTTTAAAAAAACAATTTTAATCATTATATTTTTATTAGTTTATAATCATGTTTTTACGCAGAATTTGATTGATAATCAGGGATTAGAATCGGGAACTACGGGGACGCCCCATTCTTTATTAAGAAAAATAAAATCTACTGGAAAAAGTCCTTACTGGTCAGCCCCGAAAAAGCATACCATTTATGGAATTTATTCAAATTCACCAGAAAGGATTTATGGCAGCGGACCAAATGGAGGCACCCCATTTGAAGGTGAGGCTTTTTTAAGGTTACTATATGAAGTAGAAACAAGTTTTTTTGGTAATCAGACTTTTACCAACAGTTATGCTGTCACCGAACTTTCGAGTACATTAATTAAGAATCATCGTTATTCATATTCTTACAGACTATTAGTTACTAATAAAAGTGTGCTTTTTTTTAATAAAATTGGCTTGATGTTTTCAGAAAATCACCCTGAGATTACCAAATTAAAGAAAGACTCAGAATTAAGAAGTACAGGGTCTACCCAACAGGTTTTTTTAGACGGTGGGCATCAGGCGAATCTTATAAACGATCATTGGTTAAATATTTCAGGAGAATTCGTTACTCAAGGTAATAATCTTAATTTTTTAATAATTGGACACTTTAGCCCTGCAATTGGTAATTGTTACATTCACTTTGATGATTTTGAATTAATAGACCTCGGTCCCGATGAAGAGATTTGCGATCTTTATGAAAATGTACAAGATTATACATACACCGCAAATAAGGTTCATGAGGCAGAATTAGAATTACGCTCTGGCTTCAATGTTGGTGCTGGAGGGGCAACTGGAAACGTTGTAGTAAAACCATACAGAAAAGTAATAAACAAAGCAGGCCTGCAAGTTACTTTAGAACCCGGTTTTGAAACGGAACTAGGTGCAGATTTCCTTGCTTACATTGCTCCTTGTGAAGAGTCGCCTTGCGACGATATCCCGCCTACAGGTTTAGCAAACAAAACCTATGATTTTTGCGGCTCAAATGGAGGCATAATAAATCCTGATTTTACATTTAGTACTGGAGGAAATTTCAGTTGGAGTCCAACTACTAATTTAAACAACCCAGGTGGACCGAATCCGATGTTTACGCCCCCTGCTGGAAATGGAGTTGCGAATTATACAGTTACCTATTCCAATTTTTGCGGCGTTTCCGCCACCCAACAAGTCACGGTAAATTACTCCAACATGACCACCCCACCAAGCCTAGTCGTCACCAACCAAATAGCCGATGAATACCTATTCACTATGGACATACAAGCCTCCAACAATAACTCAGAATGGATAGAAATAACAGTAAAAAACAAAAACACAAATGCCATTGTCTACACCACGAACCAACTCAATGAGGGTGTTGACTTCACCAACGGTTTTTTCAATTTCGAAGCACCGCTTTATTCTTTAACTTCGGTGTGTAATGACTACGAAGTGGAAGTAACTACCAAAAACGTATGCAACACTACTATTGTCTCCCAAACCTTTGAGTGGAATCGTAGCACCTACTGCAACCCAAAACCACAATTGATAAATACACCCACTAACTTCTCTCCCGATGGTGATGGAATTGAGGATGAGTATTGCATTGAGGTTTGTGGGGCGGATGAGTATGAGGTAGAGTTTAAAGATAGTTTTGGTACAACTGTTTTCGCTTCAGGCAGGCAATCTATTATAAATGCAAATTTTTGTATTTGGGATGGGGGTATCGCACCAAGCGGCAGTTACACAGTTGATATTAAACTTTACTCATGTGGTGTCTCTTATATGCAACCCGGATTTTCAATAACATTAGCCAGATAATTATGAAAAACATAATACCTACAATTTTCTTTTTAGTACTTTTTCCGTTGCTTTCTGTTGGTCAATGGTCAGAAATAAATAGAATACATATCGAAAATCAAAAAATTATCATGGTTGATAGTCTTGAAGGCTATATTGGAACTACTAATGGTATTTATCAAACATTTGATGGTTGGAAAACCTTCAAAAACATACTTTTTGATTTTCATGTTAGAAGTTTTGATATTTCCCCCGATGGTTCTATTGCATGCTCTGGGGTAGACTTAACCAAGAAGGAAATGGGTTATAGAGTAAGTAATAATTATGGAAAAACTTGGAAGAAACAAAGTAACCCACATAGGTTTTTGCATGGTCACCAAGAGATTCGATTTTTTGGAATTGATTCGATTTTGGCTTCTGAGCACGTTCATCAAAGTAGTTTTTCTATTGATGGCGGAAATACTTGGAATAAAGAGTTTTTAGATTCATCATTCTCCACAGTTTCTGATTTAGCAATTATAGATAAATCACAGTTCTTATTAAGTGTGAGCACCGCAACCTATAAAGATAGTAAAGAGAAAACCTTTAAATCTATAGACGGTGGAAAAACATGGGCAGAGAAACAACAATATGATGATTTTGGGGTTCTAGATTTTGAAATAATTAGTAGTACGATATATGGAGTCGGTGCTTATGGACTAATAACGAAATCATTCGACAAAGGAGAAACTTGGAACACACTGCCCAAAATCAACGATTATCATTTAGTTAAACTAGATTTTATTGATGATAAATACGGATTTGTGGCTGGTGGTATGAGTTCTCTTTACCCATTATATGGAGTTATTTACCGCACAAAAGACGGCGGAAATTCTTGGGATAATGTATCCCCAGAAGGCATTAAAACTACCATTTCAGGCATAGACATGCTAAACGAAAACCTAGGTTATGCAGTCGATAATGACGGTATTATTTACAAAACTACCAACGGTGGAGGTCCTGCAAAGTCCGATTCTGTGCCTAAGTTTGGTAAAGATGGCAAGTTGTGGACGGGTGAGTCGGGCGGCAACTCCAACGATTCCACAAACACCAAAGACACAACAATAAATGGGTTAAATGCGATAAATGAAAATGTTGATTTAGAAATCTTCCCAAACCCAACTCAAGATAAAGTTACCATTCGAATTGTTAGCAAAGAAGACAACCCAAAACCAATTCAATTAAGCTTAAAAGACGGCTTAGGCAAAACAGTATTGGAAGAAACAATGTCTTCAGAAACCAAAACAATAAACCTATCTAGGTATTCAAAAGGTGTTTATTATTTGCAATTGAATGCGGAGGATTGGCAAACGGTGAGAAAGGTGGTTAAGGAGTAGGTAAGTTGTTGTCGTTCTCGATACATTCCGCGAAAAGCGGAACACTCGAACTGACAGGTTTTAGCGGCGAAAAGGAGAAGGTAGCATTTGCTAGGTCCTTCCCAACGGGGAAGGAGGCGATCCTGATGGTTATCGGGAGATTCGGAAGGGGTTTCGTCCTTAATTTAATAAAGAAAAAACTCTTCCCGCCTTCGGCAACCTTCCTGTTGGAAGGGACAAAAAAACACTTAGATAATTCAACTACCCAAGCATCTAGAATGCTAATTTTGCTTTTCAAATTTTTGACATGAAAGAACTCGATAGCGTACTCAAGATATATAAGAAAGAAGGATTCGAAAGTGAAAAATTAATCACTGCGTTAATCGAATTGCGTGAAGTATTCAAGGCAGCCGAAAACCCTACTTTAACTAAGGTTACGCGATTGGTTTACGAATACATTCAAGCAAATAAAAAATTCGATATCGACGTTTTTGAAGAAAGAGGCGAAGACGAAGAAACTAGCTTTGAGTATTTGTTGATGCTTATGTCAAAAGCAGATAATCCATTGAACTTGGAAGAAATCCAAGAATACAAAGGGTTGTTATTGGAGGCTTAAACCTTCTTTTTGACACACCCCTATTCTAATACGTTATTCTCAGCTTGACTGGGCATCTCTTTTTAATTACCCATCTCGATACAACGCTCCTAACGTCGCGCCACTCGAATTGACAGTGTTTACTGAAGCTACTAGTTCGATCGCTTCTAAGGATCTAATTGAATAAAAGTGTATAGAGAATAGGCTCGCATTTTTAGATTCTGGATAGAAGTTTCTCTAAACTTCCTCTGTCGAAAAGTTCAGCTATTCCTTCGGAATGACGTTGGTTTTATTAGCTGGAGTATCCGTATCGAGAATACGCTTACATTTTTAGATTCTGGGCCCAATAGCTATTGGAATCAGGGGAGCAATAGAGAATAAAGCATCCTATTAACGATTTATCGCTCTACAAGAACCTTGGAAACAGCCTTTTGATCGCCATCTTCAGAGACCACATAAACCAAATAAACGCCATTCTGAACGAGAACACCATTTTGATTGAGCAAATTCCACACGGCTTGTCCACCATTACTAGTGAGTCGCTGAACTACCGAGCCACCTACATCTGAAATAATAACTTCAGCATTATTTGTCAACCCTGAAATACCAAGAGTTCCATTATAATTTGGAGGTACAGGATTCGGAAAAACTAATAAATCCTCAAGGCCCTCATTCCCATTAATGGCTTCGCCTCGATAGCTAATAATTCCCTGTTCTGTGGCTATAAAAACCTCTCCAGTTTTTGGTAAAATCGCCAAACTGTTCACGTTATTGGAATATAACGGTGAATTTTCGGCAGTAAAATGCGCGAGCTCCTGAGTACCATCTGCAGACATTAAGTAAACCCCAGCTCCACGTGTAGAAAACCATTTTCTATTAGCCGGATCGACTACAATATCAGTAATAAACTGATTTTCAAACAATACCTGTGTTTGTCCATCTTGTGTAATAAGAACTTCTGATCCGTCGAAAGAGCTCTCGGACAAAATGTTAGCCGCATTGTAAAAGACCGTCATCCCAATGTTAGTACCGACCCAAACATTTCCATCAGCATCTTCAGCCATGGCAGTAACGTCATTACTTGCCAGTTTCCCATTTCCGGATCCTTCTTGAAGTACTAAAAGATCATCATCATCAAAGTTGTCAATCGTTCCGTTGTGCCCTAAAATATAGATTCCTTTTCCAGGTCTTATTTGCCAAACCTGATTGTTGCTGGTTACCAATATTTGATTGGTAGTTTCGGGAACGCCGGTGTTACTGGCAAACGAAATCCACTGTCCTTCAGCGGTAAGTACTTTTAGGGGACTATTAGCAATACTATTAGAAATCCACAGATTTCCGTTAGCGTCGTATTGCACACCAGTTACAAAGGTTGCCCCCGAACCTCCTAAAGACTCAAGTGGGCTATTGTTTACATCATAAATTATTTTGACGCTCGCATTATCACAAATAATGAGACCATTGTTCATACTGGCAGCAGCAAATTGAGTTGGAATTAAGGGATTGAAAGAAGTATTTAGAATGTCTTCAATGCTGTCGAATTCATTTATGGTTGCTTCAGAAAATAAGGTCCAAGTGGTTCCATCAAACTTAGAAACCTCGGCCCGTGTATTTGTTCTAACCTGAATATCAGAATTACCGCCGCCGCTAACATAAATTTCATCGAAAGAATAATTTAGTCCAAATGCCTTTGTAGATACCGGTCCAGGGATTAAATACTGATCATTATCAAAAGGGTTTCGACTCCGAATCAAGCCCTTCTCAGAGGTGCCTGTCCAAATATGCCCCTCGGAACTGTAAGTTACAGAGCGCGGTAAAATGCTCGCTTCATCAACAGCAAAAAGGCGTTGAAATTGATTTGTAAAGTCTCCATTTTTATAAACCTCTATACTTGTACTGTTTGCTATGATGAGCAAGTCACCAAAAACTTTTATTGCTCTAAATGATTCCTCGATTTCTGCTAAAAGGGGCTCCCAAGTAGCTCCGTTATACAGTAATAATTCATCTTTTCTAAATCCTTCTTGATATCGATTTACAAGTAAAGTGTTTTGGTAAGATGTTATATTGTCATAAGTGGTTATAGAATCATTAAGTCGCACATCTTTTGTCCAACTACCAGGATCAAATAAGTCATCAGAAATAAGAGCACTGTATACTCCCGAATCTGTTGCGGCCCACAATGCACCTTCAAAAACAGTTGTTGAATTAACAAACAAGTAGCTGCCATCAGCTCCAATTAAAAAAGTCTCTTTAATTTCATTTTTTAATAAATCGTATTGTAAAATGCCGAATCCGGTACTTACAAAGCAGATTTCATTGGTGTAGAAGTTGAAATGATTTACTTGTTTATTGCCAATGATATTAGAACGTTTAATGTCTATTAAAGGAGAAATAGAATTTCCTGTAACCACATCGATTACGCCATCTTCATAACCAACAAATAATGGGGCGCTTTCTGTGGCACTGCCCAAGGCAGTTGCTTTAATATTGGATAACCCGTTAATGGTGCTCAATCGGCTTATAGAGTTTTCTGATGGTTCAACAGAAAATAAACCACTTTCAGAAGCGGCGTAAGCTTTTCCGTTAGCTAAACTCACAAAAGGAACATTGCTATAAGTAAGGTGATCTTGCCATTGACCAATGGGCACCGATTGTGCGTTGGAGTCAAATGAAATTATCAGAAATAATAACGGAAGTATAAGTCGCATAAGCATCTAAGAACAAAAGTATTCGGATTTTATTTTAAACGAGTGTAAATACTTCATTTGACGGTTATTCAAAAAGCTACTTTTGTTGGTCTTATGGAAGAAGAGAAACCTAAAGGAATTGCCATTCTTGGCTCAAGTGGAAGTATAGGCAAGCAGGCACTAGAAGTGATTGAAGCGCACGCAGATAAATTTGTTGTTGAGGTCTTAACCGTAAACCGCAACAGTAAGTTATTAATTGAGCAAGCCAAAAAATTTAAACCCAATGCGGTGGTGATTGCCGATGCATCCAAATTCAAAGAGGTAAAGGATGCGCTTTGGGAAGATGATATAAAGGTTTATGCTGGTAGCGAAGCTCTGTCACAGGTAGTTGAGATGAAGGAAATCGATGTCGTTTTGACTGCCTTAGTGGGTTATGCAGGCCTAAAACCGACGTTAGCGGCTATTAATGCTGGAAAAAGCATTGCCCTTGCAAATAAAGAAACCCTTGTGGTTGCTGGTGAAATTGTAACACAATTGGCCCGGGAAAAAGGGGTTAATATTTATCCAGTAGATTCAGAGCACTCTGCCATTTTTCAATGTTTGGCGGGAGAGTTCCACAATAAAATCGAAAAGATATATTTGACTGCTTCTGGAGGACCATTTAGAGGAAAAACAATTGATGATCTTAAATCGGTAACAAAGGCTCAAGCCCTAAAGCACCCGAACTGGGAAATGGGCGCAAAAATCACCATTGATTCTGCAAGCTTAATGAATAAGGGGTTGGAGGTAATAGAGGCTAAATGGTTGTTTGCTCTTGAAACATCTCAAATTGATGTAATAGTTCACCCACAATCGATTATTCACTCTATCGTGCAGTTTGAAGATGGAAGTATGAAAGCTCAAATGGGATTGCCAGATATGAAGCTTCCTATTCAATATGCGATTGCATATCCGAATAGGATTCACAGTGATTTTCCGCGATTTAATTTTATGGATTATCCAAACCTGACTTTTGAGCAACCCGATCGAAAAACGTTTAAGAATCTAGATCTAGCCTTTACTGCGCTGGATAGAAAGGGAAATACTGCTTGTGTACTGAATGCGGCAAATGAAGTTTCGGTTCAGGCATTTTTGGACGATAAAATCAAGTTTCTGGACATTGCAGACATTAATCAACTAACCATGGAAAATGTTGATTTTGTAGCTAAGCCGAGCTACGAAGATTATGTCCAAACCGATAAATTGGCTCGAATTCGTGCCGAAGAATTAGTCCTAAGTATCTGATATTAACCTTTTTTATCCTGTCCTTTTCACATTCTTTCCAGATAATTCTGATACCTAAAATCAAAAGCGCAAATTTGCGCGCTTAAACAAAAAACGAATGGAAGAAATTTTAATTAAAGTTGGTCAACTTCTGCTAAGTCTTTCGATCTTGGTGGTACTTCATGAATTGGGTCACTTTTTACCGGCTAAATTATTTGGTGCTAAAGTCGAGAAGTTCTATTTGTTTTTTGATTATAAATTCTCGCTTTTCAAATTTAAACGAGGAGAAACTGAATACGGAATTGGGTGGATTCCACTAGGTGGCTATGTTAAGATAGCGGGCATGGTGGATGAATCGATGGATACAGAACAATTGAAAAAAGAACCACAGCCTTGGGAATTCAGAAGTAAACCGGCTTGGCAACGTCTTATTATTCTAATGGGTGGAGTAACAGTCAACGTAATCCTTGCCATGGTAATTCATTCTATGGTTTTATTTGGTTGGGGAGAAAAATACTTACCAAACGACAGTCTAACTGGTGGAATGTGGGTGACAGATTCTTTGGCAATGGATATGGGTTTCAGAAATGGAGACAAGGTTCTTGATATTAACGGAAAAAAGATAGAGCGTTTTGCCGGTATAACTGGGGAGATGATATACGGGGGAACAGTGAATGTTCAGCACGAAGATGGCTCAACTGAGGCATTGAAAATTCCTGAAAATTTTATAGAGACATTGATTGAAAAAGAAAACAAAATGTTGTTCTTATATCGAATGCCTTTTATCATTGGAAAAATTCCAGAAGAAAGCCCAAATAAAGCGTCTGGCTTGATGGTTAAAGATGCAATAGTGGCTGTAAACGGCACAGAGTATACGTATTTTGATGAATACAAAGTAGCGTTGAAAGAGTTTGCCGGACAGCCGATTACTTTAACGGTAAAGCGCGATGGTTCTCCAATTGACATTGCAGTAAACATTAACGACAAAGGACAAATTGGTGTAATGAATTCAATGATAGGTCTAGAAGACCTTCAAAAACTAGGATACTATCAATTGAGCACTAAAGAGTATGGCTTTTTTGAATCTATTCCTGCGGGAGTTTCTAAAGCGGGAGATCAATTGAGCGGATACTTGCGTCAGTTGAAACTAATTTTCAACCCAACCACAGGAGCATACAAAGGTGTTGGTGGTTTTGCTGCAATTGGAAATCTATTTCCCCCAGTTTGGGATTGGCAAACATTCTGGCAGCTGACGGCTTTTTTGAGTATTATGCTGGCAGTATTGAATTTATTACCTATTCCTGCGCTTGATGGTGGGCATGTAATGTTCACTTTGTATGAGATGATTTCTGGCAGAAAACCAAACGAAAAGTTTATGGAATACGCTCAAATGGCAGGGATTATTTTATTGCTTTCCTTGTTTGTTTTTGCTAACGGAAATGATGTCTATAAGCTAATATTTAAGTAGTAAATTCAAGCATTTAATAGCAACATGTTGCTGTGAACAAAATCGAATGGAATTAGGCACAGTGCTTGATTAAGCCTTCTATTTTTAGCAAATGAATTTTTTCAATATTCTCAAGGTTCGTTTACTAGTTGTAAGCGTCTTAATTTCAGCTTTAGGTTTCTCTCAATCCGAAACTATGGGCGCCTTTCAAAACAAGGTGGCTATGTTTAAAAACGATACGGTTTGGACGCCCGGAGATCAACCAACCTTAATGCTGGTTCCTTTTGAGCCAATGATGTACAAGTCTAGTATTGACAGATCTATTGGACAGACCGATGGCACTACCTACAAACAAATTGTTGGCAATTTTAGAACAGGTTTAGACAACTTACTTTTTATTGAAACGGATGCCAATTACCAGGTGGTTCGAATGATGGTAGATGATGAAGATCGAAGAAAAGACCTGTATGCCATTTATGGAAAATCAGGAAAAGATTACCGTGTGTTGCCCCAAGAGAATGAAGGGGCACCAAAGAAAGTGAAGCGTCTTAAGTTGAAAAAACAAAAACCTCAAGAAATTCAATCGCATGGTACCAGAATGCAAAACGGTCAAATAGTAAGTGAAAATGATGGTCAAGAACGTTTTATGGCGCGAACTATAACCGATTCTAGTCTATTCAATTATTTACACGGAAAATACGGGTCAGTGCTCTATGTGTTCATAAATCAGTTTGATGTTGGCCCTATGGCAGGGTTAGATTATCGGGCGTTTGAGGGCGATGAATATCAGCGAGAAATTAAAGTGCACTATTCAGTGTATACGCATGGATACGAAATTTATTCTGGTGTGGCAAAAACCTACTTTTCCAGTATGGTAAATAGTCAAAAGGAAATAATCGTAGAAAACATGCCCGAATTGGCAAGTCAAATTGCTACTAGTATTCCAGTAATGATTTCAAGGGCGGCAAGGAAGTAATGGGTATTAATCCTTACATCCTTATAATCGTATTATGCGGACTAGTTATTGTTTCGTATCTGTACAATGTATTGGCTAAAAAAACCAATATTCCCTCTGTGATTATGCTCATAGGAACAGGAATCGCCATTACACAAACGCTCCACTACTTTGATCATCCAGCACAGAACATGGATTGGTTTCCAATTCTAGAACTGCTAGGCATCGTTGGGTTGGTGATGATTGTATTGGAAGCATCATTGGACCTTGAGTTATCAAAAGAAAAGTGGCCAATTATATGGAAGTCATTCACCGTGGCCCTGCTTGCGCTAATGCTAACGTCAGCTGCTTTTACTTTTATGATTCAGTTCTTTTTTGTCGCAGACCTTAACAATGCGTTGATTTATGCTATTCCACTGGCCATTACGAGTAGCGCAATTGTAATTCCGAGTGTCGTTAATTTGGGTGAAAAGAGTAAAGAGTTTCTAATTTACGAATCTACATTTTCGGATATTTTGGGTATCATGACCTTTTACTTTGTATTGCAAGGCTTCAATGCTCCTGAAGGGGAAAATATAGCAGTAGGTATTTTATTAAACATCGGATTAACGCTGGTCGTTGCTGTTATTTTAAGTTATGCTTTAACTTATGTTTTTCAAAAGATCACCACTTCTACGAAGTTGTTTCTCCTTATTTCGGTGCTTATGATGTTGTATGCCGTTGGTAAGCTGATGCACATAAGTTCGCTGCTAATCATATTGTTTTTTGGGCTTTTAATTAATAACCATAAACTGTTTTTTATCGGTTTTATGAAGAAACACATTAACGACGAAAAAATAGTAGACACGTTAAACTATTTCAAGGTCATAACATTGGAAACATCATTTGTACTGCGCACCTTCTTTTTTGTTGTTTTTGGAATGAGTATAGCAATCACTTCGCTTGTTAATCTTGAAGTCTTGATGTTAGCACTCATCTTTTTGGGGGTGCTTTTTATTATAAGGTATTTGTTTTTTAGGTTTATTGCCAATAGCTTTATGTTGCCCTCTCTATTTGTTTCTCCGCGGGGGTTAATTACGATAATGCTCTTTTTTAGTATTCCTGCAGAGTACAACATTTCACTTTTCGACAATGGGATTTTGTTGTACATGATTTTGATTAGTAGCGGAATAATGACATTGGCTTTAATGACAAGAGACAAACAAGAAGCATTGCCAGGAATATTAAAAACCACCAGTCGGTTTATGCATGCAGATGAAATCGATCACAAAGACAATATAATTGATATCGAAGGGCAGATTATTGCAGAAGAATTAGATCAAGAATCAGAAAATAACGAAGACAAATAAAGCAAAGAATGGACATTTCAACTACTCTAAAAGAATTAGGAATTGAAGAAATCAACGAAGGAACAAGTACGGGACAGTCTTGGCTTTCGAATTCAGAATACATATCGTCGTACTCTCCGATTGATGGAAAATTGATTGGAAAGGTTTCGGTGACCACTCCCGATGATTATGAAAAAGTAGTTCAATCTGCGGAAGCAGCTTTTAAAGTTTGGAGAGAAATGCCTGCTCCTAAGAGAGGAGAAATAGTTCGTCTTTTTGGTGAGAAACTGCGAGATAAGAAAGAAGCCCTAGGCATGTTGGTTACCTATGAAATGGGTAAGTCATACCAAGAAGGATTGGGTGAGGTTCAAGAGATGATTGACATCTGTGATTTTGCTGTTGGTTTATCACGTCAACTGTATGGCTTGACGATGCATTCAGAACGACCAGGACACAGAATGTATGAACAATATCATCCGCTAGGAATAGTGGGTATAATTTCAGCATTTAACTTTCCTGTAGCTGTTTGGTGCTGGAATACGGCACTTGCTTGGGTAAGTGGAGATGTTTGTGTTTGGAAAGCATCCGAAAAAGCACCTATTTGCTCCATAGCCTGTCAAAAATTATTTGCTGAGGTTATCGCTGAAAATAATCTTCCTGAAGGACTTTGCTGTATAATCAATGGAGATTATAAAGTTGGAGAAATGATGACTAAGGATACAAGAATTCCTCTGGTTTCTGCAACGGGTTCAATACGAATGGGAAAAATTGTAGGCGCAGAGGTAGCAAAACGCCTTGGACGCTCGTTACTTGAATTAGGCGGAAATAACGCAATTATTATTACTCCTGAAGCAGATATTAATATTACTGTAATTGGCGCTGTATTTGGGGCCGTAGGAACTGCAGGTCAACGTTGCACCTCTACTCGTAGATTGATTATTCACGATAGCATTTACGATCAAGTAATTGAGAAGATAACTTCTGCATACAAACAAATACGAGTTGGCGATCCACTGGACACCAACAATCACGTTGGGCCACTAATAGATACAGATGCCGTAAAAGCATATTCAAATGCAATTGAGCAAGTAAAACAAGCTGGTGGAAAATTATTAGTTGAAGGCGGAGTGCTTACTGGCGAAGGTTACGAAAGCGGATGTTATGTTAAACCAGCTATTGCTGAGGCTAAGAATGAATTTCAAATCGTTCAAGACGAAACGTTTGCACCAATATTGTATGTGATGAAGTACAGCGATCTTGGAGAAGCTATTGCGATTCAGAATGGCGTGAAGCAAGGACTTTCATCAGCAATAATGACTACTAACATGAGAGATGCGGAGCGTTTCTTGTCTGTAGCGGGTTCTGATTGTGGAATTGCAAATGTGAATATTGGAACCTCTGGCGCTGAAATAGGCGGTGCATTTGGTGGAGAAAAAGAAACTGGTGGTGGACGAGAGTCAGGGTCTGATGCTTGGAAAGCATACATGCGAAGACAGACCAATACCATTAATTATTCCACTGAATTACCATTAGCCCAAGGTATTACCTTTGACTTTTAGAAGTCGTAACGTAAAGCTACAAACCCTCCAAGCCTTGTGTTTGGAAGGTTTGAGTTTTTAAATGGGGTAATGATTTGTTGTCTAAAAATAGGTCTAAACGCAATGGATAGATTTGGTTTTAAGAAATACCCAAAAGCAAGTTGCAGGTTATAAGCTAGTGTTCTCTTATTCACCAAATCACTCGATGTAACGCCTACAATCTGGTTTGACTCAGCATCAAATAGTTCGCCTTTGTTATTGATTAAGACACCTAAGTCGAGTCCGACCCCTGCCCCAACAAAAAAGTTTTTGATAGGGTATTCATAGCCAATTTGTATAGGAATATATAGGTATTGAAGGCTGTAATTTAAGACAGAATTAGTTGCGCTTTTTACCTCAGTAGTTGCGCTGGTAGTATCGTAAACTGTAGCAAGCGTAGTGTCAACATTGTATTCGGGAGCACCCGATTGAAAAACAAAACCAGACCTCGCAGGCACCTTCATAACAGGCGTTCTAATAAGAATGGTATCAAGTTGACCAATAATCGTTCTCTCAGCAACACTGAGTTCTGTTTGCTCTGTTAGCGCAGTATTATTGACATAAATTGTACTTTGAATCTGGTTAAAATGAAGTCCAATCGAACCAAAGAAGTTGCTGTATTTAGCGCCTACATTTATTCCTAGTTGAAATTCTCTAGAGGGTTGATAGCTCAAATTAAACGAGGACTTATCTATTTGGGTTTCACTTGTAATGGTATTAAGTGAACTATTAAAACCCAAGGTTGGCTCAATAAAATAATTTAGTTTGGATCCGCTTGGAGTATCGCCCCCAAATTCAGTTTTTGTTTTGTTCGGAGTTGTGTCCAAAGGCATTTTGTATAAACTAAAACGCTTAAAATCGACTGGTAACGGTCCCGAATTTAAGGGGCTAAGTGCGGTTATTAGAGACGGGTTATAATGATCGGATGCAGTTTTAGGAATGGTTCTTTCTGCTCCAATAAATGCTGGTTCAGCAGAATTTGCTAAGGTTTCTGAAGTAGGAACTAATTGCTTCTTAGGCTGCGGGTTGAATTCGTCTTTAATTAGATCAACCGTCTGTTGTTTAGTGCTACTTGGTTCTTGTTGTCCAAGAACATTAATGGTTTTAGCGTTCGTTATAACTACCTCTTCAGTTGTTATGACAGGTTCTTCTTTTTCTGCGTTTTCTGCTATATGGATGGAAGCTTCTTCAAGTTTTAAATCAGAATTTGAGGCGATGGAACCTTTGTTATTCGCGCGATTTTCAGAAGGGCTTAGATTATTTTCTTTTGAAGGTTCTTCAGCAAGCGAATTTGAGCTTACTAAACTAGAAGCTTTAGCGCTTTGTTTTGAAGCAGCTGTAAGAGTTGTTTTGTTTTCAATTGAATTATATGCGAATAGTCCGCTAATCAATAAGATTATCGCAGCACCGGTTCCCCACCAGAAAACGAACCCTCGCTTCTTTTTTCGTTGATCTATCATGGCGCCCATTTGATCCCAATATTTGGCATCAAATGCTACATCTCCATCAGGAAAAGCAGACCTCGATATATCATCTATGTCTTTATCCATCATAACACTAGACTTGAAATTATTTTTAACGTACCCTTAAGCACTTCTTTTAGTTTTTTGCGGGCATTATTTACATGCCATTTTGATGTTCCTTCTTTCATTCCTAGACTATCAGCAATTTCTTTATGCGATAGACCGTCTAGTATAAAAAGCTGAAAGACCTCTTGCGTTGTATTGGGTAAATTGTGAATTTCAGTTTTTACAATCTCTAAAACCTCTGCTGAATATTCTCCAGAATCATCTAATTCGATTTCAGTATCAGAATGTCGTGATAATGTTTCATGATCAGTCAACTCGACATATTTCTTTCTCGTTTTGTCTTTTCGATATTCATTTATACAGTAATTGACCGTTATTCTTCTAGCCCATGCCATAAAAGGAATGTTAGGGTTTTGTTTTTCAATATTTTGAAGAATTTTAAAAAACGACTCATTCAATAAAATGGCGGCGTCGTCTTTGTTGTTTGCAAATCGATAGCAAATACTAATTAATGGGCTAAAGCATTGCTTATAAAGCTCTTCTTGAGCTTTTCTATCGCCTTTTTTACAGGCTTTTATAAGCTGCGGATTGGGGTTCATTGACGGCTTTCGCTTTCTTTAATCTTTAAGTAGTTTTATACTATAATCCTTAGTTTTAGAATGAACATTCACTATATAAACCCCAGCGGGCCATACTTCTGTGTTTATTCTATTAGTTTCATTTTCTAATAAATTCAAGTTGTAAATCGGTTGTCCAAAGAGGTTGAAGACAGTAATCTCTGCTTCAGTAGCGCTTTGTATTTTCAATTGATTTGAGAACGGGTTAGGAAAAACATAAACATCTGGAAAGTTTGAAACAGCAGAATTAACAGAAACAAAATTGTCATAGGATATACCCAATTGGTTTCCAGTAATTATAAGCCCATCAACACTTTCGTCATTAGTCGAAATTGTCACAGTAATTGGTTCAGTTGGAATTCCACATTGATCCAACCAGACTAAATAGTCACCAGGGATAATGTTTTCAAATTTGAAATTTCCGCTAGCATCAACATATTTAAAGTCAACTATAGTTTTATTGGCATTTAGCAGGTGAATTCCCGCACCACTATAACCGTCTATTTGTAGATTGGCATCTATTTGAAGTTCACCAGCGATTATCCCCCTCCCCGTTGTGCTAGTTTGTTTTGAGTTAAGGTTAATTATTAGTTCATTTGAATCTGAAAGATGTGGACCGATTGCGAAGCTTTTAGCTGCTGACCATATAGCGCCAGAAGGGTAATATGTACCCGTAAATGGCTGCGAATTATCAGTTGGCATCGCTTTGATTAAATAATCGGAGCTACTATTTCGGAGAAATGAAAACCGACCACTTGGACCCAATTGAAGGGTGTCAATAAAATCCATTTTTTGATCAGTTAAGTTATATTCATATCGCAACACAAATGCTGTGTTACTTGCAACAGGAAGGCCGTTGTAGGTAACCGTACCGTAGTAAGAATTCTCCGGAGGCCCGCAAAAATTGAAATTTTTAGTCACTGTGTCTCCAATTGAAAAATTGGCTGAATCTTTAATGTAATTGAGGTTACAGTCTTTTAGTTGAAATTCGATTTGACCATTTGAGTTAGGAATAATGCTTTTGCTGTAAATTCCAGTTGAATCTACAATCACGGAGTCTTGTGTTCGAAATTGGTCAAGGCTGTATTTTATAAAAAGGGGAAAGTACGGGTTGGGCATATTTGAGACATTACCGTTAATTAAAAAGCCGCTAGGAACGCAACCATTTAGGTTAATAGTAATAGTTCTGTTGGAAGATGTATCAAATGGTTCCGTTTTAAAGATGGAATCTCTTCCGCAAGCGTCAATATAGCTGGCGGTAATCATTCCTTGAATTAATCTAGGGTTGATTGTCACCTCATATTGGCCAAGACTGTCAGTTACAACGGAGGTATCACCTTGTTGAGTAAATTGAACTCTAACTGAAACCCCTTTTGCGGCAGGAATTGAATTATTGGTTATGTAGCCTTTAATAATGATGGGAGTAGCTTTTATGCCACTCCCAATCATTAATAAGAGAAATAGATATTTTAATTTCTGAATCAAAAGTCTAGTGCTTAGAAACTTTGAATGTTTTTGAAGCATTTTCTGTCTGAACCTGAACGAAATAAGTTCCGGTGTTCAATTCTGACATAGAAACTGAAACTTCAGAAGCGTTTTCTGCATTCACCGTTTCAATAGTTTTTCCAGTAATATCAACGATTGTGATAATCGCTCCATCTACAAGAGCTCCAAAATTGATAGTTAAGTTGTCGCTTACTGGGTTAGGAAACCCTTTCCAAGCACCAGAGATAGACTCATTAATACTTCCTACAACTTCAATGTCAGTAGTAACACCAGAAGAGTTGATCGTAACTTTTACGCCTTCTTCTTTTTCTTTGTCAGCGCTTAGAGTAACCTCAGCAGAAATAGTAGGTAATCCAGATACTTCAGTGTATACGGTGTAAGTACCATAAGCTAAGTTGCTGATTTCAAACTTTCCTTGAGCATCAGAAAAAGCATAAGCTACAGGGCTGTTGTTTTGTAATAACATTACTTGTGCACCCTCAATTGGATCGCCTTGGGCACTTGATTTGTTAGCTCCTTGAGTAACCAATCCTCCAACAAAACCAGGGCCACCAGGATTCGTTCCTGTTTTCATCCAAATGTTTTTAGTATGCGTTTGATTATTGCCTGTAGGAATAACTGTCGCTCCTGACCATTTTAATGCGCTATCGGCATAGGTTGGTAGGGTGTTAGCGTAACTTGGGTCACTGCTATTAAGGATTGCTTTTACCAAATAGGTGTAATTACTATCCATGATTGTAAATGTATAATAACCCCGTTGTAGTCTGATGTTGCACGTATCAATAGAAGTTAAGTTTCCGTTGTCTCTTTTAATTAAAAGAACCTTTCCACTAGAAGCAGTGCCATTTCCTGCATAAACAGATCCAGATACAGTGGAATAGCTTGCTGGAGTAAGACTCTTGCAATAAGAGAAGTTTATCCCAGCTTGAGGGCCATTACGAGAAATTACTGCAGAATCAATAAGTGTGTCGTTATTGCAGTTAACCAACCAGACCCAGTAAGTTTGTGTGCCTCGAGCGCTAATTGTCATAGAATAGCTGCCATTTGGTCCAATTGCTCTGGTTTGGGCATTCGAAAAGCTAAAGATTCCTCCTAAAGTATCTGCATAAATAATTACTGAGTCTCCGGCTGACATGTCGGAAACGGTTCCTGTAATAGTTGCGTTAAATTGGGCGGAGGCTGAATAAAAGCCTAGAGCCATTGCACAGGTTAATAATAGAGTGTTTAATTTTTTCATTTTGTGAAATTTAAAATTTTTATTAATTGGAAAATAAGACGTCTTGTGATAGAATGACCGCAAGACTGTGAAAGGTTTGGTTTTTTTAGGAAATATTTTAAGTGACTAATTACCAGTTATTTAAAACTGGTAACGAAGAGCGAGCTTACCACCTAGCCCAGCGATTCTATTTGGTTTGATGTGTTTAAATGCTCCAACAAGCGTACTTGAGTATACGGGTTGTGCAATTACAGAAATAGTTGGTGTGATGTTATAACCAGCTCCTACAGCAACAGAGTAACTAAGTGTAATAGGATTAAGGTCCTTTGAGGTGATCAGTGTTTTTGCCCCCTCTACTTTATCATCGTATTTATATCCGTTGTAGTTGGTTAAAACACCCAATTGCAGTGCTGCGTTTATGTCTACAAAAAAGCGTTTAATCTCTATTTCATACCCAATTTGAACTGGAATATTCATATAATTAAGCTGGTAAGCTAAAGCAATATTATTTTCTGTGACCTTTTTAGACGTAGTTCTTGTGGTGTCAGTAACCGTAACAAAATTTGAGTCAACAGTATATAATGCATTTGTGATATCAAAGTTTGAGCTAGTCTCATTATCAAATTCATTGATTTCGTAATGAGAAAAGTTGCTGTCTACATTGTCTAAATAGGTATTTGAGTTAATGATTTCTTTGGTGCTACTGCTTTCTACACTGAATTTATAAGCAAACGTTTTAGAAATTGAAGAAACTCCAATTCCGGAGGCAACTTTAAACCCTTTACGTTTCATTCCAACTATAACTTCTCCCCCACTCATTCCAAAGGATTTAAACTCTTTTTCAAAGTTTTCAGGAATATTGTTTTGGTCAACTATGTCTGGATTCAAATGGAGGTAGTAAGCCCCCCCTTGAATAAAATACTGTGTAATTGAACTCTGTTTGATTTTTCCTCCAAATTCTGTTTCATCGGCAAGAGGCCTGGCCAACTCCTCGAATGTCGGTTTAAGGGAAATACTAGCTATTTGAGCAGGGTTAATTTTCGAGAATTTTGTTAGGCTAATATTTTCAGAACTAGGAAAGGTTTTCTCAACTTGAAACGGCTCCGAATTGGTTCTTTGTATTGATTTATTTTCTTGAGAAAGCAAAGCATTGGCAGTCAAGGATTGTTTTTCTGAAGGACTAGCAAAATGAGCAGAAGGTTCGATTGATTCATTTTTATCACGAACAATGCTTAGGGTTGAAGACGGTTTCTTTTTAAACGTATTATTTCCAAATGTATTTTGATTATTAGGTTGAATTTCGACACCAATGAAAGCAAGGTTTTCTTTAGATAAACTCATGGACTTATTGCCATTTTTAATCTCCTGAATTTCAGCAATATGTTGAGAAGAAGTTGTTGATTGTTCAATATTTAATTGATCGGTACTCACAGATAACCCGGCAAGTAAAATCGCGAAAGCACCAAAAACTTTTCCAACGCTACCTTCACTTTTTGATGCACCAAGCCTAGACTCAAGATCTTTCCAGTATTTATTTTTATAGGAGTACTCTTCAGTCCTAAAAGCGGACTTAACAAGTCTGTCGATATCGTGTAGGCTCATAGAGCGATTTTGCTAATTCTATTTTGTGACTCAATAATCATTTCCTTAAGTTTACCTCTAGCATTGTTTAAATGCCATTTGGAAGTACCTTCAGAAATTTTTAGAATCGTAGCAATCTCTTTGTGTGTATAACCTTCAAGTATGTACAGCTGAAACACTTCTTGGGAACTGGCAGGAACTTTAACTAAAAGCTCTTTTAGCTTTTTTAGTGTAATTCCAACATGATCTTCTTCCTCAATTTCGAAAGCGTGTATGCTAGGTTCTCTAACATATTCATCATCGTAAGAAAGAATAACTGGTTTAGCGCGATTTTTTCTGTAATCGTTGATACAACAATTGATAGTGATACGCTTAGCCCAAGCTTCAAAAGGAATGTTAGGATCTAGAGATTCTATGTTTGTTAAAATTTTAAGAAAGGCATCGTTTAATATTGAAACACCATCTTCTTGATTGTTCTTGTAACGCATGCAGATACTTAGTAAAGGCTGAAAGCAAGCTTGATAAAGAGACTGCTGAGCCTTACGCTCTCCCTTTATGCAAGCTTTTATCAACTTATCTTTTACTACTATTCGCATTCTATTGTTTTATCGTTTTTGTTACTTTCCCAACTTGATCTTCATCAAACCTATAAATCACGTAAACACCTCGTTCCCAGAGTGCAGTATTTATAGTAGACGAGGAAAAAGGCGAAAGGGTTGCCTCATGAACAACTTTACCTGTAATATCTTTTATAATTAGTGAATTGAATTGATCAAGGTTTGAACGAATTTGAAGTTGATTTTCGAATGGTGTCGGGAAAATTGATAAGCCGTCTATCGTTTTATTTTCTAGGGTTCCAAGCGCCTCGATTTCATAATAAACCTCTTGTTTGGAAATAACGATAGTATAGTCTGATAGAACAGAATTTGATTTTAATGTAAAATTAGGAGCATTGGTGGGAAGCCCTACAACATCAGTGTGTAAGGTGTAGTTTCCAGCAGGAATATTGGAGAATTGAAAGTTTCCACTTTCGTTACAACTTTCATAATCTATTAATTCTAAGGCATTATTTAACAAATAGATCGTGTGTGGATTATATCTATTAATCCTATTGTCCTGTATTTTTCCTGTAATATCGGCATCCCCAGTTGATCTTGATAAGGACCCCAATGGAATATCAATGTGTCGGATGGAATCTCCCATAAAGGAAATCACTTCAGCTTTATTCCAGAACAATGTATTTCCGAAGTAATTTGGGCTAAGCGGAAATCCGTTTTTTGGAACAGCTTTGAGAATGTACTGATTACCTCTATTTAATAAGAACCGAAATACACCCTCAATATCTGAAGTTTGTTTTTCAAGTAAATTAAGTTGCCTGCTTTTTTGGTCATACTCAAATAAATATAAGTTAACGTCATTTTTTTTAAATAGAATACCATCATTAACTACTCTACCCGTCAATACTTTGAAATTACCCCCAACACAATATTGGAAGTTTAAATTACAAGTATCATTTGCAGAGTAGAAAGTAGATTTTTCCAAGTTTTGTTCATCACAGTTTTTAATGGATGCGAATAATAGCCCACTTACTTGAGAGGCAACGGTAAGCGTCTTTAAGTAACAACCTACACTATCTGTTACTGCGCTATCAACAAGATTGTTGGCTGAATTAAAGCCGAAGCGGACGATAGCATTTGGAAGAGGGTTTCCTTGATAAAACACCTTACCCGCAACTGTTGTGGCTTGTATAAGCTCACAAAGCCTGAAGTTTAGAATAGCGGATTTCGTAATTGACGCATATTCTTTAAATAAAGATAGCGTATCGCCAAGACAATTTTTGGTATAACCAACAAAGAGTCCATCACTATTAAACGGGGACAGTTTGATGGTATAATTACCCCTGCTGTCTGTAGTTGCACTGGTATCGATTCCTGACCCTGTAAAATATACTTTTTGAAAACGAATAGGACTTCCGAATTGGGTGACCTTACCTGAAACATCTATCGAAGAGTGGGCAGCTTGCGGAACAACAAGAGTTGTCACTAATAGGAATAATATTGAGAGGAGTTGTTTCAAATTCTTATCGTGTACCTCTGTTTACGCTAGATATCTGCAATGGTTGGTATGAAAGAGCTTATCGGTATGCTGCAGTAATATTTTGCGTGAATAAAAATTTAATTTCTTCCTTTAAAATACTCAGCTTATCACCAAGTTCGAATATTTCCAAAGGAATTGCTCCTGTTCCAGTTAGCATGTAAATATTTAGAGTACTTGTTTTTTTGCTTGTCACAAGAAGCTTTAAGTCAATTTTTTCTGTTATTCCATTTATTGTAGCAAAACAAGTTGCTTCGATATACTCATTCTGACGACTTTGAAAGTCTAGCATCATAGGATCTATAATCATTTTAAAAATAAAAGGATCAAATTCTGCAATTTCAATTGCTTTGTCAAACTCTACATTATCAGACATTAATGTTACTGGATCAAATGTAATTATAGTGGTATTTGCAATAGGATCCATCTGAACATCAGACTCTCTTGAGCTGGCATTAACGGCAACGTCATTGTAGTTAATTGCCTTTAACTCAATAATAATAGCTCCAGTCTGTAAAGACTGCGCATTAAGATTTAAGGCCTGAAGAATTACCACTAAAGAAATAAATAAGCCTGATACTCCAAGTTTCATATATTTTTATTTTGAATGCAACCCGTCACAAAACCCTGAATTTGCAGCCCCTTAAATAGGCATAAATCAAATGTCTTAAATTCTTCTGCTTGAAATACACCCGGCGTAAACTCACTCCCTTTATCAGACCCATTACACCAAGGCTGGTTTGTTGAATGTCCAAAAGAAAACCAAGCATAAGTTTTTCCTTTTTCTAGTTCTAATAACGCTGGCTTGCTGACTGCTTTGTTAATTTGCATGAGTTTTCTATTGAGAATGGAAAGTTAATAAGAATTACGATCAAATTATACCGTATAGACTCCACCGGGAAGTGATTTTATAGCCCCTTTTAGTTCTAAAGAAAGCAAAGTACTGGCCACTTCACCTGAACTTAGTTTAACTAGTGCAGATAATTCATCTCGTCTAATGCTCTGGTGTTCAGTTACTATGTTGCGAATTTGACTTTCATTTTCTGATAAGTCAATAAACATTTCCATTTGTGGTGCCGAACCTTTTGAGGTAGACTCCCAGCCCATTGCCTTAATAATATCATCCGAGGACTGAATCATTGTAGCGATGTTTCTTTGAATTATCAAATTGCAACCTTCAGAGCATACGTCGGTTACTTTCCCAGGTATAGCGAATACATCACGGTTATATCCTGAGGCTTGATAGGCGGTTATTAGAGCTCCTCCGCGTCTTTTCGACTCAATAACTAAAGTTGCATCAGACATTCCTGCAACAATTCTATTTCTTCTAGGAAAATTTTCTTTGTTTGCGATGGTTCCACTAATAAATTCAGAAACAACGCCGCCGTTCTCTTCCATTTGTTTTGCGAGACCAACGTGTTCTCTTGGATAAATCATATTCAGTCCGTGAGCAACTGTTCCAATGGTTTGAAGGTTGTTTTTAATAGATGCTTGATGTGCCTCTGCGTCAATACCAAACGCCAACCCACTGCAAACAAGAACATTTAAGTCTTTAAGACCAGCAATAATTTGCTGTGTTACCTCTTTTCCATAGGGAGTTGCTCTTCTTGTGCCTACAATACTTAATACTCGAGAAGGGTTTGCATTTATTTTTCCTTTAGAATATAGAATTATAGGGTGATCATGACAATGCAATAAACGTCTAGGAAAATTCTTATCCTCGTAATAATGAATCTGAATTTTATTTTCTTCAATAAACTTTAATTCCTTTTCAGCACGATCAAAAACAGAGGAATTGTTTAATGCCCTTGCAGCATGAAGTCCAATATCAGGGATTTTTGTAAGGATTGATTTGCGTTCAGAAAAGACAGCTTTAGCTGAACCACAGTGTTTGATTAAAGCTTTAGCTTTTACAGGACCAATCCCATCAATTAACGAGAGTGCAATTTCGAATAAAAAAGAAGGCTGAATGGTGGTTAGTTTTTATTATTCCCTAAAACCAAGAATGATTGAAACACAACCACTTGCAGGAATATCTGTTAAGTTATCGGGGTTTTGAGGGGCAATTACACTAACCATTAAATCCTGGGTTGAATTAACCCTAAAGTCCCAAGAGCTTTTTTGTGCTTCTTGAGAGTTAAAAAGAATATTTCCATCGTTGTCTCGGACTTTGAAATGAACTCCAGCACCAAGAACTTCATGCGAACAAACCATAAGTCTGTAATCTAACAATGAATAGAAGGTCATTATTAAACTCGCGGAATCGCCTTCAAAAAGAGTAGCATTATTGATTTGACCGTTGTTAGTAAAGGGAGCTAACTCAGGTAAGCATTGCTTCTCTGTAAAACGTTTACATTGAGCATTAATAGTATTTGAAAATAAGAAAACCCCAATTGAAATTGCTAGAAAATATTTAAGGTGCTTCATGTCTTATCTATTTAATGTACTTGGTTCTGATAATGCTTACTTTTCCAAGAATTTCTTTTAATGTACCTTCGGGATAGGTATATGTTCTTGTACTTCCTACTGTTTCAATACCATTTTCATCAACCTCTTTAGTTTCTCTTACCATCTTCATTTCAATTTTATCAAATGAAGTTTTTAAAAGTTTCAGGTCGTCAGTCATTTCCTTAAGAACCTTTGGGTCCTTGAATGAAAGTAAATATTTTATCAACTGCTTTAATGAAACTCTTTGCTCTGCAATGCGAACTGCAAGCGGATCTGATGGGTTATTAGGGTCTACTAATGAACAGGCAATATGAAGCCCTTCAATCCATCCGCCAGCGGCAACTAAGGTCGCAACACTTTCTCTGTCGTTTTCTTTTAATTGAGCATTTGCATGCCAATAGGATTCAGATAGGTACTTTAAAACAGAATCTTCACTGTTGATATTCTTTTCAATTGTCTCAATGAATTCAGTAGTAAAAATATTGCTTAAACTTAATTCTTCAGAGAGCTTTTGAATCGTAGCAAAGTATTCTAAACAATCTTGTTGTTGAACAAACGAATTAGCATAACTTAAATCTGCAATAAAAATCCCTAGCGCAACGGCCTTTCGAACGGAAGTACTGTAACCAGGGGCATTTGAACTAGGATTTAAAAATGCCTTATTATATATCGCTCCTGATTTTTTAAGAATCCTAGCCGTCTCAATTGGAGATGGAAGAGCGAAAAAGACAATTTTAGCACGTTGGAATCGAGCTTTATCTTTCGAATTAACGTCTAGGTTGGGATCAACCAACTTGTCTGTTGGGGGATTTTGTATGGGTGTATTATCCCCACAACCCATTGCAAATATCAACAGAGAAATGGTAAGTGCGAAGTATTTAATTGACTTGAAAATCATAAGAAACGCTTTAATTTTAGCTATCCTAGCAAATGTAGTAAATATTCTAATCTAACATTTTAGCATTTGTAATGATTATTTTTTAATGGTAAGCTTATTATTATTGTGCCATGAATTACACTGACACGCATTGTCATATTTACACAGAGCAATTTGACGAAGATCGAAATGAGGTTATTAATTCGTCTATTGGATTGGGAATTCGTCGTTTTTTATTACCGGCAATAGATTCAACGTACAGCGAAAGACTTATAAATCTTGCTTCAAACTATCCAAATCAAATTTTTCCAATGTTTGGTTTACACCCTTGTTCCGTAAAGGAAAACTGGAAGGAGGAGCTTAAGTTAGTTGAGCACGATTTATTTAATAATTCATCTAATTTAAATCCTATAGCTGTTGGTGAAATAGGACTGGACTTATATTGGGAGAGGTCATTTTTAGAGCAACAAGTTGAAGCATTAGAAATTCAAATTAATTGGGCGAAAAAATTGGGGCTACCTATTGTGATTCATGTTCGAGCTGCTTTTGATGAAATATTTGAAGTCATCGATAGCTTAAATGATGATTCTTTAACCGGAGTGTTCCATTGTTTTACTGGTAATTTGAGTCAAGCAAATCATATTTTGGATTACGGAGGCTTTAAATTAGGTTTGGGTGGTGTTCTAACTTTTAAAAACTCTGGATTAGACAAAACTATTGAGCAAATTGATTTAAAACACTTGATATTAGAAACGGATAGCCCATATTTAGCACCCCATCCGCATCGAGGGAAGAGAAATGAGCCAGCCTACTTAATGCTGGTTGCAAAAAAACTGGCTGAAGTCAAGGGAGTATTGTTAGAGGAGGTTTCTAGGGTTACTGAAAGAAATACAAACGAAATTTTCTTTCCAAAGCAATTGGAAGATTAAATTTGGTTTTTAGATTCAAAGAGGGGTGAACGCAACAATTTTAATAATATACACTGGTGGAACCATTGGAATGATCCAAGACCCAAAAACGCTTTCGTTAAAGCCTTTTAATCTTGCGCATCTTTTAGAAACCATTCCAGAATTGGAACGATTCAATTTCAATATACACTCAAGTTCGTTTGATGAACCCATAGATAGTTCGAATGCAACACCTGAATTATGGTCTGACTTGGTTTCTATAATTCATGATAATTATGAAAACTACGATGGCTTTGTAATTCTACACGGCACGGATACCATGGCTTATACGGCTTCTGCATTGAGTTTTGCGCTTGAAGGTTTATCCAAACCTGTAGTTATTACAGGCTCTCAACTACCCATAGGAATGCTGAGAACTGATGGTAAAGAAAACCTAATTTCTTCGATAGAAATTGCAGCAACGTTACCTCAAATTTTTGCTGAAAACAGAGGAGAGGTCTGTATCTATTTTGATGGTTTTTTATTTAGAGGCAATCGCACTATAAAATCATCTACTCAGCATTTTGAAGCTTTTGAGTCTCCTAATTTTCCAGCATTGGCCGAGGTCGGTGTTGATGTAAAGTTTGATTTAGATCATTTTTTGCAGAAAAGAGATGAACCGTTTAACGCAAAAAAAGAATTTGCGGATGCTGTTGGGGTTTTGTATTTATTTCCCGGAATTACTATGGATACGGTCAAAGCAACCTTTTCTAATCCGAAGAATCAAGTTTATATAATGTGCACTTTTGGGTCAGGAAACGGACCCACAGATGATGAGTTTTTGGAGTTTCTCGAATTCCAAATTAATCGAGGAAAAGTCATATTAAATATCACGCAATGTGATAGAGGAGCTGTAGATCAAGGGAAATATGAGTCTAGCGGGGCCTATAAAAAAATTGGAATTATTGGAGGATTAGACATGACTTTTGAAGCAGCGATAACCAAAGCTATGTTTTTATTGGGTCAAGGTTTTTCTAGTGAAGAATTGAAATATAAATTGACAGAGCCGATTTGTGGCGAATTATCAACATGAAGTTTTTTTCACAAAATAAAAACGCGGTTTTATTAATAGGCCTTTTAGGTTTCCTGCTTTACGCGAACACCTTAACTCATGGTTTTGTACTTGACGATAAAATTGTAATCACTGAAAATCAATTTACGAAACAAGGTGTTTCTGGAGTTAGAGACATATTTACGCACGATAGTATGACGGGCTTTTTTGGAAAAGATAAAAAGCTAGTTGCAGGCGGCAGGTACCGGCCTTTAAGTATGGCGATTCACGCTATAGAATGGGAGTTATTCGGGGAATCGCCTTCGGTATATCATTTTATCAACGTTGTGTGTTACGCATTTACCGGAATTCTCTTGTTTTTTGTTCTTCTTCAGTTCTTCCCCAATAATGAAAAATCGATATTTGGATTGGCGTTTATTGCGACAGCAATATTTGTTGCTCATCCTTTGCATACAGAAGTGGTTGCCAACGTGAAGAGTAGAGATGAGTTGTTGAGTATTTTGCTAGCTCTGGTTTCGTTCGGTTTAGTTTTAAAATGGCTGAAAAGTCAAAAAGCAGGTCTACTAATTGTTTCAGCATTAATTTTTCTTCTTAGTCTTTTATCTAAAGAGTCTTCAGTAGTTTTTGTTGGAATTGTTCCGCTGGCGATTTATACGTTAATGCCAAAAAAAACTATAAAAGAAGTAGTCGTTGCAACTACCCCATTCTTTGCAATGACACTCGTTTACTTGGCCATTCGCTTTATGATTATTGGCTCACCAAATACTGAAATTGCAAAGGAGTTAATGAATAACCCATTTTTAAACGCAAGTTCAAGTGAACAATACGCAACCATTTTTCTCACACTGATTTATTATTTAAAACTTTCTTTTTTCCCTCATCCATTAACACACGACTACTATCCAACTCAAATTCCAATTGTTGGATGGGACAATAGCTTAGTACTGCTTTCTGTGCTTATACACCTTGCTTTATTTGGATTTGGGATAGTTGGATTATTGAAAAGGAATATTTGGGGCTTTGTCATATTCACGTATTTCGGGGGATTATTGCTTTATTCAAACCTATTGTTCCCAATTGGTACTTTTATGAATGAGCGATTCTTATACGTTCCGACAATAGCAATTTCAGTATTTCTCGCGTGGTCTCTTTTGAAAATAAAAGCCACGAATATTAGTTTGGGAGTTGTTGCTGTTCTTTTACTTCTGTATAGCTTTAAAACTGTTGATAGAAACGTTGCATGGGAAACTGACGAGACACTGGCGCTCACAGATATTGAAGCTTCTTCAGAAAGCGCGAAATGTAATATGGCGGCTGGATTGGCAAAAATTGATTTGTCAAAAGAAGAAAGACGTGAGGCTAAAAAGAAGATTCTGTTATTAGAGGGAGTTAAATATCTCCAACGTTCCTTAGAGATTTATCCATCATACTTTCCCCCAATGATTCTTTCAGGCAATGCGTATAGTATGCTCAAGGATTATAAAACAGCATATTCATTCTATGAAAATTGTTTAAAAATGAATCCTGGTGATAATAACACGTTACAAAACTTAGAATATGTCGCACAAGAAGCAACTGTAGATGGGCAATTTGAAATAGCAAAGGATGCGATGATATTGTATTTGAAATTTAGAGAAGGTGATGCCGGTATAAATGAAAAGCTGGGCGAACTGTACGGAAAGAACTTACAAAGGCCTGATTTAGGGCTGCCATTTTTATTAAGAGCTAACGAGTTAAATCCGAATGATGATGGGATTGTTCAAAAAATTGGAGTTGCTTATGCAATTAGCGGGAACAATAATGAGGCAATAATTTGGTTTAAGAAAGGGGTTAAGCTTGATTCTATGAATGCAAGGTTATATCTCAACCTGGGAGTAGCTTATCAATTCCAAGGAGAGTTAATAAAGTCACAAGGATATATTGATAAAGCGTTTGAGTTAGAGCCTGGATTAAGAAATGCAGAAGGCGAGTAATGTCATTAAAACTTTAACTCTTTAGGATTAGCGTTTGTAATAATAAAAATTTTGTAATTTGCGGCCGCTTTAAGTGGGTCAAAATCATGTAAGGTAAACGATAAAGGAGAGGTGCAGGAGTGGCTGAACTGGCTCGCTTGGAAAGCGTGTAAACCTCATAAGGGTTTCGAGGGTTCGAATCCCTCTCTCTCCGCCAAGAGTATGTAATTAATATTAGAATAATTAATAAGTAAACAATTCAAACACAAATAGATTATGAATAAGGTATTCTCAATTTTGGCTGTATTTGCCCTCTTAAACTTCGGGTACGTATCCACTTCTTTTGCTCAGGATGCTCCAGGAGCAGATACAACGACACAAATGGTGGATGATTCCACAGTCGCGGCCGCGGAACCAATGACCGAAGAAGAACCGATGGAAGAAGCTGCCCCAGTAGAGGAGGAAGTTGTTCCGGAAAAGAGTTTTCACCAAGTAGTTAAAGACAAGTTTATTGCTGGGGGTCCTGGTTTTATGTCTTTTGTTCTGGTTTGTTTGATTCTTGGACTTGCTATTTGTATTGAAAGAATTCTTTACTTAACGATGGCTACAACAAATACAAAACAATTAATTGAAAATGTTGAAGCTGCACTTAAGAGTGGTGGAGTTGAAGCTGCAAAAGAAGTTTGTAGAAACACAAAAGGGCCCGTTGCCTCCATATTCTATCAAGGATTAGATCGTTCTTCTGAAGGGATCGATATGGTAGAGAAATCAGTTGTTGCATACGGTTCAGTTCAAATGGGACTTATGGAAAAAGGGCTGTCTTGGATTTCATTGTTTATCGCTCTTGCTCCAATGCTTGGTTTCTTTGGAACAGTAGTAGGTATGATCGGTGCGTTTGATGCGATTGCACAGGCAAATAACATTTCCCCAGGTATTGTTGCTGGTGGTATTGGAGTTGCATTGATTACAACAGTTTCAGGACTGTTAGTGGCTATGGTTCTTCAAGTATTTTACAACTACATTGTAGCGAAGGTTGATTCTATCGTAAACGATATGGAAGATGCTTCTATTTCATTGGTTGATTTATTAATCAAACACCAAACTAAATCGTAAAGTATGGATAAGATAAGTTCAATTATACTTTATGTTTTACTTGCACTAGGTGCACTAGTATTTTTACTAGGCGTTGTGGGGGGCAGTTATGAGCCAATGATTTATGTGGCTTATATCTTCTCATTCATTACTGCTGGTGGAGCATTGGTAAGCGCAGGTCTAGGAGCTGCCGCTAAACCAGAATCTATTAAGGGTGCTGCAGTGGGAATTGGAGCAATGGTTTTAATTCTTGGAATTTCGTATGTATTAGCAGACGGAACGGTTTTAGAATATTACCCAGAAGGAACTACAGAAAGTGCTACTAAATTGTCAGATGCAGGGTTATACGCATTGTACATTCTTACATTTTTGGCAGTAGCTAGTGTACTTTATTCAGGATTGGCTCGTTATATTAAACGATAAAGGAAAAAATTATGGCTGGAAAAAATGCCCCACCCGAAATAAATGCTTCTTCGATGGCGGATATCGCCTTCCTATTGCTGGTGTTTTTCTTGGTAACAACTACCATGGATAGCGATTTAGGGTTGTCGAGGTTATTACCTCCTCCGTTGCCACCTGAGGTTGAAAAGCCACCACAGATCAAGGATCGAAATATTTTTGAAGTTCTGGTAAATTCAAATGATCAATTGTTGGTTGAAGGAGATATTATGCAAATTGCAGAACTAACTGAAGCTACAAAGGAGTTTGTTGGTAACCCTTCAAATGACGAATCATTGCCGGAGAAAGAATTAAAAGAAGTTGATTTTTTTGGAAATGTTGAAGTTTCTAAGCAAGTAATTTCTTTGCAGAACGACAACGGAACGTCTTACAACATGTACATACAGGTTCAAAATGAATTGGCACGTGCATATAATGAACTCAGAAATGAGTTGTCAATGGAGAAGTTTGGCAAAACCTATGATTTTTTCTTGGAAACAGGAGATAAGGATAGGGTAAAAGCAATTCGTAAAATATATCCGCAACGTATTTCAGAAGCGGAACCTAAAAATGTTGGAGGAGCTCAATAATGTCTAAGTTCAACAAAGATAAAGAGAAAGCAACACCGCAAGTATCAACAGCGTCATTGCCTGATATTGTATTCATGCTGTTATTCTTCTTTATGGTTTCAACAGTTATGCGCGAAGTTGACCTGAAAGTGAAAATGGAACCGCCAGAAGCTACGGAAATCAAAAAGCTAGAAAACAAAAATCTGGTTAACTATATTTATATAGGTACGCCTCTGGAAACCAAAATATTTGGTACTTCCCCTAGAATACAGTTGAATGATGCTTTTGCAAATGTGAAGGATGTGCAACCGTATATTATTGGAAAGCGAGAGGAAGTAAATGAGGCTGAAATTCCGTTATTGACTACTTCACTTAAGGTGGATGGCGATACTGAAATGGGAATCGTTACTGATGTTAAGCAGGAGCTAAGAGAGGTTCAGGCTTTAAAGATTTCTTATTCTACTCGTGAAAAAGTAGTTAAGCAGTAATTTCAAATTTATTATAATTAAAAAAGGGGCTGTATGCCCCTTTTTTTGTGTCTTAGTCCTTCCCAGCGAGGAAGGTGTCGAAGAATGAGCTGAAAGGGGTTCGTGTAAATCGCTCTAGCTTATTGCTCCAGTTCCTTCTTGTTTGTTGAGAAGGAATGCTGGAATTAGAATGAGGAGATGCTGAAATAAAATCAGCGTGATCTCCTGTTATTCTTTGAACTACTTTTTGTACTTAATAGTTAAACTATCCGTTGGTCATAACAATATCTTTGAAGAGTGCTGGGTTTTTGTAAAAACTACTTTTTTCTTTTTCTTTTTTTTGTGCTTTCGAGTCAGTCAGCACAGGCTCAATCATCTACGCAGTTCAAACTAATTTCCAATTCGACCGATACGGTCTTATTAGACTCTCTTACGCTCATTGAATCCTCTTTTTCGTTGCAGGATACTAGTGGCTTAGCAATTGATTCCACCTTTTATACGCTAGACTATTTGAACGGAAGACTAATTTGGAATCAGGATAAAATTGATAGCCCAATTCAAGCGGTAGTAAGTTATAAAACCTTTCCATTTTCTTTTTATAAGCCTTATTCTAGGAAGAATCCAAACATAATTCAATCGCGGAATTTTGTTGCCAATAACCCTTTTCGTTATTCCGTTCAACCGAAAACCACCTCAGAGCTCATGGAATTGGGAGGTATTGAAAAAAGCGGTAGTATTAGTCGGGGGGTAGGGTTTGGAAACAATCGAGATCTCAGTGTTAGTTCAAGCCTAAACCTTCAATTTTCTGGAAAAATCGCAAGTAATTTATTTGTGACCGCCGCAATTTCCGATGAAAACATTCCTATTCAACCCGAAGGAAATACGCAGCAATTACAAGATTTTGACCAGGTTTACATTAAAGTGTATAACGACCAAGCGAGCTTAACTGCAGGAGACTTTAGACTGAAAAGTGGGAATAGTTACTTCATGAAGTACAACAAAAAGGCGCAAGGACTTACTTCCAGCTTGAAGGTGGATTTACCAACTAACCAATCCAAGAACGATTCAATCGAAGATAAATCCGCTCAAATGAATATTCGATTAAGTGGAGCTATTTCAAGAGGAAAATTCGCGCGAAACGTAGTTCAGGGTGTAGAAGGCAACCAAGGCCCTTATCGACTTCAAGGAGAAGAGAGTGAGCCTTTTATTATTATCCTAAGTGGAACAGAAAGAGTGTATATCGACGGAAAGTTGCTTACTCGAGGTCAGAGCGAAGATTATATCATTAACTATAACACTGCAGAAATTTCTTTTACAGCACGTCAGCTTATTACAAAAGACAAAAGAATAATTATTGAATTCCAGTACAGTGATCAGAACTTCACTCGAACACTATTTCAGCTTAGCGATGAGTTTAAATATAAAAAACTGGAGTTGAATTTTAATCTTTACTCAGAGCAAGATGCAAAGAACCAGAGCTTGCAGCAGGACCTGAGTGATGAGCAGAAAATAATTTTAGCCGATGCAGGCGATAGTCTTGATCAGGCGTTTTCCAATAGTGCCAAACAAGTTGAGTTTACCGAAAATGAAGTACTTTACAAGCTGACCGATAGCCTAGGTTATGATACGGTTTTTGTGGTCTCTTCAAGTTCTGATAGTGCAAAATGGAGAGTTACATTTACCAATGTTGGCCCCGGTAATGGAGATTATATTCTATTGAATTCTACAGCAAACGGTAGAGTCTTTCAGTGGGTAGAACCCTCGTCTTTTGGTTCTAGAGGCGATTATGCCCCAATCGTAATTTTATATAGTCCAAAACAGCGACAGTTATTTTCTTTGGGAGGTAAATACGAGTTTTCCAATATTTCTGAAGTGACTTTTGAAGGAGCCATTAGCAACAACGATATCAATACCTTTTCTACAGAAGATGCCGGCAATGATATTGGTTATGCTTTTAAAACGAACTGGAAAAAAGGATTTAGATTATCGACAGAAGAAAAAGGCTGGGTGTTAAGCCCTATTATCGGAGTTGAACATTGGGGCAGTAATTTCACTGAAATAGAACGGATTCGAACAGTCGAATTCTATAGAGATTGGAACATTCGGAACCTGAACTTGACTAATGAACAAAACATATATAGTGGTGGAATAGTATTACAGCAAAAAAAGAACACCAATATTCAGTACAAATTTGAAGGGTTTGATGCCGAGAGTGATTTCACTGCGCAGCGACATAACTTAAATGCTTCTATTGCCTACAAAGGAATATCCGCAAAGCTGGATGCAAGTGCAATGGAATCTGGAGGAACCTTGTCCAATACCAGCTTTACACGTCACAAAGCATTGGTAAAAAAGAAAGTTGGCAAACTAAATTTGGGGTATAAAGACGACCGAGAAGACAACAGAATCAAGGATCTAATTTCGGATACGTTGTCTGCTACGGCTTATCAATTCTGGGAAAGAGAGTACTTTCTAGAATCACTTGATAGTACTAAGAATTATTACAAAGTTTTCTACGGACATAGAGAAGATTACAGAAGTTCAGAAAATGAAATGAAAATTGCAACCTATGCCGAAAACTATGGAGCGGAATATCAATGGAGGAGTTTTAGACCATTTACGGCAGGAATAAAAGGAGTATATCGTGAGTTACAAATTCGAGATAGTAAATTGACGGTTGACCAACCTGATCAGAATTTTTTAAGTCGAGTGGAGTATAATCTGCGCCTTTGGAAGGGAGCATTAACCGCTGGTTCATTTTACGAAATAGGATCCGGTTTAGAAGCAAAAAGAGAATACAAATACATAGAAGTTCCTGCGGGTCAAGGCCAGTATACTTGGATAGATGGAAACGGAAATGCAATTCAAGAAATCAACGAATTTGAGGTCGCTGCTTTTAGTGATGAGGCTAAGTACATTCGGATATTCATTCTTACCAATGATTATGTAAAAGTATTTACCAACCAGTTCAATCAAACCTTTAATATTAACCCAAGCAGGGTTTGGAATAACAAAACTGGTTTGCTGAAATTACTAGCAGCCTTCTCCAATCAAACTGCCTACAGAATGGATAGAAAAACGCAAGAAGACGCAATTAATACACGATTCAATCCATTGCCTGATGTCGGAATCGATACTCAATTAGTGAGTCTAAATTCTTCTTTTAGAAATACGATTTACCTGAATCGATCGCATCCTATTTTTGGTCTAGATTATACGATTCAGGATATAAAAGGGAGAACCCTTTTGAGCAATGGATTGGAAACTAGAACGAATGCTTTTCAAGTAGGACGTGGTCGGTGGAATATTACTCGTATGTTTTTATTGGAAACTGAGGGTAAGTGGGGAAAGAAAACCAGTGAAGCAGATTTTATAACCACACGAAATTTCAACATTGATTATTACAGTGTTTTGCCCAAACTTACTTTTCAACCCGGGGTAAGTTATCGAATCGCGATTTTGTACGAACACAAAGAAAAAATCAATGACGCAGACCTAGGCGGAGAGAAAGCCATTCATCAAAAAGCAGGCTTAGAAACTCGTTTCCAAAAAGTAGGAAAAGGTAGTTTATTGATGGAAATCGCTTATATCAGAATTACCTATCAAGGTATACTTAACGGGTCAATTGATTATGAAATGTTAGAAGGATTGCAACAGGGAGATAACGGAACATGGCAGGTAACCTACCAACGTAATATTGGAAAATATTTGCAACTCAATGTTGGGTACAATGGACGTTCTTCTGAAGGCTCAAAATCAATCCACACTGGAACCGTCAGAATGAGGGCTTATTTCTAAAGGCTCATCCACTTTCCGATAATCCCTATAGAAATGTACAACCAAAGCCGCAAATATTAACGTTGCTCCAACAGTCATTGCAATCTGACTTCCGCTTTCAGCGTCAGCTGCCATTCCTTCCAATGCTTCAATACCATAAATATAAACAAGAACTACCGTGATTCCGTTGTGCAATAAATGGGCGATTATTGGATACCAAAGCGATTTACTCCAATGGAAAATGTATCCGAAAAGAACACCTAAAAATAATCGTGGAAAGAATCCGGAAAACTGAAAATGAATGCCACTAAAAACAATTGCAGCAACCCAAATAGCAACATGATGGTTTTGTGTTTTTTCTAAAATCATTCTTTGAATTAACCCGCGAAACAAAACTTCTTCGGCAACTGCTGCGACCAAAGCAATTACAATCAAATTGACAATCAAGTCACCAATAGTTGGCATTTGCAAAAAGCGTTTAATCGTTTCTTCAATTTGAGCCTCGTATTGAACAAGCGCATCTGGCAAAGGAAGCGCCATGTTCCACTCAGCAATCACACCGTTTAGAGGAAAGAAGGCAACGATCATTAAGGAGACAACAACCATTGCCCAAGGATTTAATCTAGTATTTAAATTTAAATACTGAATAGGCTTTTCTTTTAGGATGTAGATTAAAATGACCACTGGAACGAGGTAAGTTCCTAATGAACTCAAAATTTGTACAATTTTTAAACCTTGAATTGCCGTGTAATTTGACGCTAGTTGCAACTCTTCAAAGCTTAAATCGAACATTAACATGGCTAGTCCATAGCCAATCAATGAAAAGAATATCAAGCAGATTAGTAAGATTACTATCAGCATCAGCAACTGCGAAACAAACGACATTCTTCTCATAAAACTCGGTTTTAGACCTACTTTTGCAGGCGCAGCAAAAATAGCTTTTGGAGAGGTGTATAAAAGAAAGCAAGTAGTTATGTCTTTCTCGATACAGCCAACTTAATGTTGGTCACTCGAAATGACAAATATTATAACGCGAGTAAATGGTTAAAATAGCAGACATAGAATTAGGGGAATTCCCTTTATTGCTAGCTCCGATGGAGGATGTTAGTGACCCACCTTTTCGCGCATTGTGCAAAAAGGAAGGCGCCGATGTTATGTACACTGAGTTTATTTCGAGCGAAGGGCTTATTCGAGATGCTGTAAAAAGCAGGGTAAAGCTAGATATTTACGAATACGAGCGTCCCGTTGGGATACAGGTGTTTGGGAATGAGATTTCGAGTATGATAGAAGCCACCAAAATCATTGAACAAACTAGACCAGACATTATTGATATAAATTACGGTTGTCCTGTCAAAAAAGTAGCTTGTAAGGGTTCTGGAGCTGGAATATTGCAGGATATTCCTAAAATGATAAGGTTGACAAAAGCTATTGTCGATTCAACAGACCTACCGGTTACAGTTAAAACTAGACTCGGATGGGATGAGAACACAAAATTCATCGTCGAAGTTGCCGAGGCATTGCAAGATATTGGCATTAAGGCTATTTCCATTCACGGAAGGACGCGGAAACAGATGTACAAAGGCGAGGCCGATTGGACATTGATTGGTGAGGTAAAAAATAATCCGAGAATGCACATTCCTGTTTTTGGGAATGGTGATATTGATTCTGGAGAGAAGGCAGTTGCTGCAAAAGATAAATATGGTGTTGATGGAATCATGATAGGCCGAGCAAGTATAGGGTATCCATGGATTTTTAATGAAATCAAGCATTATATGGAGTATGGTTTTACTCCAGCTCCTCCGACGTTAGAGCAGAGAGTTGATATGGCTCGACAACACATTCAAATGGCTGTGGATTGGAAAGGTCCTCGATTGGGTATAGTTGAAACCAGACGCCATTATGGGAATTATTTTCGGCACATTCACAACTTCAAAGAATTTAGATCACGATTAGTGACAGGCGAAACAATTGAAGATATTGAGAAAACTTTAGATGATGTCTTGGCTCGTTTTTCGGGAATCGAAATCCAGGCGGTTTAGTATGGTTAAAGAGTTAAGGATAGAAGATTTTACCTATGATCTTCCTGAATCCAGAATTGCACTGCATCCTCTTCAAGAAAGAGATGCCAGTAAATTATTAGAGTGTAAGTCTGGAAAAATCACGGATTACCAATTTACAGACCTTTCTAAATTATTACCGGAGTCGGCGGGACTCTTTATGAATAACTCTAAGGTCATTTTCGCGCGGTTAAACTTTTTTAAAGCTACTGGTGCCAGAATTGAGGTTTTCTGCCTAGAACCAAGCGATACTGATCCTGGGTCTGCAATGACCTTTACCCAATCGGGGAAGTGGAATTGTTTAGTTGGCAATAAAAAGAGGTGGAAGGGCGAAACCCTTGAATTGCAGCTGGAAAATGAAGTTGTTTTAAGAGCGCAATTGCTGGAAAACTCAGAGAATAATGTTGTTCAGTTTAGTTGGAATGGTGATCTAACGTTTGCCGAGGTATTAGAAAAAGCAGGAAAAGTACCATTGCCGCCTTATTTGAATCGAGAAGCAGAGGCAGACGATTACGAGCGGTATCAAACAGTTTACAGCAAAAAAGAAGGCTCCGTCGCAGCGCCAACTGCAGGATTGCATTTTACGGAAAAAGTGCTTGCCGATTTAAGAGATCGAAACGTTTCCATTTCGGAATTTACCTTGCATGTTGGGGCTGGCACATTTCGGCCTGTAAAATCTGACACCATTGGTGAGCATGACATGCATCGAGAGTATGTTGAGGTTACCAAAGAAGCGTTGTTGCAATTGCTTGAATTGGTTAAAAACAATCAACCTGTATTCTGTGTCGGTACAACAACTTTAAGAACGTTGGAAAGCCTGTATTGGGCTGGAATTCGGTTGTTATCCGATCAAAAAATCGATGTTGAACAATGGGACCCCTACGAGCAAAAAGCTAGTTATTTCAAAGAAGAAATCCTAAATGTACTGATTGAAAAATCAGACGAAACCAACAAAAGACTTTACTTTAAAACAGGAATCATTATAGCCCCTGGATACAAGTTTCAGTTTGCATCAGGACTTATTACCAACTTTCACCAACCAAACAGTACTTTACTCTTGCTCGTCTCTGCCATTATTGGTGAAGACTGGAAACAGGTTTACAATTATGCTTTAGAAAATGATTACCGGTTTTTGAGCTATGGAGATAGTTCGCTGTTGTGGTTATCTGAATAATTTCATTAACGATTATTAGTCGTCAGTTCGATTGACTTAGTCTCTAAATTAGACATAAAAAACCCCCTTCCGAATAAACGAAAGGGGGTTTTAATTTTAAAGTTTTGAAAGTGTTCTTACTCAACAATCAACTTGATGGTATCGCCTTCATCAGATTCCAATAAGTAGATACCTGAAGAAAGCTCATTTATATCGATTTCGTCAGTGTTAGTTTTCACAATAACAGGCTGTCCTAATAGGTTGCGAATAACAACATCAGTAATTCTGTTTAATCTTAAAGAACCAATATTGTTAGGATTAGGGAAAGCAATTAACGCTTTGGCAGTAGCTAATTCCAAAATTCCGACAGGAGCAGTAAGTGTTTTGAACATAAGCGGGCCAGCCCATTCTGAAACTCCACTAGGACAAACTTCTTGAACCCAAACGTGATAATGGGTGTTCGTATCTAATCCGGTGATAGTGTAAGATTTAGTCGTTATCGCCATTACTGAATCAGTAGGCATTGTAGACATGTGACCTTTAGCCCAACCAATATTCCATGTAGTTCCAGGAGAAGCCCAAGTTATAGTAGCACTTTGTTCAGCAATAACTGAAGTCGAAAGCTCTTTAGGAATTGGACAAGGAAGTACCTTCTTAGTAGTATCTATATCTGAATCAAAACGTGGAAGCAACTGATAACCATCTATGTTGTTGAAGCTATATTGTCCACCAACGCCAATTACTTCGAATTTTCCAACAGGAGCGCTTATCCAAGAAGCAACAGTATTCGTATGTTGGTCAATTCTCATTATGATAGTATCCCCTTTCATATTAATAATATCAACATTTGCATCTGAACCAGCCGCAGGCCATTGTGAAGGATCAACGATCTCTACACCACTAATTCTAATAATTCTTGATTCGTGAATTTCAGCAATTGTATCAACCCTTTCTGGAGTAGGCATTGCATGCCCAGAAGAAATAACTTTAACTGAGTCCATGTTGAATTGTAATAGGCCTCTAAATTGACTAAGAGTTCCATAAAGTTGAACGCTGTCCCCTAATAATGGAGAATACCCCAAAGTAGCCGCATCGTTGAAAGAAACGGCAGTTACACCAGCACTATTATCTGCTTCGATAACCGTAAACTGCACATCAGGACCTGAAGCACCAGCTGTAGAGAATTGGCTAGAAGCAACTAAGCCTTTTACTGAACACTTAACACCGTTGCTATCTGCAACACCAGCGGCATCAACGGTAGTTACCGCAGAGATGGTATAAAAAGGAGGAACAAACGGAGGGCGACATGTATTAGCCATACCAGGAGAAGCGTTGTATCCGCTTGTACCTGCTTGTGCTGGTTCTACACCCCAACTTGATCCTTGATTATTGTCTGAAAGAACATCACACAAGACAAGAGAGAAACCATTTCCATCAGGATCTGTTGGCCATGTACCTCTATCCGAATAATTCACATAATCGATAGTATCTCCCTCAGAGTTTACAATTGCGATATCCTCTCCACCATTAGAAAGTCCACCAGAAGTCCATTGATAAACAAAGGTGTTTCCGAATATTGCAGTATGCGTTAAAGCATTTTTTGCGATTACTAAATATGCTCCAGCAGGAATTCCGTAGTTAGCAGGCACAGTATAAGTTATCCCCTGAGTAAACTCCATTCCACCAACAAAAGCCACCGATGTACCAGAATTGTGAATTTCTAGGTATTCAAGAGTATCTGCCCCAGAACGGTCATTGTACATGATTTCAGTGATTACTATACTTGGTTTAGTGTTGTTGTAAATAAACTCATGCGTATAAGCAGTATCCAACATCACGAGCGTTGCACTCGTCACACTATCGATTGTTAGAATATTTAAATCGCCATTTACAAATGGAGCTCCATAAGTTAATGTGGCTGTGTCATTGCTTCCGTTTAAAGCAACTGAAGTTAAACCAGTAATACCTTTGTATCTAGAGGTTGAAGTAGCGCTTGCATTAGCCATAGAGTCAGTATAAGCAACCATAACGTTAGTGCTAGTTGTTCTCCATATTGCACTTATTTGGGGTGAAGCACTTAAAGTAACGGATACAGGACCTACCCAGTTAGATGTTCCAACGCCAGTGCACGTATCTTGATAATAAACATCGTAAGAGCTACCTGTTGTAAGGTTAGTAATTATATAAGGGCTACTTTGGCTTGAAACCATCGTTCCTGTGCCCTGAGTATATCCTAGTGTACCGAATTCAATATTTGAAACACCACTTCCTGAAGTCCAAGTTAATCTTGCTGCAGTTGTTGAAGCTTGAATTAGTGTTGCCCCAGATGGGTCATTACATGTTGCCCGAATTATAATATGGTCTTTTACTTGAGGTAAAATTTGGTAACCACTAGTTCTCGGAACAGAACCATCAAATTGACCTCCGTATCCAATTAAATCAAACATTCCCGTTGGAGCAGTTGCAACACTATCGTCAACTAATCCATTACGATCAATTCTCATTGTAACCGTATCTTTTGCTGGAGTTTCTACTATTATATTAGCACTATTTCCTGCCATAGGCCAAGTTCCGCTAATAATCGTTACTGAATCAATTCTAATGTAATCTGATTCAGTGCTAGAATTTGGCGCAGCCACCTTTCTTGCTGTTCGAATTCTACCATTCGAACTTAAAACTTTCATAGAGTCAGCATTGAATTGGGTCAATCCATTGTAATGCCCTACTGTACCCCAAACAGCAACGGAATCACCCTCATTTACCACATAATTTGGAGTGAATCCACCACTTTTTCTTACGGTAATCCCACCAGTAACATCAAGTAAAATGTATTGAGTGCTTGTGCCGCCCATGTTAATTCCATGAACAACGCCATTCAGTTTGCATTCAACATTGTTTGAGTCTGGTTCGCCATTAGTATTGTCTGATCTTATTGTAGATATCGCATATGAAGGAATTGTACTTGGTGCTGCAGTAGAATAATTAGAAACTACCTTAAAATTGTCAAAACCAGCGTAGTCAGATCCACCGTTTTGCGTTACATAAAGCTTTATACAGACGCTATCAACAGAGGCCCCAATAACGATTGCTTCTGTTCCTGATTTACTAGTTCCACCATTATTAACACCAATTACTAGGTTTATAATTCCTTTTGAAACGCCATTTTCGAACACCTCGTAATCAACATCATCTCCTGCATCATATCCAACTACGTCATAGTCAAATGTAATTGCAACATTAGTCGCGGTGCTAGAAATTGTGTAGTAGTCAAATACGATATTACCAGAATCACCGGTTGCAGTTCCTCCATTTGTAGCATTTGCTAAATCTCTAACGCCCCAGAAAAAGCTAGAATGAGTAGGCATCGAAGAAACGCTTGTTAGTGACGTAACCGTGTCCCAGATATCTGAACTCTGATTAAATCGTGCGGGATTATTTGTATAGCCCCAACCAGTAAGTGAATCGTTTTCAAAGCTCTGTGAAACAAGCGTCGTTTGTGCTTGCATCGCAATTGCAACAACAAAAACACTACATAATGATAGTATTAGTTTTTTCATTTTTTTCTTGTTTAATTTTTTGCAAATAAAGCAGTTCTTTTGCCGTTAACAATTAACTTAACGTTAAAATATCTAGGGAATGATTCACGTTTTTTTAAAACGATAATTCTCTTCTTTATAGTTTTTGGCTAGATTGAGAACGGAAAACAAGCAAACTATATAGCACAAAAAAAACCCCTTTCGAATAAACGAAAGGGGTTTAAGTTTTATAATTTGTAAGTGTTCTTATTCAACAATTAACTTAACGGTATCTCCTTCAGCAGATTCTAGCAAGTAAATACCTGAAGAAAGCTCATTGATATCGATTTCGTCAGTGTTTGTTTTCACAATAACTGGCTGACCCAATAGATTACGAATAACAACATCAGTAACTCTGTTCAATCTTACAGAACCAACATTGTTTGGGTTAGGGAAAGCGATAAGTACTCTTCCTGAAGCCAATTCATCAATACTAGTAACATCAGCACTGAACATAACTGGACCATCCCATTGACCCATGTTTTGTCCACATACGTCTTGAATCCAAACATGGTAATGTGTATTTGTGTCGGCACTTAATCCTGAAATTGTATAAGGATTAGTCGCTATTCCCAAAGCAAAATCAGTAGGCGCAATAGATGCCATTCCTTTTGCCCAACCGATATTCCAAGAAGTAGCTCCAGTAACAGAAGTCCAAGAAATATCACCACCATCATCAGAAATATTAGCTACAGTCTGGTCAATTACAGAATTTACATTTTTGATGTCTGTAGCTTTTCTAGGAAAAATTTGATATCCTGAAGTGTAAGGAGAGCTTCTGTCATATTGCGCTCCAACTCCTGTAATGTTAAATTGACAACCAGGACTAATACTATCTATTCCAGCATCACCGTCAATTCTCATAAGAAGAGTGTCTCCTGCTTGTGTAATTACAGCTACGTTATTGCTATTGCCTGCTGCTGGCCATTGAGAGGCATCAGCCAAATGAACAGATTTCAATTCAATGAACTCTGATTCTGTTGACCCATCAAGTGCAGTAACTAACCTCGGATTTGGATAAGTTTTGTTAGAATCAAGTACAATAATTGAATCTGCGACGAGCTCTAATAATCCATTATAACTTTTAATTGCTCCTTTCACAAGAAGAGAATCACCATCTTTTACAACATAATTACTTACATCTCTAAAATTGAAAACATTTACTCCACCAGTAGCGTCCATCATGTAAAAGCTAATTCCAGCATTTCCGTCAAAATCACCAGTAAAGACAGTACCCATTGTATAGCATTCCATATTCAAAGAATCAGGTAATCCTAAAGAATCAGTACTTGTAATCGCTCCAATTTGATACGTGGGTAGTTTGTAGAAGTACAAGTTGTCCATCCAGAACTTACCGTTTCCATCGAATTTGAATTGAATAATATCAGTCATATTAACTGGTCCAAAAGCAGATAATGGAATATCTAAACTTAACCAACCAGAGGTAGGAACAGTAATAGTGTAAGGCGTTTCAACTGGACCAGTACTAATCATGTAGATTTTTAAAGCCGTAGAGGTAGCAGTCCAGATATCAACGTGCAAGTATTCCATTGCAGAAACATCGTTACTAACAGCTAGTTCGATTCCTTGGTAGTTTAGATTTGAATATTGAATAGTGTTGTTTCCTTGAATTTGGAAACTAGCGTCCACAACAGTGCTCTGACCCCAATTAGGATTAAAGTTTGTTCCTGAGATATCCGTATACGCATCACTAAATACAGAAATAACATTTGAAGCGGCTCGAGTAGGATCAGGAGCAGGCGTAGAAGCTTGAGGAATTTTGTAGAAGAAAAGGTTATCCATAAAAAACTCACCGTTTCCATCAAATTTAAACTGGATTAGATTGTTCATATTCACTGGAGCAAAAGCAGATAATGGAATATCTAAACTTAACCAACCTGTTGTTGGAACATTTATAGTGTAAGGAGTCTCAACCGAAGGAGATCCAGGATCCTGGCTGATAGTATAGATTTTTAATGCGGTAGAGGTTTTAGACCAAATATCAACGTGTAAGTATTCCATTGCAGAAACATCGTTACTTACAGCAAATTCAATTCCTTGGTAGTTTAAGTTCGAATATTTTATAGTGTTGTTTCCTTGAATTTGGAAATTAGCATCTACTACAGTACTCTGTCCCCAATTAGGATTGAAGTTTGTTCCGGTAAGATCAGTGTAAGTATTACTAAATACAGAAATAACGTCAGAACTATCATTGGTAGGAGTTGGTGCGGCAGCTATGGGACAGCAAGCCGGAACACTTGTAACTTTAAAATTATCAAAACCAGCAAAATCACTACCACCGTTTTGAGTGATATAAAGTTTTACGGAAACACTATCGGTTCCAGCAGTTATTGAAATTGATTCCGTTCCAGATTTACTTGTCCCTCCATTGCTTGCACCAATTACCAGGTTTACAATTCCTTTTGATGTACCATTTTCAAAAACTTCATAATCTACGTCATCACCAGAATCAAAACCAACGACATCATAGTCGAAACTAACACTAACGTCAGTATTAGCCGGTATTGTATATGAGGCAAAACTGATTGTACCTGAATCACCAGTGGCAGTACCACCGTTACTATTTTCCAAATCCTGTACACCCCAGAAGTGTGTAGCGTCTGTAGGCATAGATGTTACGCCACTCAAACTAGTTAATGTGTCCCAAATATCAGAACCAACCGAAAAGGCGGCAGGATTGGTAGAATAAGACCAACCCGTTGAAGGACCACTCTCAAAACCTTGAGAAATTAAAGTAGTTTGAGCCTGCATTGCCGAACTAGCTAATAAAAAACTTACGAAAGAAAATAAAACTTTTTTCATTTTTAACAATTTACATGTGTTTTACAAATAAACAGTTTATTTTGGTAGTATGCCATTAAAACTTTAATGCCAACACACACAGCTTTTTAAACCGTTGAGTTTCTCCGGTTTCATTGAAAATTTCGAAATGCACGATATACATGCCTGCCCTTGCTTTCAGGTTGTTATCTGAACTTCCGTCCCATGAAATAGTACCTGAAATTGCGAGCACCTCATTTTGAGATAAAACCTTGATTGGGCGTCCATCCGTGTCTACTATTTCAATATTTGCAACATTTCCAGGTTCGTCAAACGCATAATTTACGTTCAAAACATCGTTAAAGCCGTCATTATCGGGTGAAAAAGTTTGCGGTTCAACCACTACATTCTCTGAAAAATTAAAAGAAGTTTTAAACTGTGAATTTTCAAGGCCGGGTGTAGCAAAACCGGCAGATTGAGCCGCACTGTGCCAATTGGTTTCGTCGTTGGAGGCTCGCTCATAGTCCAGTCGTTCCAATGAAACTCCCTCCGTGTTTTTAATGATTACATGGTGAAGGTCTGAGTAATAATCAAAACGATCTATTACTAAGCCAGAATCATTTAGCAGTAGTACCGATCCCTCATCGTTAGGATAGGAAGGCATGCTTGTGATTTGAATGAAAGTTTCTTCATCTAGTGTTGAGTAATGTTTAACAAGATCTTGATTGCTTTTGCTAATAACGGCAAACTCATTTGGAAGAAGTGATCTAGGCTCACCAGAGATTAATTGAAACCCATCCAAAGTATCTTTATTTTGATCAAAATCAGCGATAAACCAACCTTGTAGATTAATGATTTTTTTGCTTCGATTATAAATTTCCACAAAGTCTGTAGAGGCAGTGGAAAAAGCATCAAATAATACTTCATTAATAACCAAATCACCAGGACTGCCATTTTCTGGTAGGCCAAAACTTACTATTAGGCTAATTGTGGAGTTTCCAACGCAATCGCTTATTCCGGTTACTGTCAAAGTGTATATTGTTCTAACCAAAAGCGGTGTTTTAAGTCGCAAAATCAAGGCTTTCTTCCCTCGTAGGGAATCAAATTCGGTAGTAACGGTAGGAGCAATGTTGAAGCTTGCCGTGTTAAAGTCAGTTAGTGATATGTTTTCACTAAATTCGATTAGTAAAGTAGAGTCATTAATAGCATTTGCACTTATGATTTCTGGAGCCGCATCATCTTTCAGTATACCTAAGATGGAATTGTCTTTTCCTGGAGTCGCTTTGTTTGCATCAAGAGAACCCTTCCAATTTAAATTTTCTCCACAGGGGTTGGCAGCATCAATCTGTTCCAAGGACCATCCACCTTCTTTTTTATCTTCTAATTGATACCAATCGTCATCGTATTCAACGGTATGAATGCTTTTGTTTTTGCAGGTTAAGGACAAAACATCGCCAGAATTATTAAGCGAAGGCCAACCGGAAAGACCAATAACGTTACCGTGTTTCGATAAATTTTCAACCGCTGCGTTTTCACAAATAATCAAGTATTCATTAGGCTCAATGATTGCTCCATTTAAAGAAGCATCGGAGCTTAAGTCGGAAAAGAAACAACTGTCTAAACCAATTAAAGAAGTTGTGTTGTTGTACAATTCAACAAATTCTGAATCGAATATAGGATTTAGCTTAATATCGGGAATGGGGAAAATTTCATTGATCACCACTTGGTGAATACTGGGTGTTTTGCCCTTTCCAAAGGTTATCTCATTGTCAGTAATTAAGTTGCCAAAGCAGTCTGCTGCGCCTTTCATAGACAGCTTGTAAACAATGCCTTCTTCAAGTGGAGTTGACAAGATTAATAGAGCAGATTCACTTTGTGCTTCTGAAACTTGGAATTGAGAAACACTAACTCCTATTATTACTGAATTTATGAGAGAAAGACTATCTAATTTTTTAGAAAAACGAAGCTCAATTCTACTTAGATTTTGAATAGTGGCAGAAATCAGTATGGGACGATCAAATTCGGGGGTTGTATTGTAAACACTGTTTCTAAATCCAGGCGTTCCTCCTTTTGAATCGTTTGAGGCTTTCCAGTTAGCGCTATTAGAACAGGGGTGATTTGGATTTATTTTTTCCAGCGTGTATCCACCAGACTCCTTGTCTTCATCGCCATACCATGATTTGAAATAATTGATTTCGTCGATAAGAATACCAAATTGATTTCTCAATGTAATTAACTCATTATCAATATTTAAAGCAGGGAACCCTTGCATAGGAACAACACGGCCACCTAAGCCTGCCAAAGCAGCAGAGTCAGATGCATCGCAAAGAATCACATACTCATTTGTTAAGATAATTTCATTTGGCAAAGTGTCTCGAGTTGTTGAGGTTTTATCCCAAAACGTCCATCCTTTTAAAGAAAAAGACTTTGAACTTGAATTGTACAATTCTACCCAATCCATATTTGCCGGAAGCAACACTGCTGGATTTGGATCTGCCATAATCTCATTGATTTGAACATCGCCTTTTTTAGCGGTATCCAGTTTTACATATTGAAAGTTTGTGTTTGTTGAATTAATTACGTTTCCATTTCGATCCTCTATGTTGATTGTACTCAAGATGTAGTTGGTTCCACTGGTGAATGCAGTAGAAAAAGTCAATTCTACTATCGAGGAATCCGTTCCTTTATAATTAACTGAAGAGGGGTTTCCAGCAGCATTGTCTGCAGAATAATTTGTAGCCAATAATCCAGTTATCGATTCTATGTTTTCAGAAAACAAAAGTTCTAGTGCCGATGAGTTTACAACCGATAGATAGGATAAAACAGGCTTTACAGTATCGTTATAATATGATCCAGAGACTGTTATGGAGTCGAAATAGAATAATAACTTTCTGCCGGTTGTGTATTTGCATTGAATACCAAAAAAGTCACCCGAAATAAAGTCGGTGTTTAGAGCGGTCCCCTCGCTAATGTATCCCGATTTTGTAACAGAGGTGTCTAGTAAAAGTTCCCAGTTTCCTATACTATCACGAGATACTTTTATCCATCCTTCAGGGTTTGTACCCACTGTTCCTGCTCTTCCAGAAATTATTGCGGACTTACTACCATTTGTTGATTTGTATAACGTAACCTTATCGGTAGTTCCAGTTTCACTTCCAATTTGAACAAAATAACCGTTGGTATTTCCGGTAACATCAGCATTATCCGAAACTAAATGCACTTCAGCAAAATTTGAACTTGACGGAGGGAAGTCACACTTAAATTTAAACTCCCAAACGGCATTACTTATCGCTTTACTTGCTGTGCTGAGGTAGGTTGTTGAATTGGAGTAATTGGAATCGGCTAATTGTAATTCACTGCTGCTATTCACTATAAACAGTGAATCATCTCCAATCCATGTCGGGTTTGTAGTAATGTCACCATCAGTAAAAGCATCGACGAATTGACTTCTTAATCCTCCAGAAAAACAGAGAATGATGAGCAGTATAGTTGTGTTTCTTTTCATGCTTTTGACTCAGCCAAATGTAACTATTCCTACTTTTGGTTCTCTTTACGAAAGCATTAACAAAATCTCATGAAAATTGCTGTTGTCGGAGCCACCGGAATGGTTGGCCAAGTGTTGTTACAAGTAATGGAAGAATTCCAACTTCCAATTACTGAATTAATTCCCGTTGCCTCTGAGCGTTCGGTTGGTAAAACCATTGTTTTTAAAGGCAAGAAAGTTACGATTCGAAGCATGGCTGATGCTATTTCCGAAAAACCATCAATTGCTATTTTTAGTGCTGGTGGAGAAACGTCATTAGAGTGGGCTCCGAAATTTGCCGAGGCCGGAACTACCGTTATTGATAATTCATCAGCTTGGCGAATGGAAAGACACATTCCTTTGGTAGTGCCAGAAATCAATGCTGATCAGTTGACTAAAGAGGATAAGATTATTGCTAACCCAAATTGTTCGACAATTCAGTTGGTATTAACGCTCGCACCGCTTCATTACCGATATGGATTAAGACGTGTCGTTGTTTCTACCTATCAATCTATTTCAGGAACAGGCGTAAAAGCTGTTCGACAACTAGAAAACGAACGAAAAGGAATAGCAGGTGAAATGGCCTACCCGCATTCTATCGATCAAAATTGTTTGCCTCATTGTGATGATTTTCTTGAAAATGGATATACCAAAGAGGAAATGAAACTGACTAATGAAACCAAAAAAATATTGCATGATGACAACATTCACGTTACTGCAACTGCAGTTCGAGTACCTGTTGTTGGTGGACACAGTGAGTCGGTAAATATTGAATTTTTACAGGAATACGATATGGTTGAATTGAGACACATTCTTGAGGAGGCTGAAGGAATAGTTGTACAGGATGATCCTTTGAATAACGTTTATCCAATGCCAATAAATGCTCATGGAAAAAACGAAACTTTTGTTGGCAGAATTCGGAGAGATGATACACAGCCAGCTACCGTCAATATGTGGATAGTTGCCGATAATCTTAGAAAAGGTGCAGCAACAAATGCAGTTCAGATTGCAAAATATTTGATCGACAATAATTTGGTTGATTGAGTTAGGAGGCTCGAAATAAATTCAGCATGACATGTCTTATTAATTGAAGGTATTTGAAATTAAACAGGCGAAATTCTTGATATATATCAACTCTATTCACCAATTCTATCCCTAGTTTTGAAAATAAAAATCATGAGCGGTCAGCAGCTAGTAGAAGACTTAATTGTCGAGGTCAAGAAAATACAAGCCTTTACTCAAAGTACGATAGAGCCGATGTCAATCGAACAATTAATGCAACGGCCAGATCCTAAACGTTGGTCGGTGTTGGAATGTGTGGAGCATATGAACTTAAGTTCTGGTCATTATATTTCTCGATTAGAAAAACTCTTTCCTCAATTGGAAATAAATGCAAAAGTTACTGCTGACTATAATTTTAAGCCTGGATTTTTGGGAGAGAAATTCTCTGTTGGAATACTTCCTAAAGAAGATGGAACATTGAGCAGCACCATGAAAACTTTTTTCTTTTTTGAACCTAAAAAAGCCGCTATTAAAAAGCACAAAAGTTTAGAAGAGTTCATTCAAATGAATCAAACTACAATAGAATTGCTTGAAAAAGCAAGAACGATTAACTTGAATAAAGGAAGGATTACTTCTACTTTGGGTCCGTGGTTAAGATTTAAAACAGGGGATGCATTACGGTTTTCGATTGGACATAATACAAGGCATCTGGTGCAGATGGAGAGGGTTGTGAATGGGCTATAGCCTCCTTTTTGTGTTATGTGTTTAACATTTCATTAACACGGCAAAGTCTTTGTATGGAAACCATCATGTTTCACTAAATACAAGGACTTATGAAAGAGAATAGCGTTAAGCCAACCCTACAAGATCAATCCCCATACTCGGTTTTAAATAAACCCAAAGCACCTTCTAAATTAAAATTGCAGAATCATTTTTGGTTATCAATAGTGTTCGCTCTAGCGATAACCTTGGTAGCTTTTGAATGGAAAACGGAAAAGGAATACGTAATAACCGATTTCGTTTTTCCTACTGAGGAAATGGACTTCCCTGATATCAGTCAAACAAAACATAAAAAGAAGATTGAACTCAGTGATCCAATAATTGAAACAATAACGAATTCGAATGAGTTCACTATAGTAGATGATATTCATGAAAAGAAATTTCTAGAGGGCTTGAAGTCGAAGACAGCTTTTGACGTAAATAATTTTGATCTAGAAGATTTATTCGATCCAGAAGATGGTGTAGATGTTCCAATTAATGGCAATCCTTTTAATACAGCAATGAACAATGAAAGCACTCTTCCGTTGTTTTGTTCCTGTGCTCATTTGCCCACAAAACAAGAGCAAGAGCGATGTAATAATCAGGAATTAAATCGCTACTTGCAAAAGAACTTGCGTTACCCAGCATATCTAAAAGATCGAGGCAAGCAAGGAATTGTAGTGGTGAATTACATAGTTGACGTAAATGGAAAGATTACCGATATCTCCATATTGAACTCACCTGAGGTGGGTTTTTCAAAAGAAGCGACACGTGTTGTTAAGACTTTGCCGTGCATGAAACCAGCAAAACAGTATCAACGAAATGTTGCGGTACGCTATAGAATACCGATTCGGTTTGTGCTAAGAAATTAGGTTGGTTGCAGCCTAAATTGATAATTATTGGAGTTATAAAGAGCCATTCAAGGTCTCAGGGTTTTGAGTGGCTTTTAATTAAAACCTCAGTTTTTACCATGTTTTATAATTCATCAACAGTAGTTACTGAACCACTAATTTTATGATGTTAGTTTTAGCATTGGTTACAACTTTTACAAAGTATAATCCTTTTTTATACTCGCTCAAATTAAGCGTTGTTGAGGAGGTTGTTGCTTCTGTGTTTAAAATAGACTTTCCGGTTATATCAAAGATTTCAATTCGTCCAATTTCAGACCCTTCCAGGGTAAAAACACCCTCAGTTGGATTGGGAAAAACAACCATATCTGAGGTTTGTTCAACTTCCACATTACCGAGAGTTACAGCACTGGTATCTTGAGGTATTATTGGAACAGGACAGCTCAGTGTATCCCAAAAGCTCCGATTACCTTCACAATCCGTTTTTATCAAGTGGTTTCCTGTCGTGGTAATAAATCCATTATCAGGAGTAGCGCGCCAAAAAACCGGACTAAAATTAGTGGTTTGAGAAGAAATCACATTTCCGCTAGCATCTGTTTTAGTAAAATAGTTGTTGCCAAAAACGGCAAATTCGTTGTCAGCAGTTTGAGCAACACAACCAGTACCTTGACCAAAATTTTTGGTCCATTCTATTTCACCTAAACTATCCGTTTTGAACACGCGTTGATGAATCGAAGAATCTTTTACCGACACAATGTATCCGTTATCTGGTGTTACTTCCACAAAGGCATTAATTTGCCACATTCCCCATGGGTAGACTTTAGTCCAAAGGGTATCACCGATAGCATCTAATTTCAACAACCATGTACGGGCCTTAGGAGCCACATTTGGATTAGAGCTACCTCCAACCAGTATATATCCACCATCAGCTGTTTGCCTTATACAGGTTGTCTGTTCCTCGAGTTCTAATTCATATTCTTTCGTCCATTCTACAGCTCCCAAACTATCGGTTTTTACAACGTAAGCATCTGCACTACTCCCAAAATTGGCGGCATAACCAGTCATAATAAACCCGCCATCGGCTGTAGGTTCTACCCACTGCCCCATGCTTCTTAGACCACGTTCAAAGGTTTTTGTCCATAATGTGTCTCCGGAACTATCTAAACGTAATAAGTTGTATTTACTTAGAGCTGGCCAACCATTTTGACCGCAATTTACGGCGCCGATATAGGCGAAACCGCCGTCGCTTAGCTCTCTGATTGTGCTTCCACTCAAACACCATCCATCATTGGTGGTGAAGTCGTATATCTTTTCCCACAGCGTGTTGCCAGCAGAATCTGTTTTAAGGATGTAATGGTCATAATTAATCGCACTGATACTTGTGTCAAACCATTGGTAAACACCTCCGGCAATGTAACCGCCGTCATTGGTAGGCCAAACGTTTTCAATATAAGCTTTGCTATTAACTGCTTTGGAAAAAACAACTTGCGATTGGGCAAAGTTTTGTCCCAATAATATCAAATTGAGTAGTATAAATAAGGTTGAGTACCTCAACAATAGTGAGCAATTCATGATTGTCTTTTTAATGTTTATTTATCGGAAAAAGGAAACTTTTGAATCTTAAAGTTTCAGAGAAAATTATTATATTTAATAATGACCTTGTTTGTTGTGATCATCACTATTTTAAAGGATGTTTTTTGCTTTTAGTGAGCAGTTACAGCGCCTTCGTGTGTTTTGTAAAGGTAAGTTTGTTGTTGAAGGAACAATCTGATTTAAGTAAAGTCATAACCCAGAGAGAGCAATTGGCGTCCCTTTTCCATGAAATACGCCACCGTTTGCTTCTGGATTAACCATTAGAAACCGTTTCCCGCAGGAGTTTTCTTAGATTTAAAAAAAGGTGAAGAGGTATTGCCTACCCAATAACCTCTACAAAAACACCCGCTTCCGTTTTCTCAACTTTAGCAACGCCATGTTTTGAAAGGCCTTTCATCCCCTTGTCCCAACCTTTTCCGCTGAGATTGGCCAATTCTTTTAGCTCACTAATTTCAATACGCTCACGCACTTTTAGAATATCGAAAATTGCTTTTTCGTTGTCGTTAAGTTCCAAGGTCTTTTGGACGGGTGCGTCAAATTTTTCTGGGCGCATTTGAGGAAAAAACAACACATCTTGAATACTTGGGCTGTTGGTCAAAAACATACACAATCTGTCGATTCCGATGCCCATTCCTGAAGTAGGAGGCATTCCGTATTCTAAGGCACGCAAGAAATCTTGATCGATAAACATGGCCTCATCATCACCTTTTTCTGAAAGCTTCATTTGCTCTTCAAATCGCTCACGCTGATCGATAGGATCGTTCAACTCAGTATATGCATTCGCTAATTCTTTTCCGTTTACAAAAAGCTCAAAACGCTCAGTCAATGAATCGTCGTCTCGGTGTTTTTTACACAACGGAGACATCTCAACTGGGTAATCGGTAATGAAGGTGGGCTGTATATAATGGTGCTCACACTTTTCGCCAAAAATCTCATCAATCAATTTGCCTTTGCCCATGGATTCGTCTACTTCTAAACCAAGAGCTAAAGCCACTTCGCGAACTTCGTCCTCAGATTTTCCATTCAAGTCATAACCAGTATGATCTTTGATTGATGTAAGCATAGGAACCCGAGCATAAGGAGCTTTAAATTCAACTTCGTTTTCACCAATAGTCGCCTTTGTTGATCCGTTTGCAGCCATACTTGCCGTTTCCAGCATTTTCTCGGTAAAATCCATCATCCAGTGGTAGTCTTTGTAAGCTACATAGATTTCCATTACTGTAAACTCAGGGTTATGCGTTCGGTCCATTCCTTCGTTTCTGAAGTCTTTGGCAAATTCATAAACACCATCAAAACCACCAACGATCAATCGTTTTAGGTACAATTCATTGGCAACTCTTAAGTACAATGGAATATCCAATGCATTGTGATGCGTCATAAATGGTCGCGCCGCAGCACCACCTGGGATAGGCTGTAGAATTGGAGTTTCTACTTCTAAGTATCCTTTGTCATTAAAGAACTTACGCATTGCGTTCATAATGCGATTTCGTTTAATAAACGTTTCTTTTACTCCATCGTTTACTATCAAATCGACATACCGTTGACGGTATCTTAATTCTGGATCGGTAAAAGCATCATGTACATTTCCATCAGCATCGGTTTTTACAATTGGAAGTGGACGCAATGATTTGCTCAGTACTTTAAAATCGTTAACGTATAAAGACGTTTCGCCTACCTGCGTAACAAAAACATATCCTTTTAGTCCAACAAAATCACCAATGTCAACGAGCTTTTTGAAAACGTCGTTGTACATCATTTTGTCCTCACCATCGCAAATTTCATCACGAGCAATATAGACTTGCATGCGACCAGTCGAATCTTGTATTTCAGCGAAAGAAGCCTTTCCCATAATACGTTTAGACATCATTCGGCCAGCAATACTTACTTCTTGAAAGTTGAGTTTATCCTTATTGAAATTGGCTAAAATTTCTTTGGTAGTTGCGTTTACATCAAATTTTTCTGCTGGGTAAGGGTTAATTCCTAACGCACGCATTTTATCCAATGCTTCTCTTCTAACTATTTCCTGTTCAGATAATTGCAAACTCATAATCTATTTTGGTTTTCTGGCTGCAAAAATAGAAGAATCATTATGCTTGTTACATGGTTTAATGCGCAAAATTCAGTGATTCTTTTTGCTTGAGCCGCAGGGCTTTTATTATTGCAGAGGAATAGAAAAACCACCGTTATTCCACAAGTGTAATTGAACCAGTCGTCGCAGGCGGATTGTGTGAAATAGCTATGCGGAATCTACTTGCTATTAGGTCTGGATTAGTTAATAGTGAGATCCCCTGCAGAAGTTTCTCTAATCCTCTTTCGTCGGATAGTTCAACTAATCTTACGGAATGACGGGCAAAATATGGATTATGATTTGCACCGACAGCAAAGCATCTAACTACTGTATTCGAAAACTACCGTTTTTAGGGAAACGGAATTGAACCAAATTTTAGAAAAGTTTGTTTGGAATAGCTATCCAGAAGCCCACTATCAATAAAGCAGAGATGCTGAACTAAATTCAGCATGATTCTATACCGTCTATTTAGAAAGGTCTACTTAATCTTCAGCAACGTAATCTCAAAAAGAATAGTTGCATTAGGCGGTACAGAATACTTTTCAGGTTCAAATTGATCCTTACTTCCTTTAGCGCCGTAAGCCAAGTGAGGCGGTAAAATAATAATAGCTTTTTCGCCTAAATGCATTAATTGCAAGGCTTCGTTCCAACCAGGAATTATGGTTTTATCTCCAAGAATATATTTGAATCCACCCTCAGATTCTTCAAAAATCTGTTCATTAACAAGAAATCCGACGTATTTCACTTTTACTTCTTGGCCTACTTTAGGCATTTGAGTTTCGCCTTTTTCCAGGGTTACAATTTGTAATCCAGTAGGAGTTTTTAAAGTGTCTTGTCCAAATGAAAAGCTCCAAATAAACAGAGCAAGTGCGGTGCTAAGTAATTTCATTATTTTCCTTCTATTGCGTTGAATACTGTTTTGTTTAATGACTTGAATTCATAGGCTGCTAGTTTGCTTTTGGTTCTGCAAATAGCTATAGGTTGAGTTGCCTTATCCCATTTCCTTTTGTTGACTGAAGCTTTGAAATAATCGTTTTTGGCAGTCGTCAATACTTCACTGTTTTCGCAAGAGATAATTACGGATTCCCATGCAAACCGTTTATCGCTCCACAGAATATTCAAGTAAGCAAAATCAGCTGATTTTACTAAAATTTTTTTTTCAACTTCACTAGGTGCAACGAGTTTACAAGGGTACTTGTAGGCCTTTTTTATGGCTGCTATATCTAGTTCAGTTGCGTTGTTTGGAATAAGCAAGGTCAGGCTTTGAATACTCTGCGTTTTTTCAGTTGGAATTATCGATTTCTTTTGGTTGTTAGGGACAGAATTATTCAAGTAATTTTCGAAATGTTGACAGATAAAAAGCACTTCGGCTTCACTGATCACACAACTCGGAAAAGAGACTTTGAACACAAACTTTCGGTCAATGTTTAGATTATTTCGAATCATGGCATTTTCACCAAGGTAGAGCACCATTCCAATAACCGCAGCCGCAGAACTGCCATTATGCTTAGCCTCCATTTTTTCATCGCCAGTAAGCACCATGTATTTGAATGCATTTTCAGGAGTTAACATTGCGGTGATTTCATCGGTAGTTTTTAGTTCAACGCCTTTGCCGATGGTCCAATATTTTTTCATTAAAGATGCAATGTCATCAGAACATTCAAAATCACCTTCTTCAATTAATAAAATCCGATCTTTTGCTTTTTCTGCTCGTTCGGTTAGGGCAGAGAAAAATTGAGCATTTGCACTTCCAAAAAGGAATATTGAAAATGTGAGAGAGAGTAGTGTTTTCATGTGTCTAAATTATAATTAATGAATCAATAAGATGAATCGTGCTTTTTTTGAATTCTAGGTATTCATCGGTGGCTGGTCCATTGAACCCTGTATGGACCTGTTTTACCTTTCCTGATTTATCTAGAATAATGAGCGTTGGATAAGAAATTACTCGATCTAAATCTGGAAAAACGTCGGTTACCTTTTTCTTATTGGTAGAGCTTCCATAGTAAATGGGATAATTCAACTTCATAGAATTTGAATAGTGTTTAATTCGAGCCAATACCTTTGTAGTGTCTTTTTCATATTCGAAAGCTGCAGCCACAATTTGCAATTCGATTTCAGGATATTTTGCCCGAATTTCTTTTAAGAATTCCGTTTCGTCTTTACAATTCGGACACCATGTCCCCATGATTTGAATACAGGTAACCGTATTATTAAAGATTGGATTTGTCTGGTCAATTAAGGCTCCATTTTGGTCCATTAGTGAAAAACGAAATAAAGTGTCGGAGGTTATTTTGGTAAGTTCTGTAGGGTCAGTTAACTCAAAGCTTTCGTTGATTCTAGCCTGCCAGATGTCTTTATAGTGATTGCCTGAGTAGAAGGACCCATTTGTTAAACTATCGCCTTTTTGGAGCGCGGTAAAAAGAAAGGCATGTGCGCCATCAAAACAGGCCATCCAAATAGAGTCGCCCTCTTGTTTTCCGCTTAAATAACGATAGTCACCCGTTTCGGTTTTAATAGTTCCAGAAAGGCTCTTATTTTCTTTTTTCAATAACAAAATTGCTGGGTAGGCATCTTTTCCAACACCAAATTGAATTTGAAATTTTAATGAGCTCCCTTGTTCATTTATTGACTTTTTTTCTACTGATTCAGAGGCTTCAAAACTGATCTTATAGTCAGTGCTTTTAGCGTAGTTTGTCCAAGTTCCCTGAATATTAGATGCTGAAACCGTAAAGTTCAATTCACTATTGTAAGGTTCCAGTTTTACTTTAAAATCGTTATTATTCCCGCTTTGAATCTTGTACGTTAAACGTTCCGAGCCATTGATTAGGATAAAAGTAGAGTCGCCAGCTTTAAAATTTAACTCAAAGATTATTGGGAGCCTAACCTCGGGGGAAAGGAGCAAAGCGCCTTTCCATTTTTGCGAAATTTCAACAGTTTTTTTGGAAGCACAACTTAATGTCACGCTAAAAACAAGAATTAAGTATACCAATTTTTTAAGTGCCATTTGCCAAAGTTAGTTATCCTTTAAAACGAAATATCGGTTAGTGACAAAGAACGACGATTCTAAATTGGTATCATTGTCGAATGAAGTCAATGTTAGGATTAATAGTTGCGTCTATATTTTCATTTACCTTAACTGCTCAGCATGTTTTTGATGTGGAACAAAAGTTTCATGGAGACGAAAAGTCTGCGGCTGAAAGTTTTGGAAAAAGAAGTGAAACACCAACTGCATCGGCTATAGACATTACTCATGTAAACATGAGAATTGAAGCCGAACCAGCTGTTCAGAAAATATATGGTGACGTAACTTTAAGCTATAAACTAAGCCGCGAAATTGATACGCTTTGGTTAGATTTTGACAGTAATAAATTGATGACGGTGATCAGGGTTCAAGTTGACCTTATTCAAAACTTAAATTTTTACCGCAAAGGAAATTTTCTAATAATTCCAATTGGTCAAAAACAAGTAATTGGTCTAGCGCATACTGTTAGAGTGGTTTTTGAAGGAATTCCTGATGGACCAGATATTGGGAATTATTTTAGATCAGATTTCAGACACGTTTGGACTCGAAGTGAACCCTATGGTGCTCGATATTGGTGGCCTTGCATAATGACACTGCAAGATAAAATTGATTCTGCTGACATTTATTTGGTTCATCCAAAAAACTATCTAGGCGTATCAAATGGTAAGTTGATAGAAGTAGATAGCTCAAGAGCGGAGTCGGTTTCCCATTGGAAGCACTCTTATCCAATGGCCTTTTATTTACTCGCATTTTCGGTAGGCACTTACGCACACATTTCTCAAGATATGGTTTGGGATAAAGACTCTATTCGCGTAGAGAATTACCTATTCAAGCACCAAGTCTTTTGGATTGATTCAGTGGAGGAACAGCTGCTGAAAACTTTTGTTTTGTTCGATTCTCTTTTTGGAGAGTATCCATTTAAGAGAGAGCATTATGGCCATGTACAAACAGGTATTGGCGGTGGAATGGAACACCAAACAATGTCTCATATGCAAAATCTTAATCAACCTTTAGTGGCACATGAACTGGCGCATCAATGGTTTGGCAATAAAGTAACTTGTGGTTCTTGGGAAGACCTTTGGCTTAACGAAAGTTTTGCAACTTATTTAACGGCGCTTACGCATGAGGCAGGTTTTGGTGACAGTGATTGGATGGACTGGAAAAGAGAAACATCGAATTATATAACAAGTAGGAATACTGGGTCAGTTTTCCCGGTTGACACGCTCAATTTCTTTGTGCTTTTTAGCGGAAGGCTTACCTATAACAAAGGAGCTTATGTATTGCACACTTTGAGACACCAGATTGGTGATAAGGCATTTTTTGACGGCATCTATAATTTTATACATGATCCGAAATCAGTTTATGGTTTTGCAATAACTCAAAACTTGATAACCCAACTAGAATTAACAAGCGGTCGAAACTTGACAGCATTTTTTGATGACTGGTATTTAGGAGAAGGGCATCCGAATTTGGAGTTAGTTTATAATTTGGATGGCAATACTTTAAATTTTGATATTACCCAAACTGGAAGCACTGCGAATTCGCCATTTTTTGATTTTGACATTCCGATTTCGGTTTATAAAAACGGTAAGCGCACCGATTTTAAATTCCCACATACAAAAACCAACGAATTGTTTTCTGAAACTTTTAATGATGTTCCCGACAGTGTGAAAATTGACCCAGATTATAATGTATTAATTGGAATTCGGGAAGTAATTGAAGGCACTCACATTAACGTTGGTAGAGAGGAGAATGTTGAGAATATTAGAACTTTTCTGATTTACCCAAATCCTGTGAAAGAATTTGTTGGCGTAAAACCAAACTTCATAGTGGAAGCGGCTTTTGCATTTAAGGTTACTTCGTCAAGTGGGAAATTAGTTAAAGTAGGAGAGCTGGAGGCTAATGGAGGCACTATAAATACGAGTGAACTCTCAGCAGGAATGTATTTTATTGAATTGACTTCAGGCCAAACAGCGATTCGAACAAAGTTTATTAAGCGCTAAGTTTTTTGCCGTGCTTCCCAAATTTTAAGGAATAATTGAGTATTCATTTTTCGTGCGTTCCTTTTGGCGCGTTCTGCAATTTCTCCTTCAAATAAATCATCAATGGTCGCAAACCAAAGATTCAACCACAAACCAAAGTGCTCGGATGAAATAGAATGATTTTCATTTTTATCAACCTTTATATGAGCCTCGGCAGGATTGCCTCGAAAGCGTTTATTGAATAACAATTGAGACTGCCAAAAATCAGTTAAATGTTCAATATGTGTTGGCCAATCTTGAATAGCTCTTATGAAAATAGGGCCAAGTGTAGTGTCAATTTTTATTTTTTCATAAAAAGTATAAACCAACGAATGGATATCTTTTCTTGAGTTAATATCAGTTTTTCCCATGCAATCAAAGTTAGTTTTAGTAAGTGTTTAGCAATCTGATATAAATCAGCATTTAGTCTAATGGAATAGCACAAATTTGACAAGACTAAAAAAACAGCATTATTATGAATAAGGAAGAACTAATTATAAAGCTTGAAGAAAAGTATGCGGCTGAAGGACAGCCAATTGAGGCATACTTAGAGGGACTCCTTCATGCAAAGGCAATTAACTACTGGGATTATATTCAGGTAGATGCGTTGTTTAGTCTTCAAAAACCGAGGACAAACTTTCCTGATGAGGTGATATTCTTGATGTATCATCAAGTTACTGAGTTATTGCTAAAACTAGTAACTCATGAATTAGAGCAAGCGACGGCTGAAGAAGGAGTCACGGGCCCAATTCTTTTGGAGAAAATTACCCGGGCAAAGCGATATACTGAAGTTGCGCAAATGAGTTTTGATGTAATGCGTGAGGGAATGGATCCGGAGCAATATGGCCAATTTCGCCACACATTAACTCCTGCTTCGGGTTTTCAATCGGCAACTTTTAGAGAAATTGAGTTCTATTGCACTGATATGTGGAACTTAGTTATGAATCGAAAGAAAGAAGAACTAAAAGGAAGTGGAGATCAAGAGGAAATGTTCAAGTGGATTTATTGGCAAATGGCTGGAGTAGACCATAAGACGGGTAAAAAATCATTGACTTTAAGGCAGTTTGAAGAAAAGTACATGAAGACCTTCAGAAAACTAGCAAACCGCTATCAAAAAAGAAACTTGTGGCAACAATATTTAGCATTACCTGAAGCTGAAAAAACTTCAGAGCTTATGTCTATGATGAAAGAATTTGATCACGTTTTTAATGTAAAATGGCCTTTGGTTCATTTGAGAACAGCTGAGCATTATTTGGAGCATGGTAAGGAAGTAAAAGCAGCAACAGGTGGAAGCGAATGGAAAAAGTACCTACACCCTAGCTACCAGCGCAGAATGTTCTTTCCAGAATTACTTACAGAGCAAGAGTTGGAAAATTGGGGTAAAGATTAAGTTATTATTCAGGGAATAATAGCGTTTGAAGCTCCTTAGTTAAAGTTAATTTTCGATCTCTATTAGTTAGGATAATAATGGTCCGTTTGGAATTTGTATAACGCATAAAGCTGGTTTTAAACCCATTCCACCAGCCGTAGTGATAGACTAAGTTGTCTTTTTTAAAATTGGAAATTCTCCAACCAAACCCGTAACTGTCTTTGCCGGCTCTGCGCCATTTGGTCCATGGATGAAACATGAGTTGCTTGCTTTCGGCAGTTAAGAAAGTATCGGTATATAAGGCTTGATCGAATTTTAGAAGATCACCAACAGAGGCGTAAACACCCTTGTCTCCTGCTACCCCATTGATATAGTTCTCTTGTGGTAAAACAATTCTTGGGCGACGGTAAATGTGGCCAACAACCGCACCAGCAATGTCGGGCTGTTTTTTTCCTGAGTAGACTCTAGAATTGTACATTCCCAATGGTTCAAAAATATGATCACGCACAAAATTGTCGAAACCTTGCCCTGAAACTCGCTCAACTATCAGTGCTAAATATGCGTAGTTAGTATTTTGATAATTGAATCGAAAATCTGGTGAAAAATAACGTTTAGGAGGATGAGCAACCATAACGGCATGCATATCCTCATTTGTTAACATACTGTCTCTTGGCCAATGCTCGTCAGACACAACCATATACCTGGGCAAACCACTTCTGTGAGTAAGTAAGTGGCGTATAATTAAGCCTTTATAAGGGAAGTTTGGAATAATGTGATGAATGCTATCGTTAATAGACAAGTACCCTTTTTGCTGTAATAAAAGTATAGCGGTAGCAGTAAACATTTTTGAAACCGATGCCAATTGAAAAACAGAGTGTTCCGAAAGCAGCTCTTTTGTTTTGAAATTTGCAAACCCAAATGCTTTAGAATAAATAGGAAGCCCATATTCAGCGACTAATACAACACCATTAAAAATACCTTGCTTATGTCTTTTAGATGCAATACTATCTATAGATTTAGCTAGTTTTTTTTGCTGATCTGTAAGTTCAATTTTAAAATTAGCCGAAGGACTTTTAGGCACAGATGATTCTTCATCACCAGTGCAACTAAAAAAAGCCCAAAAAATTTGGGCTATTAGTATTGTTTTAAATTTCAAGAAGTTGTCTTATTCGGTGATTCTGTACCAGTTTTGGGTGCGGAATAAAAATCCAATATATCCTCTAAGATATAACTTGTCCTTATTGTCGTTTTCTAGCCATAATTTGCAATCGTAAATAGAACCTTTGTTTGGATCGAGAATAGTTCCATCATCCCATTCATCAACATCCCAAACCATGTCTTTTACGATAATCATTCCCTGAATACGTTTATCTTTTCTGTCGTCCTCGCAAAGAGTACAGACATTATCTACTTTGGCGGGATTCAAGATTTGAATCACTTTACCCTGCAGTTTATTTCCAACCTTATATAATTCAACAATCGATTTTGCTTCTCCTGTCTCATCATCAATAGTTTTCCATTTACCTATTACATCATTTGCATTTTGCGAAAAAGCCAAACTGCTCGTAATCACCAGTGCCAATAGAATTGTTGCTGTCTTCATCATAATAAATAGTTTGATTCAAAAATAACTTTTTCTATTCCTCTTCGCTAATACTATACAGGCATATTAAAAAAGAGGGCGTGAGCGTGATTTTTTACAGTTAAGTTTTGGGTGTTAGCAGTTATTCTGAAAAAGTGAAGACTGAGCTCCTCTCTATTTAAAGCAGTTTTCGAGCTGTTTTTTTTATGCTGCACCTTTTTTAATTTTATCCAAATCAATTTCTAAAGTAGTCGCCCCTGCTTCATAAGATCCTATGTCATATGTATTGTATCGTATAATTATCGTAGAATCGGTTAGGTGATAATTGTTGTTTAAGGTAAATCGACCATTGGGAAAGTACCAGCCATTAGCCTTAAGGTCATCACTAGGTTTAAATCCTTTTTGTTTTCTAAATGCGTTTTCAGCCAAGCCTTCGGCTATTAGGTATTCATTGTTAGAAAGCAATTGACTCAAAGAGATTTTTTGACCTGTTTTTACGATGAATGTTTTGAATGTCATTAAATCATTTGAATGCTCACCACCCATATACGATTGTTCATGGACCATTAGAGTAACGTATTTTTCACTTTGATAAACAACTTCTACCGTTCGATTTAAATACCACTCCGAGTTTATCTCTGGAAAATCTGCTCTAAAAGCTTTGTATGCAATTTCTAGCTCAGCAACCACTTGCTCCTTGTTTTCTAGCAAAGAATCTGATATAGTTGATTTGTGAATCAGCTTATGAGTTTCTTGTTGAATAATTGTCTTTAACAAAGACGAGTCCACATTATTTAGTTGAGGAAATTCTAATTTGATATCAAAAGAAGATGCATCATTCAAGTTACCGGTTAACTGAAACTCCACCTTCGTTTTCTCAATCTCTAATGCTTTGTGCCTTGCAACAGGCCTCTCTTCATTTGATTCGCAAGAAATGAGGGCAGTACTGCATAAAATAAGGATAGATAAAAACCCGTTTTTCGTTGTTAATTTCATAAGTTCGAAAGTAGGAAAATCTCGATTAAGCATTACATTTGAATCTAATTCAAAACAGATCATTTCACTTTGAAAATCGGTACTAAAGTAATTCACGGAGGATTGATTCCCGACCTGGCAACAGGGGCGATAATGACACCGATTTATCAAACGTCTACATACGTTCAGAAGTCACCCGGTGAGCATAAAGGATACGAATACAGCCGGACTCAAAATCCAACAAGGCATGCTTTAGAAAAGAATCTTGCCTCTATTGAAAATGGAAAACATGGATTGTGTTTTGGAAGTGGATTGGCAGCAATTGATGCTGTAATTAAAATGTTGAATCCTGGCGATGAGGTAATTTCTACGAGTGATTTGTATGGAGGAACTTATCGAATTTTTACTAAAATATTTGAGAAGTACGGAATCAAGTTTCATTTTACTGAAATGACTGATTTTGATAAGCTAGATGATTTAGTAAATGAAAACACCAAATTAGTTTGGATAGAAACACCCACTAATCCAATGCTTAATATTATTGATATTAAGAAAGCATCTTCATTTGTAAAAAAACACAACTGTATGCTAGGGGTTGACAACACATTTGCTAGTCCTTATTTGCAAAACCCCTTGGATATGGGTGCAGATATCGTAATGCATTCTGCTACTAAATACCTTGGAGGCCATTCTGATGTAGTAATGGGCGCTTTAATTGTTAATGATGATGAGATAGCAGAACAATTATATTTTATACAGAATTCGTCTGGTGCAGTTTGCGGACCAATGGATTCTTTTTTGGTGCTTCGAGGAATTAAAACCTTGCACTTAAGAATGCAAAGACATTGTGAAAACGGTGCAAAAATTGCTGAATTTTTAGAAAGTCATCCAGCGGTTGATAAAGTGTATTGGCCAGGGTTGGAAAGTCATCCAAATCATAAAGTAGCAAAATCACAAATGCGTGATTTTGGTGGTATGATGTCTTTCACTACGTTAGAAGATAGTTACGAGACAGCCAAAAAAATTGTTTCAAGTGTTAGGGTATTTTCACTTGCTGAAAGTCTTGGAGGAGTAGAATCTTTGTGCGGGCACCCCGCATCAATGACACACGCTTCAATTCCAAAAGAAGAAAGAGAAAAAACAGGAATAAAAGATTCGATGATTCGATTGAGTGTCGGAATAGAAGACGCGGAAGATTTGATTGCCGATTTAAAACAAGCAATAGAAGGATAAGATTATGAAGGTATTTTATATTACAGGAACATCTTCTGGTTTAGGGTTTGCACTGGCCGAAGAGTTATTGAAGGATGAAGAGAATCACGTGGTTGGAATGTCGCGAACTTGTGAAATCGCACATACAAATTATGTGCATCGAAAAGTAGACTTATCTGACGCTGTTGCAACTGCAAAAGTTCGGTTTGGAGATCATTTTAAAGCGGATAAGGTGTATTTAATAAACAATGCAGGTTCACTTGGAGAAATAGGATACCATGGGCAATTAGACGGGACAGAAATGGCGGACGCATATCAACTGAACTTGGTTGCACCTGCTATTCTTATCAATAATTTTTTGAATGCTTACAGCGAGAAGGATGCCGAAAAAATTATTCTGAATATTAGTTCTGGAGCATCAGTTGCTCCGTACCCGGGCTGGGGAATGTATTGTGCTACAAAAGCCGGTTTAAATATGCTTACCGAAGTAGTGAAGGAAGAGGCTGAAATAAACGGCATCAAGGAATTTTCAATTCAGGCAATTGCCCCAGGAATTGTTGAGTCGCCGATGCAAGAAAAAATCAGAAGTACTCCAAAGGATAAGTTTGACATGGTAGATCGTTTTATCGAAATGAAAGAAACTGGAATGCTACAAACTCCTGAAGAGACAGCAAAAATGTTGGTTGAACACATGAAAACTTCAGATTTTGAAAGTCCATTTGTCGACTTAAGAAGTCTTATCGAGTCAAAATAATAGGTAAGGTTTCATTGATTTTTTTCGATGCTACTCGTATGTAGTAATTCCCGTTTTCAATATGTTCAGGAAGTACGATATTACTAGTCGTTGGATCTAATAGGGTTTGGTAAATGGTTTCTCCTAGTAAGCTAAAAACAGTGATTTTTATATCCTGATTATCGCCAATACTAGTTTCCAATTTAAACGTTCCATTTGTCGGATTTGGATAAAAACGAATAGTTTTTAAGGCGGACTCATTTACACTTTCAGGTGGATAATTTAGCGTGATATTGTCTGTCGCTGTGCACCCATTTGTATCGGTAACAGTTAATGAGTAGGTTAAAGGAAGGGTAGCTAAAATAATGGGGGAGGTTTCTCCTGTAGACCACTTGTAGCTTGCAAACACCGCAGCAACACCTATCGAAATTGTAAACCCCTTTTGAAGAAGAGTATCAGGTCCAAGTTCAATTGTTGGTGCAGGAAATTCAAGAATATTTATAGTGTCTGTTGTCGAACACCCCTTTTGAGACTCAACTTTTACCCAGACTGTGCCTGAAGTACTATAAACAGCAGAATCAGTTTGAGTACTAGACCAGATATATGCTGCATGTTTTCCTGCATCAAGCCGAATTATGGTTTCTGCGCATACCGTAGTATCATTTCCTAGATCAACAATAGGCGGAGCTGTAATTAGTAATTCGATATTTTTATTGATAGAACAACCATTTTTATTTGAGATACTCACACTCATAGTATCACTAACGTAAGCGGCTAAAGTAGGGCCGGAAATAGAGTCTGAGCTAATAAAGTTTTTTGATGTCCATTTGAAAAGGGAGCCACCAGAAGCTGTTAATTTTAAACTATCACCAGAGCAAATTGAAGTATCTTGGGTTACGCTGATTTCAGCAACACCATAAGCGCCATTTACTGCGAAAGCCGAATCAATATTTTTTCCAGATGAAACAAAGGTTTCGTTTGCAAGCTTGGTGTTAAATGAAAATAGATTCGCTGTGTTAGAACCAACTTCTAAACGGAAAGGAACAACATAATTACTAAAATATAAACACGAATCGGTTATTCTTAATTCATCAATATTTCCATTAAAATAAGCGGATGCTTTTCCTCCTAATAACATTCGAGTTGAACTTATTTTCAATGAATCAGAGCTTCCTAGTTTGTCACCATTAAAGAATAGACTTATTGTAGAGTCTGCTGTTTTATAACAAATTGCAAAATGATTCCAATTGCCGTGTCTGTATATCGGGGCAGAGTAAACATCATTGAAGGTAGGATTAGTAGCCTTTGATACCTCTAGGTTTGCTGCATTCCCGGCAGAGTTTACGGTAAGGTTAATTCCAATTCCTTCAGCAGGGAATACCAATAAACCAATTTTATTTAAGCTGGAATTATTATCGCAAGTCTCAAAAAAGAATTCGATCGTCTTGTCTGAATTACCGATTGAAGTTTGCAAGTTGATAACCACTTGGCTGCTGTCCCCATCAAATGTTAGGTAGCCTGAATTTGGCTGAGTAAAACTGGTTAATGTTAGGCTTAAGAAGAATGAAAAAAGCAGCAATCGCATAATGAAAAGTTTTTCAGATTTCAATGCATAATTACGGATTTTAATTGAAATTCGTTGTTTCAAATTAGCGGATATTTATTAAATGGAGGCTTCACAAAAAGCAATTTTTTTATGGAAGATACGGTTTCGTGAATCAAGCTTTATGGTGAAGTTTTTAACGGAAAAAGGAGCGCTTGAAACTTTTGTTTTTCAAGGAACTAAGGGAATTAAAAAAGGCCAACTTGCTCAGCTTTTTCCATTAAATGAAGTAGAGATAGAAACGTACAAAGCTCCAAAATCAAGCCTTGCATCTATCCGAAATGTGAAGACACTAAAGATGCGGTCTAATATTCGTGGAAAAATGGAACAGACTGCAGTTGCATTTTTTCTAGCCGAAATAATCTCGAAATCCTTAAAAGAAAATGATGCTCAACCGGCAATGTTTGAGTTCGTGTCTTCCTCAATTGATCTGTTCGAAGAACGATATCAGCCAAACTTCTATTTGGTTTTTCTTTTAAAATTGACACGATATTTGGGGATCCAACCAGCAAATAACTTCCAAAATAACCGAAGTTCTTTTTTTGATTTAAGCGAAGGACAGTTCACCATTTTACGGCCCGTACATTTGAATTATTTAGAAGTTGGAGACAGTAAACTGCTTCGCAGTTTGATCGACGATGGTTACGATTTTCAGCTCAAGCTTTCAAAACAGCAACGGAATGATTTGAGAGATGCTATCGTTAAATATTATTCAATGCACTTGGAAGGTGTTTCGGGTTTAAAATCTCTTTCGGTCCTACAAGAATTATTCGATTAGTCTTTTGGAAAAGTGATGGAGTGCATTACCGCTTTTACTTCTCTTAAAAATTCTCGTTTATTAAATTGAGGTGCAAAAACATAACCGTAAATAAAAACAATCTCTTTTTTATTAGGATGCAGCATTGTTAGAGCATAGAAAGGGCCACCAAAGAAGTTGCCCTTCATTTCCCAGAGTCCAGTTGATGATTTACAAAAGTTTTCTTTAAAATTTATTTCTTTAAAAACAGGCTTAACGTAGGCGTCAGCTATTCCCATATAGTTCCCTTCTTTAGGCCCCGGAATTTCAGTCTGTAATATTGAATCAATGGTATGTAAAATGTTATTGTCTAAAAATTGTTGTTTTGCCGTATAAGGTTGTGTTACAATTAATACACCTTGGCTTATTTGGTGCTGGAATCCGCCTTTAGGTTTTTCCCTTTCTAAACGCAGCCAAACTAAATTTTGCTTGTTTTTTTCAAGCCGCATATCTTTTTGCACAAACAATTCATAGCCCTGACTTTTTTGAATTTCTTTTCTGATTTCTTTGCTTCCGAACTTTTTATTTTTCAAAACCAATCGATTCATTTCTGCGGTGGTAAAAATGTCAATAATATTTTCCAGCTCCGAGTTCAAAAGCTTTAGAAAAGAGGCTTTGTCAGGTGCTGTAAACTCCACAACAACCTGTCCCTTAGCCCATTTGTTTTTCTTTAAGATATAAGTAGCTTCTTGACCAGCATATTTTTGTTTGATGTCAGCGAAGAATACGTTTCTGTGACCTGTTAAAACGCTATTGAATTTCTCAGATTTTACATGAATAACAGTGAAAGGGGATTCTTTTTGAGGTAATCCATATTGAGGCGTGTTGAATAATGTAAATATGCTATCGCCAGTGGGTGAATTCCATAAAGCTGTTGGCACTACCACTAATAATTCTCCAAAACTCCCTGAGTAGCCAGGCTTAAAATCGGAGGAATCTGAATCACAACCAACTAAAAATATTCCAATTAAGACAATGGCTAAAGTAATTAGTCGCATAATTATCCTTTTTTACCTACAATAATTTTATCGCCGGGTTTAAGTTTTCGTTCATTTAGGTTGCGATTTAGTGTTTTTATTTGAGCAGTAGTTAAGCCTTTTGCTTTAGCTATATCCCAAAGTGTGTCGCCTGATCGTATAGTATAATACTCGTAACCGCCTGAAGAAGTCGTAGTGATTTTTGTTTTAGATGCTGAAGATTTCGGTGTATTTCCTTTTGAATAAATAGTTAAACGTTGTCCGATTTTTAGATTGTTTGATCTCAGGCCATTCCATTCTTTTATATCCCTTACCGAAACACCGTATCGGCTTGCAATTTTCCCAAGATAATCACCATTTCGAACCCTGTAGGTTTCTAGACGCTGCTGGGCAGCTAAAACCTCTTCAGAATCAACTTTTTTTGGTTTGTACAATGCAAGAATAGAATCTTGGTTATTTAAGAAAACACCCAGTTCAGCATTTGGCAATTTTAGAACATGGAATTTACCATCATTAGGAATCATACTCAATTTATAAACTGGATTTAGATATTCTATTTTTTCTAATGGATAGTTTAAGGTAGAAGCTAAATGACTGAAAGTTATAGGGCCTTTGATATGAATGGTATCATTATCAAAGTGAGTTGTTGGAGGTTTTATTGCTTTAATATTAAATTCACCAGGATAGTTTAAGACATAGTTAACAGCTATAAAGGCAGGAACATAACCTCTAGTCTCTCTAGGTAAGTGCGGGTAAATTTCCCAATACCCTTTTTTACCACCCGAGCGGCGAATTGCCTTATTCACATTACCAGGGCCACAATTGTATGCTGCTAATGCAAGGTTCCAATCATCATAATATTTATTCAAATAACTTAAATACTTGCACGCTGCTTCGGTTGATAAATAAGGATCGAACCTATCATCAGTGTATGATGTTACGTTAAGGTCATACATTTTACCAGTTGCGTACATAAACTGCCAAAGTCCTTTTGCTCCAGCTCTGCTATTGGCCGTTGGGTTAAGTGCAGATTCTACAATTGCCAAATATTTCATTTCATAAGGCATATCATATTTATCCAAAATCTCTTCTATCAAGGGAAAGTAATAATCTTGAAGTCCCATGACTTTAGCAGAAAGGAGGCGCTTTTTATTTCCATAAAGATTAATAAACGCTTTAACACGTTCATTATACGATAAAGCAAATGGCGTATTCTGATCTAGAACATTTAAATGATTTCGAATAATGGAATCATTTAGGTCCACGAATTCAGCATTCCATGCCACAGATGTATCAAGATAATCGCTCTTACCTAAAAAGTTTGTTTTACTGAATTCTGAAAATGCTTCATCTAGTATCTTAACCGACTGCAGATCGTGAAAAGAAGGTAACAAAAGGCTGTCAGATAATGCAAGTTTAGTACTGTCTTTGAATTCACCGGAGGGCACTGTAGCTAACGTTAACAATGAAATTGATAGAAGAGAAAAGGAAATAAAAAGTCGTTTCATTTTTTAAAGAAAATTAGGTGACTAAGTTACGGACAACGCAGATTAACGCTGATCTTACTGTTCTATTATGCTAACGTTGATTTGTTGATAGGAGTGTCATATATAGTTAACCAAACAAATAACCCAACCAAGCCTTATCGAAAATGTAATGATGCCAGAATTAATACTAAATTTACACCCTTATTTTAAAAATTAAAAATTACACTTATGAAAAAACTTAACTCTTTAATTATTATCCTTTTAACTTTTGTTGCTTTTAATGTTAGCGCTCAAGTGGACTTAGGCTGTTCGGCGGTAAATAATCCAGCAATGGGAGATACTGTTTATGCTGGAATTCCCGTTTCTCCTAATTATACTAGAAAAAACTTTGGACCTGCTTTGGTTGCAAACCATCCTGATCAACTGATCATGGTAGTCTCTGTAAACGGTGATAGTATTGCAGGTTTTTTTAGAGATATGACTAATACTTTTGCAAGTGGTGCTGATGAAACTGTTAATGGTCAAGCAATAAATTTTGGAGCTATTACTCCAGCTTTGGCCGATGGAAATCAAAAAGTATGTGTACACACTTTAATAAAAGGGGATACTGATGCTTCAAATGACACTTCTTGTGTTACGGTATACTATTCTTCGACTCCTCCACCTTCTGATGTTGCTGTAACTGCTGTGGCAGTCACTGATCCTGCACCAGTAGGAATAGATTTTGAGTCAGGAAACACATTGAATATTGCAACATTTACTGTGCAGAATGCAGGAACCACTGCTATACCAGCAGGTGGAACGATAAGCATGACCTTTGAAGTAGGAATGAACAGTCAAACACTAAACCTTACTTTGCAAAATGCAATAGCTGCGGGTGCAAGTATTAATGCCTCAGCAAACAGAGCTCAGATAGCTTCTTTATTGGACTTCCCAACTACTTTAGGAAACTTTGATGTATGTATGACTGCTGCTTATATTGGAGACAACAACTCTGCAAATGACAAGTTTTGTACTACTTACAATTTGTTAGCTAGCACAACTCCAAGTATTACTTCATTTTCTCCATCAAGTGCGAAATGTAAAGAAACGGTTACCGTTAGCGGAACCAATTTTGATCCAACTCCTGCTAACAATATTGTAAAGTTTAGAGGTGTTGCTGCTACAGTTTTAACTGCTACAGCTACAACACTTACAGTGGAGGTTCCTGAAACTGCAAACGGACTTATCTCTGTTGAGGTTACAGTTGGTGGAACAGTAAAAAAAGGCGAATCAGCAACTGCATTTGTTTATGATGGATGTGATGCAACTGAGCCAGGTGTAGGAATCTATGAAATCAACAATGCATTCGGAAAGGTTTATTATGCGAACAACAGTTTAAATGTTGTTGCTAATCAAACAGGACTTAAAATGATACAAATTGTAAACATTACAGGCCAAATTATTTTTCAAGAAGTAAGAGATCTTCAAGAAAATAGTGTTGAGATTATCGATTTATCGTCTTCTCCAAGTGGAATGTATGTAGTAAATATTGAAGGATATTCTACGACATTTGTTAAATAAAATTTTTAACATTAAAGCTAAAATCCTCGTAAACAGTTTGTTTGCGGGGATTTTTTTGTTCCGTTGATCCTCCAATAGTTCTGGTTATCAATTTTTTATATTAAATGATGTCGGAAATAATGATATATTGCGTAACATTGTGAATCAAATTTTAAAATACTGTTAGAAATGAAAAAACTTTTATTTATTGCGATTGGTGCTATCTTCTCTTCAGGGCTTTCCGCTCAAGACTTAGCAAGTAGAACTTCAGAAAAGAAAAATGTCGTATTAGAGGAATTCACAGGTAAAACATGTGGTTATTGTCCAGATGGACACAAACGAGCAGATGAGCTTTCAGCTGCTAATCCTGGTGATATTGTTTTGATTAATATCCATTGTGGAAGTTACGCGAGAGGTATTCCTAATTATAATACAATGCTTGGAGCTGTAAATTATGGTGACGTAGTTTATCAGCACCCGGATGTAAAGTTGTCAGGTTTTCCTTCTGGAACTGTAAACAGAACTAAATTTGGTACAAACTCAGGAACTGCTGCTAATAGAGGTCAATGGGCTGGATTTGGAGCCGATGTTTTGACTGAAGATTCACCTGTTAATGTTGGAATTAAGGGTGTTTATGATCCAGCAAAATTTAAATTGTATGTGCTTGTTGAAGCTTATTACACTGCTGATGAGTTAAATCCTACTAACATGATAAATGTTGGAATTACTCAAAATGGCATTTATGGTCCTCAAAGTGGTGCCTCTAATTGGTATCCAGAAAAAATAAATGCTGCTGGTGAATATCGTCACGATCATATGTTAAGAGCAGTTTTAACTGGTCAGTGGGGAGAATCAATTAGTGAAACAACTAAGGGTTCATTGTTTACGAAAATGTACACTTACGACGTACCAGAAAAATTAAATGATATTCCTGTTGTTCCTGCAGATCTTGGTGTTTATGCATTTGTAGCTAAAGATCAGCAAACGATTCTTTCAGGTAATTCTATTGCAGTTGTTGAAGGAACTGATCCAAGTATTGTGGACGTAAGCTCTGTTTCGGATTTAAATAGTTCAGTTTCTGCAGTAAACATTTATCCAAATCCTACCACAGGTAATACTACTTTAAGAGTAAATAGCGATAATTCATTTGAAGCTACTATTAAAGTTGTTTCTGTAACTGGAGCAGTTGTTTCTAATTCTTCAGCTAGCGTTGCAGCTGGAAATAATGAAATTGTTATCGATATGAATTCTCTTGAAGAGGGAATGTATTTCGTAGAAGTTTCTAGCCAAGTTGGTATTGTTGTAAGACAGTCAATAGTTAAAAAATAATTTAATTAAAAGCACCAACACACTTGACCATGTGGTTAAGTGTGTTGGTGCTTTTTTTATTTAACCAATATGAAAATGAATTTAAACAAGTTTTTCTTAGCTTTTTTATTGAGTATTTATTTCTTACCAGCAGTTGCTCAGTTAAGTACAGTTAAGGACACAGTGATCTGTGATATATATCCAAATGAAAGAAATGAATTTAGTGCTTATATCGCGAACTCCAGTAGTGATTCGATAAATTATACGTACGAATTGGTTTCAGAAAACGTTACTCAACTTACTTCATGGGATATTGAATTTTGTGATTGTTTTGAGTGTTTAATAGGATTAGTTCAAAGTGGTGATTGTACCATACAGCCTAGTGAATCTTTTTCCTTTAAATATTACGTTACACTGCCTGCCGATGTTAAAGAATATACAGAGACATACGTAACTTATAAAGTGACGAGTAAAACTGATAGTACAAACGTAGATACATTCACATACATAACTCGAAAGGCGCCAGATGCTCCAGAAGTTTCGGTCAATGAATTTCAGGTGGAAGAAACTGCGGTAAGTATTTATCCAAACCCTACAGAGGGGATTATAAATATTTCATTTAAAGCCATATCAAAAGATCGTTATACATTGTCAGTAATGAATATTTTAGGAGAGTTGGTGTATTCTAATGTTTTAGAATCAAATTCAGCAAATAATAATGTTGAGACTCAATTAGATTTTAGAGACTTTCAAAAAGGAGCTTATTTTTTAACCCTATCTAATGGAGAAGAAGTTAAAACAGAACGATTCACTATCAAATAGAAATTTACAACCATAGATTTTAAAAAACCGCTGTAAGCGGTTTTTTTTTGCTTTAAACTCTAAAAACCCACAAAACTTCATTGATTGTACAATTTGAGGCAGATATTGGTTACTGTATATCTTGAATTTTAAAGATCATTTTCGATATACTACAACGAATCCTGCAAAGAAGAACGTCCACATTTGTTTTAGGTCAACCGTTAGATATTTCAGAAAACAGAAAAATGAACTGAGTAAAATTAACAGTTATCCTAATCCAACGCAGGGCATTGTGAATATATCCTTTGTTGCTTTATCGGATAATTTATGTACAGTTTCATTAATAAACTAACTGGAATAAACCATTAATTCTAATGTTTTAGAGCCCCGTGCGAGTGCTAATAACCTTAGAGTTTCAATTGGATTTTGGAGATTTACAAAAAGGAGCGGACTTCCTAACCGCGACCAATGGAGAGAAACTTGAAACGGAGCGATTGATTTTTAAATAAAAATTTCGTATTTAATGAATTAAGAAAACTGCTTTTAGTGTTTTTTTTGCGTCAAATAGTAGCTTTGTAGCATATGATTCCTAAACACAAAGTTGATGAAATATTAATGACTGCTCAAATTGAGGATGTCATTGCTGACTTTGTAAATATCAAAAAATCAGGAAGGCAGTATAAAGGTTTGAGTCCTTTTGCTAATGAAAAGACACCTTCGTTTTATGTTGTCCCCGAAAAACAAATCTTTAAAGATTTTAGTTCGGGTAAAGGAGGTAACGTAGCTACCTTCCTAATGGAACACGAACACTTCACCTTCCCTGAAGCGCTTCGTTTTTTAGCCAAACGCTACAACATTGAACTGGAAGAGGAGGAGCAATCCGACGAGCAAAAACAAGCCGAAAGCGAGCGCGAGAGCCTGTACATAGTTACTGAATACGGTCAAAAGCATTTTCAAGAAAATTTGCACGATTCTGACGAAGGAAAGTCAATTGGGCTTGGGTACTTTAAGGAGCGAGGCTTTACTGAAGAGACAATAGATAAATTTAAGCTGGGTTATGCTAAGAATGATTGGGAGTATTTTTATAAAACAGCAATAGATAATGGATATCAGGAGCAATTCCTGGAGTCAAGTGGCCTTATAAAAAAATCCCCTAAGGGAGACCATAAGTACTATGATGGATTCAAAGGCAGAGTAATATTTCCGATACATAATCTATCAGGAAGGCCTCTTGGTTTTGGTGCTAGGACATTACTTACGGATAAAAAAGTCCCGAAATATCTAAATAGTCCTGAGTCTCTTATCTACAATAAGAGCGCCGTGCTCTATGGAATTTATTTCGCCAAGGGAGAAATAATAAAAGAGGACAATTGTTATTTAGTTGAGGGTTATACTGACGTTATTCAACTGTATCAATCTGGAATTAAGAATGTGGTTTCTTCTTCTGGAACTGCATTGACTCAAGATCAGATAAAGCTTATAAAGCGATATACAAATAGTATTACGCTGTTATATGATGGTGATGCTGCGGGTATTCGAGCTTCTTTTCGAGGAATTGATATGATTCTTGAAGAAGGGATGAATGTGAAAATGGTGACCTTTCCAGAAGGAGAAGATCCAGATTCATTTGCCAAAGCAAATGATATTGAAGACATTCAATCGTATTTAAATGATAATGCCAAGGATTTTATTGTTACTAAAACGAGCCTATTACTTTCTGACACCGGAAACGACCCTATAAAGCGCGCTGGGCTAATAAAAGACATTGTATCTACCATCGCCCTGATTCCAGAAGAGATATCTCGCTCAGTGTACATTAAAGAGTGTTCTACTCTTCTTGATGTACCAGAAAAGGTTCTGATCAATGAATTGAATAAAATTCGGAGAAAGAACCATGCGGATAAGAACAAAGGCTATGGTGCTCCTTCAGAAATGCCACCCGAAGAAGCTGGCTATACCTTCGAAGGAGACCAACAAGACAAAAAGGTTGGACTTGGCGATAATATTGACGATCAAGAAAAGGATCTACTTCGAATTTTACTCAATTATGGAGATAAGAATATCACATTTTTGAACGAAGCGAAGGAGGAAGTAGAGGTAAATGTTGCCCAGTTTATTGTGCATGAAATTCAACGCGATGAAATGGAGTTTTCAAAACCTGAGTTTGCTATTCTTCTAGAAAAAATTGAAGCTATGTTAGGAGATGATAATTGGAACATTTCCGACATCATTAACCATTCAGATGCTAACGTAAGCGGAATCACGGCAGAACTTCTGGCTTCTCGATATGAATTGCACGCCTGGGACAAGCACCAGATTATTGTTCCTTCGGAAGAGGATAAATTAAAAAGAGCAGTTGAAGGTTCGATATATGCTTTTAAGCTTAAAAACGTAGCGAAAATGATTTTCGATAACCAAAAGGAAATGAAAACGGCTCAAGAGTCTGGAGATATCGATAAAGCTATGCTGTTACAAAAAGAACAAATAACACTTAATCAGATTGTTAGTTCACTTTCAAAGCCATCGGGTCGAATTATAATTAACTAATCTACTCCTTGGTAGAAGTCTTTTAATCGTTTTCTATATTCAGAATACAACCTAGATTTAGAAACAAAACCGATATACTTTCCTTGCTGTACCACAGGTAAATTCCATGCACCGCTTGACTCAAACTTTTCCATTACTTTACGCATGCCATCGGTGGTTTCGATGTGCTCAGGAGCCATCTGCATGAGTTCGTGCACTAGGGTGGTTTCGTATTTAGCTCTATCAAACATGATTTCTCGAATTTCGTCTAATGTCACAACTCCTAAAAACAGACCATCCTTATCGACTACAGGAAAGAGGTTTCTTTTGCTCTTAGTTACTTCCTTAACCAAGTTCCCTAGTGTATCGTAGGGTTTAACCTTTCTGAAATTGCGCTCAATTTCCTCTTTCAAATCCATTAAAGTAAGCACTGCCTGATCTTTATCGTGGGTAATGAGATCACCGCGTTTGGCTAGTTGAGCAGTATATATTGAGTGCTCGGTAAAATATTTGACGGTCAAATAGCTAATTGATGTGGCTAGCATAAGGGGAATGAATAACTCATAGCCACCAGTAATTTCCGCAATTAAGAAAATGGCTGTAAGCGGAGCTTGAAGAATTCCAGCCATAAGTGCTGCCATTCCGACCAATGAAAAATTAGCCTCTGAAAGTTTACTTAAACCTATTAGGTTAATAAATTTTGAAAATACAAAACCCATAATACTTCCCATGAATAATGTAGGCGCAAAAATTCCACCCACACCCCCAGCGCTAAATGTTATTGAAGTGGCAAAAGCTTTGAAAAATATTACCAAGCTAAGGAATCCAAGAATCACCCAAATATTGTCTGTAAGACCCTCTAGTTGACTATTCTCAAGAACCATTGAGGTGTTTCCACTTATTAAATGATAAACGGTAGTATAACCTTCACCGTACAACGGAGGGAAAAGGAAAATGAGTAACCCAAGCATTAACCCACCGATCAGCAGTTTTATGGGTTGCTTTTTCATTTTACCAAAAATCCTTGAGACTAAGAAGTTCACTTTGGTAAAATAGACACCTACAAACCCGCCTAGCAAACCAAGAAGGATGTAAAAAGGCATATCTATAAACTGTATGCTTTCTTGTATTTGAAACTGAAAAAGAAGGTCATTTCCAAAGAAAAGCCTAGAAAACATTGCTGCAGTGACACTGGCAAGTAATAAAGGGATTAAACTGAAAGTGGTAATGTCTAGGAGAATTACTTCCATTGCAAATACAATGGCTGCAACTGGTGCTTTAAAAATTGCTGAAAGTGCAGCAGCTGCCCCACAACCGATTAATAGTTTTCGTGTTTTTTGGTTAAGTCTTAATGCTTTACTCAAATTAGAACCAATAGCAGAGGTAGTGCCAACTGCAGGACCCTCTAGTCCACACGAACCACCAAATCCAACCGTAAAAGCGGCCGTAAGTACTGAGGAATAGGTTTTCTTTTTGGAAATCATTCCGTTACCTTTACTTAAAGCATAAAGGGTATTTGGAATACCGTGCCCAACCTCTTCTTTAATAACGTACTTTATAAGAAGACGGGCAATTGCGATTCCTACAATAGGCAGCAAAAAATATAAGGCATATCCGCTTTGCTTGATAACATTATCTACAAAGAAAGATTCTACGAAGTGGACACTTTGTTTTAAGCAATAGGCTCCAACAGCACTTAAAAACCCCATTAAGACACTCAAAATAAGTACAAAAGGTTTATTCTTAATGTTATGGCTTCTCCACAACAAGAACGCTTTCAGGTATTTATTCCAATTTTTTAGGTAGTGCAACATTGAGCCGCAAAGGTTGGTTTTTTGCTTAAATAAGTAGCAATTCTTTTAGTTCAAATATTTGCTTTTAAAATCATTTTATATTACCCATTCCGCCGTCAATTCCCCAGATTTGACCCGTAATATTTGAGGCGTTATCAGAAAGTAAAAAGCTGGCTAATTGAGCCACCTCTTCTGCTGAACCTATTCGCTTTAGTGGGTGGTTATTTCCTAACGCTTCTTTACGTTCTTCATTTTTGAGCAGGTTTGCCGCTAAAGGCGTGTCCGTAATACTTGGAGCGATACAGTTTACTCGAATTGCCGGAGCAAATTCTGCCGCTAGAGACTTTACTAAACCCTCAACACCAGCTTTTGCAGCAGCAACTGATGCATGAAATGCCATTCCGCGAGAAACGGCCACAGTGCTGAATAGCACAATACTTGGATTCTGACCTTTTTTTAATTTCCTAAAATAGTTTTGAATTACTCGAACGGCACCAAGCACATTTACTTCAAAATCAGTTTTGAAATCTTCTAACTTCAATGATCCGAGTGGTTTTAAATTAATACTACCTGGACAATAAACGATTCCGTCGATTTCTTCAATATCGGGTAAATCGTCAATTAAAACATCCAACCCATAATGGGTGAGATTGGGGTGCTCCAATTCAGGAGCTGTGCGGCTAATGTTAACCACTTTTCGGTTTTCAACTTCTAATTTTAATAAAGCATTTCCAATTCCTTTACTTCCTCCAATAATTAATAAAGCGCCCATGTCCTTTCGTTTCTAGTAAAACAATCCAGTAAAAAAAAGGTGGAATATAAATAACATTTAATTATATAAGTTGTCTTATACATTATGCTACGTAACGTTTCTTACAATAACAAAAGGATTAATGCCGAGATTCAAAAGACAGTAGGATCTTCCTATTCTTTTTGGACTCGATTTAAAATGGGTGGAATTGGATCTCCAAGAATGAATATTAAGTCTTGTTCTAATGACATTAGGACTGAACTGGAAAAAGATAATTACCCAGATAAAGCATACATTGAGTTGAGGCCTAAAGGGGTTTGTATTTACTTCAGAAGTTTGCTAGAGACCTTTTCGCTTACTATTCCATATTATCAATTAACCCTATACAATAATAGTGGACTGGTAAAATTATATGGTAATTCTAGTTGGATAGAATTTGACCACTCACCTAAAGCAAAACCCTTTTTTGACAAGCTTATTCAATATCGATTGGATTACCTTTCTAAGTATGCGCCAAGGGTGGATTAGAATTTATTGGAAAGCACCCCAACTACTATTACCTACTTTGCAATCACTAGTTTCTTAAACTTAGTTTCATCCTCACAATACAGTCCAACTAGATATGTTCCTGAGGGAAGGTTGTCAAATTGATGTTCGAAGTAAAAGGGGTTTTCTTTCCAGTGACTGACATCCGATGAGATAATTAGCTGGCCTAATTCATTAAAGATTTTTACTTGGCGCACTTGTTTGTCGTTATTCGAAGCAGCAATCACGAAAAAGTCCCGGGCTGGATTTGGGTCAATTCTAAAATCACAAAGCAAAGGCGGAATGTTTGGGTTTTTGAGTACAAGAACCGTATCTGATGCAGTATCGCTGCACCCAAATTCATCGTTGGCAATCAAATAAAGTAGGTGT
>Ga0075118_10000031_pt1 | contig 154086 bp, 145 predicted proteins | sample AntAceMetag02UKE_FD_69794 | JGI IMG/M metagenome (GOLD analysis project Ga0075118, IMG submission 69794) | Saline lake microbial communities from Ace Lake, Antarctica - Antarctic Ace Lake Metagenome 02UKE | ecosystem: Environmental > Aquatic > Non-marine Saline and Alkaline > Saline | place...
TCTTACCCTGCTTCATGGTCATGGCATGCGCCCTCCCAAGGGTTGGTGACTTGGACATCACCAGCGTGCCATGACCGCTTCACCGGTCAGCGCTTTTGCAGAAGTGTCAGTACACGACCCCCTGGCAACACATCATAAAGCGGGCCCTCCACCCCTGCCGTCATCAAATCAGTTAGCCTGCCCTCTCTCTCCAGCCGTCATCCCGGACCGGACCGCCACCGGCGGGACGGATCCGGGACTCACGAAGCGACGTGCGCCGGCCTTAACCACGGCGGCGGCGGGTGGGTCCCGGCTCGCGCTGCGCTTGGCCGGGATGACGAAGTTGGGGGCTGGACGGGCCACAGACCGGTCACATGGCTGACAGTCCGGATCGAGCCGCATCCGCCAGGCCGCCGTCATCAAGGCGGTGATCGGCCCTCTCTCCCTGTCGTCATCCCGGACCGGACCGCCGCAGGCGGGACGCTTTCGGGACCCATGGCGCGGCGGCTGCTTCGGCCTAGGCCACTCCGGCGGGATGGCCCGGATCGCGGCCGTAGAGCGCGTCGGCACGGGTTTCGAAGGCCTGCACCATACGCTTGACCGCCTCGTTGAAGAACAGGCCGATCACGCTTTGCAGCATGCGGTTGCGGAACTCGAAATCGACGTAGAAGTCGATCATGCAGCCGTCGCCATGCGGCTCGAAGACCCAGTGATTGTTCAGGTACCGGAACGGGCCTTCGGTGTAGGTCACGTCGATTCGCATGACCTCGGGCTGCGGGTCGACCCGGGAGGTGAAGCGCTCGCGGATCATCTTGTAGCCGATCACCAGGTCGGCATAGAGCACCCGGCCGTCGCGCCGCTTGACGCGGGCGCCGATGCACCACGGCAGGAATTCCGGGTAGCGCTCGATGTCGGAGACCAGATCGAACAACTGCTCGGGGGTATGCGGGACGAGCCGCTTCTCGGCGTGGGTTGGCATGCCCTGCGCGTGATCCGCCCGGCTACTCGGCCGCCGGGACGGCTGTCAGCGCGTCCGTTTCGGACACGGTCTCGCCGCCAAGTCGGCGCAGCCGCGCCGCGCGCAAGCGGGCGAAGTCGTCGCCGGCGAAGTACGACGACCGGGTCAGAGGCGACGACGACACCATCAGAAAGCCCTTGGCGTAGGCGAAGCGGGCGTAGGCGTCGAACTCCGACGGCTCGACAAACCGATCGACCACGTGATGCTTGGGGGTCGGCTGCAGGTACTGGCCGATGGTCATGAAGTCGACGTCGGCGGCGCGCAGATCGTCCATCAGTTGCAGAACCTCCTCGCGCCCCTCGCCGAGCCCGACCATGATGCCCGACTTGGTGAACATCGACGGGTCGAGTTCCTTGACCTGCTGCAGCAACCGCAGCGAGGCGAAGTAACGGGCCCCCGGGCGCACCTCGCCATACAGCCGCGGCACCGTCTCCAGGTTGTGGTTGAACACGTCGGGCCGGGCGCCGACCACGACTTCGACCGCGTCCTTCTTGCGCAGAAAATCCGGCGTCAGCACCTCGATGGTGGTGCCCGGCGACGCCCGCCGGATGCGCAGGATGGTCTCGGCGAAATGCCCGGCGCCGCCGTCCGGCAGATCGTCGCGGTCGACCGAGGTGATGACGACATGGCTGAGGCCGAGCCGGGCAACCGACTGCGCCACGTTCTCGGGTTCGTGCGGATCCAGCAGATCCGGCCGCCCGGTCGCCACGTTGCAGAACGAACAGGCGCGGGTGCACACCGAACCCAGGATCATCATGGTGGCGTGCTTCTTAGACCAGCACTCGCCGATGTTCGGGCAGGCCGCCTCCTCGCAGACGGTGTGCAGGTTGTGCTCGCGCATGATCCGGCGGGTTTCGTGATAGCTCGCCGAGGTCGGCGCCTTCACTCGGATCCAGGCCGGCTTGCGCTTCTGCACCGGATTATCCGGGCGATGCGCTTTCTCAGGGTGCCGCACACGCTCCGCCGTCATCCCGTCGGGCGTAGCCTCGCGGGTCGCCTCGGTCATCGACAATCCTTTCGCGGTCGCGAGAACAACCGCCTCAGAAGTGGATGGCGCGGCCGTACGCGTCAAGCACCGACTCGTGCATCATCTCCGACAGGGTCGGGTGCGGGAACACCGCGTGCATCAGCTCGGCCTCGGTCGTCTCCAGCGTCATCGCGACACCGTAGCCCTGAATCAGCTCGGTGACCTCGGCGCCGATCATGTGGGCGCCCAGCAACTCGCCGGTCTTCTTGTCGAACACCGTCTTGACCATGCCCTCGGGCTCGCCGAGCGCGATCGCCTTGCCGTTGCCGACGAACGGGAATCGGCCGACCCGGATGTCGTAGCCGGCGGCCTTGGCCTTGGCCTCGCTCAGGCCGACGCTGGCTATCTGCGGGCGGCAGTAGGTGCAGCCGGGGATCTTGCGGACGTCCAGAGGGTGCAGCCCCTTCACGCCGGCGATGCGCTCGACGCATATCACGCCCTCGTGGCTGGCCTTGTGGGCGAGCCAGGGTGGCCCGGCGAGGTCGCCGATGGCGTAGACGCCGGGCTCGCCGGTCTCCATCCACTCGTTGATTACCACGTGGGTCTTCTCGACCGTCACCTTGGTGCCCTCAAGGCCGATGTCCTCGAAATTGCCGACGATGCCGACGGCCAGGATGACCTTCTCGACCTCGATGGTCTCGGACTTGCCAGCGACCTCGATGGTGGCCCTGGCCCCATTGCCGCCCTTCTCCAGCTTGGCGACCTTCACACCCGTCTTGATGGTCATGCCCTGCTTGGCGAACTGCTTGTGGGCGAAGGCGGAGATCTCCTCGTCCTCGGCTGGCAGGATGCGGTCGACCACCTCGACCACGGTGACGGCGCAGCCCATGTCGTGATGGAAGCTCGCGAACTCCATGCCGATGGCGCCGGAGCCGATCACCAGCAGGCTCTTCGGCATGGTCTCCGGGACCATCGCCTCCCTGTAGGTGACGATGGTCTTGCCGTCGGGCTCCAGGCCCGGCAGCGTCCGGGCGCGCGCGCCGGTCGCCAGGATGACGTGCTTGGCGGTGTAGCTGCCGACCGGCTTGCCGTCCTTGCTGACCTCAACCTTGCGCAGGCCGCCCTGGGTACCCGCCAGCTTGCCGTGGCCGTCGACGACCGTGACCTTGTTCTTCTTCAGCAGGTGCGCCACGCCGCCGGATAGCTGCTTGGCAACCTTCCGCGAACGTTGAACCACCTTGGCAAGATCATAAGATATGTCCTTGGCGGAAAAGCCATATGCGTCGAGATTATGAAGGATGTGCGAGACCTCGGAAGAACGCAGCAGGGCCTTGGTCGGGATGCACCCCCAGTTCAGGCAGATGCCGCCGAGATGCTCCCGCTCGATCACCGCGGCCTTAAGGCCCAGCTGGGACGCCCGGATCGCCGCGACGTACCCACCCGGGCCGCCGCCGACGACGATCACGTCGAATTGGGTGTCGGCCATGGCGGTTCCTCCCAGGGTCAGAGCAGCATGGTGAGCGGGTCTTCGACCAGCTTCTTGAAGGCAGCCAGGAACTCGGCGCCGATCGCGCCGTCGACGACCCGGTGGTCAACCGACAGCGTGCAGCTCATGACGGTGGCGATCGCCAGCGCGCCGTCCTTGACCACCGCGCGTTGCTCGCCGGCGCCGACCGCTAGGATGGCCCCCTGCGGCGGGTTGATCACCGCCGCGAAGTCCTTGATCCCGAACATGCCGAGGTTGGAGATCGAGAAGGTGCCGCCCTGGAACTCCTCGGGTTTCAGCTTGCGCTCGCGCGCCCTTGTCGCCAAGTCCTTCATCTCGGCGGAGATCTGCTTCAGCCCCTTGGACCCGGCATCCCGTATCACCGGGGTGATCAGGCCCTCGTCAATGGCGACCGCCACCGAGATGTCGACCTGCTTGTAGACGCGGATGGCCTTCTCAGTCCACGAGGCGTTGGCCGCCGGCACGCGCTTCAACGCGAGCGCCGTTGCTCGGATCACCAAGTCGTTGACCGAGAGCTTGTAGTCGTCGCCCTTGGCGTTCAACTCCTTGCGAACCTTCAGCAGATCGTCGATCTCGCAGTCGATCGTCAGGTAGAAATGCGGGGCGAACTGCTTGGACTCGGTCAGGCGCTTGGCGATCACCTTGCGCATATTCGAGTTCGGGAACTCCTCGTAGGCCGGCATGCCCGGCACGTCGGCCGACGGCGCGGCGCCCAGGGTCGGCGTCGGCGCGGCGACGGGAGCGGTGGCGGCCGGGGACGCCGCAGCCTTGCGGGCGCCGCCGGAGACCGCGGCCTCGATATCGGCCTTGACGACCCGGCCGTTCGGGCCGGAGCCCTTAAGGGTGCCGAGGTCGAGACCGGCCTGCTCGGCCATGCGCTTGGCGAGCGGGCTGGCGAACACCCGGCCGCCGGACGGCTGGGCGGCCGGAGCCGGGGACGGCTTTGGCGCCTCGGCCTTGGCGGGCTCGGCTTTCGCGGGTTCGGCCTTTGCGACCGTCTCGGTGGCCGCGGGCTTCGGTGTCTCGGCCGCCACCTCGCCGCCGCCGTCAGCGGGGATCGCGCCGGCGTCTTCGCCCTCTTCCAGCAGCCACGCGATGACAGCGTTGACCGCCACGCCTTCGGTGCCCTCGGCGACCACCAGCCTGCCGATCGTGCCTTCGTCGACCGCCTCGACTTCCATGGTCGCCTTGTCGGTCTCGATCTCGGCGATCACGTCGCCGGCGCTGATCGTGTCGCCTTCCTTGACCAGCCACTTGGCGAGATTGCCCTCGCTCATGGTTGGCGACAGCGCCGGCATCAGAATGGAAATCGGCATGTTCCGGCACTCCTTACGAGCGGTAGCAGACCGCCTTGGCCGCCTGGACGATGTTCTCGACCTGCGGCAGGGCAAGCTTCTCGAGGTTGGCGGCGTAAGGCATCGGCACATCGGCGCCGGCAACCCTGGCGACCGGGGCGTCGAGATAGTCGAAGGCGTGCTCCATCATCAGGGCGGCGATTTCCGACCCGATGCCGGAGAACGCCCAGCCCTCCTCGGTGGTAACGAGCCTGTTAGTCTTCTTCACCGAGGTGACGATGGTCTCGACGTCGAGCGGACGAATGGTCCGCAGGTCGATCACCTCGGCCTCGATGCCCTGCTCGGCCAGTTTGTCGGCTGCCTCCAGCGCCTTGCCGACCATGATCGAGAACGCGGTGATGGTTACGTCCTTACCCTGCCGGACAACCTTTGCCTTGCCGATCGGCAAGACGAAGTCGGGGTCGGTCGGCACATCGAAGGTCTGACCGTAGAGGACCTCGTTCTCGAGGAAGATAACTGGATTGGGATCCCGGATCGCCGCCTTCAGCAGGCCCTTGGCGTCAGCCGCCGACCAGGGCGCGATAACCTTAAGGCCGGGGCAGTGCGCATACCAACTCGCGTAGCACTGCGAATGCTGGGCGGCGACGCGGGACGCCGCACCGTTCGGCCCGCGAAACACGATCGGGCAACCCATCTGCCCGCCGGACATGTAGAGCGTCTTGGCTGCCGAGTTGATGATCTGGTCGATCGCCTGCATGGCAAAGTTGAAGGTCATGAACTCAACCACCGGCTTCAGCTTGCCGAACGCCGCCCCAACCGCCATCCCGGCGAAGCCATGCTCGGTTATCGGAGTGTCGATGACGCGCTTGGCGCCGAACTCCGCCAGCAGGCCCTGGGTGACCTTGTAGGCCCCCTGATACTCCGCGACCTCCTCGCCCATGACGAACACGACCGGATCGTTCCGCATTTCCTCGGCCATCGCGTCGCGCAACGCCTCACGCACCGTCTGGCGCTGGGTGTCCTTGAAGAACCGCGCCTCGTCGACATCGGGAACCGACACCGGTACCGAGGTGTGAGCGGGCGCTCCCGGCAGCGCCGGCGCCTCGGGAGCCCGCTCCGGCCCGACCCCGCCACCATCCGCGCGCGCCAGCTTCTGGGCTGCCGGCTCCGGGACTGCCGGCTCCTCGGCTGCCGGCGCGGACCCGGCGCCTTCGGACGGGATGTCTCCGGCGTCCTCGCCCTCTTCCAGCAGCCATGCGATGACCGCGTTCACCGCCACACCCTCGGTGCCCTCGGCAATCTCGATCCGCCCGACCTTGCCCTCGTCGACCGCCTCGACCTCCATGGTCGCCTTATCGGTCTCGATCTCGGCGATCACGTCACCGGCACTGACAGTGTCGCCTTCCTTGACGTGCCACTTCGCGAGGTTGCCCTCGGTCATCGTCGGCGACAGCGCCGGCATAAGTATAGGAGTGGGCATGCGTTTTCCCCTCGTGCGGGAGCCGCTGACCGCGGCCGCGCCGGCGTCAGGCCTCTACGAGAATGTCCGTCCAAAGCTCGGAAACGTCCGGCTCGGGGCTCTGCTGGGCGAAATCGGCAGCGTCGGTCACCAGATCCTTCACCTCGCGGTCGACCTTCTTCAGCGTGTCCTCGTCAACCTTACGGTCGAGCAGGGTACGACGCAGCGTGTCGATCGGGTCGTGCTCCTGACGCATCTTGTTGACCTCCTCCTTGGTCCGGTACTTGGCCGGATCAGACATGGAGTGGCCGCGGTATCGGTAGGTCTTCATTTCCAGAATGTACGGTCCCTTGCCGGCACGGCAGTAGGCCACCGCCTCGTCGCCGGCGGCCTTGACCGCCAGGACGTCCATGCCGTCGACTTCCTTGCCGGGAATGCCGTAGGCGTGGCCGCGCTCGGCCAGCGACGGGCCGGCGGCGGCCCGGGTCACCGAGGTGCCCATGCCGTATTTGTTGTTCTCGATGATGAAGATGACCGGCAACTTCCAGAGCGCCGCCATGTTGAAACTCTCGTAGACCTGCCCCTGGTTGACGGCGCCGTCACCCAGGTAGGTCAGCGACACCCGGTCGGAATCGCGGAATCGATGGTTGAAGGCGAGACCGGTGCCGATCGGAACCTGTGCGCCGACGATGCCGTGGCCGCCGAAGAAATTCTTCTCGCGGCTGAACATATGCATCGAGCCGCCCTTGCCCTTGGAGTAGCCGCCGATCCGCCCTGTCAACTCCGCCATCACGCCGCGCGCTTCCATGCCGCAGGCGAGCATGTGACCGTGGTCTCGGTACGACGTGACGACCGTATCGCCCTCGTCGATCGCGGCCTGCATGCCGACGACCACCGCTTCCTGGCCGATGTAGAGGTGACAGAAGCCGCCGATCAGGCCCATACCGTAAAGTTGTCCCGCCTTCTCCTCGAAGCGGCGGATGACGAGCATGTCCCGATAGTAACCGACCAAGTCATCGATCGACGCCTCGGGTGGCTTCGCCGACTTGGTTGATCGGGTCGAGCGTGCCGCCGCGGCCTTGGCCGGATCGGGCCGGCTCGCCGTCGACTTGGTGGTCGCCGAACGTGCCATTGTATCCCCCCTGCGCGTCCTACTGCGGGCGGCACGAGGCTTTGGCGCCGCACCGACCCGCCAACACTTAGGGGAAGACACCCCTTAATGCAAGGCGCTAACGGGTTGTGCTGCAACGCAAAAACGCTATTTAACTCAATGTGAGTTAATCAGCTGAAATCGTTCAGCGAACCACTGCCAGGCCCGTCAAGTGGGCCACTGGGACGACCGACCTGCCGAGGATGACGCCGTTCGACGGCACGTATCCCAAGACCAAGCGGGCCCGCTCTTCGAGAAGATCGGAGTCGAGACTGTCTGGACGCAGCATGGACACGCGCCGGTCGAGCGAAGCCTGTTCGCCGACCAGTCGATCACGCACCGCGCGAGCCTCGGCCACCTCGCCGTCGAGCCTTTGCCAGGCCCGGATACCGCGATCCCCTTCGACCGCGTGGTAGGCGAAGTACGCCACCAGAAGCGAGCCGACCAGCGGGCCAACGACGTGCCGGGCCCGACGTTTGAGCTCGGAGACCAGGGCCATGACGTCCTCCCAACCGGCGACATCACGATTGAATCACGCCCCCAGACTGCCGACAACGTGAACGAACCGGGAATCTATATCAGAAATTAATCAATAGAGTCAGAGTGTTGCCCAAATGACTCAGGCAGTGGCGCCGGATCCCTGGACAAGCGCCCGCTGACGCCAGGCGTTCATCACCAGCGCGATGGTGACCGCGTTGCCCGGAATGTCGGTCGGCTCCAGGCCGATCGGCAGCGACCATCCCCGGCCGGTCAGGAACCGGTTCAACCGTATCGCGAGGCCGCGGTCGCCCTTGACGTCATAGACCACATAGGCCTGCCGCATGCCACGGCCGGGCAGCACCGTGGCCAGCGTGAAGTCGGAGACCTCCGACCAGCGGTGGCGCGAGGTGGTGAAAAGGCTGTGCACGACGAAGCCTTCCTCGTAGAGATCCACGCGCCGCCGGCCGCCATAAGTCGCCATTCCCGGCAACAGCAGCCCTAGCGTCACGCCAAGCGCCGCGACCGGCCACCCGATGTCGGGTCGGGGCGGCTGACCGAGAATCATCGAGAAGCCGATGACGGCGATCGTGAAGAACAGCCCGGCCTGAACGACCGAGCGCCACATCGGCTGCCGGAAGGTTCGTATCCCCAGGAGGATCTGCGGATCGTAAGGCGTCTCGTCGGCGCCCTGCCCCTGGACACTCACGTGGCGAGCGGCGCGAGTGACGAGCGGCCGGCGTAGCGCGCGGCGGCGCCGAGCGCCTCCTCTATGCGAATCAGCTGGTTGTACTTCGCGATCCGGTCGGACCGGGACAGCGAGCCGGTCTTGATCTGGCCGGCGTTGGTCGCCACCGCCAGGTCGGCGATCGTGGCGTCCTCGGTCTCGCCCGAGCGGTGCGACATTACCGTGCCGAACCGCGCGCGTTGCGCCATCGAAACTGTCTCAAGGGTCTCTGACAGGGTGCCGATCTGGTTGACCTTGACCAGGATGGCGTTGCCGGAGGCCTCGGCGATGCCACGTTTAAGGCGCTTGGCGTTGGTGACGAACAGGTCGTCGCCGACGATCTGGACCTTGGAGCCGAGTTCGGCGGTCAGCGCCTTGAAGCCGTCCCAGTCGTCCTCGCTCAGCGGGTCCTCGATCGACACGATCGGGTAGCGCCCGGCCAACTCGGCGTAGAGTTCTATCATGCCGGCCGAGTCGAGGGTTCTACCCTCGCCTTCCAGGACGTACCTGCCGTTCTTGAAGAACTCGGTCGAAGCCGGATCGAGGGCGATCATGACGTCCTCGCCCGGCCGGTATCCCGCTGCCTCGATCGCCTTGACGATAGCTGCCAGCGCCTCGTCGGCGCTCTTCATGTCCGGGGCGAAGCCACCCTCGTCGCCAACGTTGGTGTTGTGGCCGGCTGCCGACAGCTGCTTCTTCAGAGCGTGAAACACCTCGGAGCCGGCGCGCAGCGCTTCCCGAAAGCTCGGAAACGCTACCGGCACGATCATGAACTCCTGGAAGTCGATCGGGTTGTCGGCGTGGGCGCCGCCGTTGATGATGTTCATCATCGGGGTCGGCAGAACGTGGGCGTAGGCCCCGCCGACATAGCGCCACAGCGGCAGGCCCATGTCCGCCGCCTGCGCTTTGGCGACCGCCATCGACACGCCGAGCAACGCGTTGGCGCCAAGACGGCTCTTGTTCTCTGTCCCGTCCAGCTCGAGCATCGCCCGGTCAATCAGCAATTGCTCGGCCGCGTCGCGCCCCGACAGCGCGTCGAAGATCTCGCCGTTCACGGCGTCGACCGCCTGCAGGACGCCCTTGCCGCCGTAGCGCTTGGGGTCGCCGTCGCGCTTCTCGACCGCCTCGTAGGCACCGGTCGACGCCCCGGACGGCACCGCCGCCCGCCCGACCGCCCCGGTCTCCAGCGTGACGTCGACCTCGACCGTCGGGTTGCCGCGGCTGTCCAGGATTTCGCGGGCGGTGATGTCGATGATCGCGCTCATGGGCGGGCTCCTAGGGACCGGACTGATGGTGGGGAGGAATAGCGCCCGACCGATGGGCGTTCAATCGCTTTGCCGTCCAGGCTGCGACGAGAACGACCACGATCGCGAGGGGTTGACGTGACCGAGCCGCCGAAGCCATCCGCCTTCGGATCGATGACGGTCGAGGCGCGCACCGGTCGCGGTACCGACGGCACCACCCTCACGCCGCCGCCAGCAGCTCCGCAGCTCGGCGCTCGGCGACTTCGGCTGCGCTGGCCTGCCCCTCGGCCCTGAGCGCTGCCGCGTATCGCCGCCAGCTCCAAGCGCTCCTAGGCTTGGCCGCGGTGCGCTCGGCCAGCAGCGCCCTCGCCAGGCGCGGGCGGGCCTGCACCGCCGCCGACACCAGAATCTCCTCAAACAGGTCGCGCTGCGCGTGGCTGCCGCCCATGCACCAGAGCTCGTAGCGGATGGGCAGCAGCGCGTCGACTGCCGTGCCGGAATCGCCGCGGGCGAGCGCCGCCAGCGCCGCCGCGGTGCCGGTGCCGACCCGCGCCGAGACCCTGCCCTGCGCGGTCCCCGCGTTGGAGTAGTCCTGCATCCGCGCCGCCAGTCGGGCCGCCGCCTCCGGCTCGCCGCCCTTCAGCAGCGCCATCAGGTAGTGCAGCGAGACGAACACCAATTCGTGGTCGTCAACGTGCCGCAGCGAAACCTCGGTCAGGTCCTTCCAGCGGTCGCCGACGTCGACGCCGTGCATCTCCAGCCGCCAGAGCATCGAGGCGGCGTTGCAGACATCCAGGTACATGTCGCTCGCGATATCCGAGGCGACATACCGGTCATACAGCGCCAGGACCTCGTGGAACTCATGTCTTTCAAGATGATACAGGCCGCGGTGCCAATAAAGGTGGAAGCGAAAATTGTTCACCGTCGACCAGTCCGGCTCGTGACGCCTGACCCAGGCTATGCCCTCGGCGTGGCGACCCTGCATTTCCATGACGTGGGCGACCGCGTGCACCGACCAGGCGTCCCTCGGGTTCCGCTCGACCGCCATCCGGCCGTAACGTTCGCCGCGGGCATAGTCGCCTGATTCCTCCAGCGCGAAGCCGTACATGCCGTTCACGAAGCCGATATCGGGGTCGGCCTCCGACCAGTCCGGCAGGACGCGGGCGACGCTGTCGCGCATGCGGCGGCCATCGCCGGCGTAAAAGTGGCTGAAATGCGCGAGGCGGAGCGCCAGCGCATCCTTGGGGTGGTCGATCAGGATGCTTTCCCAGAGGTCCGTCGTCCGGTCCAGGTCATCGGCGCACCAGGCCCGCAAGGCCTCCAGGTGCAGGCGCTCGCGGTCGGTGGTGCGGCGGGCTGCGAAGGCACGGTCGGCGTCGAAGAGGGTCTTCGATGCCCGTGCCGACATGGCGGCGCTGCCGAAAAGCTTGAAGAAGTAGCCCTTAGTCACCTGGGCGAGCGGCATCTCCGGCTCACCGGCCAGCAACGCCTTGAGGCGATCGCCGATGTCGCGCTCGAACCCGAGATAGCCGGTGACCAGCTCGTCGAACCTGGCTGCGGTCTCGGGACGGTCGACACTGTAGACGAGGCCGTAGCGACCTTCGATCTGCGCCATCTGCCGGCTCCTTGGTCGGTCGACCGGTCAGGCGATGCCGACCGGGTGGGCCTTGGCGATTTCATCGAATGCCACGAACGTCTCCAACAGCTCCGGCAGGTCGGCAAGCCGGACCATGTTCGGTCCGTCGGACGGCGCGTGGTCAGGGTCTGGGTGGCATTCCATGAACACGGCCGCCACACCGACCGCCAGCGCCGCGCGCGCCAGCACCGGCACATACTCGCGCTGGCCGCCGCTTGACGTCCCCTGCCCGCCTGGCTGCTGGGCGGAATGGGTCGCGTCGAACACCACCGGATAGCCGGTGCGCGCCATCTCCGGCAGGCTGCGCATGTCGGAGATCAGGGTGTTGTAGCCGAAGCTGACGCCCCGCTCGGTCAGCAGGATGCTCTCGTTGCCGGTGGAGGCCACCTTGGCGGCAACGTTCTTCATATCCCACGGGGCGAGGAACTGCCCCTTCTTGACATTGACGGCCCGCCCGGTCGCGCCCGCGGCCAGCAGCAGGTCGGTCTGGCGGCAAAGGAAGGCCGGGATTTGCAGGACGTCGACGTGCTCCGCGGCGACTTCGCACTGGCCGATCTCGTGCACGTCGGTCAGGACCGGACAGCCGAACCGCTCCCGCACCTCGGCCAGGATCCGGAGGCCGGCCGCGATCCCGACGCCGCGCTGGGCCGACGCGCTGGTCCGGTTCGCCTTGTCGTAGGACGATTTGAAGATCAGCGGGACCCCGGCACGGCCGCACATCGAGACCAGGGCTTCGGCCACCTCGATGGCGTGGTCGCGGCTCTCGATCTGGCAGGGGCCGGCGATCAGCGCGAACGGACGGTCGTTGGCGATGTCGATTTGCCCGACGCGGACGGAACGCACGGTGGTCATGGCCTTACACCAGCCGCGATTGCTCGACCGCGGCCTCCACGAAGCTGGTGAACAGCGGGTGCGGGTCGAACGGCTTGGACTTCAGCTCGGGATGAAACTGCACGCCGACGAACCAGGGATGCCCCGGGAGCTCGACGATCTCCGGCAGCACACCGTCCGGTGACATGCCGGAAAACACCAGCCCGGTGCCTTGCAGGGCGTCGCGATAGTTGATGTTGACCTCGTAGCGGTGGCGGTGCCGCTCGAAGATCCGCTCGGAACCATATACCTGGCGAACCCTCGAGCCGCTTTCCAGCCGGCACTCGTAGGCGCCGAGGCGCATCGTGCCGCCGAGCGCTCCTTCCGCCGATCGTGTCTCCCGGGTGTTGCCGCGGGTCCACTCGGTCAGCAGCCCGACCACCGGTTCCGCGCACGGCCCGAACTCGGTGGACCCGGCGCCCTTGATCTCAGCGAGGTTCCGCGCGACCTCGATGCACGCCATCTGCATGCCGAAGCAGATCCCGAAATACGGTATCCGCCGCTCGCGCGCGAAGGTCACCGCGGCGATCTTGCCTTCGGAGCCGCGCTCGCCGAAGCCGCCGGGAACCAGGATGCCGTGGACGTCCTCGAGCCGCAGCAGCGCCTCGGTCTCGGTCTCGAAGATCTCGGAGTCGATCCACTCCAACTCGACCTTGACGTTGTTGGCAATGCCGCCGTGGGTAAGCGCCTCCGCCAGCGATTTGTAGCTGTCCAGAAGGCTGGTGTACTTGCCGACCACCGCGATCCGCACGGTGCCTTCCGGGTTCTGCACCCGGTGCAGGATCTCGGTCCAGCGCGACAGGTTCGGTTCGGCGTCGGAAGCCAGCATGCCGAAATGCCTCAGCACCTCGGTGTCCAGCCCCTCGCGGTGATAACTCAACGGGACCTCGTAGATCGACGCCACGTCCAGCGCCGGGATCACCGCCTCGGACCGCAGGTTGCAGAACAGCCCGATCTTGCGCCGCTGTTCGACCGGGATCTCGCGGTCGGACCGGCACAGCAGGATGTCGGGCTGGATTCCGACGCTCTGAAGTTCCTTTACCGAATGCTGGGTCGGCTTGGTCTTCAGTTCGCCCGCCGCCGGGATGTAGGGCACCAGGGTGAGGTGCATGAACAGCGAGCGTTCGCGGCCGAGCTCGTTGCCGAGTTGGCGGATCGCCTCGAGGAACGGCAGCCCCTCGATGTCACCGACCGTGCCGCCGATCTCGCACAGCACGAAGTCCTCGTCCTCAAGGTCGCCGCGCGCGAATTCCTTGATCGCGTCGGTCACGTGCGGAATCACCTGGATGGTGGCGCCAAGGTAGTCGCCGCGGCGCTCCCGGGTGATCACGTTCATGTAGATCTGGCCGGTCGTGACGTTGTCGCTGCGCCGCGCGGCGACGCCGGTGAAGCGCTCGTAGTGGCCGAGGTCTAGGTCGGTCTCGGCGCCGTCATCGGTGACATACACCTCGCCGTGCTGGTACGGGCTCATCGTACCGGGGTCGACGTTGAGGTACGGGTCGAGCTTGCGCATGCGGACCTTGTAGCCGCGCTCCTGGAGCAACGCGGCGAGAGCCGCCGCCGCAAGACCCTTGCCGAGGGAAGAGACCACGCCGCCGGTAATGAAGATGAACCGCGTCATGGACCCTCCTTATACCCGATCGACCGGTATCGGGATATTCTTTGTCACACACTCTGCCAAGCCGATGGACGATGGCCCATCGGGGTCACATTAATTTAGTTAATTCAATCTATTACTGCGAAACCGGCGCGGCCGGCTCAGTCCTGGCGGGAGCGCTTTCGGACGGTGACGGGCGATCGAGGAATGATGATGTGCCGGTGTTCCCCGCGAGAATCGCCAACAGGATGCTGGTTCCGAAAAAGCAGGCCGCCAGGATTGCGGTTGCCCGCGTCAACAGATTGGCGGTGCCCCGGGCCGACATGAACGACCCCATCCCGCCGCCGCCGCCGATACCGAGTCCGCCGCCCTCGCTGCGCTGCAGCAGGACCACGACGACCAGGGCCAGCGCGATCATCAGGTGAATGGTCAGTACGATCGCCGTCATGTCGATCCTTGATCTCGTCCCGTCCGACGTCGGACCGCGCGGGTTTTAGCGCCAACCGGGCGACTTGGCCAGAGGCGTGGTCATCGAGCTAAACGGATCGCGCGATAGCGAGGAAATCCGCGGCCTTCAGGCTGGCCCCACCGACCAGCGCCCCATTCACGTTCGGAACCGCGAGAAGTTCGGAAGCGTTCGAGGCCTTCACGGAACCGCCGTAAAGGATGCGGATGCCGGCAGCGTCGACAGACCGCTCGGCCAGCGTCTTCCGGATGTGGGCATGCACCGCGGCAACATCGTCAACCGTGGGCGTGCGGCCGGTCCCGATGGCCCACACCGGTTCGTACGCGACGACCAGGGTGGACGCGTCGAGGCCGGTGGGGACCGACCCGAGGATCTGGCCCGCCACGACATCCAGGGTCTGGCCGGCGTCGCGCTGCGCCTCGGTCTCGCCAACGCAAACGATCGGCACAAGGCCGGCGCCACGAGCAGCCTCGGCCTTGGCGAGCACGACCCCGTCCGTCTCGCCGTGGTCGGCGCGGCGCTCGGAATGCCCGACGATCACATACGCGCAGCCGATGTCGCGCAGCATGGCGGCCGACACGTCGCCGGTGTGGGCGCCGTTGACCTCAGCGTGACAGTCCTGGCCGCCCAGAGCGACCGGGCCGCCGCCGATGGCCGCGGCGACGATCGCCAAGTAGGGCGCCGGCGGGCAGACCACCATCTCGAAGGCCGACGCGGCCGCCACCGAAGCCGCCAGATCGCGGGCCAGCGATTCGGCGCCGGTGCGATCGAGGTTCATCTTCCAATTGCCGGCGATCAGGGGGCGCGCCATCGTCTCGGCCTTTCCATGCAGGCGAAGAGCCGCGTCTAGCACGGTCCGTCCATTGAGCCAACGTCTCGGCCGGAATCCCGCGGAAACCGTCGGGTCCGGCGGGATTCGGCGGTTGCCCGGCGGGTGCCCTCTCCCTATGATGCCGCGCCCCGACACTGGAATCCGGTGTCGATAGCGACTCAATTTTACAAGGCCGCGCCCAGCGATGCTTCAGTTCATCCGATCCCAAGTGACGTCGATCTTCGTCAAGATCCTGTTCGTTCTGCTCATCGTGAGCTTCGCGATCTGGGGCATCGGCGACGTCTTCTTCGGGAGCCCGGCCGGAAAGGTCGCGGTTCAGGTCGGTGATGACGTGCGCTTCACCACCCAGGAGGTGGCCGAGGAGTTCGAGACCGCCCGCCGCCGTATCGGCGTTCCGCTGACCGCTGAGCAGGCGATACAACTGGGCTTTCTCGACCAGGTCATCGAGAATCTCGTGACCGAAGGGCTGATGACGGCGGCCGTCCGCACACTCGACCTGTCGGTCGGGACCGACCGTGCCGCCGAGTTCGTACGCTCCCGCTTCGCCGACCAGTCCGGCCGCCTCGACCGTGCCCGCTACCAGACCTATCTCGCCGACAACGGCTGGACCGAGGAAGAGTTCCTTTTACGCCTGCGACAGGATTTTGCCCGTCGCCAGCTGGTCGACGCGCTGACCGCCATCGATGCCGTGCCCGCGCCTGTGGTGGACCGCCTGCTCGCCTACCGGGAGGAGCGCCGCGTCGCTGAGGTCGTGGCGATTCCGGCCGCCGCCGTCGCCGAGCCCGACGCTCCCGACGGCGCCACCCTCGACAGCTACTTCGACGCCAACAAAGTCCGTTACGAGAAGCCCGAGTACCGAACGTTGACGTGGGTCCAGATCGCCCCGGCCACCATCGCCGCCACCATCGAGGTTCCCGAGGACGAGGTGCGCGCCGCCTACGACGAGCGCGTCGACCAGTTCGCCGTTCCCGAGCGGCGCGAGGTGCAGCAGATTCTGTTCGAGGCCGAGGAGCCGGCGCGCGCCGCCCATGCCAGGATTGTGGCCGGCGAGGATTTCGCCGCCGTCGCCCTCGACGCGACCGGCGCGGACGAGGCTGCCCTGGATCTCGGTGTCCTGCGGCGTGGCGACCTCCCGGAGGGTACCGCGGACGCGGTGTTTACAGCCGGCCAGGGCGAGGTCACGCCGCCGGTGGAGAGCCCGTTCGGCTGGCACGTCTTCCGGGTGGGGGCGATCCAGCCCGGCACCACCACGAGCTTCGACGACGCCAGGCAACGGATCCGCGATGAGATCGCTCAGGATCGCGCCCTCGACCGGGTCTATGAAGGCGCCAACGCCCTCGAGGACGCTCTGGCCGGCGGCGCAACGCTGGAGGAGGCCGCGCGGACGATGGACCTCCCGCTGCAGACCGTCAGCGGGATTGCCCGCTCCGGCGCCACCAAGGCCGGCGATGACGCCGAGGGGCTTCCGGGCGGCCGCTTCCTGCAGATCGCCTTCGAGACCGCACAGGGCCAACTGAGCGCGCTTGGCGAAGGCAACAACGGCGGGTTCTTCATCCTTCGGGTCGACGGGGTCGAGGCCCCGCGCACGGCACCGATCGACGAAGTGCGCGACCAGGTGCTGACGGACTGGCGGAACGAGCGCCGGCTCGAGATCGCCGAGGAGCGCGCCGACGCGCTTGCCGAAAAGGCCCGGAGCGGAACCTCGCTTGCCGATCTCGCCGCCGCCGAAGGCATGCCGTCGGCGGTGCTGCCGGCAATAACCCGATCGGGACGCGACCTCACCGAAGGGTTGCCGGGTGCCCTGCCCGCCATCCTGTTCGGGATCGGCGAGGTCGGCGGCGTTGCCGTCGCTTCCGACGACACCCAGGCGGTGGTCGTCCGCCTGCTCCGGATCGAGCCGGTCGACACCGCCGCACAGGACCAAGTCCGGGCCAGCATCCAGGAACAGATCGCCCAGGGCACGGAGACCGATGTGATCGAGCTCCTGATTGCCGACCTTCGCGGCCGGTTCGGTGTCGAGGTCAATCGCGACGACGTCGTCCGGCTCTACGAGATGGCGCAATGAGAACCCAGCCCGACTTCGACCGCTTTCGCGAGATCTACGACTCCGGCTGCCCTCAGGTCGTCTGGACGACGCTCGTGGCCGACCTGGAGACGCCGGTGTCGGCGATGCTCAAGCTGGCGGACGGTCGGGCAAACGCGTTCCTGCTGGAATCGGTCGAGGGTGGTGCCGTGCGCGGCCGCTACTCGGTCATCGGCATGAAACCCGACCTGATCTGGCGTTTCTACAAGCAGAAGGCGGAGATCAACCGCGAGGCGCGCATAGACCCCCATGTGTTCGATCCGGTCGAGGCTGAGCCGCTGGACTCCCTTCGTGCGTTGATCGCCGAGAGCCGGATCGAACTCCCCGAAGGCCTGCCGCCGATGGCGGCCGGGCTTTTCGGCTACATGGGCTACGACGCAATCCGGCTGTTCGAGAACATCCCCGACCACAACCCCGACACCTTGGACATCTGGGACGGGCTGTTCCTTCGCCCGACCGTGGTCTGCATCTTTGACCGGCTGGAAGACGTCATGACGGCCGTCACCCCGGTCCGTCCGCGCCCGGACGTCTCGGCCGCCGCCGCCTGGGGTGACGCGCGGGTGCGGCTGGCCGACCTTGTGGCTGATTTCGAGCGCTCTCTGCCGTACCGCCGCGAAGGCGGTACGGCGGTTGAGCCGCTGCCGGAGCCGGAATCCAACACCGGCCGGGATGCCTACCACGCCATGGTCCGCAAGGCCGTCGAGTACATAAACGCCGGCGACGCCTTCCAGGTGGTCCCATCGCACCGCCTGGCGGTGCCGTTCCAGTTGCCGCCGTTCGCCCTGTACCGCTCGCTGCGGCGCCTGAACCCGTCGCCGTTCCTGTTCTTCTTCGATTTCGGCGGCTATTCGGTGGTCGGATCCAGCCCCGAGATCCTGGTGAGGCTGCGCGATGGCGTGGTGACGATCCGCCCCCTCGCCGGCACCCGGCGCCGCGGCGCCACGCCCGAGGAAGACCGGGCTCTGGCGGCGGAGTTGCTGGGCGACCCCAAGGAGCGTGCCGAGCACCTGATGCTGCTCGATCTCGGACGCAACGACGTCGGCCGGGTCAGCGAGATCGGCTCCGTGTCGGTCAAGGAGCAGTTCACGGTCGAGCAGTACAGCCACGTCATGCACATCGCCAGCCATGTCGAAGGCCGCCTGGCCGAAGGCTACGATGCTATCGACGCGCTGTTCGCCGGTTTTCCGGCCGGGACCGTCTCGGGCGCGCCGAAGGTGCGGGCAATGGAGATCATCGACGAGTTGGAGGTTTCGCGTCGCGGCGTCTACGCCGGGGCGGTCGGTTACTTCGCGGCCGATGGCGGGATGGACACCTGCATCGCGCTGCGAACCGCACTGGTCAAGGATGGCACGATGTACGTGCAGGCCGGCGGCGGCGTGGTCGCCGACAGTGATCCTGAGTCGGAGTGGCAGGAAACCCTCAACAAGGCCCGCGCCCTGGTGCGCGCCGCCGAGGAAGCGATCCGGTTCGCGTCCGCCGCCGAGCGCGGTCAGTAGAGACGGTTCGCGACCTCGACGAGGTTGCCGTCGGGGTCACGGGCGTAGACCGAGTTGATCACGCCCACCGCCCCGCTTCGTTCGCCAGGCCCCTCGATGATCGCGATCCCGAGTTCATCGGCCCGGGCCACGACATCGGAAAGCGGGGCCGTGGTCAGGAAACAGAGATCACCCGATCCTGGCGTTGGGCGGTCCGCTTTCGGCTCGAACTCCCGCCCGGCTTCGTGAAGGTTGATCTTTTGTTGCCCGAAGACGAGTGCCCGACGGCCGCCGGCGAACGTTATCGGGCGCATCCCCAGCCACTCGCCGTAGAAGGCGAGCGTAGCCTCGACGTCGCGCACCGTAAGCACCAGATGGTCGAGCGAGTCGAGGGCGATCGGACGTGTGCCGGCCATGGCGGTCTCCCTATTCGGCGGGTTGCGGGGCCTCTGGGGCGCGTCGTGCCGTTGGCAGCAGCACGGCGGCGACGGCTCCGACAGCGGCCGCAACAGCGAGAGTGCCGAGCAGCGGGCCGAACTCCTGAAACGATCGGTACATCTCGCCGACCAGCGGCACGCTGACGGCGGCGACGCCGAGTGAAACCAGGAACTTCACGCCGAAGGCCGTGCCCCGCCACGCCGGCGGGGTATAGCGCGCGAACAGGCTGTTCTCGGCCGGTACCGCCATCGTGTTGATCAGGACCATGAGGGTGGCGACCGGGATCAGGATTGGGCCGGCGAGCGTGACCGCCACCGCCAGGATCGGGATCTGCAGGAGCCAGCAGATCAGGTACACCCTGCGAAGGTCGTAGCGGTCCGCGAGCCAGCCGCCGATGATCTGCGCACTGGCCGAAATCAGATAGACCACCGAAACCAGCGCGCCGACCCCCGCCGTCGTGTCGACGAGACCCGTCAGCCGCTGCTCGAACAGTTTTGGCATCGCGAAGGAGGTGGTCTGGTAGATCAGCCCAGCGCAGCCGATCGTCAGAAGCAGGACCAGGCCGCCGCGCAGCATGTCGCCGCGCGAGGATTCCGCCGGCGCTGACCGGCCGCGGTCCCGGGTATCCGCGACCCGGCCCCCAGCGATCAGCAGCACCAGGACGATCCCGACGGCGACGCACAGCGCGCCCGGCACAATGAACGCCCACTGCCAACCGAACGCTGTCGCGAGACCGCCCGCCACCACCGCCCCGCCCGCCGTGCCGAGAGAGCCGAAGATGCCGTTGATCCCAAGCGCGCGGCCGCGGTTGAGCGGGTTGCGGGTGACCCAGGCGATCCCGACCGGGTGATAGATCGAGGCGAACAGCCCGATCGCCGCCAAGCCGGCGGCGATGCCGAGCGGCCCATCGGCGAACCCGGTGGCTATCGCCGCCACACCGGTACCCAGGAAGAACACCGCCATCATGCCCGGCGCGCTCCATCGGTCGCCCAGCCAGCCGGCGGGCACCGCCCCGAAGCCGAACAGCACCTGGCTGACCAGCATCAGCCCGATCAGCGCCTCGAACGGCTGGTCCCACGCGGATTCGAGCGACAGCACGACCGTAGGGTAGAGCAGCATGAGCAGGTGGGCGAAGCTGTGGCCGACGCAGGAGAAGCCGAGCGCCAGCCGCGCCGAGGTCGTGGTTGCCATGGAAGGCCTCCGGCAGGAACGTCGTTTATCTCACGTCGACGACAGTGCCAGCAACCCGCGCGGTGGACGCCCGGGGCGGGCGTGCCTAGACTTCCGGAGGGAGGACGGGATGAGCACGGAAACGCGACCGGGGCAGCGCACGCACGGCGAGGGCACGGCGGTAGCGAAGCCGACTGCCGCACAACTCGACTGGCTACGGCGCGGACTCGGCCAACCGGGCGGCAAGCTTCCGCTGTTCGACCGCGACGGCCAACGGGTCCATCCGCGCACCGTCCGCGCCTGCGTGCAGCGTGGATGGGCTGAGCCCTGGTTCGACAACCCACTGAAGCCGGAGTGGCTGGTCTGCAAGCTCACCACGTCAGGCCGGCAATTGGTGTCCAACGTCTGACGACGTCGGCCGGAGCGCTGGCAAGCGCGTCCTGGACAGCCGACGCCACTCCTGGTCATGATCCCGCAGGCAACTCGAAGGATGGGGGATGACGCTTGAGGACTTCCTGACGGTGGTCACAGCCAGCAAGCCGAGTGACTGGCGGGCGACGTTGCTGCCCACCTTCATGTACCGGATCGTACCGATCCGAGCGTCCGGCGGCGGCACCGCCGATTTTGAACTTCAGGAACACACCACCACCCTGACCTTCCTGCGCGACGTCCGCATCGGGATGGCGTGGGGCTTGATTGCTGACAAAAACTACAGCGAGGACTGGGTCCATAAACTGCCCAACAAGCGGGCTCAGGCCGTGATCCTCGACTTCCTGTATAATGGTGCCCTGGTCTTCCGCGACCAGTTGATCGCCGTCGACGGGTGGCGCTGCATTCTGCCGCAACCGATCAACGAAACGGGCCCGCCCTACAACGTGCCGGAGCGCCGGGCTCGTATCGCCAAGCTGATCCACCAGTTAGTAGGCCCCGAAACGAACTTCGACGCTTATTTCAAGCGTGTGGGAATGCAGCCGGTGAACCGCTCCTGGCCGGCTTGAAGCGGGCGCTTCAGTCCCGGTATTCAGGTTCGTCGCGGTCCAGAAGGCGCTTGAGCGACTCGAAGTGGCGAACCGCCTGAGCGCGCTCCGGGGAACTCAGCATCTGATCAGCGGTCATGCGGGCCACATCCTGGGGTATGCGGCGCATCGGCCGGCCAGTCGACATGGCGATCACCTGCGCCTGGCAAGCACGTTCCAAATAATACAGGTCGTCGAAAGCATGGGCGATGGTCTTGCCGGTCACGACAACGCCGTGATTGGCCAGGAACGCCACGCGCTTGCCGGTGGTGAGGGCCGCCGCGATCCGCTCCCCCTCGGAATCGTCGAGCGCCAGCCCGTTGTACAAATCATCGTATGCGATGGCGTCGTAGAATTTGAGCGAGGTCTGCAGGGTCGGCTCGAGCCGTCCATCCTCCAACATCGTCAGGGCGGTCGCGTACGGCATGTGGGTGTGCAGCACCACCTTCGCATCCGGCACGAGGCGATGAATGTGGTAGTGGATGAAGAAGGCGGTCGGCTCCGGCGGCTCGCGTCCATCGACCGCGCTGCCGTCCGCATCGACCTCAACCAGATCGCTCGCCCGCAGTTCTGACCAGTGGTATCCATGCGGGTTGATCAGAAACCGGTCGTCCTCGCCTGGAATGACCGCCGAGAAGTGGTTGCAGATGCCCTCGTGGAACCCGAGCCGCACCGCCCAGCGGAGCGCGGCTGCGAGATCGACGCGGCAGCGAGAGCGGACGTCATCGGCCGACAAGTCGGCCACGCTTGCGAGGACCACGGGCGATCTCCTCGGATGCTCGAAAAACCAGATGGCCGCAGGATCGGCGGCCTCGAATGGTCGGAGCGGCGGGATTCGAACCCACGACCCCCACACCCCCAGTGTGGTGCGCTACCAGACTGCGCTACGCTCCGACGGGCCGGACTATAGGCGATCATCCCGCCGGGAACAACGCCGAGACCACCTAATTCCGATCCTTCACCCGAGCCTCGCCTCGCCGGCTCGGGGACACAACGCCGCTAGTCCAACAGTCCGTGGCCGGCCCCGGTGCCGGCGGAGATCAAACCAGCGCCCGCGACAACCGGCGCCGAAGCTCCCTCAACTCTTCGAGCACTCCCCGGAGTTCGATCTCGTTGTCGGTGTGCTGACTGGTCGCAGCCGTGGGCGGTGGCGCCGCCGGCGCGGCGAGGGTGGCCGTGCCGCCCTTCACGGGCGTCGCCGCCTGCGCGGCGCGCGCGGTTTCCCCGGCTGTGGGCATTCGCACCGCGCCATCGCGCAGCAGTTTCTGGACGCCCTTCATCGTGTAGCCTTCGCGATACAGAAGCTCGCGGATGCGCTGCAGCAGCGCAACGTCCTCGGGCCGGTAGTAGCGACGCCCTCCCCCGCGCTTGAGCGGGCGGACCTGATTGAACTTGGTCTCCCAGAACCGCAGAACGTGCGGCGGGACTTCCAGATCGTCGGCCACTTCGCTGATCGTCCGGAAAGCTGAAGCGGACTTACCGTTCCGACGATTTGCGGTCGTGGTTTGAACGTCCGTCATGTAATCCCTCCAGCCGCGGCTATGCGTCGTCGGAGAGCGTTGCGTTGATCTTGTTCTTCAGCACGTGGGAGGGACGGAACACCAGCACCCGTCGAGGCAGGATCGGAACCTCGTCCCCGGTCTTCGGGTTCCGCCCGACCCTCCGCCCCTTCTGGCGCACCGAGAAGCTTCCGAACGACGAAATCTTGACCATCTCTCCCCGCGCCAGCGCGGCGATCATCTCGTCGAGCACGGACTCGACCAGTTCCGCCGACTCGTTCCGGGACAGGCCCACCTCTTCATAGACCGACTCACTCAATTGAGCGCGGGTAACGGTGTGTCCGGACATGTGCACCCCCAATTTAGGGGAGAAAGGTAACCCGATCCGGGAGGTCGGTCAATTAATTAGGTGATTTCAGACGATTGGGGCGACTTCCTCGCGTGCCGTCTCGGCGGAGGCAGATTTAACCATCGCCGGCGCCCCGTAGCGCACCAGACCGGCGCCCCAGGCAAGCCCGCCGCCGATGGCTTCCATGAGAACCAGGTCGCCCGGCTTTATCCTGCCGTCGCGCACCGCCTCATCGAACGCCAACGGTACCGAAGCGGCGGACGTATTGGCGTGCCGCTCGATCGAGCAGACCACCTTGCTCATCGGCAGGCCGAGCCGGTGCGCCATGCTCTCGATGATCCGGCGGTTTGCCTGGTGCGGGACAAGCCAGTCGACCGCGCCGGAGTCCAACCCGTTGGCGGACAGTGCCTCGTCGATGACCGCGGACAGCTTGGAAACGGCGTGGCGGTAGACTTCCTTGCCGTTCATTCGCACATGCCCGACGGTCTGGGTGGTGGAGGGTCCGCCGTCGACATACAGAATGTCGCGGGCGTCGCCGTCGGTGTGGAGATGCGTCGACAGCACCCCCCATGATGGAGCGTCCGGACCCTGGAGTTCGGCCGCCCGCAGGACCACGGCGCCAGCGCCGTCGCCGAAAAGAACGCAGGTCGAGCGATCCTGCCAGTCGAGGAGCCGCGAGAACGTCTCGGCGCCGATGACCAGGGCAGTGCGTGCCTGCCCGAGCTTCAAGAAGTTGTCGGCCACTGCCAGGGCGTAGACAAATCCCGCACACACCGCCTGAATGTCGAACGCAAAGGCGTTGGTGGCCCGTAGGTTCGCCTGCACCTTGGTGGCCGTCGCCGGGAAGGTCTCGTCCGCCGTGGTGGTCGCGAGCACGATCACGTCCACGTCGTCGGCGGTCAAGCCGGCGTGGTCCAGCGCCCGGGCGGCGGCCCGCGTTGCCAAGTCGCTGGTGAACTCGCCCTCCGCCGCGATGTGACGCTGGCCGATTCCGGTGCGCTGCCGGATCCACTCGTCCGAGGTCTCGACCCGCGCCGCCAATTCGGCGTTGGTCAATATCCGTTCCGGCAGATAGCTGCCGGACCCGATCAGAAGCGTGCGTCTCGTCATGCCGTCGCCACCACCTTCCGATCCTCGCTCGTCTTGTTGACGCCGGCCGCTGCCAGCTCCGTCTTCACTGTTTCGAGAAAGCCGTGCCTCGCCATGTCGGCAGCAACCCCGATGGCGTTCGCAAACCCGAGTGCATCGGTTCCCCCATGGCTTTTCACGGCGATGCCGTTGAGCCCGAGAAACACCGCCCCGTTGTAGCGTCTCGGATCCATGCGCTGGCGCAACTGCCCGACCGCCGACCGCGCCAGAAGATACCCGACCTTCGACATCAGGGAACTGCGGAACGCGTCCCGCAGGAACTGACCGATGAGACGCGAGGTGCCTTCCGCCGTCTTGAGAGCGATGTTGCCGGAGAATCCGTCCGTGACGACCACGTCGACGGTTCCCGACGGAATGTCGTCGCCTTCAACGAATCCATGAAAGTCGAATGGCATATCTTTGATATTTCGCAATATAGTCGCCGCTTCACGAATTGCCTCGTGGCCTTTCTGCTCCTCGCTTCCGACGTTCAGCAGCCCGACCACTGGACGCTCCAGACCAAGGACGGTGCGCGCGAAGATCTGCCCCATGATCGCGAACTGGACCAGGTTGGTCGCATCGCAATCGATGTTGGCGCCGAGATCGAGCATGGCGCTCTCACCGCGCAGGGTCGGAAAGACGCCGGCAATGGCAGGTCGGTCGATGCCCGGCACCGGCCGAAGCACGAACTTCGCCATGGCCATCAGGGCGCCGGTGTTGCCCGCTGACACCACGCAGTCGGCCCGCCCCTCCGCAACGGCGTCAATCGCCATTCGCATGCTGGAGCCCCGGCCGGTGCGCAGCGCGACGGACGGCTTGTCGGCCGCGCCTATCGCCTTGTCGGTGTGGATGATGACCGGATTCCGCTTCTTTAGGCGCCGGGTCTTCTCGACCAGCGTCCCGATGCGCTTCTCATCGCCCACAAGGACGAAATCAAGATGCGGATCGCGCTCAAGCGCAACATCAGCCCCTCGGATCACCATGTCCGGAGCCTTGTCGCCACCCATCGCGTCAACCGCGACCGTCAGAGTGCGTGACACCGCCAGATCCTCATCCCAATCCGATCAGCGTTCCGCCAGTCCTCGCCGTTGCGCCTGTTCCGCGCGTTGGCCGATGGAGCTGTACGGAAGCCGACGCCGTCTCGGCACCGGGACTTTACCCGTGTCGACACCTGACGTCGATGATCGGCCCCCGCTGCTTCATAAGGTATGTTTCGGCAATACGACAAGAACGTTACCTTTTCCTGACAGCAGAAGCGTTGAGCGCCGCCAATTTGCCGAACGGTGAAGAGGCCGGTTCGCAGGCCTCCCCGACAGCCGTGATGGCGGCCTCGGCTCCAGGTGTGCGGGGATACGGGTCAAGCGCGAGGCCGAATGCCTGCGCCGCGATCTCGCCCACCTCCAGGAACTCTCCGTCGACCGGTTCGGGGGTGTCGGATGTGAAGTCCAGGTCTATTTCCTCGGGCCGGACCTCGCCGGAATCGTCGAACAACTCCAGGACCTCGACGGTGAGCATGGCCGGCACTGGGTCGGTGGTAACCACGCAGCTCTGGATCACCGTCGCCGACACGACGCCCGCCAGTTCGATCCAGCCATTGCCCCGACGCCGCCGCACGGTCAGGTCGGCTTCGAAACGGTCGACGCCCAGTAACTCGAATCGTCGTGCCAAAGCCGTCCTCGCCTCGGATGCCGGCCGCAACGAGACGCTGATCGTCGCCGACCCAATGCCGTCGAGGCGAAGCGCGTGGGAAAGCTCGGGCAACTGGTCGGTCACGCGGTCGTCTCCGGATCGGGGAATCGCGGCTGCCCTTCGGCGATCTCGATCACCGGCTGGCTGGCAAGGGCATCGATCGTGGCGCGCACCTGCCGAGTCAACCGCTGGGCTCCCTCGCCAACCACGGACGAGCCGAAGATGTTGCGAGCTATCGCGGTCGCAAGCGCGTTGCCGTCACCGACGGTCAAGGCAGCCTCGTAGGCCGCGGTCCGGCCATAGTAGGCCCTGACCATGTCCTTGACCCGCTTGCCGACGCTCATATCGCCGACACCCATGGCACGAAGGGTTCGGTCCATGTCCAGGAACAGGGTGTCGAATGTCCGTTGCGCCAAGTCTGCCCTGCCGTCGGCCGACAGCCGTCGGATCACCAAGTGCGCGTGCAGGACCAGCAGATCGAATCGTTCCTCAAAGCCGTCCACCACGCCGTAGGACGTGTAGAAGGCCGGGTGACGCGCCTGATCGACAAGGGCCGAATACAGCGCCTCGGCCGGGTGTCGTGGACGACGCCACTTGAAAAGCCGCTCGAAAACCATTTCTCTCCCATGTCATCGGGGCGCCATTCGTCGGCGCTGACCCGATCCTTACCACGATCGACCGATTCCATGCCCCTCATGCGATTTCGCCATGCCCTCGCAGCCCTAACGATCGCCGGCCTGGCTGCCTGCTCGCCGCAGGTCGCCACGCACGGAAACCTGGTGGATCCAGACGCCCTCGCCAAGCTTGAACCTGGGCGAAGCGACCAGTCCACGGTTCTGAGCCTGCTCGGGTCACCATCGACGCGCGGCAACTTCAACGAGCCGACTTGGTACTATATCGGCCAGAAGACCAAGCGGCAGGCGTTCTACCGACCGGAGACCGTCGAGCGGAAGGTGGTCTACGTCGACTTCGAGCCGGCCGGCACGGTCAAGTCGATCGGCTCACTGGATCTCGACGACGGCAGCAAGGTCGCCTTCGTAACTCGTGAGACGCCGACCGCCGGCCAACGCGTGACGTTGATCAAGCAGTTGATCGGCAACATTGGCCGCTTCAACACGACCGACAATCAGTAGTCTTTCTCGAAGCGCTCCCCCCAAAAGTGAAAGGCCCCGGGGATATCGTCCCCGGGGCCTTCGACGTCAAGACGTTCGTCCCGTCGTCAATGGGCGAGCGCCGCCAGCAGCAGTAGCGCCACGATATTGATGATCTTGATCATCGGGTTGATGGCCGGACCGGCGGTGTCCTTGTAGGGATCGCCGACCGTGTCGCCGGTCACCGCGGCCTTGTGGGCCTCGGAACCCTTGCCGCCGTGATGGCCGTCCTCGATGTACTTCTTGGCGTTGTCCCAGGCGCCGCCGCCCGCGGTCATCGAGATCGCGACGAAGATGCCGGTCACGATGGTGCCGAGAAGCATGGCGCCGACCGTGGTGAACGCCGCAGCCTGACCGCCGACCCACAGGATGATGAAGTACACGACCGGAGGGGCCAGCACCGGCAGCAGGGACGGAACGATCATCTCCTTGATCGCAGCCTTGGTGAGCATGTCCACGCACCGGGCATAGTCGGGCTTGTCGGTCCCGGCCATGATCCCCGGCTTCTCGCGGAACTGCCTGCGAACTTCCTCCACGACCGCGCCACCGGCGCGTCCGACCGCCTGCATCCCGAGCGCACCGAACAGGTACGGCAGCATGCCACCAATGAACAGGCCGACCACCACGTACGGGTCCTGGAGCCGGAAGGTGACCTCAAGGTCCGGGAAATAGTGCTTGAGATCCTCGACATAGGCCGCAAACAGCACCAGGGCGGCGAGGCCGGCGGAACCAATCGCGTAGCCCTTGGTGACCGCCTTGGTGGTGTTGCCGACCGCGTCGAGCGCGTCGGTCACCTTGCGGACCTCAGCCGGCAGGTCGGCCATTTCGGCAATGCCGCCGGCGTTGTCGGTCACCGGTCCGTAGGCGTCGAGTGCCACCACCATACCGGCCAGCGCCAGCATGGTGGTTGCCGCCACGCCGATGCCGAATACTCCGGCCGACAGATACGAAGCTAGGATGCCGGCGGCGATGATCAACGCCGGCAGCGCGCAGGCCTCCATGGAAACGGCCAAGCCCTGGATCACGTTGGTACCGTGGCCAGTCTCGGACGACTTGGCCACCGACCGCACGGGCCGGAACTCGGTCGAGGTGTAGTACTCGGTGACCCAGACCAACAGACCGGTCACCACCAGGCCAACCAGCGCGCAGTAGAACAGGTGCCTGCCGGTGACCGTGCCGTCGCCCATCTGGATCGGGTCGGTCACGCCGAACGTCGCGAACGTAACCACCGCGATCAGGACCGCCGACAGGACGGCGCTCGCGATCAGGCCCTTGTAGAGAGCCGCCATGATCTTGCCGCTCGGTCCGAGCTTCACGAAGAAGGTGCCGACGATCGACGCCAGGATGCAGACGGCGCCGATGGCGAGCGGGTAGGTCATCATTTGACCGACCACGTCTCCGGTGAAGAAGATCGCCGCCAGCAGCATGGTCGCGACCACGGTGACCGCATAGGTCTCGAACAAGTCGGCCGCCATGCCAGCGCAGTCGCCGACGTTGTCGCCCACGTTATCGGCGATTACGGCCGGGTTGCGCGGGTCGTCCTCGGGGATGCCGGCCTCGACCTTGCCGACCAGGTCGGCGCCAACGTCGGCCCCCTTGGTGAAGATGCCGCCGCCCAGTCGCGCGAAGATCGAGATCAGCGACGCGCCGAAGCTGAGGGCCACCAGTGCCTCAAGGATCTTGCGCAGGCCGGCCGGATCGGATGCGTCATAGATGCCGGAGAGCACGACATAGTAGACCGTGACCCCCAGCAGTCCCAGGCCGACCACCAGCATGCCGGTCACCGCGCCTGACTTGAACGCAACGTCCAGGGCCTGAACCATTCCTTGGGTTGCCGCCTGCGTGGTTCGCACGTTGGCCCGCACCGACACGTTCATGCCGATGTAGCCGGCCGCGCCCGACAGGACGGCGCCAATCACAAAGCCCAGCGCAACAGTGAACCCCAGAGTCAGCGCCAGGATGACCGTCACCACCGCGCCCACGATGGCGATTGTCGTATACTGCCGGTTAAGATAGGCGCTCGCTCCCACCTGGATGGCGCCGGCAATTTCCTGCATGCGTGCCGTTCCCGCGGAAGCCGCCAGGATCGACCGACTGGCCCACCAGCCATAGGCCAGCGCCGCGAAGCCGCAGACGATGACGAACAACATCAATCCACTCATGGATGGAAACCCTTCCTCCCTATAGGAGCCCGGTCCGCGCGGTCGGGATCGACCCGCGGCGGGGCGTATTGGCTCGTCACCGAACGCGGCACTCCCCTCGGCGCCGCCCCATCCGGCCGCGAGGCGCGCGGACGATAGCAAAAACCACGCTCGCTGCAAACGCGCGGCACCCCGCGGAAGTCGACGTCAGGTACCCGCCGGCATTTGCCGGGCACGGTACCACAGCAGTGCGCCGGCCACGATCGCGACCATGGGCAGAACGGAGAAGTTGAGGGTCTGCCAACCGTACGCGTGGTTCATCGCACCCGAAGAGAACGCCGCGACCGTGGAGCAGGTAAACACCAGAAAGTCTCCGAGCCCCTGGACCTTCGCCTTCTCCTCTGGCCGGTAGGCCTGGGTGAGCATGGTGGTGCCGCCGATAAACAGGAAGTTCCAACCGACCCCCAGAAGAACCAGGCCGGAGAAGAACTGCAGCAGTTCGATGCCCGATACGTTGATCGCAATGCAAGCGAGATACGCGAACGCCCCCGTCAGCATGACACGGATCACCCCGAAGCGCTGGATCAGGCTTCCAGTGAAGAATGACGGCAGGAACATCCCGACGGCGTGCCACTGGATCACAAACGCCGCGTCCTCGAACTGGAAGCCGCAGGCGATCATGGCAAGCGGCGTCGCGGTCATAAGGAAGGTCATGGTCCCGTAGCCGATCATCGCCCCGAGGATGGCGACCATGAACACCGGCTGCCGGACGATCACCCCGATCGGCCGGCCGCTGGTGGCACGTTCCGCGGCCGTCGGCGTCGGGATCCGGACGAAGATCAGGAAGATCCAGGAGATCGATTGCACGACCGCGATCACCACGAACGTGCCGGCGAACGGGATCGGGTCCAGGAGATCGTGCGACCATTTCGCGAGTTCGGGCCCGGCGAGCGCTGCGACCACGCCGCCGGCCAGGACGAGCGAGATGGCGCGCGGCCGGAACGCCTCGCTCGCGGTATCGGCGGCGGCGTAGCGGTAGAGGATCGCGAAACCCTGGAAGGATCCGATCAGCATCGAGCCCAGGCAGAACAGCAGGAACTGGTTCTGCAGCACCGCGACGGTGGCTATGGCGGCGCCGCACACACCGATCAGCACCCCGGTGACAAAGCCGAGCCGCCGGCCGACCCGGCGCATGTAGAGCGAAGCCGGCAGCGCCGTCATCATGGTCGCGAGGAATTGCAGGGACAGCGGCAGGGTCGCCCAGGCCGGATCTGGCGCCAGATCATGACCGGTGAGCGCCGTCACCGTCATGTTCATGGTCATGCTCGTCATCGCCAGCGCCTGGCAGATCGCAAGCAGAACGACGTTCCGCATGGCCGGATCACGGGCCGACATGGGATGGCTCCCAGAGAGGAAAGCGTTGCGAACCCGACCCCGATGGGCGTCAGCCGAGGGGCCGCTCGAAGAGGTCCGCGAACAGGAGATTCAGCACATACCCTTTCCCGATCGTCTCGTCGATCTTGGCGAGAAGGCGAACCTTGAGGAACTGCCGGTCGGAGATCCCGGGAGCGACGCCAAGAGCGGCAAGCGCGTGGGTGTAGGTGATGAACATGTCGATCAGGCGAGGGAGTTGGGCGTTCACGTAGGCCTGCTTCTCGCCGGGCTCGACCTCCAGGAGCAGGTGCATGACCAGGAACCGGTCGACCGTGTTGTTCTCGAAGATCGGGATGGTCAGCGGCTCGATATCGATGAACGTGGTGCTCTTTGGGCGGTCGGACTCGATCTGCTCCTCCTCCGAGACCTCGATGCCGAGCATGTTCCGGAGCGGCACCGGCACCATCGTCGGCGCGAAGGTCACCATCGCGAATCCACCGCCGCCGACCAACGCGAGCAGAGCCACGATGATGACGATGATCTTCATGCGATCGCGCCGTTCGCCATGTCAGAAATGACTCCAGCCGCCCCGGGCGAGCCCCTCAACCACACAACCGTCGGGGTCGAGCACGTCCACGCCCTTCCCGGCTTCGATCCGTCCGATGCGCGTCACGGTTTCGCCGGCCGCCGATGCCGCTTCGACAACCCTTGAACGATTCTCGACCGGGGCCGTGAAGAGCAGCTCGTAGTCGTCGCCGCCCGTCAGGGCATCGAGACGCAGAGCCGGTGTGGCAGCGATTCGCCGGGCGACCGGACCCGACAGCGGCACGCGAGCCCACTCGATCCGAACCGCCACCCCGGACCGCCGCGCGATGTGTCCGGCATCCTGAACAAGCCCGTCCGATACGTCGAGCGCCGCGGACGCGATGCCGACCAGAGCGGGACCAAGGGTCACCCGGGGCTGCGGCAATCGGTAGCGATCGGCCAGAAAGGCTTCGCCCGTGTCGACAAGTGGACCGTCCTCGCTGGTCAACACCCTGAGACCGAAAGCCGAGTCGCCGATCGTGCCGCTGACCCAGAGATCATCGCCGGGACAGGCTCGCGATCGTCGGAGCGCCCGGTCAGGCGGGACCGTCCCGAAGGCCGTCACCGACAAGGTCACCGGGCCGGGGGTCGAAACGCTGTCGCCCCCCAGCAGGTGTATGCCGTACGTCTCCTGGTCGAGGCGCAGACCCCGCGCGAACCCATCGAGCCAAGACTCAGGTTCCTTCATGTCGGACGGCAACGCCAGTGCCAGGGTATACCCGTAGGGTGCCGCGCCCATCGCGGCCAGATCAGACAGGTTTACCCTGATCGCCTTGCGGGCAACCAGGTCGGGCGGGTCGTCCTGCAGAAAGTGGACGCCCTCGACCAGCGCGTCGACGGTGACGACCCAGACCGAGCCGACGGCGGCGACGGGAAGCAGAGCGGCGTCGTCGGTGAGACCCAAAGCTCCTGGAGCGCCGCGGCTGAGCGGAGCAAAGAAACGGTCGATGCGATCGAACTCACCCAGAGCCATGGCGGACCGGCCGGTTCAAGAGGCCCCGCCTCGTCCGGATCCCGACATCTCGTCCTCGCGCACGACCCGGGCGATCTTGTCCAAAATCCCGTTCACAAGCGCCGGTTCTCGCCCGGCGAAGAACGCGTGGGTGAGATCCACGTATTCGCTGATCGCGACCCGGGCCGGCACGTCTGAGACCGCCAACAGTTCATAGGCGCCGAGGCGAAGAATGGCCCGAAGGACCACCTCTAGACGCTCGAGGTGGCCCTCCGGTTGCAGGCAATCCGCCAGCATCCGATCGAGCACCGGCTGGTCTCCGGCGACGCCAAGGACGAGACGTTCGAAGAACCTTGGATCCGCGGGCGCCATGTCGCCCCCCTCGATAAGGCCGGCGAAACGGCGGTCGACGAATTCTGGAACAACCTCGTGCCCCGACTTGCCAGCGACCTCCATTTCGTACAACGCCTGGGCTGCCGCCAGACGAGCGGTCGTTCGCGGCGCCGCGCGGGCGTGCTTCGGAACCGCCTTCGGCTTCGGCGACTCGTCGTTGCCGACGGGACTCATGACAGCCCGAAGCGATGCTTGATCGCGATCATCGCCAGGCAGGCCTCGGCGGCGTCCCGGCCCTTGTTCTTCTTGGCGATCGACGCTCGCGCCCAGGCCTGGTCGCCGTTCTCGACGGTCAGGATCCCATACCCGATCGCCAGACCGTCGCGAACGGCGAGGTCCTGCAGCCCGCGCGCGCTCTCTCCGCAGACATAGTCGTAGTGCGTGGTCTCGCCCCGGATGACACAGCCCAGCGCCACGTACCCGTCATAGGCAACGCCGACCTTGGCCGCCCCACGATGGGCGAAGCCGATCGCGGCCGGAATTTCGAAGGCGCCGGGGACCGATATGCGGTCGTGCTCGACTTTTGCCGCGTCCAGATGCGCGGCCGCGCCTTTCACCAACTCGTCGGAGAGGTCGTTGTAGAACCGCGCCTCCACGATAAGGATCCTGGTCATTCCGGGCTCTCCTCAATCGAGGCGGGGCAACGCGCGGTGGTCGACTACCGACAGGCCGTAGCCTTCAAGGCCGATGATCGTGCGCTTGGTGTTGGAAAGCAGAACCATCGAATGAACGCCGAGATCCAGCAGGATCTGCGCGCCGACACCGTAATCGCGCAGTTCGTTATCCGGCGTCTTGCCTTCGGCCTCGGCGCGCAGCTTGGCCTTGACCCGGTCCGAAAGGGCGGTAGCTGTCGGTTCACGGATGAGCACGACGACGCCGCGGCCAGCGTCGCCGATCGCCTGCATCGCCGCCTGCAACTCACCACCGCCGCGGCTGCCCGAGCGGTCACCGAGAACATCCTCGAGAACGCTGAGGGCGTGCATCCGGACAAGCACTGGATCGGGTGTGGTGATGTCGCCCTTCACCAGGACGACGTGCTCGGCGTAGGTGATCTTGTTGGTGTAGACAAGCATCCGCCAGTCGCCGCCGAATCGGCTGTTCAGCCCGGTTTCGGCCGCCCGCTGAACGACGCTTTCGGTGCGCCGCCGATAGGCAATCAGATCGGCAATGGTCGCGATCTTGAAGCCGTGGAACTGCGCAAACGTCACCAGGTCGGGCAGCCTCGCCATCGTGCCGTCGTCGTTCATGATCTCGCAGATCACCCCGGACGGGTTCAGGCCGGCCATGCGGGCGATGTCGACCACCGCCTCGGTGTGCCCGGCTCGAACCAAGGTCCCGCCATCGCGCGCCAACAGCGGGAAAACGTGACCGGGCGTCACGATATCCTCGCGGCCGTGAGCCGGGTCGATCGCAACCTGGATGGTGTGGGCGCGGTCATGCGCCGAAATGCCCGTGGTCACGCCCTCCTTGGCTTCGATCGAAACCGTGAAGGCAGTCTCGTGCCGGGTTCCGTTCCGAGACGACATCAGCGGTAACCCAAGTCGTTCAATGCGGTCGCGGGTCATCGACAGGCAGATCAGGCCACGCGCGTGCTTGGCCATGAAGTTGACGATCTCGGGAGTGACCATCTGCGCCGGAACGCACAGGTCGCCCTCGTTCTCGCGGCTCTCGTCGTCGACCAGGATGAACATCCGGCCCAAGCGAGCTTCCTCCACGACTTCCTCGATCGAGGAAAGCGCGCCCTTGTAGACGTCGGCGAGACTGTCGGCCATGTCCGCGATCACCTGCCGCCGACGGCGGGGTTGGTTTCCAGAAGGCGCGCAACGTAGCGTGCGAGCGGGTCCACTTCCATATTCAAATCGTCGCCGACGCGGCGATTGCGGAACGTCGTATGAGCCCAAGTGTGAGGGATAAGGTTGATCCAGAAGCGCTGGCCGTCCACCCGGTTCACCGTCAGCGAGACGCCGTCGAGGGCCACCGACCCCTTTTCCGCGACCAGCCCCTCAAGGCCCTCGGGGGCGAGTACTTGGATTTGGTGGCTGTCGCCGATCGGGTCGATCGCTTCAAGCGAGGCCAAGCCGTCGATATGTCCCGTAACCATGTGACCGCCCATTTCGTCGCCGAGCCGAAGCGACCGCTCGAGGTTGACCTCGACCTCCACCGCCCAGGTTCCGATGGATGTCCGAGAGAGACTCTCATCCGACACGTCGACCGCGAACCATCCCGGTCCCGTCTCGACGACGGTCATGCACGCGCCGCCGCAGGATATCGACGCGCCGATCGCCACCCCGCCTGTGTCATAGGCGGTGGCGATCTCGATGCGGGTGTCGCCGCGCCGCTCAATCGAGCGCACGCGACCGACGTCGGTGACGATGCCGGTGAACATGCGTCGCAACTTAGGGCCGACGGCGATAGGTTTCCAGCATATCCACACCCAGGATGAGACTGCCGGCGCGATCGAAGCGCGGCGCGTCGGCCGGAGACGTCACGCCAAGCGGGTCCATGGCCGGATGTCCGTCCCCCCCGAGCAGTGTCGGCGCCCGGTACCAGGCGATCTCGTCGACCGCGTCCGCCACCATGAACGACCCGGCCGTGGCCGCCCCGCCCTCGACCAGCAGACGCCCGATGCCTCGGGTGGCAAGCGCCGTGAGCGTGGCCGAAACCTCCGGACGGCCCAGGTCTCCGGCCGCCACCTCGATGACCTCGACCCCGAGGTCGCGCAACGCGTTCGCTCGGCCGTCGTCGGCCGGGGCGGCCGTTACCGCCAGGGTCCGAACCGACCGTGCCGTACTGGCCAAGCGCCCGTCGGTCGGAAGCCGCAGGCGGCCGTCGAGAACGACCCTTGCCGGCGATCGTCCGGTCAGTCCGGGGGCGCGGCAGGTGAGTTCGGGATCATCGGCGATGGCGGTGCCGACCCCGACCAGGATCGCGTCGGAACGGGCCCGCATCGCGTGCGCGTGCGCTCGCGATGCGGGCCCGGTGATCCAACGGCTGGCCCCGGAGGCCGTGGCGATCCGGCCGTCAAGCGATGTGGCGAACTTGAGCGTCACGTGCGGTCGGCCCGTCACGACGCGTGACAGGAAGCCTCCGGCGACCTCGGCAGCCTCTTCGGAGCCTAGGCCGATAGTGACCGCCACGCCCGCTCGCCGCAGGGTCTCGAAGCCGCCTCCATCGACCCGCGGGTCGGGGTCGCGCAACGCGGCCACCACCCGAATCACCCCGGCAGCCAGGAGCGCGTCGGCGCAGGGCGGCGTCTTGCCATGGTGAGCGCACGGCTCCAGAGTCACATAGGCGGTGGATCCGCGAGCCGCCGGACCGGCCTGAAACAGGGCCATGGCCTCGGCGTGCGGCCGTCCACCGGGTGCCGTACGGCCGCGGCCGACGATCCGGTCGTCGCGGACCAGCACGCAACCGACCGGTGGATTTTCAGCGGTGTCGCCGACCGATCGGCTGGCAAGCCGCAACGCGACTGCCATCCAGCGACGGTCGTCAGGCAATTGTGTCACGACGGCTCCCAGTCGTCAGTCGCGCTCCCTATCGAAGTCTCCTCCGGTCTGGATGTTTTCCACGAAGTTCTCGAAATCCTTGGCTTCGCGGAAGTTCTTGTAGACAGAGGCGAACCGGACGTACGCGACCTGATCGACGTTCGCGAGAGCGTCCATCACCATTTCGCCGATCACGTCGGAGGGGATCTCGCTTTCTCCCATGCTCTCCAGCCGACGCACGATCCCAGTCGTTAGTCGCTCGATCCGCTCCGGATCGATGGGCCGCTTGCGCAACGCGATCTGGATCGAGCGTGCCAGTTTGTCACGGTCGAACGGGACCCGCTTGCCAGTCTTTTTCAACACCGTCAGTTCTCGGAGCTGAACCCTCTCGAAGGTGGTGAAGCGGGCGCCGCAGGCCGGGCAGAATCGTCGGCGGCGAATGGAGGTGTTGTCCTCGGTCGGTCGCGAGTCCTTCACCTGGGTGTCGTCGTTCCCGCAGAACGGGCAGCGCATCGCCGTCGTCTCCCCTCGCCTCGTGTCGGTCAGCCGAGTTCCGAATAGATCGGGAACCGCCGGCACATGTCCTCGACCCGACCCCGCACCGCCGTCTCGATCTGGGCGTCGCCTTCAGGGTTGCGGGCCAGCGCGTCCATGACGTCGCCGATCATCGACCCGATCTCCTGGAACTCGGCGATACCGAAGCCGCGCGTCGTCCCGGCCGGTGATCCGAGGCGGATCCCCGATGTCACAGTCGGCTTCTCCGGATCGAACGGCACACCGTTCTTGTTGCAGGTGATGGCAGCACGCTCCAGAGCGGCCTCGGTGTCGCGTCCCTTGAGACCCTTCGGCCGAAGATCGACCAGCATCAGGTGGCTGTCGGTGCCCCCGGAGACGATCGCCAAGCCCCGCTCCTCGAGCGTCGCGGCCAGGGCCTTGGCGTTATCCACCACGGCCCCGGCGTAGGCTCGGAAATCAGGCTTCATCGCCTCGCCGAAAGCGACCGCCTTGGCGGCGATGACGTGCATGAGCGGGCCGCCCTGCAGCCCTGGAAACACAGCCGAATTGATCTTCTTGCCGAGGTCGACGTCGACTGACAGCACCATGCCGCCGCGCGGCCCCCGGAGGGTCTTGTGGGTCGTGGTGGTTACGACGTGGGCATGCGGCAGCGGGCTCGGGTAGACGCCGCCGGCGACCAGTCCAGCGAAATGTGCCATGTCCACCATCAGGAAGGCCCCGACAGAATCGGCGATGGCGCGGAACCGAGCGAAGTCGATGATACGCGAGTACGCGGAACCTCCGGCGATCACGATCTTCGGCCGATGCTCACGCGCCAGCTCCTCCGCGCGGTCGTAGTCGATCAGCCCGTCGCTTTCCCGCACGCCGTAGCCGATGGCGTTGAACCATTTGCCAGACTGGTTCGGCGCGGCGCCGTGGGTCAGATGGCCACCGGCATCCAGCGACATGCCGAGGATGGTATCGCCCGGCTTCAGCAGAGCCAAAAAGACAGCCTGATTCGCCTGGGCGCCGGAGTGCGGCTGTACGTTGGCGAAGCCACAGTCGAAGAGGCGGGTGGCACGCTCAATGGCCAGCCGTTCGGCGACGTCGACATACTCGCAGCCGCCATAATAGCGCCGGCCGGGATACCCCTCCGCATACTTGTTGGTCAGTACGGAACCTTGCGCCTCCAGCACCGCCCGGGAAACGATATTCTCGGACGCGATCAGTTCGATCTGCGCCTGCTGGCGGGCCAACTCCCCGGTCAGCGCCTCGAGAAGCTCCGGATCAGCGGTGGCGAGACGATCTCCGAAGAACACGGTGGCGTCGGTTCGGGTGGTATCAGCCGTAGACATGAGTTCGAAGCCTCGATTGGTCAATCTGCTGTCAGGAAACACTTGGTATTTGGGGTGGTGCTCCCAGTTTCTCTACCCGTGCGGCGTGACGGTTGCCGGCGAACGGGGTGCTCAGGAAAGCCCGAAGCGCCTCCTTCGCAACTTCGACGCCGGTCAGGCGTTCCCCGAACGCGATGACATTGGCGTCGTTGTGCTCGCGGGACAGTCGGGCGCTGGTGACGTCATGGCAGAGGGCGGCACGAACCCACGGATAGCGGTTTGCAGCCATGCTGATTCCGATGCCCGATCCACACATCGCCACCCCGATCGTGGCCTTTCCCTCAGCCAGCGCCGCCGCGATCCGATAACCGAAATCTGGGTAGTCGACGGAGTCCCCAGAATGAGTACCGAGATCGAGAACCGTGTAGCCCAGACGCTTCAACTCCTCGGAAAGGCTCGCCTTGAGGACGAACCCGCCGTGGTCGGACGCCACCGCGATGACCGCGTTGCTCATGGCCGCCAAGCTCCCATCGGTCGGTCAAGACCCCATATACGCCGAACCGACCCATTCTGGCCACCACTCGTGGCGTTTCGACGCCCCTTGCCGCCCGCAGCCCGGACTCACGGCCGTCCCGGCGAAGCAGGTCCGCTGAAGTCGAACACTCATCGGGCTTTGGTCTCGACTGCGTTCTCCAAGGGGGTTCTCTCAAGACGGTGTTGTTTATTTGGAGAGCAGGCGTTGACTTCCAGGTCGTTGCATGCCAACTAACTGAAAGTATCCAAAAACAAAATCTGGTTCATTTTATGACTGAGCAAGCACTAGGGGATCCGGTCGACAGCAAGTCTCTGATCAAGATGACGACCACCGTGGTCGCCGCGTATCTGAGCAACAACTCGATCGCCTCGACCCAAATTTCGGAGGTCATCCACGCCATTCACGGCGCGCTCAAGGGTCTATCCGGCGGCGGCGGTGAGCCAGCGCCGGAGCCGTTGAAGCCCGCCGTGGCGATCAAGAAGTCGATCACGCCCGACTACATCGTGTGCCTCGAGGATGGCAAGCAACTCAAGATGCTCAAGCGGCACCTGCGCACCACCTACGACATGACGCCCGAGGAATATCGGGCGAAGTGGGGGTTGCCAGCCGACTATCCGATGGTAGCGCCGAACTACGCGCAACAGCGTTCCGATTTCGCGAAGAAGATCGGGCTTGGCCGTCAGACGACTCGGCGTTCCGGGCGTCGCAAGATAGCCTGAACCGGCGTCAAGCCCGCTCCCGCGACCGCCGCGCCGTTGCGGCGGTCGACCAGAGCGGTTGCGGTCAGGAGCGACCGCCCGACTTTCGCTTGTCGACGACGTATTGCAGCTTGCGAAGCGCGGTGCGCCGAAGCGCCACCTCCCCGCTCATGGGATTGCCGACGATTGAAGCCTCAATTCCTGTCGCTACATCGATTGCGCTGACCTTGACATAGGCGCCGACGCTGATGAACTCGAAGATCACGCCGTCCTCCCGGCCGGTGGCCATTGCCGCTCCCTTCCCCTGTTTGGACCTGCCGGTCCGCCAGCGTATATAAGTCCTGATGACGCTCGATGACGAGGAGTTCCCGATGAACCCGCCCGTGGCCGCGATGGCGGAAGCGCCCGCTTCGAAGACCCCTTCCCGTCCCGATTTCGCTTGGGACGACCCCCTGCTTATCGACGACCAACTCGGCGAGGATGAGAGAATGGTCCGCGACGCCGCGCGCGCCTACTGTCAGGAGAAGCTCCTGCCGCGGGTGCGCGAAGCGTTTCGGAACGAAGTGTTCCACCGCGAGATCATGAACGAGATGGGGGAACTCGGCTTTCTCGGTGCGACGATCGGCGAGGAGTACGGCGGGGCTGGCGTCAATCATGTCTGCTACGGCCTGATCGCGCGCGAGGTCGAGCGTGTCGACTCGGGGTACCGCTCGGCGATGAGCGTGCAGTCCAGCCTGGTGATGCACCCGATCCACGCCTACGGCTCCGAGGAACAGCGCCGCAAGTACCTGCCGAAGCTCGCGACCGGCGAATGGGTCGGCTGTTTCGGCCTCACCGAGCCGGACCACGGCTCCGATCCGGGCGGCATGAAGACCCGGGCGGTAAAGGTCGATGGCGGCTACACCCTGTCCGGCGCCAAGATGTGGATCACCAACTCGCCGATCGCCGACGTGTTCGTGGTTTGGGGTAAGACCGAGGACGGTGTGATCCGCGGCTTCGTCCTGGAGAAGGGCATGAAGGGCCTTTCGGCCCCGAAGATCGAGGGCAAGTTCAGCCTGCGCGCCTCGGTCACCGGCGAGATTGTCATGGACGGAGTCTTCGTCCCGGACGAAAACCTGCTGCCGAATGTGAGCGGTCTGAAGGGGCCGTTCGGATGCCTGAACAAGGCACGCTACGGCATCTCCTGGGGCGCCCTCGGCGCTGCCGAGGCATGCTGGCACGCGGCGCTGCAGTATACCCTCGATCGCCATCAATTCGGGCGTCCGTTGGCCGCCAACCAGTTGATCCAAAAGAAGCTTGCCGACATGCAGACCGAGATCACCATAGGCATGCAGGCCTGCCTGCGCCTTGGCCGCCTGCTGGACGAAGGTCGAGCCGCGCCGGAAGCGATCTCGTTGTGCAAACGCAACTCGTGTGGGAAGGCCCTCGATATCGCCCGAACCGCACGTGACATGCACGGCGGCAACGGCGTGTCCGACGAGTACCATGTGATCCGACACGTGCTTAATCTCGAGGCGGTAAACACCTACGAGGGCACCCACGACGTGCACGCGCTGATCCTCGGCAGGGCGCAAACCGGAATACAGGCGTTCACTGCGGGTTGAGCCGTTCCCGAAGCTGCATCGACTGGGGGCGTCCTGCGGGGCGCCCCTATTTCTTGGCGGCATCCCTGCAGGCGACGGCCAGTGCGTCCTGTTCAGGGTCGTTGAGCGGCTGACCGTCATAAGTCAGGCGTCCGGACATCATGTCAAACACCACCGTCCCGACCGCCGCTTCTCCCCGTGGCGCGATCGGCGAATCCGCCGGAACGCCATGCCGCTGCAGAAGATCCACCGTCACCCGGATGGTGACTTCTTTGGCAGCGGTGATCCTGGCCTGTCCCGGCAGGTCGGCCGGAGCGACCGGATTGCCTCGAACATCGACACCCGGTGTGTAGGCCACGTCGGCATCAGGCCGGTGCATGACAAGGCGCCGGCAGTCCCGGTCGGCAATCTTCAGGTCGCGGGTTGAGCTGTCCTGCGCGTGAGCGTGTATCGATATTAATGCCAAAACGAGAGTTAATAATGGGTTGATTTTTTTCATTTGGGCTTTCAGGAGGGGTACTTACGTCAGAATGATGCCTGAATTTGCCTATGATGGGATCTAAAATTGTTCGCTCGATGGAAAAAATGGTCGACGGACTTCGATCGGTATCGTATGTTCAACAATCGTTAAAAAGAGACCGCACCGGCATAGCCGGCACGGCCCGAGTTTGGGGAGGAAACGCCATCAGGCGTTCATGATCGGTCACCCGATCAAAACAAAGAAATTAGGACTAGGGTTTTCAGGTGGCAAGAGCGAATGTGCTTTTGCCGCTTTTTTTTTCGTCACATCCCTTGTTATCGACCAAAAGTTAAGCTCTTGCTCGGCTCTGGTCAGCGGCATGCTTATTTTCGCAGCATCTTTGCGGCGAGCGTCCGGGCCTACCAGTCGCTGACCGCCTGCCGGAATGAGTAGAAGTCGCCGTCGATGACAAGATGGACGACAAGCCATAGCCCAGCCGCAATCACTGTCGAGGCTAGCGCCTTACGCCATAAGCGGGGCCGGACGGGCGCGCTGGTCGCGTGACCGGGACCGAGTTCGTCGTCGGTTGGCACCCGGACACCAACCGGGAGGGCCATGAAGAAAACCAGCCACCACAGCAGGATGTACACGACAACGCCCGACACCGTGTCCATGTCTCCCCCTCAAGCCTGCTCGAGTTCGACCAGAGTACCGCTGAAATCCTTTGGATGCAGGAAGAGGACCGGCTTGCCATGCGCGCCGATCCGCGGCTCGCCGTCACCGAGAACGCGCGCGCCCTGAGCCCTCAGGCGATCTCGGGCCGCGCGGATGTCGTCAACTTCAAAGCAGACGTGATGGATGCCGCCGGACGGAGACTTCATCAGGAACGCCTCTATCGGCGACCCGGCACCCAGAGGGTGCAGCAGTTCGATCTTGGTGTTGGGTAACTCGACGAACACCACCGTCACCCCGTGCTCCGGCAGGTCCTCCGGCTCGGAAACCGTCGCGCCCAGCGTGTCGCGATAGGTTGCCGTGGCCGACCTCAAGTCTGGGACCGCAATGGCTACGTGATTGAGACGGCCGATCATGCGTTCCTCCCCTGCCCTCACACCCGGACTACATGCACGTCGGTGACCGGCCGCTTGCCATGCTCCGCCTTCACCATTCGCCGGACCGCGCGGCGTGCCGCGTCGCGTACCGCCTCGTCAACGCGTCGATCGGCGACGGAGAGATTACGAACCGCCTCGCGGACGGAATCGGCGGCATCGGCCGTCAGAGCATCCCCGTCGCGGCCGTCAGCCACGCCTTGAAAACTCACCTGCGGCTCCGCCCGCAGCTTGCCAGCGGTGTCCAGCACCAGGGTCACCGACGCCGCACCGTTGTAGAGCATGTGCCGGCGAGCCTGGATCGGCGCGCTGCCGAGCGGAACGAGTCTTCCGCCATCAATGGTCTGGCAGCCGGTCTCGATATGGTCGACGATCGCCGCCGAGCCGGCCCGCAACCGGATCAGGCTGCCGTTGGACGGCACCACCGCCTCTGGGACCTGGCAGGCTCGGGCCAGGCGGGCATGCTCGCGAAGGTGCCGCGCGTCGCCATGAACCGGCACTGCGATCTGCGGCCTGATGATCTGGTACATGCGCGCCAGGTCGTCGCGCGCCGGGTGCCCCGAGACGTGGACCCCGGGGTGATCCTCAGTGGTGAAGATCTCGACCCCGCGCGAAGCCAGCTTGTTCTGGATGCGCGCGATCGCCACCTCGTTGCCGGGAATCTGTCGGGACGAATAGATGCAAACGTCTCCCTCACCGAGGGTGACGTGGGGATGCGTGCCTTCGGCGACGCGCGACAGCGCCGCCCTCGGCTCGCCCTGGCTGCCGGTGCAGATCAGAACGATCTTGTCCTCCGGAAAGAACCCGGCGTCTGCTTCGGAAACGAAAATCGGCGCGTCGGCCAGATAGCCGTTCTCCTTGGCGGCGTCATGCATCCGCCAGAGCGAGCGCCCGACCAGCGCTGTCTGGCGGTCGTTGGCGGCGGCGGCCAGCGCGATGCTCTCCAGCCGGGCAACGTTAGAGGCGAAGCAGGTGACCGCAATTCGCCCGTTGTATTGGTCGAACAACTCGGTCAGCGCCATCCGAACCTCCGCCTCAGAGCCGGTGCTGCCGGGCTCGAAGACGTTGGTGGAGTCGCCGATCAACGCCAGCACCCCCTCCTTCCCGACCGCGCGCAGCGCGTCGAAATCGGTCGCGTCGCCGACGAAAGGGGTCGGGTCAAACTTCCAGTCGCCGGTGTGGACCACGGTACCGGCCCCGCACCGCAGCACGACGGCGCTGGGCTCGGGGATCGAGTGGGTCTGCCGAATCAGTTCGATCTCGAAGGGGCCGATCACGAAATTGGCGCCGAGCGGCACCTCGCGCAGATCCACCTCGCGCAGGATACCGGCGTCGTCCAGCTTGCGGCGCAGCAGCGAGGCAGTGAAGGGCGTGCACCAGATCGGACACCGCAGCTGCGGCCAGAGGTGCGGGACGGCGCCGATGTGGTCCTCGTGACCGTGGGTCAGCAAAAGACCCTCGAGCCGATCGCGATGCCGGACAATCGGCCCGACGTCGGGAAGAATGATATCCAGGCCCGGCATGCTCTCGTCGGCGAAGGTGATTCCGAGATCGACCATCAACCATCGACCGGCATAGCCGTAGAGGTTGAGATTCATCCCGATCTCGTCGGAGCCTCCGAGCGGCAGGAAGTAGAGATCATCGTCGAGCTCGTCGATATCCAGCATGTCAGCCTGCGTTCTGTTTATGGATCATGCGCAGGCCCGCGAGCGTGAGGTCGTCATCAACGATCTCCAGCACCGGGGTCCACTCGGCGAAAAGCGCGGAAAGGCCGCCGGTCCCAATCACCCTCATGGGGCGGCCATACTCTGCCTTGATGCGCGAAACCAGCCCCTCGATCATCGCAACGTACCCCCAGAAGATTCCCGAGTGCATCGCCGCGCGGGTGTTCTTGCCGATCACCCGCACCGGTTCATCGCCGCCGGGACGGCTTTCCGGCGGACGGATCGCAATCTTGGGAAGCTGCGCGGCCGCCATGTAAAGCGCGTCGAGGGAGAGGTTTATTCCCGGCGCGATGATGCCGCCAGCGTAGCCGCCGTCGTCGTCGACGACGTCGAACGTCGTCGCGGTACCGAAATCGACCACGATCAGCGGTCCGCCGTAGAGTTGGTGCGCGGCAACCGCGTTGACCACGCGGTCGGCGCCGACCTCCTCGGGTCGATCGATCCGGATCGCGATGCCCAGGTTCACCCCCGCCTCGCCGACCACCATCGGGTCGATCTTGAAATGCTTACGGCACAGGCTTCGCAGGCTGAACAGGCTGGCAGGAACCACCGTGGCGAGGATCACGGCCGAGATCGCCTTGGTATCAAGGCCGCCCAGGGCCATCAGTTGGGTCAGCCACACCGCGTACTCGTCGGCCGTACGGGTCGGAACGGTCGAGGTGCGCCAGGAGCCGAGCGGGCCCTCATCGCCGTCGCGGTAGACCGCGAACACGGTGTTCGTGTTTCCGCAATCGATGACCAGAAGCATCACCCTCTCCTCACGCGAGCACTTCGCCGGAGGCGATGGAACGCACCGAGCCGTCGGCAAGTCGGAGCCGGAGCCTTCCGTCGGACTCCAGCCCCGCGAAGCAACCCTCGATCCGGATCTGACCCTGCCCAACCGTCATCGCGCTGTCGAGGGCCGGACCGCGGCCGAGCCATGCCGATCGGATGCCCGCCAGGCCGTCGAGCCGCCATTGGTCATAGCGATCGCCAAGCGCCTTCAGCAGCGCGTCGAAGACCGCGTCAGCGTCGACGCCTGCAACCCGGGCCGTAGGCCGCTCGGGAAGTGTCGGACGGCTGGCGACATTGATCCCGATACCGACGAGCACCGCCGACAGCGCCGCGCCGGCAGTGATCGCCTCAAGGAGCACCCCTGCCACCTTGCCACCACCGAGGAGGACGTCATTCGGCCACTTCAGGCTGACCGGTCCGGCAAAGCCGGCGATCGTGTCCGACATCGCAACGGCGGCCACCAGTGACAGCTCCGCCGCGCGGGCGGTCGGGACCTCGGGCCTCAGGATGACCGTGGTATAGACATTTCCCGGCGGCGACTTCCACGGTCGTCCGAGACGCCCTCGCCCACCGCTCTGGGCCACGGCCCGGATGGCGGTTCGGTCCGACGCCCCATCGACGGCGAGCCGGCGGGCCTCTTCCATCGTGCTCGCAACCGCATCGAAGGCAATGACCGTCCACGGCTCCGGCCCGACGACCGGCTCGGCCGAGGTGGCGCTCAACACCGTCATGCCAATCCCGTCACGCGGCGAGCAAGCTGGCGGCGGCCTGCTGAGCCTGATCGTAGATCGGCGAGAGAGCGAGGAGGAACAGCACTGTGATCACAGCCGAACCGAACACGATGGCCCGCAGATCACCGCCGACGTTGCCGTCGAGAGGCTGGGTCGCGTCGTCGAAGTACATGATCTTGATGATCCGGAGATAGTAGAACGCTCCGACCACGCTGGCCAACACGCCGATCACGGCAAGGCCGAACAGGTCAGCCTTCACCGCCGCCATGAAGACGTACCACTTGCCGAAGAACCCGGCGAGCGGCGGGATGCCGGCCATGGAGAACATGAAAATCATGAGAGCGAGCGCCATCATCGGATGTGTCTTCGACAGTCCGGAAAGGTCCGAGATGTTTTCGACAAGTCTGCCGCCCCGGCGCATTGCCAGGATGAGCGCGAACGTCCCGATGTTCATGAAGATATAGGCGGCGAGGTAGATCATCACCCCGGTGATGCCAGCCTGGTTGCCAGCCGCCACACCGACCAGGGCGTAGCCCATGTGACCGATCGAGCTGTACGCCATCAGGCGTTTGATGTTGGTCTGAACCATCGCCGCAAACGCGCCGAGCGCCATCGACGCGATCGACACGAATATCAGGATCTGCTGCCACGATTCCAGCATCTCCCCGAAAGGGCTGGCCATGACCCGTACGAACAGCGCCAACGCGGCCACTTTGGGGGCGACGGCGAACAGTGCCGTGACCGGTGTCGGAGCACCCTCGTACACGTCGGGAGTCCACATGTGGAACGGCACTGCCGAGATCTTGAACGCGAGTCCGCAGATCAGGAAGACCAGACCGACCACCAGCCCGAGCGACGGCGCGCCGGTGGCCCCCGAGAACACCTCGGCGAGGCCGGTGAAACTGGTGGTACCGGCGAACCCGTAAATCAGCGAGCAGCCGTACAGAAGCATTCCCGAGCTGAGCGCGCCTAGGACGAAATATTTCAGGCCGGCCTCGGTCGAGCGCAGCGAGTCCCGACGGATCGAGGCGATGACGTACAGCGCCAGGCTCTGCATCTCCAGACCCATGTAGAGCGCGATGAGGTCGTTCGCCGAGACCATCATCAACATGCCGAGGGTCGCGAACACGATCAGCACCGGGTACTCGAAGCGCCCGCCGCGCTCGCGCTCGAAATAGCCAAAGGAGAGGATCAGCGCGAACGCGGACCCAAGCAGAATCAGGACCTTGGCGAATCGCGCGAAGCCATCGGTGATGAACAGGCCGAAGAAGGCCTCCTCGGTGCCGGAACGCGCGATCACCAGGATGCCGGCGATCACCAGGGCCGCCACCGCCAGCCACCCGGGGGTGCGCATGCCGTTCGACCTGCGGAAGGCGCCGAACATCAGCAGCAGCGTTCCGACGACGGCGAGGAAGATCTCGGCCGTGGCCGGCGCCATCTCGGGAAGGGTAGTCACCGCGTTCATCTGAGGACTTCTCCCGGCGCCGTCAGCGGGCGGCCACGGCGGTCCCGGCTTCGCCGAGAGACACCTTGTAATTGGTGATCAGGTTGTCGACCGAGACCGACATCATGTCGATGAACGTGGAGGGGTAGATGCCCATCCAGAATACCAAGATGATGAGTGGCGCGAACACCGCGATCTCCCGCGGGCTGAGGTCGAGCATGGCCTTCACGCTCTCCTTGTCGAGCACCCCGAACACCACCCGCCGGTATAGGTAGAGCATGTAGGCCGCGCCCAGGATCAGCCCGGTCGCCGCCAGCGCCGCCAGCCAGGTGTTCACCTGGAAAGCCCCGGTCAGGACCAGCAGCTCGCCGACAAATCCGCTGGTGCCGGGCAACCCGACCGACGCCATGGTGAACACCATGAACACCAACGCGTAGCGCGGCATGTTGTTGGCGAGCCCGCCATAGGCATTGATCTCGCGGGTGTGCAGTCGGTCGTAGACCACGCCGACGCACAGGAAAAGCGCGCCCGAGACCACCCCGTGAGACAGCATCTGGAAGATCGAGCCCTCAACTCCCTGGGTGGTGAGCGTGAACATGCCGATCGTCACGAAACCCATGTGGGCCACCGACGAGTAGGCGATGAGCTTCTTCATGTCCTGCTGCACCAGCGCCACCAGCGAGGTGTAGATCACGGCGACAACGCTCAGCGCGAACACCATCGGCGCGAAATAGTCCGAGGCCTCAGGGAACATCGGGATCGAGAACCGCAGGAAGCCGTAGCCGCCCATCTTCAGGAGCACACCGGCCAGAATCACCGACCCGGCCGTGGGCGCCTCGACGTGGGCGTCCGGCAGCCACGTGTGCACCGGCCACATCGGCACCTTCACGGCAAACGAGGCAAAAAACGCCAGCCACAGCCAAGTCTGCACGGTCGGTTCAAACCTGAAGGCCATCAGCGCCGGCATGTCGGTGGTCCCCGCCTGCCAGTACATCGCCAGGATGGCGATCATCATGAGCACCGAGCCGGCCAGCGTGTAGAGGAAGAACTTGAAAGCCGCGTAGACCCGTCGGGCCCCGCCCCAGATACCGATGATCAGGAACATCGGAATCAGCACGCCCTCGAAGAAAACATAGAAGACCAGGATGTCGAGGGCACAGAACATGCCAACCATCAGGGTCTCGAGGACCAGGAAGGCGATCATGTATTCCTTGACCCGGGTCTGCACCGCATCCCAGCTCGCCAGGATGCAGATCGGCGTCAGCAGGGTCGACAGCAGCACGAACCACATCGAGATGCCGTCAACTCCGACGTGATAGGCGATCGACGATCCCGGAATCCACTCCACTCGCTCGACCAACTGGAAGTCGGCCGTGGTCGGATCAAAATTGTACCAGATCAGCAATGACACCAGGAACACCGCGACCGAGGTGACCAGGGCCTCCCATCGGCAGTTGCTGGCGACCTGGGCTTCGTCGCCGCGGGTGATGAGGATGAAGAACACCCCCACCAGCGGCAGAAAGATCACCAGGGAAAGAAGCGGCGCATCGGTCGCCATGACATCAGCCTCCGAAGGCCAGGTACCAGCTGACCAGGGCGACCACCCCGATCAGCATGGCGAAGGCATAATGATAGACATACCCGGTCTGCAGGCGCCCCGCTCGGGCAGCCAGCCCGCGCGCCACCGACGCCACGCCGTCCGGTCCGAAGCCGTCGATGATCGCCCGGTCGCCGCCCTGCCAGAGGCCAAGGCCGACCTGCCAGGACCGCTTCACGAACAGCCAGTCGTAAAGCTCGTCGAAGTACCATTTGTTCAAGAGGAACAGGTAGATCGGCCGGAACCGTACCGCGAGCATCCCCGGCAACTCAGGACGGAACATGTACATCAGATAGGCCAGCGCGATCCCTGACAGGGCGACCACCAACGGAGCCCACGGGACCCAGCCCGGCACGTGATGGGCAGCTTCAATCGAGTTGTTCTCCGGCAGGATCTTGATCGACGCCCCCCAGAACTCCGCCATCCCTTCGCCGACGAACCAGTGATAACCGGCGGCGCCGCTGATCACCGCGCCCACCGCCAGCACGGCAAGCGGGATGGTCATCGACAGCGGCGATTCGTGGACGTGATGCAGCACCTCGTGCGACATCCGCGGCGTGCCGTGGAAGGTCATGATGATCAGCCGCCAGCTGTAGAACGCCGTCATCAGCGCCGCCGCAATCCCCATCCAGAACGCAAACAGGCCGACGCCCGAGTGGGCGCCGTAGGCGGCTTCGAGAATCATGTCCTTGGAATAGTAGCCGGCGAACAGCGGGATTCCGGCGAGCGCCAGACTGCCGATCCACATCATTGCGTAGGTGAACGGTATCTTGCGCCAGATGCCGCCCATGTTGCGCATATCCTGCTCGTCCGACAGGGCGTGGATGACCGAGCCCGCCGACAGGAACAGCAGAGCCTTGAAGAAGGCGTGGGTCATCAGGTGGAAGATCGCCGCCGGATAGGCGGACACCCCAAGGGCAAAGAACATGTAGCCGAGCTGGCTGCAGGTCGAATAGGCGATCACCCGCTTGATATCGGTCTGGCACATTCCGACCGTGGCCGCGAAGAACGCCGTCGCGGCCCCCACGATCGTCACGACCATGAGCGCCACCGGCGCGTACTCGAACAGCGGCGACATGCGGGCGATCAGGAACACGCCGGCGGTCACCATGGTGGCGGCGTGGATCAGCGCCGATACCGGGGTCGGGCCCTCCATCGCGTCCGGCAGCCAGGTGTGCAGGCCGATCTGGGCCGACTTACCCATGGCGCCGATGAACAGCAGGATCGCGATGATGGTCAGCGCATCGCCCTCCATGCCGAGAAAGCTGAGGGTCGTACCGGCCATGTCCGGGGCGTTGGCGAAGATGGTGTCGAAGCTGACCGAGTCGAACAGCAGGAAGCAGCCGAAAATCCCGAGCGCGAAGCCGAAATCGCCAACCCGGTTGACGATGAACGCCTTGATCGCAGCCGCGTTGGCCGACGGCTTGTGGAACCAGAACCCGATCAGCAGGTAGGACGCCACGCCGACCCCCTCCCAGCCGAAGAACAGCTGCACGAGGTTGTCGGACGTCACCAGCATCAGCATGGCGAAGGTGAAGATCGACAGATACGCCATGAAACGCGGGATCGAGTGGTCGTGGCTCATGTAGCCGACGGAGTAGACGTGGACCATGGTCGACACCACCGTCACCACCAGGACCATGACGGCCGTCAGCGTGTCCCAGCGCAGCGCCCAGTTGGCCTCAAAACTGCCGGACACGATCCACGGCAGGACCTCGACCGTCAGCGTCCGTCCGCCGATGGCGACCTCCCAGAACGCCACGACGCCCAGCGTCGATGCCACCAGCATGGCGCCGCAGGTCACGACCTGCGCGCCACGGTCGCCGATCAGCCGGCCGCCGAAGCCGGCGACCAGGGCGCCAACCAGAGGCAGGAATACGATCGCGGAGTACATCCGTCAGCCCTTCATCAGGTTGATGTCCTCGACCGCGATCGAACCGCGGTTGCGGAAATAGACCACCAGGATCGCCAGACCGATGGCGGCCTCGGCGGCGGCCACCGTCAGGACGAACAGCGCGAATACCTGACCGACCAGGTCGCCGAGGTGGGTCGAGAATGCCACCAGGTTGATGTTGACGGCGAGCAGCATGAGCTCGACGGACATCAGGATAATGATGACGTTCTTGCGGTTGATGAAAATCCCGAAGATCCCAAGCGTGAACAGGATCGCCGCGACCGTCAGGTAGTGGCCGAGACCGATGTCCATGTCAGACGCCCCCCCCCCGGGTGACCTTCATCACTTCCACCACGTCCTCGCGGCGCCGTGCGTTCTGCGCCTCGATCGACTGCCGCCGCACCCCTTCCCGCGAGCGCAGCGTCAGCACGATGGCTCCGATCATCGCGATCAGCAGGATCAGCCCAGAAGCCTGGAAAAGGTAGACGTAGCGCGTGTACAGCAGGCCACCCAGAGCGTGGGTATTGGTGACCTCTGCCGATGGCGGGATCGGGGCGGTCATGATCCCTGGGACGGTCGGCCCCACGCTCCAGGCGCCGACGATCAGCACCAGTTCAGCCAGCAGCACCAGTCCGACCGCCGCGCCCACCGGCACATAGCGTATGAACCCCTGACGAAGCTCGACGAAGTTGATGTCGAGCATCATGACGACGAACAGGAACAGCACGGCGACCGCGCCGACGTAGACCACCACCAGGATCATCGCCAGGAATTCGGCGCCCATCAGCACGAACAGCCCGGCAGCGTTGAAGAAGGCGAGGATAAGGAACAGCACCGAATGCACCGGGTTGCGCGAGGTGATCACCATCGCGCCCGATGCCACCGCCACGCCGGCGAACAGGTAGAACACCAAGGCCTGAACGACCATCCCGCTTCCTTCCCCGGGGTCGCTCCCGGTTTGTGTCGGCTTCAAGCTTTCTCAACCACTGGAGCCGGTTAATTCACGTTCTTCAGAGCCGGAAAGAACCGGCGTCAGCGATACGGCGCGTCGGCCGTCAGGTTCTGAGCGATCTCGGCTTCCCAGCGGTCGCCGTTCGCGAGCAGCTTTTCCTTGTTGTAGAAGAGCTCCTCGCGGGTCTCGGTCGCGAACTCGAAGTTCGGCCCCTCGACGATGGCGTCGACCGGGCAGGCCTCCTGGCAGAAGCCGCAGTAGATGCACTTCGTCATGTCGATGTCGTATCGCGTGGTCCGACGCGATCCGTCGACGCGTGGCTCCGCCTCGATGGTGATGGCCTGGGCGGGGCAGATCGCCTCGCACAGCTTGCAGGCGATACACCGCTCCTCGCCGTTCGGGTACCGCCGCAGCGCGTGTTCGCCGCGGAACCGGGGGCTGAGCGGTCCCTTCTCGTAGGGGTAGTTGATGGTCACCTTCGGACGGAAGAAGTAACGCAGCGTCAGCCCCAGGCCAGACAGCAGTTCCGTCAGCAGAAGGCTCTTTGGACGAAAGCCTATGGAAGCCATGATCTTTCCCTCGCTCCTCGTCCGCCCGCTTACGGTACCCAGTCGAACGCAACCAGCACGCCAGCCGTCAGGACCACCCACAGCAGCGACAACGGCAGAAACACTTTCCAGCCGAGGCGCATGAGTTGGTCGTAGCGGTAGCGCGGGAAGGTCGCCCGAACCCACAGGAAGAAGAACAGCACGAAGGCGATCTTCAGGGCGAACCAGATCGGCCCGGGTATCCAATTGAACGGCGCGATGTCGAACGGCGCAAGCCAGCCACCCATGAACAGGATGACGGTCATGGCGCTCATCAGGATCATGTTCGCGTACTCGCCAAGAAAGAAGAGCGCGAAGCTCATCGACGAGTACTCGACGAAATAGCCGGCCACCAATTCCGACTCGCCCTCCGGCAGGTCGAACGGCGCCCGATTGGTCTCCGCCAGGGCGGAGACGAAGAAGATGACGAACATCGGCAGCAGCGGGATCGCAAACCAGACCGTGCGCTGTGCTTCGACGATATCGCTCAGGTTCAGCGAGCCGACACACAGCAGGACCGTGATGATCACGAAGCCGATGGAGACCTCGTAGGAAACCATCTGGGCCGCCGAGCGCAGCGCTCCGAGGAAGGCGTACTTCGAGTTCGACGCCCAGCCGGCCATGATCACGCCGTACACGCCGAGCGAGGAGATCGCGAACAGGTAAAGGATGCCGACGTTGATGTCGGCCAGCACCATCCCGGCGTCGAACGGGATCACTGCCCACGCGATCAGGCTCAGGATGAAGGTCAGCATCGGCGCGGCAAGGAAGATCACCTTGTTGGCGCCCGACGGAAGGATGGTCTCCTTGGCCAACAGCTTGACGCCGTCGGCGAGCGGCTGCAGGAGGCCGAACGGTCCGACCACGTTCGGCCCGCGGCGAAGCTGCATGGCCGCGATGACCTTGCGCTCGAAGTAGGTGAGATACGCGACCGCCACCAGCAGGGGCACCACGATCGCCAGGATCTGCGCCACGATGATCGCGGTGGGTACGACGTATGTGTCGAGGAAGGTCATGCTCGATTTGCCCCGCCCGGTCCGCGCCGGATCAGCCGTGTGTGCCGGTCGCGAACGGCTGGCGGCGGAGGCTGAAAACCTCCGTGCATTCCGCCATCGTCTTCGACGCCCGGCTGATCGGATCGGTCATGTAGAAATTCTCGATCGGCGACGCGAACGGCGCCTCTTCGAGCGCGCCGGCGGCGCCGAACGCGCCCCACGGCGCTGGTTCGATCGTGTCGATGGCCGCGAAGGTGTCGTACTCGGCCATCAGCGCCTGCCGCAGCGCGTTCAGGTCGTCGAAGGGCAGGGTGTGGTCGACGGCGTCGGACAGCGCCCGCACGATCTTCCAGTCCTCGCGCGCCTCACCGAGCGGGAAGGTCGCCGCGAACCCCATCTGCACTCGGCCCTCGGTGTTGACGTACAAGCCGTCCTTCTCGGTGTAGGCCGCTCCCGGCAGAACGACGTCGGCACGGTGCGCGCCCTTGTCGCCGTGATGGCCCTGGTACACGACGAAGGCGTCGCCGAGGGCATCGGTGTCGATCTCGTCGGCCGCCAGCAGATACACCAGCTTGATGGCCCCCGACCGGGCGCCGCCCAGAATGCCGGCCACATCCGCCCCGCCCTCGCCCGGCAGGAACCGCATGTCGAGGCCAGCGACCCGCGAGGCCGCCGAGTGAAGCACGTTGAAGCCGTTCCAGCCGGCCACGATCTCGCCGTCCTCGTCCTGGGTGTCCGGCTGGATCATGCCGAAACCCTCGGCGATGGCCCGGGTGGCCGCCAAAACGGCGGCTCCGTCGCCGCGCGCGAGCGCACCGCTGCCGAGTACCAGCATCGGCTTCTTGGCGGCCTTCAGGACATCAGCGAACCGGTGGCTGCCATCGGCGATCTCGGACAGGCTCTGGGCACCGGCGCCGAGATGATCGTAATCGTAGGTCAGGTCGACCGGCTGGCCGACCAGGCCGATCGGGAACCGGCCGCGCAGCCAGCGCTTGCGGATCCGCGCGTTTACCAGCGCCGCTTCCCAGCGCGGGTTCGTCCCGATCAGCAGCAGCGCGTCGGCATCCTCGATGCCGGCGATCGTGGTGTTGAACAGCCAGCCCGCGCGCGGCCCGCCGCCGAGCCGGCTGCCGTCCTGTCGGCAGTCGATGTTGGGCGAGCCGAGCGCCGTCATCAGGCGCTTCAGGGCGTACATCGACTCGGCGTCGACCGCGTCGCCGGCAATCGCGGCGATCTCGCTGCCCTTCAGTCCATGCAGCCGGGCGGCGACCGCCGCGAACGCATCGGCCCAACTCGCCGGCTGCAGCTTGCCGTCGCGGCGGACATAGGGCCGGTCCAGCCGCTGGCGCTTCAGCCCGTCGCAGGCATAGCGGGTTTTGTCGGAGATCCACTCCTCGTTGATGTCCTCGTGCAGGCGCGGCAGCACGCGCAGCACCTCCTGCCCGCGGGCGTCGATCCGAATGTTGGAACCGACGGCGTCCATCACGTCGATCGATTCGACCTTCTTGAGCTCCCACGGGCGGGAAACGAAGGCGTAAGGCTTGGAGGTCAGCGCGCCAACCGGGCACAGGTCGATGACGTTCGCCGAAAGCTCCGAGGCGAGCGCGTTCTCGAGATAGGTGGTGATCTCGGCGTTCTCGCCGCGGTTCAGCATTCCCATCTCGCTGACGCCGGCAATCTCGGTTGCAAACCGGACGCACCGCGTGCAGTGGATGCACCGGGTCATGATCGTCTTGATCAGCGGTCCCATGTACTTGTCGGTGACCGCGCGCTTGTTCTCGGTGTAGCGGCTGGAATGCCAGCCATAGGCCATCGCCTGATCCTGCAGGTCACACTCGCCGCCCTGGTCGCAGATCGGGCAGTCGAGCGGATGGTTGATCAGCAGGAACTCCATCGTGCCCTTCTGGGCTTTCCGGGCGACCTCGGATTTGGTGTGGATCACCATCCCCTCGCTGGCCGGGAACGCGCAGGACGCGATCGGCTTGGGAGCCTTCTCCATCTCCACCAGGCACATCCGGCAGTTGCCCGCGACCGAGAGCCTGTCGTGGTAGCAGAACCGCGGAACTTCGGCACCGGCGGCCTCACAGGCCTGCAGCACCGACGTCCCCGGGGGCACCTCCACCTCGATCCCGTCGACCGTCAGTTTCGGCATGCTGTCCTCTCTCCGTCCCTCTGCCGCGCGCCGGTCATCGGTGCGCGCGTCACTCGGCCGCCTGCGCGGTCGAAAGCACCGGCTTCCCGGCCTTGCGCGCCGCGATCCGTCGCTCCATCTCCGGCCGGAAATGCCGGATCAGCCCCTGAACCGGCCACGCCGCCGCGTCGCCGAGGGCGCAGATGGTGTGGCCTTCGATCTGCCTGGAAACCTCTTCCAGCACGTCAATTTCCTCGACGTCGGCTTCGCCGCGCACCATCCGCTCCATCACCCGCCACATCCAGCCCGTCCCTTCCCGGCAGGGGGTGCACTGGCCGCAGCTCTCGTGCTTGTAGAAGTAGCTGAGTCGGGCGATGGCCCTCACGATGTCGGTCGACTGGTTCATCACGATCACCGCCGCGGTGCCGAGGCCCGACCGAACCTCTCGCAGCGAGTCGAAATCCATCAGGACGTCGTCGCAGATCGCCTTCGGCAGAACCGGCACCGACGAACCGCCCGGGATCACGCCGAGCAAGTTGTCCCAGCCGCCGATCACACCGCCGGCGTGCTTGTCGATCAACTCGCGCAGCGGAATGCCGAGTTCCTCCTCGACGTTGCACGGGTTGTTCACGTGACCGGAGATGCAGAACAACTTGGTTCCGGCATTCTTCGGACGTCCTAGGCCAGCGAACCAGTCAGGCCCACGGCGCAGGATGGTCGGCACCACGGCGATCGATTCAACATTGTTCACCGTGGTCGGGCACCCGTACAGGCCGACACCGGCGGGGAACGGCGGCTTCAGCCGGGGCTGGCCCTTCTTGCCCTCCAGCGACTCCAGCAGCGCGGTCTCCTCGCCGCAGATGTAGGCGCCGGCCCCACGATGCAGGTAGACGTCGAAATCGTATCCGGAGCCGCACGCGTTTCGGCCGATCAGTCCCGCGTCGTAGGCCTGATCGATCGCCGCCTGGAGGTTGCGCGCCTCGTTGTAGAACTCACCCCGGATGTAGATGTAGGCCGCTCGGGCGCGCATCGCGAAGCCGCCGATCAGGCATCCTTCGACAAGCTTGTGCGGTTCGTGCCTCAGGATGTCGCGGTCCTTGCAGGTCCCCGGCTCGGACTCGTCGGCGTTCACCACGAGGTAATGCGGCTTCTCCCTTACCTCCTTGGGCATGAACGACCACTTCAGGCCCGTCGGAAACCCGGCGCCACCGCGTCCCCGCAGGCCTGACGCCTTGACCAGTTCGACGATGTCCTCCGGCGTCTTGGCCAGCAACTCCGCGGTGTTCGACCAGTCGCCGCGCTTGCGCGCGCCGGGCAACCCCCAGTCGAACCAGCCGTAGACGTTTGTGAAGATCCGGTCTTCGTCCTTCAGCATCAGTCGTCTCCACCGCCGGCAGCGGCCGTCCGCTCGGCGTACCACGGCGGCACCCCGTCGGAATCCTTCAATGAGGCGAGCGAGGTCGGTCCGGCGATCGACTGCGACGTCTGCCGGCCGGTCATCGAGCCCATCGCCGGCTGCTCGCCGCGCTTCAGGGAGGCCAGCAGCGTCGCCGTCGTCTCGTAGTCCATGTCCTCGTAGAAGTCGTCGTTCACCTGGAGGATCGGGGCGTTCACGCAGCCGCCGAGGCACTCGACCTCAAGCAGCGAGAACTGCCCGTCGGCGGTGCGCTCGTGATTGCCGATGCCGAGCTTGTCCTTGATGCAACGCATCACCTGGTCGGAGCCCCGAAGCCAGCACGGCGTGGTCGTGCAGGCCTGCAGGAACCACCTCCCGACCGGAGCCAGGTTGAACATCGTGTAGAATGTCGCAACCTCCAGCACCCGGATCCGCGCCATCCCCAGTCGGGCGGCGATCGCGTCGATCGCCGCAAGCGGGATCCAATTGTCGTGCTGGCGCTGGGCGAGATCGAGCAGAGGCAGAACCGCGCTAGCTTGGCGGTCGGCCGGGTACTTCGCCAGAATAACGCCGATCCGGGTCTCGCTTTCGGTTGTCCAGGTGAAGGTTGCCGGCTGGTCCCGATCGTCGGCGATCGGCTTGCTGCTCATCGGTCGATCTCCCCGAACACGATGTCCAGCGACCCGATGATCGCCACGGTGTCCGCCAGCATGTGGCCCTTTGACAGGAAATCCATGGCCGCCAGAAAGGCGAAGCCAGGTGCGCGGATCTTGCAGCGGTACGGCTTGTTGGTTCCGTCAGACACCAGGTACACCGCGAACTCGCCCTTGGGCGCTTCGACCGCCGTGTAGGTCTCGCCGGCCGGCACGTGGTACCCTTCGGTGTACAGCTTGAAGTGATGAATCAGCGCCTCCATGGAGCGCTTCATCTCGCCACGCCGGGGGGCCGTCACCTTTCGGTCCGTGCTCTTGATCGGGCCACCGGGCATCTTCTCGATGCACTGGTCGATGATCCGAAGGGATTGTCTGAGTTCCTCGACCCGCACCAGATAGCGAGCGTAGCAGTCGCCGGTCTTGCCGATCGGCACGTCGAAATCCATCTCCGCGTAGGCATCGTAAGGCTGCGCGACCCGCAGATCCCAGGGCACGCCGGAGCCGCGCAGGACCGGTCCGGAAAACCCGTGGTCGAGCGCCTCCTCGCGCGTTACCACACCGATGTCGACAGTGCGCTGTTTGAAAATACGGTTCTCGGTCAGCAACGATTCCATATCGTCGACGAACTTCGGAAACTGGTCGGCCCAGGCCTTGATGTCATCCAGCAACCCGGCCGGCAGGTCCTGATGAACCCCACCCGGGCGAAAATACGCCGCGTGCAATCGCGCTCCCGAGACCCGCTCGTAGAAGCCCATCAGCTTCTCGCGCTCCTCGAAGCCCCAGAGCAGCGGTGTCATGGCCCCGACGTCGAGAGCGAAAGTGGTCAAATTCAGGAGATGATTCAGGACGCGCCCGATCTCCGCGTAAAGCACCCGGATGTACTGGCCCCGCTTGGGGACTTCGAGACCGAGGAGCTTCTCCACCGCAAGGGCGTAGGCGTGCTCCTGGTTCATCGGCGCGACGTAGTCGAGCCGGTCGAAGTACGGCACCGCCTGCAAGTAGGTCTTGTACTCGATCAGCTTCTCGGTGCCGCGGTGCAGCAGGCCAATATGAGGGTCGGCGCGCTCCACCACCTCGCCGTCCATCTCGAGCACGAGGCGAAGGACCCCGTGGGCCGCAGGATGCTGCGGCCCAAAGTTCATGGTGAGCGGCTTGATCTGGGTCTCGGCCATCAGCCACGCCCCTCCGGCAAGGAGTCCGCTTTCTCGTCGCCCGGCAGCGCGTCTCGAGCGCCCTCCCATGGGCTCAGGAAGTCGAAGTTCCGGAAATCCTGGGTCAACTTGACCGGCTCGTAGATTACCCGCTTCTGGGCATCGTCGTAGCGAACCTCGACGTAGCCGGTGAGCGGAAAGTCCTTTCTCATCGGGTGGCCTTCGAAGCCGTAGTCAGTGAGCAGTCTGCGCAGGTCAGGGTGGTCGGCGAAATAGATCCCATACATGTCCCAGGCCTCGCGCTCCAGCCAGCCGGCGGAGCTGAAGACCCCGGTCGCCGATGGCACCGGCGTGTTCTCGTCGGTGGAGACCTTGAGACGGACACGGGTGTTCTGGCGGATCGAAAGCAGGTTGTAGACCACCTCGAATCGCTCGTCGCGCTGCGGATAGTCGGTCCCGCAAAGGTCCATCAGCGCCTTGAAAAGGCACTGGCTGTCGTCGCGCAGGAAGGTCAGAACCCTCAGCACCGACGAGGAGCGGCACCGCATCGACAACTCGTCGCGCATGATCACCACCTCGGACACATCCTGCCCGAGTTGGCTCTCGATATACGCCGCCAAGTCGTTCAAGGCGGTGACGGTCTCGGAAGGCGTGGCCGTCGCCATGGGTTAGCTGGCCTCCGTGTGAAGTTTTCGGCCCGAGGCGCGCGTCAACGGGCGATGGTCGCGGTTCGCCTGATCTTGCGCTGCAGTTGCAGCACCCCGTAGAGCAGCGCCTCGGCGGTTGGCGGACAGCCCGGTACGTAGATATCGACTGGAACGATCCGGTCGCATCCACGAACCACAGAATAGGAATAATGGTAGTAACCACCGCCGTTTGCGCACGAGCCCATCGAGATAACCCAGCGCGGCTCGGCCATCTGGTCGTACACCTTGCGCAGCGCCGGCGCCATCTTGTTGGTGAGCGTTCCCGCCACAATCATCACGTCGGACTGACGGGGACTCGGGCGGAAAACCAGACCGAACCGATCGAGATCATACCGGCTGGCCGCGGTGTGCATCATCTCGACGGCGCAGCACGCGAGGCCGAATGTCATGGGCCACAGCGATCCGCAACGCGCCCAGTTGAACAGCTTGTCAGCCTGGGCGATGACGAACCCCTTCTCGCGGATCTCGTCGCCGACGGCGGTGAGGATGGCATCCTGGTCGGCGCCGGCAGGTGCCGGGCGGTTGGCGTTCATCACTCCCATTCCAGGGCCCCCTTCTTCCACTCGTAAACGAAGCCGATGGTCAGCACGCCGAGAAAGACGACCATTGACCAGAACCCGAACAGCCCGATGTCCCCGAGGGATATCGCCCACGGGAACAGGAACGCCACTTCGAGGTCGAAAATTATGAACAGAATGGCGACGAGATAGAACCGAACGTCGAACTGCCGACGCGAATCGTTGAACGCCTCGAAACCGCACTCATAGGCCGACAACTTCTCCGAATCCGGCCGCTGGGTGCCCACGACGAACGAGGCGATCACCATCGCTCCGGCGAGGCCGACGGCAATCGCCAGGAAGATCAGGATCGGCAGGTACTCGGACAGCAAATCGTTCATCGTCGCGGTCCCCGGAATACACTGTTCGACGGCTTGACCGAACGGCTCGGCTTCAGCCAACGCGGCCGCACTATAGTGCGGCGCACACCGCGAGAACAAGGCAAAGCCACACCCCGCGACTACCGGATCGTGGGCATTTAGGCCATCCGCCGATCGGCTGCGACGGAGGGTCGCGTCGGACCTGAAGATTAGCAGCTGGGAAAGTGGCGGGAGTGACGGGACTCGAACCCGCGGCCTCTGGCGTGACAGGCCAGCGCTCTAACCGACTGAGCTACACCCCCTCGATGTCGACCCCGGCCATACCGCCGAGCGCGTCGAGGCGCGTGATGTACCCCCTAGCCCCAGGTGTGTCAAGCGCACCATCTTCGCTCTCGGCACTTCCTTCGCTACACTCGCCCGGTATCAGCTGGCGATCGAAAAGCCTGGAGGAACGGGACGTTGGAGCAGATGACCGCTCACGACTACGAGCGCCTGGTGAAGCTGATCGCGCTTCTCGCCAGCGACAACGATGGAGAGGTCTTGAACGCTGTGGCGGCAGCAAGCCGGATTCTGAGCGGCTATGGGCTGGACTGGACCGATATCATCCTGCCGCGCCGCCTGATGCCGATCCGCGCCAGCGCTGCTGGGGATGTGGTGAGCGATGATGAAGACACGATCGGCGGTGCGCCCCCGCCTCTCGACAAAGCGACGCCGCTTGTCATGTACCGGCTGCTGATGGCGAGCGCCAATCTGTCAGCGGATACCAAACGTGATGTCCGGCGGCACGGCGAGGCGATCCGCGACGGACGAATAACCCCGGCGATCCGGGGAGAGCTTCAGACGATGTACACCTACGCTGTGCTGCGCGGCCGGCCAATATAATTGCTACCGGGGGCCTGGTGGGCGGTGACGGGCTCGAACCGCCGACCTAGCGGGTGTAAACCGCTCGCTCTACCAACTGAGCTAACCGCCCCTAAGGCGCATGCCCGCCGAACTCGGGGAATCAGACCCTACATTCAGGCTATAAACGCAAGACGCCGGCATCGCGAGGATGCCGGCGTCGCGCTGAGATTAGCGAGGATTCAGTTCACCGCATCCTTCAGGCCCTTGCCGGGCTTGAACTTCGGCTGCTTGGAGGCCGGGATGCTGATCTTGTCGCCGGTGCGCGGATTGCGACCTTCGCTGGCGGCGCGGGCGGCAACGGAGAAGGTTCCGAAGCCGACGAGGCGAACCTCCCCATCCTTCTTCAGCTGCCCGGTGATCACGTCGAACACCGCATCGACTGCCTTACCGGAATCGGCCTTCGACAGACCGGTCGAATCGGCGACCGCGGCAACAAGCTCGTTTTTGTTCACGTTAGCCCCCCAAAATGTGGCGAGAGAAAATCTGCGCGCATCGGTCAACGACGCAACGACCGGGACTGTAAATCGTCACTTTGTCGGCCGTCAATCGTTCAGACAGTGGATTCGCAAGGATTTCCGGGGTTTCTGGCACATAGTGCATCGCAAAATCGGTTCTTGGCCCATAAGAACGACGGCCACGTCACTAAAGTGACGTGGCCGCGCTCAGATCAACGCTGTTGGGAACCGATCAGTGTGTGATCACCCCCTCGACGGCTTCGCTCTTCGGGCTGGGAGCCAGCGATTCGATCTCCTTGCCTTTGGCAAGAAGGGTCGTCGGGTCGATCGGTATCGGCTGGTTGGTCAGCGCCTGACCGATCACCTCATCCACGGTCGACACTGGCACGATCTTGAGCCCTCGCTTCACATTGTCCGGAATTTCCGCCAAGTCCTTCTCGTTGTCCTTCGGAATCAGGACCAGCTTCAGTCCACCGCGCAGAGCCGCCAGAAGCTTCTCTTTCAGACCTCCGATCGGCAGAACCCGCCCGCGCAACGTGACCTCGCCGGTCATCGCAACATCCCGCCGCACCGGGATCCCAGTGAGCACGGACACGATGGATGTCACCATCGCGACACCAGCCGAAGGACCATCCTTCGGGGTTGCTCCCTCCGGAACGTGCACGTGGATGTCACGCTCCTCGAAGAGCTTCGGGTCGATTCCGTAGATGTAGGAGCGGGATTTCACAAACGATTCCGCCGCTTGAACTGATTCCCTCATGACGTCACCGAGCTTACCGGTGGTGATCACCTTGCCCTTGCCGGGAACGGTCACCGCCTCGATGGACAACAGTTCGCCGCCAACCTCGGTCCAGGCCAGACCGGTGGTGACGCCGACCATGTCGACCTCCTCCACCTCCCCGAAACGGAATTTCCGCACACCAGCGTAGTTCTCGAGGTTGCGGCGGGTGACGGCCACCTTCTCGCGGCCCTTGCTGAGGATCTCCTTCACCGCCTTGCGGGTAAGGTTGGCCAGTTCCCGCTCCAGATTTCGCACCCCGGCTTCCCGGGTGTAGTAGCGGATCAGGTCGCGCAGGGCCTCCTCGGAGATCGACCACTCGCCCTTCTTGAGGCCATGCTCCTTGATCTGCTTGGCGATCAGATGCCGCTGCGCGATCTCGACCTTCTCGTCTTCGGTATAGCCGGACAGCCGGATGATCTCCATTCGGTCCAGCAGGGGCTGCGGCATCCGCAGAGTGTTCGCCGTGGTGACGAACATCACGTCGGACAGATCGTAATCCACCTCGAGGTAGTGATCCTGGAAAGTGTTGTTCTGCTCCGGATCCAGGACCTCCAGCAGGGCCGATGACGGGTCGCCCCGATAGTCCTGACCGAGCTTGTCAATCTCATCCAGCAGGAACAGGGGGTTCGAGCTCTTCGCCTTCTTCATCCCCTGGATGACCTTGCCGGGAAGTGCGCCGATATAGGTACGTCGGTGACCCCGTATCTCGGCCTCGTCACGCACACCACCAAGCGACATGCGAACGAAATTGCGTCCGGTCGCCCGGGCGATCGACTTCCCGAGCGAGGTTTTCCCCACGCCCGGCGGACCGACCAGGCACAAAATCGGCCCCTTGAGCTTACCGATCCGGGTCTGTACCGCCAGATACTCGACGATCCGCTCCTTGACCTTCTCGAGGCCGTAGTGATCGGCGTTGAGGGTCTGCTCGGCGACGTTCAGATCCTTCTTCACCTTGGAGCGTTTCTTCCAAGGGATTTGAAGCAGCCAGTCGAGGTAGTTTCGCACCACCGTCGCTTCGGCGGACATCGGGCTCATGTTCCGGAGCTTCTTCAGCTCCTGCTGCGCCTTGTCGCGAGCCTCCTTGGACAGCTTGGTCTTGGCGATCAGGTCCTCGATCTCCTGGAGATCATCGCGGCCGTCCTCGCCCTCGCCCAGCTCCTTCTGGATCGCCTTCATCTGCTCGTTAAGATAGTACTCCCGCTGGGTCTTCTCCATCTGCCGCTTGACCCGGTTGCGGATGCGCTTCTCGACCTGCAGGACGCCGATCTCGCCCTCCATAAAGCCGTAAACACGCTCCAGCCGCGCCACGACCCCGGCCGACTCCAGCAGATCCTGCTTGTCGCTAATCTTCAGCGCGAGGTGCGAGGCGATGGTGTCGGCCAGTTTAGCCGGCTCCTCGATCTGATTGACCGAGACGAGAACTTCCGGCGGGATCTTCTTGTTCAGCTTGATGTACTGCTCGAACTGCCCAATCACGGCGCGTGACAGCGCTTCGACCTCCTGGCGATCGCCGGGATCCTCGTCGATCTCCTCGGCCTCAGCCTGAAAGAAAGTGTCGGTAGCGGTGTAACGCAGAATGCGGGCTCGCCGGCCACCCTCGACGAGCACCTTCACGGTACCGTCGGGAAGCTTCAAAAGCTGAAGCACGGTCCCGATGGTTCCGACCGAGAAAATGTCCTCGGCCGCGGGATCGTCATCGCCGGCGTTCTTCTGAGTGACCAGAAGGATCTGCTTGTCATCCTTCATGACGTCCTCGAGCGCCCGAACGGACTTGTCGCGCCCGACGAACAACGGAACGATCATGTGCGGGAAGACCACGATGTCCCGCAACGGCAGGACCGGAAAAACTTCGGTTCCAGAAGTCACGTGCTTTGGCCTCAACTAAGCGCCTCCCCCGCGACGAATGTCAGTATAGCGTCACGCAGGGCGGGGGATCGGACCCTGCGCACATCCCGTTAGGTGGCGCCCAGCCCTCTGCCAATCAAGGCCGATCAGTCAGGCGCCTGTGCTGACGTCGTCACGACGCTCGGCATGGACCATGATGGGCTTCGCCCCCTGGTTGACAACGTCGCCGTTGATGATGATCTCGTCGACACCCTCGAGCGACGGCAGATCGTACATCGGATCGAGCAGAATGCTCTCCATGATAGAACGCAGACCGCGAGCGCCGGTCTTGCGGTCGATTGCTTTTCGGGCGATCGACCGGAGGGCGTCGTCGCGGAATTCGAGGCGGACATCCTCCATCTCGAAAAGACGCTGGTACTGCTTCACCAGCGCGTTCTTCGGCTTGGTCAGGATGTCGACCAGCGCGTCCTCCTCAAGGTCCTCGAGAGTCGCCAGCACCGGCAGTCGGCCAACGAACTCGGGGATCAGGCCAAACTTCAGCAGATCCTCAGGCTCAACCTCGCGAAGAATCTCGCCGGTTCGCCGATCATCGGGTGCGCGGACGTCGGCGCCGAAGCCGATCGACGAGCCCCGAGAACGGTTCGAGATGATCTTCTCGAGACCGGCAAACGCGCCGCCGCAAATAAACAGGATGTTGGTGGTGTCAACCTGCAGGAACTCCTGCTGGGGATGCTTGCGCCCTCCCTGCGGAGGCACGCTCGCAACCGTGCCTTCCATGATCTTGAGCAGCGCCTGCTGAACGCCCTCGCCCGACACGTCGCGGGTGATCGAGGGGTTGTCAGACTTCCGGCTGATCTTGTCGACCTCGTCGATATAGACGATGCCGCGCTGGGCGCGCTCAACATTGTAGTCGGCGGACTGTAGGAGCTTGAGGATGATGTTTTCAACGTCCTCGCCGACGTAGCCGGCCTCGGTCAGGGTCGTCGCGTCCGCCATGGTGAACGGCACGTCGATGATCCGGGCGAGGGTCTGAGCCAGCAAGGTCTTGCCGCAGCCGGTCGGGCCGATCAACAGGATGTTCGACTTCGCCAGTTCGATATCGTTGTTCTTCTGGCCATGCGCCAGGCGCTTGTAGTGATTGTGAACCGCCACAGACAGGATGCGCTTGGCCTTGTACTGGCCGATCACATAATCGTCGAGCACCTGGCATATGTCGCCGGGTGACGGGACGCCGTCGCGCGACTTCACGAGGGTGGTCTTGTGCTCTTCGCGGATGATGTCCATGCACAGTTCAACGCACTCGTCACAGATGAACACCGTTGGCCCTGCGATGAGCTTGCGGACCTCGTGCTGGCTCTTCCCGCAGAACGAGCAGTACAGGGTGTTCTTGGAATCGCCCCCGCCGCCGCTACCGGACTTGCTCATGGTTTCTCGGTCCTGGCCGTCTGATCCACCGGATTCATGTTAGCCGCCCGGATTCGCGGGCGACAATGCGAAAAGACCACGGAACTCGGTAAAATTTCATTAACCGAGCGCACGTGTCTGTCATCCGCGCACCGCAACGGCGCGCTCACCCGCCGGACTTGTCGGTTTCGACAGCCGCCGGGCGCTTCTCGATGACGCTGTCGATCAGGCCGAACGACTTGGCCTCCTCGGCAGTCATGAAGTTGTCGCGTTCCATGCCTTTCTCGATGTCGTCCATCGAGCGGCCGGTATGCTTGACGTAGATCTGGTTCAGTCGCTCGCGCGTCCTGATTATCTCGCGGGCGTGAATCTCGATGTCGCTGGCCTGGCCCTGGAATCCGCCCGATGGCTGGTGAATCATCACCTTGGCGTTCGGCAGGCAATACCGCTTGCCTGGCGCCCCGGCAGCCAGCAGCAAAGACCCCATCGACGCGGCGTGACCCATGCAAACGGTCGACACCTGCGGACGGATGTATTCCATCGTGTCGTACATCGCCATCCCCGAGGTCACGATGCCTCCCGGCGAGTTGATGTACATGGAGATATCCTTGGTCGGATTCTCCGCCTCCAGAAACAGCAGCTGCGCGCACACGACGCTGGCAACGGCATCATTGATCGGCCCCATCACGAAGATGATCCGCTCCCTAAGCAGACGTGAGTATATGTCGTAGGCCCGCTCGCCGCGGTTGGTCTGTTCGACCACCATCGGCACCAGGGAGTTCATATAGATCTCGAGCGGGTTAGACATAGATGCCGTACCTTCGTCCTGATGACGGGTGCCGGGGGCACCCCCGTGCAGAGTAGCCAGGGCAATATGGGGGTCGGCGGGGCGGATCGCCAGCCCAACGTGCACGAGTGGGCGAACGCTCACTCGGCCGGCCCTTCCTCGCCCTTTGCCTTCTTGGACTTGCCCGACTTGGGCCTGCCGGCCGCCGGCTTGCCGTCGGCCGTCTCCTCAGCCTCTCCGGCTGCGGAATCATCGTCGGCAAACAGCTGCTCCGGGGTCACCTGATTCTCGGTCACCGTCGCCATCTCCATGATGAAGTCGACGACCTTGTCCTCGAAAAGCGGCGCGCGGACCTGCGCCAGCGCCTGCGGGTTCTTCTGATAGTACTCGAACACGAACTTTTCCTGGCCCGGGAACCGCGCCGCCTGCCCGCGGATCGCGGTGGTTACCTCCTCGTCGGTAACCTGGATGTTGTTCATCCGGCCAACCTCCGACAGCAGCAGGCCGAGACGCACGCGCCGCTCGGCAATTTGACGGTATTCCGCGCGATCGGCCTCGGAAATTTTGGCCTCCTCCGCGGCGAAGCCAGTCTCAGGGGCGTGGTCGTGGTGCGCGTGATCATGTCCATCGTGGTCATGGTGCGCATGATCGTGGTCATGGTGCGCATGATCGTGGTCATGATGCTCGTGACCATGGTCGTGGTGCTCGTGACCATGGTCGTGGTGCGCGTGATCATGATTTGGGTGATCGTGGCCATGATCATGGTCGTGGTGATCATGGTCATGCTCCGCTTGGCCAGCGTTCGCGGGTTGGGCGACGATCTGCTGCACGATGCCGCGGTATTCTTCCTCGACCATGCCTGTCGGCACCGCGAAGCTATGGCGGGCGGCGAGCGCATCCAGCAGCGAGCGCTTGGTCTTGGCACGGGCCGCCTCGCCGAACTCACCCTGCATCTGCTCACGAATGGCAGTGCGCAGCGCCTGGAGATCATCGAGGCCGAATCGTTGAGCAAGGGCGTCGTCGATCGCAACCGGCTTCGGCGACCGCAACTCCTTCAGGGTGACCGCGAAGACCGCTTCCTTGCCGGCTAGGTGAGATGCCTGGTAATCGGCCGGGAAGGACACCGTCACGTCACGCTTGGCACCGACCTCGGCACCGACAAGCTGACCCTCGAAACCCGGGATGAAGGAGTTGGACCCCAGTTCCAGATGGTGGTCCTGCGCCGCACCACCCTCGAACGGGGTGCCGTCGATGCTGCCCTCGAAATCGATCACCACGACATCGCCCTCGGCGGCGCCACGCTGCTCGGTGACCGGCTCGCTGTCCTTCTGCTGGGCGGCCATCCGCTCCAGCGCCCCGTCGACCGCCTTGTCGTCAACGGTAGCGACCGTCCGCTCGACGGTGAGAAGCGAGAAGTCAACCGGCTCGATGTCCGGCATCAGTTCGACCGATACCTTGTACTCGAGGTCCTTACCCTTGTCGTAGGCCGTGATCTCGACCCGCGGCTGCACTGCCGGTCGGAGACCGCGCTCGGTCAGCGCCATCTCGGTGTTGGTGTTGACCGCCTTCTCGAGGATCTCCCCGAGCAGGGACTCACCAAAGCGCGCCTTCAGGAGGGTCGGTGGCACCTTTCCGGGGCGGAAGCCCGGCAGGGTCATCCGCGGCGCCAGCTCGGCCAGCCTGCCGTTCAGTTCAGCGTCGATCTCCGACGCCGGAACCACGATCGTGAACTCGCGCTTCAGTCCCTCGTTGAGGGTCTCGTTGACTTGCATGGAACACACCCGGTCGATCAAGGGCCCGCGGTCGCGGTCCGATCGGCGCGATTGGTGCGGGTGGAGGGACTTGAACCCCCAAGGCTTGCGCCACTGGAACCTAAATCCAGCGTGTCTACCAGTTCCACCACACCCGCGCGCCGAGCGTTGCGCGCCCTACGTCAGGAGGCGCACTGCTATATGACCTCGCCTCCGGCGTCAACCGCAGGGGACTGCGGTGGCCAGCCACCCTCAGGCCTTGGCGAGGGCCCGCATGGAAGACGAGGCGACGATCCGGGCGCCGCCGGAATAGGCCTCGTGGTTACCGTCGATCTCACTGAGCTTGTAGAGATAATTGATCATCATGCCGCAGGATTGCCGAAGGCCATTGGGCGACGGGTCGCCCAGCCAGTTCAGTCGCTCCATGCGGGCGCCGTTGGACAGGTGGAAATGCGCCACCGGGTCGCGGGCCGAGCCGTTCGACCGGCGAGCGGTCATCAGGTAGCGCGCCGCCATTCGCATCATCGGGCCCCGCAAGGCGTCGCAGAGCGCTGATTCGGTCCACCAATTATCACGCTCGAGCGCCTTGCCGACCAGCGCCGCGTCGGCGGTGCCGTCGTCCTCGATACCCATCGCCTGCAACAACCCGCGGCGCTCCGACGCGGAGAGCGACGGACCCTCGCCCGCCTTCGTCACATCGACGTACCAGGACCGAAAGCCGGGAATCGGCGAGAGGGTGGCGAACGCCTTCAGATTCGGGAACTCATGCTCCAGCACGTCGACGACGCGCTTGATCAGGAAGTTTCCGAAGCTGATGCCGGCCAAGCCGCGCTGGGCGTTGGAGATCGAATAGAAGATCGCCGAATTGGCCAATTTCGGGTCGGTCGGCGGGGCGCTTTCGTCGAGCAGCGCCAGCACCCCATCCGACATGCCGTCCACCAAAGCCACCTCGACGAAAATCAGCGGCTCCTGGGGCATGTTCGGATGAAAATACGCAAAGCAACGACGGTCTGAATCCAGGCGGTTCTTGAGATCCTCCCAGGACCGGATCTTGTGCACCGCCTCGTAGGCGATCAGCTTTTCCAGAAGCGACGCCGGTGCCTCCCAGGTGATGCGCCGCAGTTCCAGGAGCCCGACGTCGAACCAGGCAGCCAGCAACTCCCGTAGGTCGGCGTCAAGATCGGACAGTTCTGTCGACTGCTTCGCCATCGGCAGCAGCTCGGCGCGCAGATCGACCAGGAACTTCACGCCCTCCGGCAGCGCGTTGAAGCGAGTCAGCAGGCGCCGCCAGCGCGGCACCAGGGCATCGCGTAAACGGCGCTCGGCCCGACGGCGCAACTCCTCGTCGTTGTCGCTCTCCTGAAGTGCCTGGACCGCCGCTGACACCTCGTTGCGGTCCGGTCCGAACTCTTCAGCCAAGAGCGACAGGAAACGATGCCGGCCGACCGCGTTCAGGGCGAGGTAGGAATGTCCGAGCTCGGCGGCGCGGGCGCGCGCCGAGACCTCGCCGCCCCGAGCTTCGAGGCAATCGAGCATCTGCTGACGGATCTTGTCCAGGTCGTCGCCGGGCAGATCCGGGCGCGGCGCTCCGGACAGATAGTATCGGGTGGAGCCCGAAAGCTCGGTCCAGGCGGAACGGAGATTTCGGAGGGTGCGGTCGAGAAGGCTCTCGGCGGTGACAGCGTCGGTCATGACAGAACTTTGCAGCGCCCGAGCCCGTGCGGCAACCGACGATTCCATGACGGTCGGGGACCATTCGGTGACCGCTCAGGTCATCTGCGCCTTGGTCGCCAGGAACCGCAAGTTTGGCCAGCTTTCAGTGGTGTGCTTGAGGTGCCAGGCGTTGCGCGCCAGGAAGACCGGGTCACCGTCGTGATCCTCCGCCAGGTCGCCCTGGTGAGCGTCGGAGAAGCGCTTCAGTTCGGCCGGGTCATCAGCGGCGATCCAGCGCGCGGTGTGCAGGCCGGCGGTCTCGAAGGTCACCGGCACATCGTATTCCGTGCGGATCCGGTCGGCGAGAACCTCGAACTGGAGCGCGCCCACCACGCCGACGATCCACTGGCTGCCGAGACGGGTCTTGAAAGCCTTGGCAGCGCCCTCCTCAGCCAATTGTTCAACTGCGCGCGACAAGTGCTTCATTCTTAACGGATCGCTCGGGCGAACCCGCTGAAGCAGCTCGGGAGCGAAACTTGGAATCCCGGTGACGTGAAGCTCCTCCCCCTCGCTCAGGGTGTCGCCGATACGTAGATTGCCGTGGTTCGGCAGGCCGATGATGTCGCCCGGCCAAGCCTCGTCCGCCACCTCGCGGTCGCGCGCCAGGAACAGCACCGGGTTGTGCATCGTCAGCATCTTGCCGCTGCGGACGTGCTTCAGCTTCATGCCGCGCTTGAAGTGCCCGGAACTCAGCCGCACGAACGCTATCCGATCACGGTGCTTGGGATCCATGTTGGCCTGTATCTTAAAGACGAAGGCGGAGACCTTCTCCTCCTCTGGCAGGATCGACCGTTCGACCGCCGGCTGCGGTCGCGGTGACGGGGCGTACTGCGCCAACCCCTCCAGCAGTTCCCTCACCCCGAAGTTGTTGAGCGCGCTGCCGCAGAAGACCGGTGTCAGCGTACCCTGCCGGAATTTTTCGATGTCGAACGCCGGACACAGGCCGCGGACCATCTCGACCTGCTCGCGCAGTTCGCGCACCTGGTCGGCCGGCAGGAGTTCGTCGAGCTTGGGATCGTCGAGGCCGCGGCACGGAATACCCTCCGCCGGACGGTCATGGGTCCCGCGCGCCACCAGGATCAGCTGATCGTGGATCAGGTCGTAGCAGCCCTTGAAGCGCTGCCCGGTCCCGACCGGCCAACTCGCCGGACTGACCTCGAGCGCCAGCGTTTGCTCGATCTCGTCGAGCAGCTCGAACGGCTCCCGGGTCTCGCGGTCGAGCTTGTTGATGAAGGTGATGATCGGCACGTCCCGCAGCCGGCAGACCTCGAACAGCTTGCGGGTCTGCTCCTCGATACCCTTGGCGGCGTCGATCACCATCACCGCGGAATCGACGGCCGTGAGTGTCCGGTAGGTATCCTCGGAAAAGTCCTCGTGCCCCGGTGTGTCGAGCAAGTTGAACGTGCGCCCGGAATATTCGTAGGTCATCACCGAGGAGGCGACTGAGATGCCGCGTTCCTGCTCGACCTTCATCCAGTCCGACCGCGCCCGCCGCGCCTGCCCTCGGGCCTTGACGGCACCGGCGAGCTGAATGGCCCCTCCGAACAGCAGCAGCTTCTCGGTCAACGTGGTCTTGCCGGCGTCCGGGTGCGAGATGATCGCAAAAGTTCGGCGCCGGGCGACCTCTTCGGCGAGCACGCCCATGGTGGAGTTGTCCCTGATATGAGTGTCTCGGTACTTAACGTCGGACGCTGTCCACATCAAGCATCGCCGCAAATTGCGGCAATTGTGCACCGCGACATGTCCCGATACGCTAACCCTGATGGACGCGACATTTTGGCGGAGCGCACGATGCCGGTGACCCTGTGGCAACGCATGCGACGGGCAACGCCCGCGGCGCTGGCGATGTTGCTGGCAACGGCACCCGCGGTGGCGCTGGACCGGGTGACTTTCGGGACGAACTGGAAGGCCCAGGCCGAGCACGGCGGCTACTATCAGGCTGTCGTCGACGGCACCTACGCACGATACGGGCTCGAAGTGGAGATCCGGCAGGGCGGTCCCAATGTCAGTCACCAGCAATTGCTGGCGGCCGGCAAGATCGACTTCAACATGGGCGGCAACATGTTCGCCGCTTTCAATTACCTGACCAGCAAAGTTCCGATGGTCACGGTGGCCGCGAATTTCCAGAAGGACCCGCAGATCCTGATGGTGCATCCGGACTCCCCGCACCGGACGCTGGAGGACCTCAAGGGCGCCACGCTGCTGATCAGCCGCGGCGGGCAGATGACCTTCTGGCAGTGGCTAAAGCGAGCCTACGGCTTCACCGACGACCAGATTCGTCCCTACACCTTTAACCTGGGCCCGTTTCTAGCGAACCGCGGCTGGGGCCAGCAGGGTTACGTCACATCGGAGCCCTACGCGGTCGAACGGGCCGGTGGCTTCACCCCGCGGGTGTTCCTGCTGGCCGACCACGGCTACGAAAGTTATTCGACGACCATCGAGGCATCGTGGAAGCTGGTCGAGGAAAACCCTGATCTGGTGCAACGTTTCGTCGACGCCACCGCGATCGGCTGGGTGAGCTACATCCACGGCGACCCCGGCGCCGCCAACGCGGCGATCCGCAAGGATAACCCGGACATCTCCGACGCTCAGATCGCCTACTCCCGCGCCAAGATGAAGGAGTACGGCATCGTCGATTCGGGAGACGCCGAGACGCTCGGCGTCAACGCCATGACCGACGCCCGCTGGCGGTCGTTCTTCCGGTTCGCCACCGACGCCGGCCTATACGACCCGACGCTGCCGCTCGAGCGTGGCTATACCCTGCGTTTCGTCAACAAGGGCGTCGGCCTCGACCGCCGGCAGGATCTTCTCGGCAAGCAATGACGGGCCCGGCGGCGCTCGACGTGATCCGCTTGACCGGCATCCGTAAGGCCTTCCCCAACGGTGTGGTCGCCCTCGATGGCCTTGATTTCGAGGTGCGAGCCGGAGAGTTCGTGAGCCTTCTCGGACCGTCGGGTTGCGGCAAGAGCACGGCGCTGCGGCTGATCGCCGGTCTGACATCGGCGGATTCCGGGTCGCTCAGGGTCACGCCCGGGGCGGCGGCGACCGTTGACCAAAGCCGGCGCGACATCGCCTTCGTGTTCCAGGATCCGACGCTGATGCCGTGGGCGTCGGCCTTCGACAACGTGTGGCTGCCGCTCAGGCTCGCCGGACTGTCGCGGGCCGCGGCCGCCGATCGGGTTCACGAAGCACTCGCCGGTGTCGGCCTCGATGGCTTCGAGCGCGCGTACCCTCGGGAACTCTCGGGCGGCATGCGCATGCGGGTGTCCATAGCGCGAGCCCTGGTCACCGGGCCGCGCCTGCTGCTCATGGACGAGCCATTTGCCGCCCTCGACGAGATCACCCGGTTCAGGCTCAACGACGACCTGCTGCGCCTCAAGCATGAGCAGGGATGGACGGTGGTGTTCGTCACCCACAGCGTGTTCGAGAGCGCCTACCTGGCGACGCGGATCGGGGTGATGACCGGCCGGCCCGGGCGGATCGCCGGCGAGGTGACGGTCGATGTCCCCTACCCGCGAACGGAAGCGTTTCGGACCGACCGCCGCTACGCCGAAGCCTGCCGCGCGACCACCGCCATCCTGCACCAGGCCATGGGAGACGCCGCCTGATGCGCCGCGATCTCGTCGCCGAGGCCGAAGACACGGAGCGGCGGCGCGCCGCCGCCGACGACGCGCGCCGGCGCGAGCGACTGGCGCGCGTGTTGGCCCCGTTAGTGGTTGGACTGATCACGCTCGCCGCCTGGGATCTCGTGGTGCGGATTAATGGGATCCCGCCCTACATCCTGCCCGGCCCGGCGCTGGTGCTGCAGAGCCTGGTGGATGACTGGGGAACCCTCTGGCCGTCGCTGCTCGTGACGCTCGAGATCACCATCTTCGCCCTGGCGATCGCCACCTTCGGCGGGCTGCTGCTGGCGGTGCTGTTCACCCAGTCGAAATGGATCGAGCTCAGCTTCTTCCCGTACGCGGTCGTCCTTCAGGTCACCCCGGTGATCGCGATCGCCCCGCTCATCCTGATCTACGTCGACAACGTCCACGCCGCGCTGCTGATCTGCGCCTGGATCGTGGCGTTCTTCCCGATCCTGTCGAACACCACGCTCGGCCTGCACTCGGCCGATCACAACCTGCTGGCGCTGTTCCGGCTGTACGGAGCGACGCGCTGGCAGACCTTGCGCCATCTCCGCCTGCCCTCGGCGATGCCGTACTTCCTGGCTGGCCTTAAAATCGCCGGCGGCCTCGCCCTGATCGGCGCGATCGTCGCCGAGTTCGCCGCCGGGTCGGTCGGCACCTCCTCGGGCCTCGCCTATCGGATCCTGGAGTCCGGCTACCGGCTGGAGATCCCGAGGATGTTCGCGGCGCTGCTCCTGATCTCGCTGACCGGCATCCTGATTTTTCTGGCGTTCACGCTTCTGCAGCACCTTATCCTGCGGCGATGGCACGAGAGCGCGACGCGGCGCGAAGAATGACATCATCGCATCCCGGACGCTGGGCGCTGGCCCGCGCCGCCGTGCCGTCGGTCCTGCTCGACGTGCCGCCCGGCCTTGACCTCCCGGCGGCGTCGGACGGGCTCACCGCCTGCGACCTGCTGATCGACTCCGGCCGCATCCAGGCCATCGCGGCCCCGGGCAGCGCGTGGGGAGACCTGCGGGTAATCGACCACGCCCGGCGGCAGGTCTGGCCGGGGCTGGTCGACCTGCACGTCCATCTCGACAAGGGCCACATCCTGCCGCGCTGCCCGAACCCGAGCGCCGATTTCAATGGCGCGCTGTCTGCGGTCTTGCCGGACAGAGCCGCCTGGAACACGCCGGACATTCAGCGCCGAATGGATTTCGCGCTGCGCTGCGCCTACGCGCACGGAACGGTGGCGCTGCGCAACCATCTCGACACCGCCCAGGACGATCCGGAACGCTCCTGGCGGGCGCTCGCTCCGATGCGCGACGCCTGGGCAGGGCGCATCGACATCGAAGCGTCCGCCCTGCTGCCGATCAGCCATTACGGTGATCTCGACTACGGGCGCCGGATCGCCGACATGGTGACGCGGCACAGCGGGGTGCTTGGGGCCGTCGTCTACCCGGACGCCGATTCCCATGCCCTACTCGACCGGGTGTTCGCGCTTGCGGCCGAACGGCGGCTGGCGGTCGACTTGCACGTCGACGAAACCCTCGACCCGTCGGTCGGCGAGGTCGACCGCGTGCTCGATGCGATCGAGCGCACCGGTTTCGCCGGACCGGTGACCCTGGGGCATCTCTGCAGCCTGTCCAGCCGCCCGGAGGACGAGGCCGAGCGCAGTATGGCGCGCATCGCCGACCTCGGCGTGGCGGTGGTGTCGCTGCCGCTCTGCAACCTGTTCCTCCAGGACCGTGTTCCCGGCCGCAGTCCCCGCCTGCGCGGCGTCGCCCCGATCCTCGAACTGGCGGCCCACGGCGCGGCGGTGGCAATCGCCAGCGACAACACCCGTGACCCGTTCCACGCCTACGGCGACCTCGATCTGATCGAGGTGTTCCGGGCGGCGGTACGGCTCGGCCACCTCGACCTGCCGGTCGCTCCCTGGCCGGCGGCGGTGACCCGCACGCCGGCTGCCGTGATCGGGGCCGCCGCCGGCCGTATCGCGGTCGGGGCGGCGGCTGACCTGATCCTGTTCTCGGCCCGCCGGTTCGACGAACTGATTGCCCGCCCGCAAGCCGACCGCCGGGTGGTGCGCGAGGGCCGGGAAATCGACGCCACGGTGCCGGACTTCTCGGAACTGGACGACCCCGACAATCCGGCCTAGAGCCGTAGCGATGCGCCGCACGTTTCCGACCCGCCGATTTCCGATCGCCGTGATCCTGCTGGGGGGCCTCGGCGGACTGCTGACGATCTCGTTAAGCGCGGCGCTGGCGCTGGCGCTATACGTCGCACAGGACAACACGGTTCAGCTCCTGCAACTGCACGCGCAGTCACTGGTCCAGATCGTCGAGGGTGCCGTGAAGAGCCGGCTGCAGCCGGCCAAGAGCCACGCCAAAGGCCTGGCTGACTGGCTTGCGGAACGCAATCTCGACCTCACCGACAGCGCCCTGGACGCGGTGTCCCTGTCGTTGGTCGCCGAGCCGTCGGTTCGCGGCACAGCCATCGCGCTGACGGACGGCACAGTGGTCAGGGTCGGCTCCAACGGCGAGTTCTTCCGAAGCTCGACTGACCAGGAACCCGCTCTCGACCGACTGCTGCGGCAAATGAGCGTCGCCGAGGACACCGACTTCGGTGAGGCGGTTTGGAGCAACGAGATCCACGAGGCGCTGGTGATCACCAGGCACCCGATCCGACTCGCCGACGGCAGGTTCGCTGGGGTCGTGGCCAGCGCCGTTACGATCCAGGACCTGTCGGCCGGCATGACCAGCGACCGGCTAGGCGCGGCGACCGGATTCGTGGTGCGCGGCGACGGCAGGGTCCTGGCGCACCCTCGCCTGGCCATCCGGCCCGCCGGAGATGCGGCTGCCGGTTCGCCACTTCCGACCGCCGACGAGGTCGGCGACCCCGTCTTGGCCATGTTTCTGGCCGGCAAGCACGACCTGCGCTGGACGCTGCCGAACGCTCCCGGCATCATCGGGCATCAGCTGACGGTCGAGGGGCGCCGGCATTTTCTGATGACCACGACAATCCCGGGAGCCGTCGGCGGCACCTGGACCGCCGGCGCTTACATCCCCGCCGAGGCGGCGGGTGGCTACCTGGGCCGGCTCACCATCGCCGGTGCCGCGGGAATAGTGATCCTTCTGTTTGCCCTGGCCGTGCTGTGGTGGGTGGCCCGGACGATCCGGGCACCGGCGGACGCCTTGGCGCTTGCCTCCGAGCAGGTGGCCGCGCTGGAGTTCGACCATGACCCGGTCATGCCGTACACCCGGGTCAAGGAATTGGAGGAGGCATCCGAGGCGTTCCGCCGGATGATCGGGGCGCTGCGCTGGTTCGAGACCTACGTGCCGAAGCGACTGGTCGCCCGGCTGATGTCCGACGAGGGCGACGGCGGCATGCCGACCCGGCGCCGGGCCGTCACCGTATTGTTCACGGACATCGTCGGCTTCAGCGGACTTTCCGAGGTCGACGACGCCAAGGCGGTTGCCGGCCTGCTGAACGATCACTTTACCTTGCTCGCTCGTTGCGTGGACGCCGAGGATGGCACCATAGACAAGTACATCGGCGACAGCCTGATGGCGTTCTGGGGGGCGCCCAGCCGGCAGGAGGACCACGCCGCCCGGGCATGCAGAGCCACCCTGGCGATCGCCGACGCAATCCGCGCCGAGAACCGCCGACGTCACGCCGACGGGCTGGCACCGGTCCGGATCCGCATCGGGCTGTTCGACGGCCGCGTCGTGGCCGGCAACATCGGCGCCCCCGGGCGAATCAACTACACCCTGGTGGGCGACGCGGTGAACGCCGCCAACCGCCTGGAACAGCTCGGCAAGGAGATCGACCCGTCAGCCGAGGTGGTCGCGCTCGCCGGCTCGGAGACCATCGAGGCGGCCGGATTCCCGGATAGCGCCATCCTGGTCGGCGAACGCACGCTGCGCGGTCGGACGGAGCCGGTCCGCGTCTACCGACTGGTGTAGGGTACGTCGAGTCGGCGTCCCGTCTCGTGCGAGCGGTACACCGCCTCGACGAGGTCGACGTTGCGCAGATAGTCTCGCCCCTGGTTCAGGGCGGCCCCACCGCTGCGCCAGGCATCGAGAATATGGCGGTTGGTCGCCAGCACGCTGTCCCCGGCAAATCCCCGCCGATCCCACGCATAGCCATGCTCCGCCTCCTCGCCGCCGTGCGGCTTCAGGAAAAGCCGGCCGAACCCGTCCAGGCGGAGCACGCCGCGATCGCCTTCCAGCCACATCTCGCCCATGGTCAGGCGGGTGTTCTCGGCGCAATGGTCGTTCAGGCGGTTGCCGTCGAACAGGCCGGTCGCACCGCTCTCGAAATCGAACAGCACGTAGCCGGCATCCTCACCCGCCAACGCCGGGTTGATACGGCGCAATCGGGCGTAAACGGACACGGGCTCCCCCATCAGCATCCGGAAGGTATCGATGAAGTGCACCCCGGTCTCGAACACCAGGAACCGCGGCATGGTCTGGAAGTAGGGTTGCCTCGACCGGTACGCGTCGGGACCCTGCCCGTCACCCGGCCGCATCCGGAACGCGATCGAGTGCGGCTTGCCCAGGTCACCCCGCTCCAGCAGCCGCCGCGCCTCCCTGTACCAGGGCTGGAAGCGGAAATTCTCATGCACCGCGAGGCGGATTCCGGAACTCTCGGCGACCCGGACAATAGCCTCCGCCTCTGCCAGGGTAGGTGCCAGGGGCTTCTGACAGATCACGTCGGCTCCGACAGCGGCGCAGGCGGCGACCAGGTCTGCGTGGGTGGCCGGCGGCGTCACGATATCCACGAGATCCGGCGACAGTTCAGCCAGCATCCGGCGCGGGTCGTCGAACACCATCGCCCCGGGATGGTGCTCGGAGACGACCGCCTGCGCCTTGCCGACGTCATGGTCGCAGACGGCTACCACGCGGGTGTCGGGTAGCCGCCTCCAGGCGTCGTGATGGAATTGGGCGAAATAGCCGCAACCAACGATCGCAACCCTTGTCTCGGGCATCACGTCCTCCGCCGGGTCACAGCGACTCCGCGCGCTCACGCAACACGAACTTCTGGATCTTGCCGGTCGAGGTCTTCGGCAGTTCTCCGAACACCACGCTCTTCGGCACCTTGTAGCGGGCCATGTTCTGGCGGCAGTAGGAGATGACCTCCTCGGCGGTCAACTCGGCGCCCGGCTTCACGGTGACGAAGGCGCACGGCGTTTCGCCCCAACGCTCGTCGGCGCGGGCGACCACCGCCGCCTCCATGATCTTCGGGTGCCGGAACAGCACGTCCTCGACTTCCAGGGAGGAGATGTTCTCGCCGCCGGAAATGATGATGTCCTTGGAGCGATCCTTCACCTCGGCGTAGCCGTCGGGGTGCAGCACCGCCAGGTCGCCGGTGTGGAACCAGCCATCGGCCAGCGCCGCCGCCGTGGCCGTCGGATTCTTCAGGTAGCCCTTCATGACCGTGTTGCCGCGCAACCGTAGCTCGCCGATGGTTTCGCCGTCGGCCGGAACGTCCCGGCCAGACTCCACATCGACCACCCGCATGCCCTCGATGGTGGGGTACCAGACCCCCTGGCGGGCCATCTTGCGGGCCTTGGCGTCGAGTTCCAGCGTGTCCCACTCCGGCGGCCACGCGCAGATCGTGGACGGCCCATAGGTTTCGGTCAGGCCATAGAGGTGGGTTACCTTGATGCCCATCCGCTCCATGCCGGCGATCACCGCGCTCGGCGGCGCCGCCCCTCCGGTGGCGACCGTGACGGTGTGCTCGAACCGCCGCTTCACCGAGTCCGGCGCGTGGATCAGCATGGTCAGCACGATCGGGGCCCCGCACATGTGCGTGACCTCATGCTCGGCGATCGCCGTGAAGATCTGGGCGGGGTCGACCCGTCGCAGGCACACATGGGTTCCGCACACCGCGGTTACCGCCCAGGTGAAGGTCCAGCCGTTGCAGTGGAACATCGGCAAGGTCCACAGGTACCGGGTCGCCCGGTCGAGGCCGAAGGCGATGGCGTTGCCGGTGGCGTTCAGGAACCCGCCACGATGGTGATAGACGACGCCCTTCGGGTTGCCCGTGGTGCCGCTGGTGTAGTTGAGGGACAGAGCCCGCCATTCATCGTCCGGGCGCACCCAATCGGCGGCTGGATCGCCGGTCGCCAGCAACTCCTCGTACTCCAGTTCGCCGAGCGGGTCGCCGCCCTCCGCCAACGCGTCGTCGACCCAGACCACCGGCGGCTTGGTGCGGCTGGCGGCAATCGCCTCGGCCATGACGCCGGTGAACTCGCGGTCGACGATCACGAGTCGAGCCTCGGCGTGGTCCAATATGAAGCCGATCGTCGCGGCATCCAGGCGAGTGTTGATGGCGTTCAGCACCGCCCCCGCCATCGGCACCCCGTAATGCGCCTCCAGCATAGCCGGGGTGTTCGGAAGCAGCACCGAAACGGTGTCGCCGACACCGATCCCGCGCGCCGTGAGGGCCGATGCCAGCTGTCGGCAGCGGCCGTACATCTCTCCGTAGGTCCGGCGCATCGCCCCATGGACGACCGCCACCTTGTCAGGATAGGTCGCCGCCGCCCGGTCCAGGAAGTCGAGCGGCGTGAGCGCGGCGTGGTTGGCCGGGCCGCGCGGCAGGTCGCGATCGAAAATCGAAACGGTCATCGGCGGGGCTTCCCAGTCGGCTGGCGCAGCGCGTTCTCGGTGCCTAGCGTTTCCCCTGCTCGCGTGATCGTCAAGCGGAGCGGGTTGAGTGTCGATGCCAGTCCGCGTTACGGTCTCTGTCAATGCGTATCGACATCTTCTCCGACGTGATCTGCCCGTGGTGCTTCATCGGCAAGCGCCGGCTGGAACGCGCGCTGCGCGAGCGGCCGCAAGACGACCTGGAGATCTGCTGGCGGGCCTTCCAGCTCAACCCCGACATGCCCGTCCAGGGCATGCCGCGTCATCTTTACCTGGAGGGCAAGTTCGGGGGTGCCGAGCGGGCCGGCCAGATCTACGAGACCATTCGCCAGAACGGCCTGCGCGAAGGCATCGACTTCCGCTTCGATCTCATCAAGCAGACGCCGAACACGGTTCGCGCCCACCGGCTCATTCGATTCGCCACCGAGCGTGGCATGGGCGACCGGCTGGTTGAGCGGCTGTTCACAGCCTACTTCACCAACGGCGTCGATCTTGGCGACATGGACCGACTGGCTGAACTCGCCGAGGAGGTCGGCATGTCGCGAGGCGAAGTATCGGCGTTCATGGAGAGCAACGAGGGCCTCGCCGACGTGCTGGCGGAAACCCGGTTCGCCTACGAGAGTGGTATCAACGGCGTGCCGTGCTTCATCTTCGACCGGCACTACGCGCTGGCCGGCGCCCAAGAACCGGAGGCTTTCTTCCCATTGTTCGAACTGGTGCGCAACGAGGCGGCCGGTCGGCCGTCGGCCGCCAACCACGCGTAGACGCGGCCTCGCCGGCGCCTCACGCTGGCGAGCGTTTCCAGACCGGTGCTGTTTCCAGACCGGTGCTGTTTCCAGACCGGTGCTCAGGCCGCGATCGCCACGAGTTCCTGCATCAACCGGGTCAACCCGATCACACGCTGTTCGGGCTGCGCCCAGGCACGCCGGTACACCAGCTTGTGGTCGGGGCGCAGCTGAACCGTGCCCGCCTGCTTCTGCATGAACGACACCAACCCGGCCGGGTTGCGGAAGTCGTTGTTGCGGAACGCCAGGATCGCGCCCTTCGGACCCGCGTCGACCTTCTCTACCCCGGCGACCCGGCACAGCCGCTTGATGGCGACGATCTTCAGAAGATTCTCGACCTCCTGCGGCATCGAGCCGAAGCGGTCGATCAACTCGGCCGCGAAGGCGTCGATCTCGCCCTCGTCGGCGAGCGTGGCGATGCGCCGATACAAGCTCATCCTGATTGACAGGTCTGGAACATAAGCCTCCGGTATCATGACCGGCATTCCAACCGCGATCTGTGGTATCCAACCCGCCTCCTCGACCTCGATTCCCTCGCCCGACTTGGCGGCCTCGACAGCCTCCCGCAGCAGTTCCTGGTACAGTTCGATGCCGACTTCCTTGACGTGGCCGGACTGCTCCTCGCCCAGCAGATTGCCGGCCCCTCGGATATCCATGTCGTGGCTGGCCAGCGAGAAACCGGCACCAAGATTGTCGAGGGTCTGCATGACCTCGAGCCGGCGCTTGGCGGTGGGGTTCAGAACCTTGCTGGGATGCGTCGTGAGGTATCCATAGGCCCGGGTCTTTGACCGCCCGACCCGGCCCCGCAACTGGTAAAGCTGGGCAAGTCCGAACATGTCGGCGCGATGGATCACGATCGTGTTCGCGCTCGGGATGTCGAGGCCCGACTCCACGATGTTGGTCGAGAGCAGGACATCGAATCCACCGTCGGTGAACGCCGTCATGACGTCCTCCAACTCGGTCGGCGTCATCCGGCCGTGAGCGGTGCCGACTCGCACCTCCGGGACCAGCTTCGTCAAACGGTCGTGCACCCGGGCCAGATCCTCGACCCGCGGGCAGACATAGAAGGTCTTGCCGCCCCGGTAGCGTTCACGGAGGATCGCCTCGCGAACGATTACCCCGTCGTAGGGCATCACGAAGGTTCGCACCGCCAGGCGATCGACCGGCGGAGTTGCGATCAAGCTCAACTCGCGCACTCCCGAGAGCGCCATCTGCAGGGTGCGGGGAATCGGCGTCGCCGTCATGGTCAGGACGTGGACCTCTTTGCGAAGGTCCTTGAGGCGCTCCTTCTGCGCGACCCCGAAATGCTGCTCCTCGTCGACGATCAGCAACCCGAGGTTGTCGAAACCGATCTGCTTCGACAGCAGGGCATGGGTGCCGACCACAAGGTTCACGTCGCCCGACGCGATGCCCTTTTTGATCTCGCTCGCGTCCTTGCCCGTCACCAACCGCGAAAGCTGCTCGATCCGGATCGGCAATCCCTGGAAACGGTCCCGGAAACTGCGGAAGTGCTGACGACACAGCAGCGTCGTCGGCACCACCACCGCGACCTGATAGCCCTGCATGACCGCGATGAGCGCCGCCCGGAGCGCCACCTCGGTCTTGCCGAACCCGACGTCGCCGCACACCAGGCGGTCCATAGGCCGGCCCGAGGCGAGGTCGCCCAGCACTTCGTCGATGGCGCGAAGCTGATCCTCGGTCTCGGTGTAGGGGAATCGTGCGCAGAACTCGTCGTAGACTCCGGCAGGGACATGCAACGGCTCGGTGCGCCTCAGCTCGCGTTCGGCGGCGATCGCGATCAGGCCCTCGGCCATGTCGCGGAGCCGCTTTTTGACCCGGGCCTTGCGGGCCTGCCAAGCGGCGCCGCCGAGCCGGTCGAGTTGGGCGTTGCTGTCCTGCGAACCGTAGCGCGACAGGACGTCGATGTTCTCGACCGGCACGAACAGCTTGTCGCCGCCAGTGTACACCAGCCGCAGGCAGTCGTGCGGAGCGCCGCCGATCTCAAGGGTCTCCAACCCGATATACTGGCCGATGCCGTGCTCGGCGTGGACCACGAAGTCACCGGCCTCCAGGGCCGCAACCTCCTGCAGGAACTCCTCGCCGCGCCGCCGCCGACGCTTCGTCGGCCGCGCCATCCGCTCACCGACGATGTCGGGCTCGGCGACCAGCACGAGGTTGCCGCGCCGCCAGCCACGCTCCAGCGGCAGCACCGCCGCAGCCGCCGTGCCGGCTGGAAGCGCCTGCAGCTCGGCCCACGTCTCCACCACCTCGATGGATCCCAGCCCGTGATCGCGCAGCAGGCTGGCAAGCCGGTCGCGGGACCCCTCGGTGTAGCCGGCGATCACCACCCGCCGGCTGGCGGCGAGCTCGGTGGTAATCGCGTCGCGGGCGGCGTCGTACACCGCCGAGCCGCCACGGCTCCGCGCCTCGGCAAAATCCAGCCCGCCGGTGGCCGCCAGATCGAGAACCGCGTCGCCCGGCGGAGCCGCGAACGGCGTCATGGCGCCGACCGGCCGATCCGCCAGCAGGCCGTTCCATTCCTGAGCCGTCAGGTAGAGGGCATCGACTGGCAACGGCCGGTAAACTCCTCCGGCCTCCGCTCCCCCGGAGCGCATCATATGGCGCCGGGCGTCGTAGTACTCGGCGATCTGATCGAACCTTGCCTCCGCTGACTCGTCGACCTGATGATCAAGGGTGACGGCCGCCTCGCCGACATAATCGAGCAGGGTCTCCATCCGGTCGTGAAACAACGGCAACCAGTGTTCCATACCGCCGTGACGCTGGCCGGCCGATACCGAGTCGTAAACCGGGTCGGTTGCCACCTCCGCGCCGAACAGCGCCCGGTAGCCCGATCGGAACCGCTGGATCGACTCGTCGTCGAGCAGAGTCTCGCCAACCGGCCTGAACACCACCCGGTCGAGCGACCCGGTGGTCCGCTGGCTCATGGCGTCGAACCGGCGGATCGCCTCGAGTTCGTCGCCGAAAAAGTCCAGGCGGGCGGGCTCGTCCATTCCGGTCGGGAACACGTCGACGATGCCGCCCCGAACCGCGTACTCACCGGGCTCCCGGACCGTGTCGGTCCGGCCATAGCCGCTGCGCGTGAACATGGCGAGCAGGCGCCCGAGTGGGATCTGCTCGCCAACGGCGAGCGTGAGCGAAGCGCCGTCGAAGAACCGCCGCGGCGGCAAGCGCTGCAGGACGGCGTTCACGGTGGTCAGTACCACCAGGGGTCCTCGGTCCGGCGCCGACGCGGCGAGTTCAGCCAGGGCCTCCACCCGACGGCTGATGATCTCGACGTTCGGCGAGACCCGATCGTAGGGCAGGCAGTCCCAGGCGGGAACGCTCAGGATCGGCAGCGACGGATCGACAAACGCGATGACGCGCGCCAGTACCGCCAGCCGCGCGTCATCGCGGGCCACGTGGAGAACACGCCCGCGATCGCGCGCCAGGCCGGCGATCGCGAACGCGTCGAGACCCTCCGGAGCCGATGCCAGGGTCACCCGGCCGACGGCCGCCGGAAACGACGTCAGATCGATGCTCATGCGGGTCGCAGGGTGAAGGGTCAATCGGTCAGTTCGAAAGCCTGGATAAGACGCAGCACCGGTGTGTCGTATTCCGGAGGCGCCACTTCCTGGGCGGTGATCCACTTGTAGAGACGCGGGTCGTCGATTTCGAGCAGCTTCTCGTAGTCGTCGAGCTGGCCGTCGTCCAGTTCGGCCAGATGGCGGGAGGCGAACGCGCCGAGCAGCACGTCGGTCTCCTTGGTGCCGGTGTAGGAGCTGCGGTAATAGAGGCGCTTGCGCCGAGCGTCGTCGACCCCGGTCATGACGGCAACCTTCCTCTGATTCGGGATAGCCTTACGATATAAAGCCTGAGTCGACGCGCGGCCAGTGCCCGCCGCGGTCTTTGCCGAAGTCCCGCCACCCGCCCCGGACCTGAACGACCGTGCGCCCCGAACTCCTGTTTCCGCTGTTCGCCGAGGTCGAACGCATCAAGGGCGTCGGCCCCCGTTACGCCAAACTCATCGAGAAGGCCGCCGGGCCGCAGATCGTCGACCTGCTCTGGCACCTGCCTGCTGGGGTGATCGACCGCCGCCCGTGCCCACCGATCGCCGAGGCTCCCGACGGGAGGGTGGCCACACTGACCCTGACGGTGCTGCGCCACCAGCCCAGCCCCGGCCGGCGCGGGCCCTACCGGGTGGTCTGCGGCGACGGCAACGACGAAATCGATCTGGTGTATTTCCACGCCCAGGGCGACTGGCTGGAAAAGCTGCTGCCGGTCGGCACCATCAGGGTGGTCAGCGGCAGGGTCGAGCGGTTCCAGAACCGGGCGCAGATGGCGCATCCCGAGCACGTCGTCCCGGAGGCAGAGGCAGCGGCCATCCGGATCGTGGAGCCAAGCTACCCGAGCACCGAGGGGCTGCCCATGCGCGCCTTGCGCCGGGCCATCGAGAGCGCCCTGGAACGCCTGCCGGACCTGCCCGAGTGGGCGAGCCCGTCGCTGGTCGCGCAACGCGCATGGCCAGCCTGGAATGAGGCGGTGCGGCGGGCCCACGCGCCATCGGAGGCCGAAGATCTGGATCCCGGTTCACCAGCACGCTCACGCCTGGCCTACGACGAACTGCTGTCGAACCAGTTGGCCCTGGCCCTGGTCCGGGCCCGCATGAAACGCCAAAAGGGCCGGTCGCTGCGCGGCGACGGACGGCTGCGCGATACGGTGATCACGGCCTTGCCGTTTGCGCTGACCGGCGCACAGCGCGCGGCCCTGGCCGAAATCGAAGGCGACATGGCGGCCGAGACACGGATGCTGCGCCTGCTGCAAGGCGACGTCGGCAGTGGCAAGACCCTGGTGGCGTTGATCGCCATGCTGAACGCGGTCGAGTGCGGAGCCCAGGCAGCGCTGATGGCCCCGACCGAGATTCTGGCACGCCAGCACTTCGCCACCATCGAGCCCCTGGCACGCCACGCCGGCGTCCGGGTCGAGATCCTGACCGGTCGCGACAAGGGCAAGACCCGCGCCGCCGTGGTCGGTCGCATCGCCGAAGGCAGCGCCCGCATCGTGATCGGGACCCACGCGCTGTTTCAGGATGGGGTGGCGTTCCGTGACCTCGGCGTGGCGGTCATCGACGAACAGCACCGCTTCGGCGTGCACCAGCGCATGAGCCTTGGCGGCAAGGGCCAGGTGGTGGACACCCTGGTCATGACCGCCACCCCGATCCCGCGCACGCTCCTGATGACCGCCTATGGCGACCTCGACGTCTCCCGGCTTACCGAGAAACCTCCCGGCCGCCGCCCGATCGACACCAGGATCATTCCGCTGGACCGGCTCGGCGACGTGGTGGAGGCGGTGGCGCGCAAGCTGGACCAGGGCGCCAAGGTCTACTGGGTGTGCCCGCTGGTCGAGGAATCGGAAAAGCTCGACGTGGCCGCCGCCGAGGAACGCGCCTCGACATTGAAGCGTCGGTTCGGCGACCGCGTCGGCGTCGTCCACGGGCGTCTGAAGGGCCCGGAGAAGGACGCCGTCATGGCGGCGTTCAAGAACGCCAACGTCGACCTGCTGGTGGCGACCACGGTCATCGAAGTCGGCGTCGACGTTCCGGACGCCACCGTGATGGTGATCGAGCACGCGGAGCGCTTCGGGCTCGCCCAGCTTCACCAGCTTCGGGGCCGGATCGGACGCGGCGACAAGGATTCGACCTGCCTCCTGCTGTATGGGGTGCCGCTTTCGGAGACCGGCAGGGCGCGCCTTGCGGTCATGCGAGACACCGAGGATGGTTTCCGGATCGCTGAGGAAGATCTGAGGTTGCGGGGCGCCGGCGAGGTCCTCGGGACCCGCCAAAGTGGCTTGCCGACGTTCCGAATGGCCGATCCGTCCGCCCATTCCAACTTGTTCGAGGTCGCTCGCGATGATGCCCGGCTCCTGCTGAGCCAGGATCCCGAGTTGGAGGAGCCGCGCGGCCAAGCGGCGCGCATTCTGCTGTATCTGTTCGAGCGCGAGTCCGCGGTGCGCTACCTGCGCGGGGCCTGATCGGGGGCTGCGGGCGCCGGCGCCTAAGATACGCTCAACGCCCGAGACGCCGGCAGCGTCACGCTCACGGTGGTCCCCACTCCCGGCTGGCTCTCTATCTCCAGAAAGCCTCCATGCAGCTCCGCCAGCCGCTTCGACAGCGGCAGGCCGAGTCCGGCACCCCCGGCTTCCCGAGTGCGATCCCGCGAGACCTGGACAAACGGCTCCAGCGCCCTTGGAATGTCCTCCGGTTCGAGCCCGATCCCTGTATCCCGGACTCGTATCTCGGTTTCACCACCGTCCAGTCGCCGCACCCGCACCTCGACGCCGCCGCCCGACGGCGTGAAGCGGATGGCGTTGGCCGCGAGATTGATGACGATCTGGCGCAACTTGGTCGCGTCGCCGCGGACCCAGAGCCCCGAGTCTTGAACCTCCATCGACAGCGCGACGCCGCCGGCCCTGGCCGACCCAACCAGCATCCCTGAGCAGACCCGAACCACGTCTGTCAGGTTCACCGACCCTTCATCCAGTTCGAGCACCCCGGCGTCATGGCGCGACAGGTCGAGGATTCCTTGGATCAGCAGGTAGAGGTGCTGGCCGCTATCGGCAATTGCCGAGGCGTACTCGCGGTACCGCGGGCTGCCGAGCGGCCCCCACAGTTCCGTCTCCAGGGTCTGGGCAAACCCGATGATCGCGTTCAGCGGTGTCCGCAGTTCATGGCCCAGGTTGGCAAAGCTTTCCCGCTTGAGCCGCTCGGCGGCCTCGAGTTCCTCATGCGCAGCGGCCAGATCGGTAACCAGCGCCTGGTTCTCCAAACGCAGTCGGATTCCGCTGTCGATCGCCCGGCTGGCGTCGCGCCCCCACAGCAAGACGACGAGCAGATACACCGCGCCCATGGCTGCGACCGAGAGGTGCTCGCGGTCGCCGACCGCCATGAATCCGACGACCGGCCCCAGGGCGGCGGGCACGATGTAGAGTCGGAACGCAATCGTGCTGGCGGTCAGCGAGAAGATGGCGCCCGCCAGCATTCCCCCGACCGATATCGCCAGAACGCCTTCAAGATGTATGGGCAGATCCAGCCCTGCAACGGCCAGACCGCTGCTCGCCCAGACCAGACCCGCGGCGGTCACGCTAACGACCATTCGCCCTTCCCAGCGCGGGGCGTCGCGATCCTGGAAGGCTGCTGCGAGGCCGGCGCGCCATACCCCCACCCGCACCCCCGTCGCAAGGATCATGGCCAGCAGCCAGCCGCCGAGCGCCACCGACGGAACGTGCCCCCAGGCCACCACCGACAGGAGCGCGCCGACCGCCAGATTGGCGATCGCTGGAATCGGGGACCGGTACAGCATTCGGACCCGTTCGGCACGGATCTGGGACTCGCGCACGGTCGTGCGGAGTGCGGTCACCGAGGAAAATCCCGCAGCCCGAGGCCGTGCGGCGAACTGACGAGATCGATTTTCAAGCGACGACGCCCTCCTCGGCACGATCGCGCGTGTCGAAACGACTGTATAGAGGTCGTCGGTTAACGGACCGTTGCCGCGTCCCGCTCGCCGCCCCGGCCGGCGGCCGGGATCGTCGGCTGCGCCTGCGCCTCGGTCGGACGACGGTCAGGCGGTGTCAGTATTCCCCCGGAGACGACCATCTTGATCCCTTCCTCGACGGTCATGTCGAGGACATGCACGTCCGAGCTCGGCACGAACAGCAGGAAGCCGGAGGTCGGGTTCGGTGTGGTCGGCAGGAAGACGTTGAGTACCTCGTCCTCGGTGATGTTCTGCACTTCGCCCACGGTTTCGCCAGTAAGGAATCCCATGGCCCACATGCCGCGCCGGGGGTATTCGACCAGCACCACCTGGCGGAACGCCTTGGATTGTTGCGCCAGGACCGTCTCAAGGATTTGCTTCAAAGCGCTGTGGATGTTTCGGACCACCGGCATCCGCTGCATCAACCGGTCCGAGAGCCGCACCAGCCAGCGGCCGAGCAGCCCCGCGGTGAGCGCACCGATCAGCGTGAGGGCGATGACCGCGACCACCAGCCCCAATCCCGGAACGCCGAATGGCAGGTAGGTCTCGGGGTTGTAGCGGGCTGGAATCAGCGGGGTGACTTGGCCATCGACGAAGTCGATGATCAGCCACGTCAGGTACAGCGTGATACCGATCGGAGCGGTAACCAGAATCCCGGCGAAAAAATAGGCACGCAGGCGAGCGAAGAGCGGCATGGGCGTCGCATGTCCTTCCAAACGCAGCGATTGCTCGGGCAGGATCCGACCGGCGGCGGATCCAGAACATCACACGGATACCGGCAACGAGCCTCCAGGGCGGCGCCTCCCCGACCATCGGCGATACACTATCAGAGCGTCCGACCGCCCGCACGTCGTGGTGCGGCGGTGAAGTATCCTCGGCTCGATCCTGGCGCCGCTCGCGGAATCGCGCCACCATCGCGGCATGTCAGACGTTCCCGCCTTCGGCACGCCCGCCCGCCGGCTGTTCCAGCTCGAGGACGGCGCGATCTATCTGAACCATGGCTCCTACGGCGCCACACCGCGGGAGGTAACCACGGCGCAGCGACGTTGGCAGGACCGGATGGAGGCTGAACCGAGCCGCTTCATGGAGCGCGAGTTCCGACCCGGCTTAAGGGTCGCAGCGTCATGCCTGGCCGAGCGGCTCAGCGTCGAAGGGCGGACGGTAGCCCTGGTCGAGAACGCCACCCAGGCGGTCAACGCCGTCCTGCGGTCGATGACCTTCGAGCCAGGCGACGAGATTCTGATCAACGACCAGACCTACAACGCGGTCAAGAATACCGTCCGATGGATCGCCGCGCGCACTGGCGCGGTTATCGCGCAGGTCGCCCTGCCGTTCCCCGCCTACTCAGCCGACAGTCTCCTCTCGGCGTTCGCCGCCGGCCTTACCGAGCGTACGCGGCTGGCGGTGATCGACCACGTCACTTCCCCCACCGCCGTCGTGATGCCGGTCGAACGCATGGCTGCGGCGGCCAGGGACGCCGGCGCTGCCGTTCTGGTTGACGGCGCACACGCGCCCGGGATGGTGTCGATCGACCTGCCCGCAATCGGTGCCGACTGGTACACCGGGAATTGCCACAAATGGCTTTTCGCCCCCAAGGGCTGCGCGTTCCTGTGGGCGTCGGACGCGGTGCGCGGCGACCTGCACCCGACCGTCATCAGCCACGGCTTCGGCCAGGGCTTCGTCACGGAGTTCGACTGGATCGGCACCCGTGACGCCTCGGCCCACTTCGCGCTGCCCGATGCGCTGGCGTTTCTGGATCGGTTCGGGACAGAGCGGGTGCGCGACAGAAATCACCGCTTCGTGGTGGCCGCCGGCCGACGCCTGGCCGATAGCTGGGGAACAGAAACCGGCGCCCCACCCGCGCTCACCGGATCGATGATAACCGTTCGCCTGCCTGACGGCCTTGGTAGCAGCCAAGCCGACGCCGTCGAACTGCGTCGGCGCCTGCTCGACGAACGCCGGATCCAGGTTCCCATCAACGCCCTGGCGGGGGGCCTGTGGGCCAGGGTATCGGGGCAGATCTACAACGACGACTCCGACATCGACGCTCTCTCTGAGGCAATCCTGACAGAGCGCCGCCGCAACTCATCGTGAACCCCGGTGCATGCTTCACGATCGGCGAGACCGTGGCCGCGGTTCAGTTCAGCTTGTTTCGGAATTTGCGTTCCAGTTGGCGAAGAATTTCCACCCGCCGGGCCCCCCCGTTGGCGAGGGCCTGCTTGAAAAGACGTGACGCTTCGTTCTCGGGTTCTGGCGGGGCGGTGTGACCGATCTCAATCATCGCCGCCTTCTGGGCGCGGGCAAGCACTTCCGGGTCGATCCGCTTACGAACCGCGCGCAACAGACGTAGGGCTTTCTCACGTTCCGACATGGAGGGAGTATGTCCGAAAGTCGGTTGCAGAACAACTCGGCCATCGGGTCCACTCGGGCGTCAGAAGAACTTCGTGAGGAAAGCGGCTGCCAGCGCACCGCTGGCGATCTTGGTGACGACCGCCTCGGCGCGGCCCTTGTAGATGTCTTCGCCATCCCGGGCATCGATCTCGAACCGAAACTTCTGCCCGGCGATGATGATGTCCCGGTCGTACGGGTCGAGGATGAACCCCTTGCGGTTCAGTTCCCGCACGTTGAAAACGTGACGGTCGATCTTGACCGTGCCCTTGGATTGCGCCGGCGCCGGCCGCGGCTTGACGGGCGCCGATCGCCCGACGGGCTTCTTCGTGCTGGTCTTGAGAAAATCGAACATCGCGGATACGAACCACCCTTGTCCCAGGCTATTCTAATAGGATTATAGTTTGAGGTCACGTTCGACACAATTCCCGCGAAAGATCTGAGAATATAATCCAGTTAATTTTATATTAATTGACCCAAACGTATCGCCATCGACAGATGAGTCCCTCGCTCAGCACGGCAATCGGCGAGGGCTCGTGACGCTGCCGATATCGGGGGGAAAATGTGGGAAGTGGTGAGCGCGACAGGATTCGAACCTGTGACCCGCTGATTAAAAGTCAGCTGCTCTACCAACTGAGCTACGCGCCCACTCGCGCCCTTCGAGGGGCGGACCCTCCGGACCGGCGGAAACTAGGCAGGCCGCCGCGCCTGGTCAACCCACTATGACCTCTCGAACGAGCCTACCCCGGACCGGTCAGTCTCCGAACGGACCGGTCTGCTTGGCTTGACCAGCCTGCGACGGATCGCGATCGAAGCGGTTCATCACCCGCTCGGCGATCCGCGCCGTCACGAATTCGGTGATCGGCCCCCCGAGCCGTCCGATCTCCTTCACGAAACGCGACGATATGAACTGGTAGCGGTCGGACGCCATCAGGAACAGGGTCTCGATCCGCGGGTTAAGGCGCGCGTTCATCCCCGCCATCTGGAACTCGTACTCGAAGTCCGATACCGCCCGCAGCCCACGGATGATGACCGAAGCTCCCTGCTCCTCGGCGAAGTGCATCAGCAACGAGCCGAACGGCTTCACTTCGATGGTCCCGTGATAGCCGTCGGAGCGATTCTGGGCGAGGATATCGTCGATCTCGTCACGGACCATCTCGACCCGCTCGTCGAGGCTGAACAGCGGCCCCTTCCCGGCGTTGCGGGCGACCGCCACCACTAGGCGATCGACAGTCTTGCTGGAGCGTCGAATGATATCAATGTGCCCCTTGGTGATCGGGTCGAAGGTTCCGGGGTAGACCCCGACCCGCCCACTTTCTGCCACCTCACTGGTCATTCCGTGCCCCCCTGATCGGGCTCCTGGTTCGGCCCGGTCTGCGTTGCCCCATCGTCGGGCGCCCCGGAGTCGGGACCTCCCTCGACGGCCTCGCCGGTGTCATCGTCTCCGTTGTCGCCGTTCTCCCCGACCAGCGACACCGACACTACCTTCTCCTCGTCGCCGACCCGGAACAGCACAACCCCTTGGGTCTTGCGCGCCGCCACCCGGATGTCGTCGACCGGGCAGCGTATGACCTGCCCCTTGTCGGTCACCAGCATGATCTGGTCGCTCGGCGTGACCGGGAAGGCGGTCACCACCGGCCCGTTCTTCCGGGTGACTTCCATGGAGGCGATACCCTGGCCGCCCCGTCCGGTTACCCGATACTCATGGGCAGAGGTCCGCTTGCCGTAACCCTTCTCGGTCACCGACAGCACGAACTCCTCGGCGGCACCGAGGATCGCGAACCGGGCCTCGTTGAGCATGGTGTCCGGGGACGAGGCATCCTCGTCGCCCTCGCCGCTGCCGCGCCGGATCCAGGCGGCCTGACGCAGGTAGACATCGCGCTCGCTCTGTTCGCCGCCCTCGACGTCCATGTAGTCGACGTGCCGTAGGATCGACATCGAGACGACGGCGTCGTCCGTCGCCAGCCTGATGCCGCGAACCCCGAGTGAGTCGCGGCCGCGGAACAGCCGCACGTCGGCGACCTGGAAGCGGATCGCCTTGCCCTGCCGGGTGGCGAGCAGCACATCGTCGCCCTCGTTGCACGGCATCACGGCGATCAACTGGTCACCGTCGTCGAGCTTCATCGCCCGCTTGCCCGCCCGGTTGATGTTCGTGAAGTCGCTGAGCGCGTTGCGCCGCACGGTCCCGGCGGCGGTCGCGAACATCACGTGCAGGGCTTCCCAGCTGGCTTCGTCCGCCGGCATCGGCATGACGGTCTGGATCCACTCGCCCTCTTCCAGCGGCAGCAGGTTGACCATCGGCCGCCCCCGCGACTGCGGCGTGCCTTCCGGCAGACGATAGGTCTTCAGCTGGAAGACCTGGCCGCGCGAGGTGAAGAACAGGATCGGCGCGTGGCTGTTGGCGACGAACAGGCGATTGACCCAGTCTTCCTCGCGGGTCGCCATGCCGGCGCGGCCCTTGCCACCGCGCTTCTGTGACCGGTAGGTCGTCAACGGCACGCGCTTGATGTAGCCGGAGTGGCTGACGGTGACGACCATGTCCTCGCGGGCGATCAGGTCTTCAATGTCGTGCTCGAACTCGTTCTCCTGGATCTCCGTGCGTCGCGCGTCGGCCCAGGCCTCGCGGGTCTGCACAAGTTCCTCGCGCAGCACCTCCATGAGGCGCGGGCGGGAGGTGAGTATCTCCAGGTAGCCGCGGATCCGGCCGGCGATATCCTCGGCCTCCTCGATCAGCTTCGAGCGCTCCATCCCGGTCAGGCGCTGGAGTCGGAGATCGAGGATCGCACGGGCCTGGGCGTCGGAGAGACGGTAGGTCCCCTCCTCCGTCACCCGGTGCCCCGGATCGTCGATGATGGCGATGAACTCGGCGACATCCTCGGCGTTCCAGGCCGTCTCGCACAGCCGCCGCCGCGCCTCGGCAGCATCGGGCGACGAGCGGATCAGCGCGATCACCGCGTCGAGGTTGTTGATGGCGACCATCAACCCGGCCAGCACATGGGCGCGTTCGCGCGCCTTGCGCAGCAGGTGGCGGGTGCGGCGGGTGATCACCTCCTCGCGGAACTCCACGAAGGCGACGATGACCTCGCGCAGGTTCATCTGCAGCGGCCGGCCGCGGTTCAGCGCCAGCATGTTGACGCCGAAACTGGTCTGCAGCGGCGTGTAGCGGTACAACTGGTTCAGCACCACCTCGCCGATGGCGTCGCGCTTCAACTCGACCACCACCCGCACGCCGTCGCGGTCGCTCTCGTCGCGTAGGTCGGAGATGCCGTCGACGATCTTGTCGCGGACGACCTCGGCGATCCGCTCGATCATCCGGGCCTTGTTGACCTGGTAGGGGATCTCGCTGACCACGATCGCGAAGCGGTCCTTGCGGATTTCCTCGATGACCGCGCGGCCGCGCATGACCACCGATCCACGCCCGGTGTGATAGGCCTCGCGAATCCCGGAGCGGCCGAGGATCAGGCCGCCGGTCGGGAAATCCGGGCCCGGCACATGCGCCATCAGTTCGTCGATGGTGATGCCCGGGTTCTCGAGCATCGCCAGGCAGGCGTCCACCACCTCGCCCAGATTGTGCGGCGGGATGTTGGTGGCCATGCCGACGGCGATGCCGCCAGCGCCGTTGACCAGAAGGTTCGGGTATTCCGCCGGCAGGACCGAGGGTTCCTCGGTGGTCTCATCGTAGTTCGCGACGAAGTCGACGGTCTCCTTGTCGATGTCGCGGAGCAGACCCTCGGCGGCCTTCGCCAACCGGGCCTCGGTGTACCGCATGGCGGCCGGCGGATCGCCGTCCATCGACCCGAAATTGCCCTGGCCGTCGACCAGGGGCAGCCGCATCGAGAAGTCCTGCGCCATGCGAACCATGGCGTCGTAGATCGCGCTGTCGCCGTGCGGGTGGTACTGGCCCATCACGTCGCCGACGATGCGCGCCGACTTGCGGTACGGCCGGGTCCAGTCGTAGCCGCCGACCTTCATCGCGTACAGGATGCGGCGGTGGACCGGCTTCAGGCCATCGCGGACGTCGGGCAACGCCCGGGCCACGATCACGCTCATGGCGTAATCGAGGTACGAGCGCCGCATCTCGTCTTCGATGGAGACAGGGGCGATGTCGTGATGATCAGGCGTTATGTCGGACAACGATGGGTACCGGAGCAGGTTGTGTCGAGCGGCCGGGCATGGCATTGCGCCGCCGAATCGGGCGCAGCGTCGATTCGTGAAAAGTTAGCAGAACCGCGACGGTGCGGCAATGTTGCGGCGCCGAAGACGCCGGTGGAAAAAGCGCTTCGACGCGTTCAGCCCTTCCGAGCCGACAACGACAGGCTGAGCGGCAGGCGCGGCTCGAAGCCGTCGGGCCAGCGGTACTGGCCGTGGGCGCCCGGTGTCAGGATGGGCAGGAGCTTCCAGGCGATCGCGTCGTGCTCGTTCAGCCACTCCAGGCCCAGGCCAGAGCCGATCACGGCGTTCACGATGTCGGCGACGCTGTGCTCCCACTCGTAGGTCCGCCTGTGTTGGAGGTCGGCGGTCGGGTCCGCGTAGTCGGTCGCCTCGGTGCTGACCGTGGGCTCTGTCCGATGGAAATACGGGTAGTGGACCCGCAACGTACCGGTCGGCAGCGCCGCCGCGGCCGGCGAGTCGTCGAACACCCGGGCGGCCGGGTGCGCGTCGCAGAAATAGAAGCGGCCGCCTGGCCTCAGGAAATGAGCTGCCACCCGCGCCCACGCCGGCAGGTCGGGAAGCCAGCAGATCGTGCCCCAGGTCACGTAAACTAGGTCGAACCGCCCCTCGATCAGCGTTGGAGCGTCATAAACGCTGCCTTCCACGAACCGCGCATCCAAGCCGAGTTCGGCCGCCAAGGCGCGGGCGGTCCGGATCGCCGCCGGCGAGAAGTCGAGGCCGGTCACGCGAGCGCCGCGCTGCGCCAGGGTCAGACTGTCGACGCCGAAATGGCATTGCAGGTGCAGGACATCGAGTCCGTCCACCGACCCGAGCTCGCTCTCCTCGATCACGTGCAGGGGCCGTTGCCCGCGCCGCAGGGAATCGACGTTGTAGCCGTCCGGGCCGGTCGAGTTCAGATGGATACCGACCAACTCATCCCAATGCACCCGGTTGGCGTCGAGGTAGGCCGACGAATCGCTCATCGAGCTAGAACGGGATCTCGTCGTCGAGGTCCGACGGACCACCCATCGGCGCGCGGCCACCACCACCGCCGCCGGCTCCGGGGCGCGCGCCGCCACTCGACGACGGGCCGCCGCCGTAGTCGTCGCCGCGACCGTAGTCGTCGCCGCCACCGCCGGCAGAACCACCGCCGGAACCGCCGCCACCCTCGCCGCGGCCGCCGAGCAGGGTCAGCTCGCCTCGGAATCGCTGCAGGACGACTTCGGTGGTGTACTTCTCCTGGCCCTGCTGGTCGGTCCATTTGCGGGTCTGAAGCTGGCCCTCGACGTACACGGAGCTGCCCTTGCGCAGATACTGCTCGGCGATGCGGGCCAGGTTCTCATTGAAGATAACGACCCGGTGCCACTCGGTGCGCTCACGGCGCTCGCCGCTCGACTTGTCCCGCCAGTTCTCGGAAGTGGCCAGGGTGAAGTTCACGATCTTGGTGCCATCCTGGGTGGACCGCACTTCCGGGTCGCGCCCGAGATTGCCGATCAGGATGACCTTGTTGACGCTGCCCGCCATCGTCTCACTCTCGTCGATTGGGTGCCGTGGCGCCGGTCGCGCCGATCTGCGCGCGCCGGGGCGCGCCGCGTCGTCGGACCATCCCACATCGGCCTTCCGCTTCCAAGCCCGGAACGACCCGCAGAACGACCACGAAGGGTCAGAAACGACAATCGAAGTTTCGGCGGGTCGATTCGCCCTTCTGTTCATTGCGCATTCGCAACTATTGCCCCGGCGCGGCGGCCAACGCTCCGCTACGGGTTATCCACAGATCGCGCCAGCGTGCTGTCAACAGCCGGTACGGCGGTGCAACATGGCCGGTGGCAATACCAGCGGGTCGCACCCTATATTCGGGAGTCGTACCGACATCCCGATTCCCGAACCGAGGCCGGCAATGGCGCCCCTACCCGCTTCCGACAGCGAGCTCCGCGTCATCCGAGTGCGGGGCGCCCGGGAGCACAATCTCAAGAACGTCGATGTTGACCTGCCGCGCAATTCGCTGTCGGTGCTGACGGGGCTGAGCGGATCCGGCAAGTCCTCGCTGGCGTTCGACACGATCTACGCCGAGGGGCAGCGCCGCTACGTCGAGAGCCTGTCGGCCTACGCCCGGCAGTTTCTCGAGTTGATGCAGAAGCCGGACGTCGACCTGATCGAGGGGCTGTCGCCGGCTATCTCGATCGAGCAGAAGACGACCTCGCGCAACCCGCGATCGACGGTCGGAACGGTCACCGAGATCTACGACTACCTGCGCCTGCTGTACGCGCGGGTCGGCATTCCCTACTCGCCGGCGACCGGACTGCCGATCGAAAGCCAGACGGTCAGCCAGATGGTCGACCGCATCGTCGAACTGCCGGAGGGTACCCGCCTCTACCTGCTGGCCCCGATCGCGCGCGGCAAGAAGGGCGAGTTCCGAAAGGAGTTGGCGGACCTTCGCAAGCGCGGGTTCCAGCGGGTGCGAGTCGACGGCGAGCTTCTTGAGATCGAGGATGCCCCGGCGCTCGACAAGAAGCGCAAGCACGACATCGAGGTGGTCGTCGACAGGCTGGTGGTGCGGGACGGAATTCAGACCCGGCTGGCCGATTCGATCGAGACCGCGCTCGGGCTGTCGGACGGGCTGCTGTTCGCTGACGACGCCGATTCCGGTGACCGCCACACCTTCTCGGCCAAGTTCGCCTGTCCGGTCTCCGGCTTCACGATCGACGAGATCGAGCCCCGGCTGTTCTCGTTCAACAACCCGTTCGGCGCCTGCCCGGCCTGCGACGGTCTCGGTACCACGATGTACTTCGACCCCGAACTGGTCATTCCAAACCCGACACTGTCGCTGCGCGCCGGCGCCGTCGCCCCCTGGGCGGCGAGTTCGTCGAAATACTACGTCCAGACGCTGTCCAGCCTGGCCAAGCATTTCGGCGTGCCGATGGAGACGCCGTGGCAGGACCTCCCGGAGGCGGCGCGCCAGGCGATCCTGCAGGGCACCGGCGACGACCCGGTCACCATGACCTTCGAGGACGGGCTGCGGGCCTACAAGACCGCGAAGCCCTTCGAGGGCGTGGTGCCGAACATGCAGCGGCGCTGGCGCGAGACCGACAGCGCCTGGGTGCGCGAGGAGCTCGGCCGCTACCAGTCGGTCGCCCCCTGCGAGACCTGCCACGGCCAGCGGCTGAAGCCGGAGGCGCTGGCGGTCAAGGTCGGCGGGCTGACGATCTCCGAGGTCAGCGACTTCTCGATCGGCAGGGCCGTGGACTGGTTCGGCGAGCTCGAGGGATTGCTGCGCCCCAAGGACCGCGAGATCGCCCAGCGGATCCTCAAGGAGATCCGCGAGCGCCTTGGGTTCCTCGACAATGTCGGACTCGAATACCTGACCCTGTCGCGCGGCTCGGGATCGCTGTCCGGCGGCGAGAGCCAGCGCATCCGGCTGGCCTCGCAGATCGGTTCCGGCCTGACCGGCGTCCTGTACGTGCTGGACGAACCGTCGATCGGCCTGCACCAGCGCGACAACGACCGGCTGCTGACCATGCTGAAGCGGCTGCGTGACCTCGGCAACACGGTGATCGTGGTCGAACACGACGAGGACGCCATCCGCGAGGCCGACTACGTGGTCGACATGGGACCGGGAGCCGGGGTTCACGGCGGCACCGTGGTCGCCTGCGGCACGCCCGAGGAGGTGATGCGCGCGCCGGAGAGCCTGACCGGCCAGTACCTGTCCGGGTTCCGGCAGATCCCGATCCCCAAGCAGCGCCGCAAGGCCAGGAAGGGCCGGTTCCTGACGCTCAAAGGGGCCACCGGCAACAACCTCAAGAACGTCGACGTCGCGATCCCGCTCGGCACCTTCACCTGTGTCACCGGGGTTTCGGGCGGCGGCAAGTCGACGCTGGTGATCGAGACCCTCTGGAAGGCGCTGGCCCGCCGGCTGCACAACGCACGCGAGCACGCCGGCCCCTTCGACACGCTCGAGGGCCTCGACAAGGTCGATAAGGTGGTGGACATCGACCAGTCCCCGATCGGTCGAACCCCGCGGTCGAACCCGGCCACCTACACCGGTGCCTTCACGCCGATCCGTGACTGGTTCGCCGGGCTGCCCGAGGCGCAGGCGAGGGGCTACGCGCCCGGCCGGTTCTCGTTCAACGTCAAGGGTGGCCGCTGCGAGGCCTGCCAGGGTGACGGCGTCATCAAGATCGAGATGCACTTCCTGCCCGATGTCTACGTGCAGTGCGACATCTGCAAGGGCCACCGCTACAACCGTGAGACCCTGGAGATCCGGTTCCGCGACAAGTCGATCGCCGACGTGCTCGACATGACCGTCGAGGAAGGGGCGAAGTTCTTCAAGGCGGTGCCGTCGATCCGCGACAAGCTGGAGACCCTGGAACGGGTCGGCCTCGGCTACATAAAGGTCGGCCAACCGGCCACCACCCTGTCGGGCGGCGAGGCGCAGCGGGTCAAGCTCGCCAAGGAACTGTCGCGCCGGGCTACCGGGCGCACGGTCTACATCCTGGACGAGCCAACCACCGGCCTGCACTTCGAGGATGTCCGCAAGCTGCTGGAGGTCCTGCAGGCGCTGGTCGAGCAGGGCAACACGGTGGTGGTGATCGAGCACAACCTCGAAGTCATCAAGACCGCCGACCACATCATCGATCTCGGACCGGAAGGCGGCGACGGCGGCGGACGGATCGTCGCCAGCGGCACGCCCGAGGAGGTCGCGGCAACCCCCGGCAGCTACACCGGCGAGTATCTCGCCCGTTATCTCAACCCGGCCGCAGCCCCGAACCGGAAATCGGCGTAGCGATCGCCGCACTCAGACCGAAAAGACCTTGCCGTGCACCGGCATCGCCGGCGCCAGGCCAGTGCCCTGGACGTAGTCGAAGTGCGCGCGGCGGGCAGCGGTCGCCGCCTCGGCGCTGGTCGCACCGTAGAAGTATCGGCGCATCCGGATGCCCCGATTGCCCTGGATGAAACCCTTGAGCGCCATGACGTCCTGGGCGGTCGGCACCGACATGTCGTGGCCGTTGACACCGATACCGACCAGACGAACCCCGCCGAGTTTGTCGGCCCGCCGGAAGGCCAGGCTGAAATCGCCGATGAACCCGGCAACAAAGGGCGCCAGGTACGAGAACAGGGTGTGGAGGCGGCCTTGCGGAACATCGTCCGACAGCCCCCTCACCATCAGGAACATGCGCTTCTCGGCGATGCGCGGCAGCAGCCGGCAAAACTCCAGATACTGGGTTCGGTAGCCCTTGGCTGCCAGCGTCTCGTAGTGCACCGGCACGATCAGCAGCGCCCGCCAGCGGTGCGCCGCGGCGTCGACCAGGGCGGCACCAGCCTTCTGCAGGACCAACCGGTCGATGGCGGCTTCGACCGCGCCGGTGTCGGAGGGGGCATCGGGGTCGAACCCCAGATCTGAACCGTCGGGCACGTGCAGGTCGGCGTGGTAGCAGGACACCAGGCGCTTGCGGACGTTGGCCACCGGCCAGAACCGCATCCGCAGCCGGTCCTTGGCCGCGTCGACCTTTGCGATCTCGGCGGCCTGAGCCCGCTTCTGCGCCTCCTCGACAGTCTCCTCGAGCGCGGCGGGCGACCGCAGGACTACCGGGTCGCCGCGCGGCACCTCGAACACCATCGGTCGGACCGACACCGCGTCGGCACCGGCACCGGCACCGGACAGCTTGGTGTTGACCTCCCGGCCGATCGCCTGGGCGGTGCGGGCGGCGTCAGGCTTGGTGGCCTTGCCGAACAGCACGATGAAGCGTTCGTCGTTGATCAGGCAGTACACGTCGTCGGCGCTGATGTGCTTCTTGATCACGCCCTCGGTCAGCAGCAGCACCTTGTCCTTGATGCCGATCCACTGATCGCCGAAGCGCTCCTTCAACGCCTCGAAGCCCAGCATCTGAACGTTGCCGGCGATGAGCGCGTCGGCGGCCACCTTGTTCTGACGTACGAAGGACAGCAGCTTGGACGAGAAATCGGCGGGATCGCCAGGATCCAGCTTCTGACGGTCGAAGGATTGCAGGAAGCCGGTCTTTCGGCTCTCGCGCGGGATCCCGTCCTTGAAGTTGTCGTCCATGCGCACTCCGGTACCGGCGGCGCCACGGCTCCCCGGCGGCATCAGGATACTCTCCGGGAACGGGTCTCCTCAGGAAAATCCGGCATCCACACCCAAATAGCCATGGCCTACCCTTTCACGCGACGCCGGACCGGTCGCAGGTGTTGGCTGTGCGCGGTTGCGCCCGCGGATCGCCACAGCTATCTGAACGCTGCATGATAAAACATTCGTTAACCGCCGCCGGAGGCCATCGATGCCAAGCCCTATCGCGCCCGTCCATGTGATCGGCGGTGGCCTGGCCGGCTCGGAGGCCGCCTGGACGGTGGCGAATCACGGCGTGCCGGTGGTGCTGCACGAAATGCGGCCGATCCGCGGAACCGACGCGCACAAGACCGACAGTCTCGCCGAACTGGTGTGCTCGAACTCGTTTCGCTCCGACGACCGCGAAGCCAACGCGGTGGGCGTGCTGCACGAGGAACTGCGGCGTTGCGGATCGGTGATCCTGGAGGCCGGTGACGCCCACAAGGTGCCGGCGGGCTCGGCCCTGGCGGTCGACCGGGACGGTTTCTCGGCAATGGTGCAGGCGCGGCTCGCGAACCACCCGCTGGTCACGATCCAGCGCCATGAGGTCGGTGGGCTGCCTCCGACCGATTGGGACAGCGTGATTGTGGCGACCGGCCCGCTCACCTCGCCGGCGCTCGCCGAGGCGATACGCGATCGCACCGGCACCGACGCGTTGGCATTCTTCGACGCCATCGCGCCGATCGTCCACACCGAGTCGATCGATTTCGACGTCGCCTGGTTCCAGTCACGCTACGACAAGCCCGGTCCCGGCGGGACGGGCAAGGACTATATCAATTGCCCGCTCGACGAGCCGCAATACGTCGCGTTCGTGCAGGCCCTGCTGGACGGCGAGAAGATGGATTTCCGGGAGTGGGAGACCACCACGCCGTACTTCGAGGGCTGCATGCCAATCGAGGTGATGGCCAGCCGCGGCCTCGACACCCTGCGCTACGGACCGATGAAGCCGGTCGGCCTGACCGATCCGCGCACCGGGCGCCGGCCGCACGCGGTCGTGCAACTCCGCCAGGACAACGCGCTCGGCACGTTGTTCAACATCGTCGGTTTCCAGACCAAGCTGCGCCACGGCGAGCAGGTGCGGGTGTTCCGCACCATTCCCGGGCTGGAGAACGCCGATTTCGCGCGCCTCGGCGGCCTGCACCGCAACACATTCATCCACTCGCCGACCCTGCTGGACGGCACGCTGCGCCTTAAGGTTGAGCCGCGGCTGCGGTTCGCCGGCCAGATCACCGGCGTCGAAGGCTATATCGAGAGCGCCGCCATCGGCCTGCTGGCAGGGCGGTTCGCCGCCGCCGAGCGGCTCGGCCGGCAGCCGGACCTGCCACCGCGCACCACCGCCCTGGGCGCCCTGCTGTCGCATATCACCGGCGAAGCCAATCCCGAGACCTTCCAGCCGATGAACGTGAACTTTGGGCTGTTCCCGCCGCCGGATGAATCCGACCATGTCACCGTCAACGGCCGGCGCCGCAAGTTGAAGGGGCTGGACCGCAAGAAGGTTCAGGCGGCGCGCGCGCTCACCGACCTCGACCGCTGGCTCGGCCTCGACCGGGAAGCGGCTGAATAGCCGCTCAAAGCCCCAGTCGGTAGCCGAGCATCCGGGCCAGGTGCCGCCACGCGACACCGGCGGTGACCGTCGCCGGCGCCAGGAACGGTTCGTACCCGGCCCGCTGAAGCGCCGCTGCGTGGTCGCCGGCCCGGCCGGCAAGCAGCCGCAACGGCCTGAACGCGGCGTCCCGGAAGCCGTCGAGGCTGTGCGCCCGGGCGAGCCGCGCCCGACCCCGTTCGACCACCGGACGGACCGCGGCGGCCAGCGCCCTAGCCTGCGGTCGGTCCTTGATGGCCTGGTGCGACAGTCCGACCGCCTCGAGCAGATCGACCGGCAGCGGCGCGCGACCGGCGGCGACGAGCACCGGCAGGGCCCGCATCAGGCCGATCAACCCCCAGGCCGCCCCAGCCTCGCCGGCGGCCTCGGGATCGGCACCCAGCATCTCGGCCATGGCGGCGTGCAGTCCGCCGGCGGTCAACGCGGCGTAGGCCTCGAGGTCATCCAGGGTCGCCGGAGGTTCGCCTTCCAGATCGGCTTCGCGGGCGTCGACGATCGCCCTGAGCCGCTCCAGCCGAAGCCCGCCCTGGGCCACGGCAGCCGCCAGCGGGACCGCCACCTCATGATCCCTGGGCGTGCCCGCCTCAACCCCGTCGATGGTTTCGCGCCACCATTGCAGCCGAATCTGGCCGATCATCGGCTCGCTCACGACTTCGGCGGTCTTGGCGATCTCGTGATTGGCGGCGAGCAGCGCGAACAAGGCATCGCGGTGGGCGGCGGGGGCGAACAGGCAAGCCAGGTAACGTTCCGGATCATGTCGACGGACCGACACCCGGCAAGCATCCCGAAAGCTGTCGGGAACGTCTCGCATCCTTCAAGGGTCGCCGAAGGCCGACGCCCGATGGCCGGCCTCCAGGCCCGGCAGCATGGCCACTCGCGCGGTATAGTCACTCTGGAAATCGCCGTGCAACCCCTCGTAGACCCGCACCAGTCCCTCCAGCGCCAGACGCTCGCGGGTGCCTAGGTGCGGAGCGAGCTGGCCCATGCGGTCGCGCCCGCGGCGGCGATACGCCTCGGCGCGCGCCAGCAGATCGGAGGCCAACCGGTCCAGCCGCTCACCCTCGCCGACGGCAATCGCGTCGGCGAGGGTATCGCGATCAAGCCCGTGCTCCGCCAACGTCGCTGACGGGATGGTGACCAGCCGGCCACGCGACCCGGCATCCTTCGCAAGGTCACGTAGTATGTGAACAAGATAGCAGAATACCCCGAGATCACGCGCATAATAGACCGGAGGACAGGGCAGATCGGAGTGGTAGCGCCCGCCCTCGTGGCGGCACGCCAGGAGGTAGATGAACACCGTCGCCGGCGCCACGGTGGCGCCGTCGGCGTAGCGCTCGAAGGCCGGCCAGTCTGGCATCGCGGCCTCGGCGACATCCTCGGACAGGGCGGCCGCCAGGCCGTTCCAGGGACCCGGGCCGAGATCGCTGCGCCCGACCGTTGCCCTGAAGCCCTCGGCCACCGCCGCCGGCAGCGGGCCTTCGTCGACGCCATCCGCGGTCTGGCGCCGCCAAGCCTCCACTTCCGCCGTCATTGCTAACCGGCCGACGTCGCGGTCGGCCGGCGGCTGCGTCATGAACCCCTCGTCGACCGCGTCGTCGATGACCCGCATCGCCGCGTAGGACGCCGCAAAAAATTCACGCCGATAGCGCGGCAGCAGGCGGGCGGCGTGAAACAGCGTTGAATCATTGCCCCCCGCGATCGCCTCACAGGCGGCCAGCGCGGCACGCAAGGCAGGGTCGCGGCGGGTCACGAAGCTCCGCGCCGCACGAAGGGCCGGAAGAACTTCGCGAGGTTCAGCCTCTGGTCGGCGTAATTCGATCCGAGGTCCTGACCGTACAGCACGTCCGGCACCGCCGTCAGGCGCTCGTATTTCAGCCGCGCCACCCGCTGGCCGTGCTCGAGCGCGAAGGGAACCTCGTGCGATCGCACCTCCAGCACCGCCGGGGTACCGCCGAGGCCGACAGCGCGATGGCCGAAACCCGGATCGAAGAAGCCGGCGTAGTGCACGCGGAATTCGCCGGCGGCGGTGTCGTAGGGCACCATCTCGGCGCTGTACCCGGGCGGCACGCGCACGCCCTCGCGCGACGCCAGCAGGTAGAAATCGTCGGGGTTCAGGATCAGTCGGCCGACGGCGTCGCCCAGGATCGGCTCCCAGAAATCCAGCGGATCGTAGTGGCCGACTTTCGACAGGTCGAGCAGCGGCGCGTGCCGGCGCGCCCGATACGCCACCGGATCCTCGTCGCGATCCAGCAGATCGACGGAGACCCAGAGCCCGTCGGCTATGACCGCCTCGGCCGAGGTGCCGCCGGCAAAGATCACCGGATCGAGGTCATGCGCTGCCTGCAACTGGCGATCGCTGGTGCCGGGCGTCCCGACCCGGAAGCGGATCTGGTTGAGCCGGTCACCGGCGCGGACCACGATCGAGAAAGTCCGTGGCGCGATCTCCAGATACATCGGCCCGGCATAGCCCGCCGGCACCCGCTCAAAGCCCGAGGCACGGTCGACGATCAGGCGGGTGAACACGTCGAGACGGCCGGTGCTGCTCTTGGGCGAGGCGGTTCCCGAAATCTCTGGCGGCAGGGCCAATCGCTCGACGAGCGGAACGATGTACACGCAGCCACGCTCGAGCACCGTCGGCTTCGACAGGTCGAGTTCGTACATCTCCTGGGAGCGCTGCAGGTCGTCGAGCTTCTGCTCGACCGTCCGCTCGGGGCCCGGCAGGAAGCTCGACACCACCCGGAAGGCGCGTGGGCCGAGCCTCAGGTCGAGGCTGGCGGGCTGCAACTGGGCGTCAAGGATGCCGGGATCGGCCGAGATCCAGCCGTCGAGGATCCCCGCCTTGAGGCGCTGGATTGGCAGGATGCCGTGATCGCTTATGCTGGTATCGGGCGGCATCGTTGGACAAGTTCCCCGTGTGCGATCAGCCGACCGGCAGCAGCGCCGCCGCCACTCGGCGGCCCTCGGCCAGAAGCAGGTTGAAGGTACGACAGGCAGCGCCGGTGTCCATCGACTCGGCGACCGGTCCGCGCTCACGGATTGCCTGCCGCACCGCCGGCGGAACGAACACCTGCCTGGCCCCCGAGCCGATCAGAAGGATGTCGTAGCCGCCCTCCGCCGACAGGATCGGCTCCAGGGGGCCGAGATCGAGCGGTGCAAGCGCCGTTGCCGGATCGACCGTCCAGGCCAGCGTGGTCTCCGGCATCACCAGCACCGGGCCACGATGCAGAAGTTGGGCAATCCGGAAGCCGCCGTCCCCATAGCCGTGGATGAGCTGGACGCCCTCCGGTACGAGCGGCGTGACGTCCATCAGGCTATCCCTCGCGTTCCGCTCGCTCGTACTCCGGGACCGTCGCCGCGTCGGCCCCCTCGTCGCCGCGGCGCAGCCCGGTGTAAAGCAGCAGCGGCACGGCGATGAACACCGACGAATAGGTCCCGACGACGATGCCCCAGATCAGCGCAAGCGCGAAGTCGGCCAGGACCGCTCCGCCGAAGAAGTAGATCGCCAGCAGGGCCAACAGGGTGGTCCCGGACGTAAGCGCGGTACGCGACAGCGTCTCGTTGACCGAGAGTTCGAGCAGCTCGGCAAGCGGCATCTTGCGGTACTTGCGCAGATTTTCCCGCACCCGGTCGTAGATCACCACGGTGTCGTTGATCGAGTAGCCGGCGATCGTCAGAACGGCGGCGACGGTGGCGAGGTTGAACTCATGCTGGATCAGCGCGAACAGGCCGATCGTGGCGATGATGTCGTGGGCGAGCGCCACCACCGCCCCGAGGCCAAACTGCCACTCGAAGCGAAACCAGACGTAGACCAGGATCGAGAGCAGCGCGAGCCCGATTGCCAGCGCTCCGGACTCGATCAGTTCCTGACCAACCGTCGGTCCGACGAACTCCGTCCGGCGGTACTCGACCCCGTCACCGAGCGCCTGACGGACGACCTCGGTCGCCTTTATCTGCGCCGCCTCGTCGCCATCCTGCCGCTGGATTCGGATCAGCACGTCGCGCTCGGAACCGAACTCCTGCAGGCTCACCTCGCCGAGTCCAAGCCCGCTCAGGGTCGAGCGCATCTCGGATATGTTGGCCGGCCCAGGGGTGCGGACTTCGACGAGAATGCCGCCCTTGAAGTCGATACCGAAGTTCAGGCCGACCGTCGCGACCGCGATCAGAGAGCCGATCACCATCACGGCCGACAGCAAGAACGCTCCGAGACGGCTGCGGATAATCGGGAGGCGGGCGTTCCGAGGAACGAACCGGATCGGCTTCAACATCGCGGGCTTCCTCGCCTCAAATCGGCAGCGTCGCCGGACGGCGACGGCGGGCCCAGATCGCCACGAACAGGCGGGTCACCATGACGGCGGTGAACATCGAGGTCAGAATTCCGATCCCGAGCGTGACCGCAAACCCCTTGATCGGACCGGATCCGAGCGCGAACAGGAAGATCACCGCGAACAGAGTCGTCAGGTTTGAGTCGATGATGGTGGTCAACGCCCGACGGTAGCCGGCATCAAGCGCGTTGATCGGGGATCGCCCGTTGTCGATCTCCTCACGGACGCGCTCGAACACGAGCACGTTGGCGTCCACCGCCATGCCCATGGTCAGCACGATACCGGCGATGCCTGGCAGTGTCAGCGTCGCCTGCAGGGCCGACAGCGCCCCCAGGATCAGCCCGACGTTCAGCAACAGCGCAAGGTTGGCGAAGATACCGAACAACCCATAGGCGGCGATCATGAAGCCTGCCACCAGCACCATCCCGATGACCGAGGCGATCTTGCCGGAGGATATCGAATCCGCGCCCAGGCCCGGCCCCACCGACCGTTCCTCAAGGACCGTCAGCGGCGCCGGCAAGGCGCCGGCACGAAGCAGCAGGGCAAGATCCTGAGCCTCCTGCACCGAGAAGCTCCCGGAGATGATCCCGGTGCCACCGAGGATCGGCTCACGGATGACCGGAGCGGAAATAACCTTGTCGTCCAGGATGATCGCAAACGGCCTGCCGACGTTCTCCGTCGTCGCCTGACCGAAGCGACGACCGCCGATCGAGTCAAAGCGAAAGCTGACCACCGGGCGGTTGTCCTGAAAACTCGGCTGGGCGTCGACCAGGTTCTCGCCGCTGACCATCACCCGCCGCTGCACGACATAGTGGCTCGGACCCTGCCGATCGACTGACGGCACCAGCTTGGACCCCGGCGGCACCCTGCCCTGAACGGCCTCCTGGGCCGACGCGCTCGGATCGACGAGTTGAAACGACAGCTTGGCGGTCTGGCCGATCAACGCCTTGATGCGCTCGGGATTGTCGACGCCGGGAAGCTGGATGAGGATCCGGTTGTCGCCCTGGCGCTGGATCAGGGGCTCGCGGGTGCCGGTCTCGTCGACCCGCCGACGGACGATCTCGATCGATTGCTGCACCGCGTTGCGGGTCAGTTCGGTAATCGCTTCTTCGGTCAATCGGACCGCGACCCGCACGCCGTCGGCGGACACCTCGGCGCCTTCCTCGAAGCCGCGCGCCAGTTGACGCGCCCGTTCGAGGTCGGCCGCTTCCCGGATGTTGAACGCGGCGGCGTCGCTCTGCACGCCGAGCCCGACATACCCGATGCCGGCGTCGCGCAACTCCCGGCGGGCGGTCTCGACGATCGCCTCGAGCCGTTCCTGGATCACCACCGAGGTGTCGACCTGGAGCAGCAGATAGGAGCCACCCTGGAGGTCCAGGCCGAGATTGATCTGCCGCCCCGGCACGCCGGTTGGCACCTCGCCGATGACGTCACGGTCGATCAGGTTAGGCGCCGCGTAGACTACGCCAAGCAGGCAAACGAGGCCGACCAGCGCGATCTTCCAGGCCGGAAACTGCAGCATGTCGCTCCGCCTTGTCGGGTGTGGCCAGCCGGCTCAGTTGGCCGACTTTGGGGCATCCGAGGCGGTCTCGTCCTCGTCGTCCTCTTCGGGTTCCTCGTTCTTGCTCTTGCCCTTGGATGCCGGCTTGCTCGAGACCGGCTGACCCTTGGCCCGGACCTCGGCGATCATGCCACGCACCACCTGCACCTTGACCCCGCTCGCGATCTCGAGCGTCAGCAGGTCGTCGGTGTCGCTGACCTTGGTCACCGTGCCGACGAGACCGCCATTGGTGACGATTCGATCATTGCGGCGGACATTGGCCAGCATCTCGCGATGCTCCTTCATCTTCTTTTGCTGCGGCCGGATCAGCAGGAAATAGAAGACCGCAAAGATCAGAACCAGAGGAGCCAGCGACATGATGAGGTCGCTGCCACCGCCGAACCCGCCTGCCTGCGCGTATGCCGGAGAAATCAACATGCCGTTCCGTCTCCCGCGGGGTTCAGCCCCGCTCTCATGGCGTGCCGCTCGAGCCGGCGCTGACCGGCCGACGCGAAGTGGCCGGACTATAGCGACGGATCGGCGAATTGCAACGACGGCCGGCCGCCCGTCCCGTCGCGGCGTTGACCGTGCGCGGGCACGCCGGTAACGTCCGCGGCTTCGCTCGACGTCCATCCGTTTCCGCCGCTCCGAGACCTCCGTCATGACCTCTGATCGTCCGATTCCCGCCGTGCCGACCGATACCGCCGCGAGCCTCGCCGTGCTCACGCGCATCGCCGAAGCGCTGGAGCGGCTCGCCCCGCCGGGTACCGCGGCGTCCGATATCCGCGCCGCCGACGGGTTCGTCTGGGACGCCGCCCATACCCGGCTCGAGCCGGTCCCGCGGATCAATCGGGTGCCGATGGAACTGCTTCGCGGTGTCGAATTGCAGCGTCGGACGCTCTACGAGAACACCGAACGGTTCGCCCTCGGCCTGCCCGCCAACAACGCCCTGCTTTGGGGCGCGCGCGGCATGGGCAAATCGTCCCTGGTCAAGGCCGTCCATGCCGAGATCAACGCCCGCCACCCCGGATCCCTCGCCCTCATCGAGATCCACCGCGAAGACCTGGAGACGCTCCCGAAGCTGCTCCACATCCTGCGCGACGGCGATCGCCGGGCGGTGGTGTATTGCGACGACCTGTCCTTCGATCATTCCGACAACAGCTACAAATCGCTGAAGGCGGTGCTGGAAGGCGGCATCGAGGGCAGGCCCGAGAACGTGCTGTTCTACGCGACATCGAACCGGCGACACCTGATGGCCCGGGACATGATCGAGAACGAGCGCTCGACGGCCATCAACCCCTCGGAGGCTGTCGAGGAGAAGGTTTCGCTGTCGGACCGCTTCGGGCTTTGGCTGGGCTTCCACAGCTGCGATCAGGATACGTTCTTCGCGATGATCGAAGGCTACGCCCGGGCGTACGGGATCGATGTACCGCGCGACCAGTTGCTCGCGGAGGCGCGCGAATGGCAGGTGACCCGCGGGTCACGATCCGGCCGCGTGGCCTGGCAGTTCATCCAGGATCTGGCGGGGCGACACGGCAAGAAGGTCGCCTGACCGCGACCCGGAACCCGGAGGCGACGGCGTGATCGAGAGCCTGACCCTCCTGCTGGTCTGTCAACTCGCCGGCGAGGTTCTGGTCGGGTTGACCGGCCTGCCGGTCCCCGGCCCGGTGCTCGGCATGGTGCTGCTGTTCGTCGGCCTGCTGGCGCGAGGCGGGGTGCCGAAGGCGCTGCAGACTACGGCAGGAACCCTGCTCGCGCATTTCTCCCTGCTGTTCGTACCCGCCGGCGTCGGCATCATGCTGCACATCGGCCGGCTACAAGACGCTTGGCTGGCGATCGGGATCGCGTTGGTTGCCAGCACCGTGCTGGCGGTGGCGGCGACCGCGATCGCGATGCTCGGGCTGGAACGGCTGTTCAGTCGGCGCCCCGATGGAGGCGACGCGTGACCCCGGTCGGCGACCTCTGGGTTTACCTGTCCACAAACCCGCTGCTTCACCTGACGCTGACGCTGGTGGCCTACCTCGCCGGCGACCGGCTGTACCGCCGGTTCGGGTTGAACCCCCTGTTGAACCCGGTGGTCATCGCGATCGTGATCCTGGTCGGGCTGCTGGTCGCCACCGGCACCAGCTACGATCGCTATTTCGAGGGCGCCCAGTTCGTCCACTTCCTGTTGGGCCCGGCGACGGTGGCGCTGGCGGTCCCGCTGTACAACCAGTTCGACCGGGTCCGGAAGTCGGCCGGACCGCTGCTGGCGGCGGTGCTGATCGGCTCGCTGTCGGCCTCGTTGAGCGCGGTCGGAATCGCAACTCTGATGGGAACGGCTCCCGAGATTGTCGCCTCGATCGCGCCGAAATCGGTGACGACGCCGATCGCGATGGGAATCGCCGAGAGGCTCGGCGGGCTGCCGTCGCTGACCGCCGTCCTGGTCATCCTGACGGGCATTCTCGGTGCGATGCTGGGCCCGCCACTGCTGAACCTGCTGCGGATCCGGGACTGGCGCGCTCGGGGACTCGCCATCGGTGTCGCCGCCCACGGGATCGGCACAGCGCGCGCCATGCAGGTCAACGAGGTGGCCGGGGCGTTCTCCGGTCTGGCGATGGGCCTGAACGCGCTGGCAACCGCGATCCTGCTCCCACTCCTATGGTCGTGGCTGTTCTGAGCCTTGCGATCAGGAGGCGCTGACCACCAGGCGACGAGACAGTCTCTCAAGGGTTTCGCGTGAGTCGATCGTCTGCAAGGTCCCGCGGTCGATCCGATCGAGCGCCTCGCGCCGCTCTTCCGGAATTGCCAGGATCATGATGCTGACGAACGGCGGGTAGCCCTGCACAGACACCCCTTTCGGGTTGGGCTCGCGCATGTTGGGCCCGGAAACGCCAGAGCTGGTAGCCAGCGGCAAGCAGGCCATCGACCCAGGGGCTGCTGGCGTTTGGGCGGTCGCACTCGACGCTCAACACCGGCCGGCAGCGCGCGAGGGTTGCCGCGGAGCCGGCGAGAACAGCCTCCTCGGCGCCCTCCACATCGATCTTGATCAGCGCGCAACGCGCCAGCGCGAGCCCGTCCGTCGATGGACCGCACCGAAGTGGAAGTCATGACGCCGTGCTGACCGCCGATACGGGTGCCAATCCCGATCATGCCGAAATTGATGGTCCGAGCGTCCGGGACGTTGCGGATGTCGACGAAACGAGCCCGGCCGGGCTCGTCGAGGATGATCGCACGGTGCGGCTCCACCTGAGGCAGAACGTGCCGGTCCAGGTTGCGCTGCAGCAGCTCGAATACGCCGGCTGTGGCTCGAACGCAAGGACCCGCCCCGCGGGTCCCACCGCCAGCCCCATGGCGATCGCGAACACACCGATGTTCGCGCCAACGTCCACGACGACATCGCCCTGCCTGAGCAGACCCTGGTAGAGATCAATCTCGTGACCGCCATACTCTCCGGTGACCTCGATGGCCTCCCGGATGTAACGGTCGGCGGCTGGCACCTCGATCGTGCCGAATCGCCAATCGAGTTCACGGGAAGCGATCACCCGCTGATCTTCCCGCCCACCCGGGCCGAGACGGCTGACGAGCGCGCCGCCGCCAGTTCGCTGCGCGGATCCACAGGACGTGGCCCCTTGCGGATCTCGAAGTGCAGTTGCGGCCGGTCGACGTTGCCGGTCCGTCCGACGGTGGCGATCGCCTGCCCGCGGTCCACGCGATCACCGCGGCGTACAAGCAGCGTGTCGGCGTGCGCGTAGGCGGTGGTCCAACCGTCGGCGTGCTTGATCAGCAACAGGTTGCCAAAACCGCGAAGTTCGTTGCCGGCGTAGACCACCACGCCGTTCTCGGCGGCCCGGATCTGGGTCCCCGCCGCCGCCTCGATGTTGATCCCGTCGTTGTGCAACCCGCCTTCGCGTGGCCCGAAAGCGGCGATCACCCGACCGTCAACCGGCCATATGAAGCGCCCTCCTCCGCGTGGCGGCGGCGCCAGGATGGCCGCCCTTGCGGCCGCCTCGTCAGGCGCCGAGACGCGGGGGGGCGAAGCCGCTGGCGGCGGGAAAGCCGCCGGCGGGCTCGGCGCCTGGGCTACCACGACCGGCCCGGAGGGCGGGGTGGCAGGCTCCACCGTTGGCAGCACGGTCGGCGCCGAGGGCGGCCTTGGCGCAGCCGCTCCGGTGGCCGTCGGCGGGCTGCGGCCGGGTACCGGAAAATTCAGCGTCCCGTCGGACGACCAGGGCTGAGAGGGGTCGCGTGGCGGCGGAATGGTTGCGACTTGAACCGGCGGGCTCTGAGGGACGCGCGCCGCCAACACCGTGCCGGAAGCGCCGTCGGCCGCGGCCGGCAGCTTCAGGGTCTGGCCGACCCTGATGCCATAGGGCGGGCGCAGATCGTTCATCGCCGCGAAGCGGCGGAAGTCGACGCCGTAGCGGCGGGCGATCTCGGAGGCAGTGTCGCCCGACCTGACCTGATGGGTACGCCCGACCGGCAGGATCACCCGGTCTCCGACATGCAGAAGGTAAGGCGGCGTCAGGCGATTGGCCTCGATGATCGCGCGCGGCCCGATCCCGTAGCGGCGGGCCAACGCGTACACGGTGTCGCCAGGCCGCACCGAAACAATGCCGTCCGCCGGCAGGGTCGGCGCGGAAGCGGTAGACGGCGGGTTCGCCGACGGATCGGGGTTGGCCAGGCGAGGCGACGAGGATCCCATGGCGCAGCCGGCCAGGACCGCGGGCAGGACCAGGCAGGCAACAAGCGCGGTGAACGAGCGGCGCGTCATGACGCCAGTGTACGGGTCTGGGGAGTCGGGCTCAACGCCCTGACTGTCATTGCCATCCCTCGGCCCGGGGCGCACCACGGACCAGCGGGACGAACCGAACGTCGAGAAGCTTCTCCTCCAGGATCTCGCCATCCTGGCGGCGGTAGCGCATCAGTCGCTGGACGTCGCTCGAGGCCCCGATCGGGATCACCATGCGCCCCCCTTCGCCGAGCTGCTCCAGCAGCGCGGGCGGGGCCTCCGACGCCGCCGCGGTGACGATGATCGCCTCGAACGGTGCCTGTTCGGCCCAGCCCTTCCAGCCGTCGCCATGGCGGGTGTGAAGGTTGTGGAGCTTGAGTTGAGCGAACCGCTTCTCCGCCACCTGCAACAGCTCGGCGTGGCGTTCCACGCTGTACACACGACGGGCGATGCGGGCGAGGATCGCCGCCTGATAGCCGGAACCGGTCCCGATCTCCAGGACCTTGGTCCGGTCGGTGAGCTCCAGCGCCTGAGTCATGAACGCCACGATGAACGGCTGGCTGACCGTCTGTCCGGCGGCGATCGGAAGGGCGCGGTCCTCCCAGGCCTGGTCGAGGAAAGCCGGATCGACGAACAGTTCGCGCGGCACCCGTTCCAGCGCGCCAAGAACGGCGCGATCGGTTATGCCGCGGCCCCGCAGACTCATGATCAAGCGGATCTTGCGGGCCTCGTCGTGGCTCAATGGAAGGTCTCGGCGAGCTTCGTGAGCGTCGGACGGTCCGTCATGTTCATGGCGATCGGCGTGACCGAGACGGCGTTCGAGTGCACCGCGTTCAAATCGGTGCCGGCGACCGTCGGATCCTCGGTGCGCATGCTGCCGATCCAGTAGTAGGGCACGCCGCGCGGGTCACGACCGTTGGTGATCTGATCCCCAATCTTCCGACGCCCCTGCTCGGCGGCCCGGACGCCGATCACATGGTCTGGGCCGACGGCTGGGAAATTAATGTTTATCAGCGAGTTGCGCGGCCAACCTATAGCGCAGAGCCGGCGAATGAGTTCAGGGGCCAGGGTCTCGGCGGTCTCCCACGGCACCGCGCCACCGGCCGGATACTCCTGGCTGAGCGCGATTGAGGGGACGCCGAGGACGGTTCCCTCCATGGCGGCCGCGACGGTGCCGGAGTAGGTCACGTCCTCGCCGAGGTTGCCACCACGGTTGACCCCCGACAGAACCAGGGTCGGCTTCCTGTCCTTCAGGATCTCGTTGATCGCCAGCAGCACGCAGTCGGTAGGCGTGCCATCGACGGCGTAGCGGCGGTCTTCGACCTGCCGGATGCGCAGCGGACGGCGCAGGGTCAGGGAATGGCCGGCGCCGCTCTGCTCGGTCTCCGGCGCCACGATCCAGACGTCGCGGGACAGCGCCGAGGCGATCCGCGCCAGAGTCTTGATGCCCGGGGCCTCGATCCCGTCGTCGTTCGAGACCAGGATGCGGGCTTTGGCGAGATCCATCGGCCAGTTCGTCATCACGCGCGCTCGATCCGATCGAGGCCCCGGAGATAGGGCTTGAGGGCGTCCGGCACGGTGACAGAGCCGTCGTCATCCTGGAAATTCTCCAGGATGGCGATCAGCGTCCGACCGACCGCCAAGCCGGAGCCGTTTAGGGTGTGGACGAACTCGGTGGCCTTCTCGCCCTTGCGGCGAAACCGGGCCTTCATGCGGCGGGCCTGGAAATCGCCGCACACCGAGCAGGACGAGATCTCGCGGTACCGGCCCTGCCCGTCGTCCTGACCAGGCAGCCAGACCTCGATGTCGTAGGTGCGCCGGGCCGAGAAGCCCATATCGCCGGTCGACAGCGCCATCACCCGGTACGGCAGGTCGAGACGCTTCAGCACCTCTTCGGCGCACGCGGTCATCCGCTCGTGCTCCTCGTCCGAGCGGTCCGGATGCGCGATCGACACCAGCTCCACCTTGCCGAACTGGTGCTGGCGGATCATGCCGCGGGTGTCGCGTCCAGCCGACCCGGCCTCCGAACGAAAGCAGGGCGTATAGGCGGTGAACCGCAGCGGCAGGTCGTCCTCTTCCAGGATCTGCTCGGCCACCAGGTTGGTCAGAGGAACCTCGGCGGTCGGGATCAGCCAGAAGCCGTCCGTGGTCCTGAACTGGTCGTCGGCGAACTTCGGCAGCTGGCCGGTCCCGAACAGCGCCTGGTCGCGCACCAGCACTGGCGGCGCGATCTCGGTGTAGCCGAACTCGCCGGTGTGTATGTCCAGCATGAACGCAGCCAGCGCCCGCTCCAGCCGGGCCAGTCCGGCCTTCAGCACCACGAAGCGGGCCCCCGCCAGCCGGGCCGCCGCCTCGAAGTCCATCAACCCCAGCCCCTCGCCGATCGCGACGTGGTCGCGGGCAACGAAATTCCGATTCTTTGGCGCCCCGACACGCCTGAGTTCGACGTTGGCGGACTCGTCGGCGCCCACCGGGACGCCGTCGGCCGGCAGGTTCGGAACGCCTGCCAGCAGATCCTCCACTTCGATGGAGAGGCGGCGCTCGTCCTCCTCCAGGAAAACCATGCGATCCTTAAGCTCTGAAACCTCGGCCATCAGGGCGTCCGCGGGATCGCCGACGCGCTTGGCCTGGCCGATCAGCTTGGACGCCTCGTTGCGGCGCTGCTGCGCCTGCTGGAGTTCGGTTGTCACCCGACGCCAGTCGGCGTCACGGGCCAGAACCGTCGCCGCCAACGGAGCGAGGCCGCGCTTGGCGAGACCGGCGTCAAAGGCGTCACCGTCCTCTCGAATGCGTCGAATGTCATGCATGGGGTGGTCGTCGGGTCCGCGTTAGAGGTGCACGTCGTTATACGGACGCGCCCGGCTCCGGTCCAGCGACCGCGCCTGTCAGACCCGGTCGGTAGCTTCCGCCTGCGCCCGCTTCCTCTCGATCAGCACGGCGCAGAGGATCGAGACCTCATAGAGCACCATGATCGGCACCGCGAGCAGCACCTGGCTGATCACGTCAGGCGGCGTCAGGATCGCCGCGGCCACAAACGCAATGACAATAGCGTAGCGACGCTTCGATCGGAGCCCGTCGGCGCTGACGATCCCGACCCGGGCGAGCAGGACCAGCAGGACCGGCAACTCGAACGCCACGCCGAACGCGAAGATCAGCCGCATCACCAGGGACAGGTACTGATCGACCTTCGGCTCGAGCACCAGCGGCAGGTCGCCGCCGCCGCCGGGGTGCTCGAATCCCAGGAAGAACTGCCAGGCCAGTGGGACCACGATGTAGTAGACCATCGCGGCGCCGAGGAAGAACAGCACCGGCGTGGCAGCCAGGAACGGCAGCAGCGCGCGGCGCTCGTGCTTGTAAAGGCCCGGCGCCACGAACATCCAGAGCTGCATCGACACCACCGGGAACGAAACGCAGGCGGCGAAGAAGAACCCGACCTTGATGTAGGTGAAGAACGCCTCGTGCAGGGCCGTGTAGATCATCCGGCGGCCTTCCTGGCCGGCCATGATGTCGGCGAGCGGCTGCACCAGGAAGGTGAAGATCGGTTCGGCCAGTCCGTAGCCGACAAAGAAGCAGACGATGAACGCCACCGCCGAGATGATCAGCCGGTGACGCAACTCCATGAGATGCTCGAGCAGCGGCATCTTGCCGCCTTCGAGATCGTCATCCGGATCGCGAGCCTCAGCCATGCCTCAGGCCTCCCCGGCGCCGGGGCCGGACTGGGTCTTGCCCTGGCGACGGGGCTTGGCGGGCGGCTTCGCCGGGCTTGCGTCAGAGGCCTTGGTCGAGGCTCGGCGGGCAGGCTTGGGGGCCGGAGCCTCCACCGCGCCGTCGGGCTTCGTCGAGGATTTGGCAGCGGATGACTTCGACGAGGTGGTCGTCGTGGCCGCCGCAGCGGAAGAAGCTGCCGGTGCTGGCGACGGCGTCGCAACCGTTGGCGTGGGTGGCGTCACCGAGTTGTCGGGGATCCGGGAACGCGCGGCGAGAGATGCGTAGTCTTCGATTGCCGAGGCTGGTTCTTCGGGGGCCGAAGCATCGGCGGCGGCGTCACCGGCGCCGCGCGCCATCGAGCCGACATCGCGCCGTGCCTGATCCAGCGCGCTCTCGATCTCGTCGGCCCCGGCGCTCTCCCTGGCCTCCTCGAAGCTCTTGCGAACCTCGCCGGACGGATCGATGTGTTTCTCGATCGAGGCCCCGACGCCTTCCCGCGAGACCTGCTGGATCTGCTTGCGGACGTCATCGAGTTCGGCCTCGCGCGCCATCTCCTCGAGGCTGCCCTGAAACTCGGAGGCCAAGGACCGCGCCTTGCGGATCCACTGGCCGACCGTCCTGATGACACGTGGGAGATCCTTCGGCCCGACGACCACCACGGCCACAAGCGCGATCAGGATAAACTCCTGCCAGCCTAGATCGAACATGGTGATCCCCGCGCCCGATCGGGCGCCTCAGGACAGCGGGAACGATGAGCCGTAGGCGCTCAGCTCTTGACGGCCTGATCCGACTTCGGTGCCGGCTTGCCGGCGGAGCTGTCGTCGGTCACCGACCGGTTGACTGGATCGCCGTCGCCCTCACCATCGGCGCCGCCATCCTTGATGCCCTGCTTGAAGTTCTTGAGCCCCTTGCCGAAATCGCCCATCAGCCGCGAAATCTTGCCGCCGCCGCCGAAAAGGAGAAGCACGACGGCGAGAACCACCAGCCAGTGCCAAATGCTGAAGCTACCCATCGACTGCTCCGAAATTCCGTTATGCCCCCGTCTGACGCGGCGGACTATACGCGACCGGGGCCGCGCGCCGCAACGCAAACGCCATTCTCAAGCTACATGGTTACTCAGTCGGCGAATACGAAGGTCTGGGTCGGATCGACTTGGATCCGGACCCTGGCACCCGGCTTCGGCAGGTAGACCCCCGGGACCCTGGCGTGCAGATGAACCGCCGCCTCCGACTGCGCCGGCGCGGTCACGGTCATGTGAACCAGACTGGTCCGCCCCAGCAGGCGTGCCTGTTCCACCACGCCGCTCGGGTCATCCGAGTACACCGGCGCCCACGGGTGGATCGCCACGCCCTCAGGCCGGACCACGACTGTCGCTTTGGTACCCTCCGCCAGGCCCCGCGCCGGAATCGACCCCAGCGGCGTGTCCACCGACCCGGCCCGGACCTGGCCTTCGATCCGATTGACCTCTCCGAAGAACGACGCAACGAACGCGTCAACCGGCTCGCAGTACAACTCGACCGGTGTTCCCTGCTGAACGATCCGGCCGCCGCGCATGACGGCGATCCGGTCGGCCATGAACATCGCCTCCTCGGAATCGTGGGTCACCATCAGGCACGCTGAACCGCTGGCCTTCAGGATGTGCAGGACCTCGTCGCGCACCCGGTCGCGCAGCCGGGCGTCCAGGCCCGAATACGGCTCGTCCAGCAGCACGACACGGGGCCGCGGCGCCAGCGCCCGGGCCAGAGCCACGCGCTGCTGCTGGCCGCCGGACAATTCGTGGGGATAGGATCGGGCGTACTCATCCATACCCACCATCGCCAGAACCACCTCGGCCCGGCTGCGGCGGAGCGTCGCGTTCATGCCCGACAGCCCGAAGGCCACGTTCTCGATCACGTCGAGGTGCGGGAACAGGGCGTAGTCCTGGAACACCAGCCCCACCCCGCGACGCTCGGGCGGCACCTCGACGCCGTTGCCGGCGACCACGGTCCCCGCCAACCTGATCTCGCCGTCCTGAACCTCCTCAAGGCCGGCCGCCAGCCGCAGCACGGTGGTCTTGCCGCATCCGGACGGGCCGAGGAGGCAAACCACCTCGCCCGCCGCCACCGACACGGACACCCCGTCGACCGCCTGCACCCGGCCGTAGCGGTGGCGTACGTCGACGATCTGCAGGGCCGGAGGCGTCGGCTCGGACTTCAGCGCGGTCGCAATCATCACCCTGAGATACAGGGGCGGTAGGCCGGCGGCAAGGCAGCAGGCCCTGCCGTCAACCGTCGTCCAGGCTGTCGTCGGGGAGGAAGTCGAGTTGCTCGGCCTGCTCCTCGGGCTCGTCCAGCAGGTCGTCCTGCTGCATCGCGATGCTGGTCAGCCCGCCGCGCCGCTCCAGGAGCCCCATCGCCTTCAGTTCTTCCAGTCCCGGCAATTCCTTGATGTCGCCAAGGCCGAAATGGTCAAGGAAGGCCGGGGTGGTGCCCCATTGCAGGGGACGCCCGGGCGTGTCCCGGCGACCGCGCGGCTTGATCCAGCCCGCCTCCAGCAGCGTGTCGAGCGTCCCTTTCGACAGCGCCACCCCTCGAATCTCCTCGACTTCCGCCCGGGTCACCGGCTGGTGGTAGGCGATGATCGCCAGAGTCTCGACCGCCGCCCGCGACAGTTTGCGCCGCACCGGCTGCTCGGTCCGCAGCATCCCGCCGAGATCCGGCGCGGTCCGGAAGCTCCACCGCGTGCCGCTCTGGACGAGGTTCACCCCCCGCTCGGCGTAGCTCTCGGCGAGGTCGGCGAGAATGGCGTCGAGATCGATCGGCTCGGGTACCCGCTGGCGCAGCAGCGTCTCCTCCACCGGGTCGGCGCTGGCAAACAGCACGGCTTCCACGAACCGGATCCAGCGCCGCCGCTCCTCCGTCGCCAGGAGGTCGGGAATGTCGGCCGCGGCGCCGGTCATGGCTGGTTCCCGGTGTGCGACCGCAGCCAGATCGGCCCGAAGGTCCCGTCCTGGCGGATCTGCGCCTGGCCATCCTTCACCAGTTGCAGGCTGGCGACGAAGGTCGAGGCCACCGCCGATCGCAGCAGCAGCGAGCCCTTCAAAAACTCCGGCAGAAAGCTGAACAGGGTGCGCCACTCCGGAACCTTCCCGACCAGGGCGCGCAGCCGCTCGATCGCGTCCTCGACGGCGTACAGCTCGGTGGCCGCGATCGTCAGGGTCTGGCCCTGCTCGCGCACCTTGTGGTCGCCATAGGCGCGCAGAAGGTCGTAGAGGGTCACATCGTAGACCGCGCGGAATCGCGCTGACAGGTTCTCGGGCGACCCGCGGGCGAACACATCGGCCCCGAGCTGCGGGAGCGCCATCAGCCGGCGACCGGCATCCTGCATCGCCTCAAGCCTCTGAAGCTGGAAGCGCAGCGCCTCGGCGAGTGCGGCCGGATCCTGCTCCTCGTCCTCGGTCGCGTCGGCGGGCAGCAGCAGCCGCGACTTCAGGTAGGCCAGCCAGGCCGCCATCACCAGGTAGTCGGCCGCCAGCTCGAGGTTGAGAACCTGCGCTTCCCGGATGAACACCAGGTACTGCTCGGCCAGTTGCAGGATCGAGATCTGCGTGAGGTCAACCTTCTGGTCGCGCGCCAGGGTCAGCAGCACGTCGATCGGTCCCTCGAAGCCGTCGAGGTTGAGGAACAGCGATAGCTGGACCGGCTCGCGCCGCCGGTACTCCGGCTGCGGGCTCTCGAACGAGTCGTGGGTCGCCAATGCTCCGTCCGCGGCTCAGTGACCGGTGACCGCCATGATCGCCGAGGCAAGCGTGTCGACCGGCCCCCAGATCAGCACGCGCGCCACATCCAATGTAACCCCGACCTGGGCTGCCAAGAAGGGCACCAGGAACAGCACCAGGATGACCAGCAGCAGTCCCGCCCGTTCCAGCTTCGCCACCCGCCACGCCAGCGCGTCCGGCAGCAGCGAGACCAGAACCCGCCCACCATCAAGGGGCGGAATCGGCAGCATGTTGAAGACCGCCAGCACCAGGTTCAGGAGGAACAGGTTGCGCAGGTTCTCCACCAGCCAGTCCTCGGCCGCGCTCGGCGCCAGATCGACGACGTGGAAGAGCAGAGCCGCGATGGTTGCCAGCAGCAGGTTCGACGCCGGGCCGGCGAGCGCGACCAGCGCCATATCGCGGCGCGGGTTGTTCAGGCGGGAGAAGTTGACCGGCACCGGCTTGGCGTACCCGAACAGGAACGGTGCCTTCATGATCAGCAGCAGAGCCGGCAGGATCAGGGTGCCGAAAAGGTCGATGTGCGGCAACGGGTTCAACGTGACCCGCCCCATCAGCCGAGCCGTCGGATCGCCCAGCTTTGACGCCGCCCAGCCGTGCGCCGCCTCGTGCAGGGTGATCGCCAGCACCACCGGGAGAATCCATACGGTGGCGCCGTGGATCAGGCCGGCGAAGTAATCCGCTTCCATCAAGCAGATCCGAGCCGGGACAGCAACTCGGCGAGCCGCTCGGGGGCGTCGCCGGGCGGCGCGGTTCGCCCGGCGCTGTTGCGACGGCGTTCAGCGTCGGCGCGGGCGGCTCGCACGGCCGACGCACCGGCTAGTTCGGTGGCCTCGGCGGCGATCGCCAACATCTCGTCCATCCGGCCGTTGCAGTGCAGAACCACGTCGCAGCCGGCCTTCAGCGAGGCCGAGGCACGCGCTCCGATCGGACCGCCGAGCGCCGCCATGGAGAGGTCATCCGACATCAGCAGCCCATCGAACCCAATGAACCCCCGGATCACGTCGGCGATCACGACCGGCGACAGGGTCGAAGGCCGATCCGGATCGAGTGCGGGGAACAGCAGATGTCCCGTCATGCCATAGGGAACAACATCCGCGAGCGCCGCAAACGGCGCGAAATCGACGGCCTCGAGCGTCGACCGGTCGGCGTCGACCCGCGGCAGCTCGGCGTGGCTGTCGACCATCGATCGGCCGTGTCCAGGCAGGTGCTTGAGCACGCCGGTCACGCCGGCCGCGGCGATCGCGTCGGCCTGGATCCGCGCCAGGCGCGCCACGGTCGCGGGATCCTCACCGAAAGCCCGGTCGCCGATCACGTCGTGGGCACCCGGCTGACGCACGTCGGCCAGCGGCACGCAGTCGACGTCGATCCCAAGCTCCGCCAGGTCGGTCGCCATCAGCGCGGCCGACAGGCGAAGTGCCTCCTCAGCCGCCGCCGGGTCGACGGCATCGAGGCGCGCGAACGCCTCGGCCGCCGGGTAACGGCGCCATTGCGGCTCCCCCAGGCGCTGCACCCGCCCGCCCTCCTGATCGACCAGAACCGGGGCGTCGCGGCCGACGCAGTCGCGCAACGCCGCGGTCAGCGCCCGGACCTGCTCGGGGGTGTCGATGTTGCGCTTGAACAGGATGAAGCCGTACGGGTCGAGTTCCCGGAAGAACGCCGCCTCATCGGCGGCGAGCCGAAGCCCGGCACACCCCAGGATGGCCGCGCGGGTCATTCAGGGACGCACCACGATGCACGGCTGCGCCTTGGCCTTCAGGCCGTCGCAGATCGCGACCGCGGAGGTCTCCGAGACCGGGCTTGACTGGATCCGATAGAAGACGCCCTTGCCGGGGCCGAGATCGACCCTCTGAATCCGGCGGTCGAGGCCGCCGAGTTGATCCGGGTGGCGGCGCTTCAGCCTGGCCCATTCGGCCTCGGCGGCAGCCTCCTCGCGCAGCGCCCCGAGCTGGATCCGGAAGTTTCCGGTGGTCAGCGCCACCGGTGCGGACTGGGGTGCTGGCGCGGCCGCAGCGGGCGGTGGCGACGCGGGAACCGGTGCAGGCGCGGGAGCCGGCGGCGGTGACGCGGCCTGGGGCGCCGGCAGCGGTGTGGATGCCGGCGGTGGCGGGGAAGCGGCTGGCGCCGGTGGTGGGGCCACGAACGGCGGCGGTGTCGGGGCGGTCTCGGCGCGGGCCGGCGGAGGGGCGGTGTCCTGGGGCGTCGGGATCAGCGGTGCCGGCGCCGGCACCACGACCCGGGCGGGCGGAATGCCGGACCCCGATGGCGCCACTGACGGCTCGGGCGCCGGCAGCGGCGGTACCGGGACCTGGGCCGACGGCGACAACTCGACGATCGGTGGCGGCGGCGGGGGAGCCGGCGGCTCGACCGGTCGCTCAGGTGGCGGCAGCAGCCGCTCGACCCGCGGCGCCCCGCTGGTCTCGCCGGGACGCATGGCTTCGTAGACCAGCTTGTCCTGGTTGGGGACCTGGAGGCCGCCCGGCTGCTCCGGCCGGACCTTGGTCGGGCGCGTATCGGCCTTGATCAGCGGCGCCGTCGTCTCGGTTCCTCGCCGAAGACCCTGGTCGTACGCGTACCAGACGACGCCCGCGAACGCAGCGAGCGCGAAGGTGGCGACGAACACGCCAAGCGCCCGCGAGCGCCGGCGCGGTGGCTCGCGCAGTTCCGGCGGCGGACCGGGGCGGTAGGCGCGGTCGGCGTAGAGATCGTCGTCCCGCCCGTCGCTCATTCCCGAAGCTCCTCGACCGGCTGCACGCCCATCACCGCCAGGCCCGACGCGATCACAGTTGCGGTCGCCCGCACCAACGCCATCCGGGCCACGGTGGTCGCCGCATCGTCCGGCAGTATGAACCGAAGCCGGGCGTCATCCTTGCCCTTGTTCCACAGCCCGTGGAAGGCGGCCGCCACCTCGCCGAGATAGAATGCCACACGGTGCGGCTCGTGCGCATCCGCCGCGCTCTCCACCAGCCGGGGCCAGCCGGCCAGGACCTTCACGAGGCCGAGTTCGTCCGGATCGCTCAACGACCCCAATGCCACCGCCGACAGCGCCGCATCAGAGAGGTCGCACCCTGGCAGCGCCTCGGCCGCGTGACGAAGCACCGAGGTGGCCCGGGCGTGCGCGTACTGCACGTAGAAAACCGGGTTGTCGCGGCTGTGTTCGCGGACCTTCTGGTAGTCGAACTCGAGCGTCTGGTCGTTGCGGCGGGTCAGCATGATGAAGCGGACGACATCCGGTCCGACCGCCTCGACCACGTCGCGCAGCGTCACGAAGGTTCCCGCGCGCTTGGACATTCGAACCGGCTTGCCACCGTCGAACAGGCTGACGAGTTGGCACAGCTTGACGTCAAGGCTGCCCTCGCCGCCGGTGATCGCGGTCACCGCCGCCTTCATGCGCTTGACGTAGCCGCCGTGATCGGCCCCCAGCACGTCGATCAATTCCGGCGAGCCGCGCAGGAACTTTTCGTGATGATAGGCGATGTCGTTGGCGAAGTAAGTCCAGGACCCGTCGGATTTCTGCAGCGGGCGATCGACGTCGTCGCCGAACTCGCTGGCCTTGAAAAGCAGCTGGGGCCGCGGCTCCCAGTCCTCGGGCGCCTTGCCCTTCGGTGGTTCCAGGATCCCGGTGTAGACCAGCCCGCGGGCCTGCAGGGTTTCGAGAGCGCGCTGCACGGCGCCCGCCTCGACCAGGGCACGCTCCGAGGAGAAGGTGTCGAAGCGGATGCCCATTCCCAGCAGGTCGCGCTTGATGTCGATCACCATCAGTTCGACGGCGCGGGAGCGGAACACCTCGAGCCACTCGGCCTCCGGCCGCCCGACCCAGCGGTCGCCATCGCTGACGGCGATGGCCTGCCCGACCTCCTTGAGGTACTCGCCGGGATAGTGGCCTTCGGGAATCGTAACGTCCTCGCCCAGGGCCTCGCGGTAGCGCAGGTGAGCCGAGCGGGCGAGGGTTTCCACCTGCGCGCCGGCGTCGTTGATGTAGTACTCGCGCGTGACCGTGAAGCCCGCCTTCTCGAGTAGCGTGGCGAGGGCATCGCCGAACACCGCGCCGCGGGCGTGCGCCGCGTGCAGTGGCCCGGTCGGGTTGGCCGAGACGTACTCGACGTTCACCCGTCGGCCCTGCCCGGCATTGGAAGCGCCATAGGCGGTGCCGGCCCGCAGGATGGCGCCGAGTTCGGCGAGCCACACCGACGGGGCCAGCCGAAGGTTGATGAACCCGGGGCCGGCGACCTCGGCCGACTCGACCTCGTCCAGCGCCGACAGCGCCTCGGCCAGCGGCCCGGCGATGGCGCGCGGGTTGCTGCCGATCGGCTTCGCCAGCAGCATCGCCGCGTTGGTCGCGATGTCGCCATGGCTCGAGTCGCGCGGCGGCTCGACCGTCACGCGGTCGAACGGCAGCCCGTCCGGCCAGCCATGGCGCCGCGCCAGCTCTTCGAGCGCGGACTGAATTTTTTCTCGGAACTGATTGAATACGTTCATCGTAGTGCAGCAATCCTACCACGGTGGCGCAAGCCCGTCCCGTCAGAAGCGTCGTCAGCGCCACGACCCGGCCCGTAGCGGCCCCTGCGATCGAACGCGTGCGCCCTGCGGGCGGCGGAAAGCGCGCGGACCCTAGCGGCTCCCCCCCGTCACGGCAACGTCAAACCACGTTGAAGCCAGCCGCCGCCGGGCCTATATGATGCAAGGATCGAGACACCAAGGAGCGGAGCGCGGCCATGCCTGACGCAGGATCTCCGGAACGCCGGTTCGCCGTAACCGAAAGCGCGGCGCGGCGCATTGCCGCGCTCAGCCTTGAAGAACAAGCCGGTGCTGCGCCGATGATGCGGGTCGCCGTCCTCGGCGGCGGTTGCTCGGGATTTCAGTACAAGTTCGAGTTCGACAACTCGGTCAACGACGACGACCACGTGTTCGAGCGTGACGGCGTAAAGGTCGTGGTCGACGACGTTTCTCTGGATCTGCTGACCGGAGCCCAGCTCGATTACAAGGACGAGCTGATCGGTTCGTACTTCGCCGTCGAGAATCCGAACGCCACCGCCTCGTGCGGCTGCGGAACGTCGTTCGCGATTGGCTGATCGACAGCGCGTCGGACCCACCACGGTTGACCGAAGTCGGCAGCGTGGCACCATGCGCGCCCAAGCGCAGAGGCCGGGCCTGTGAAGATCGCCACCTGGAACGTCAATTCCATCAAGGCCCGTCTCGACAATGTGCTCGAATGGCTGCTCGACGCCGCGCCGGACGTCGTCCTCCTGCAGGAAATCAAGACCGTCGACGAGGGCTTTCCGAGACAGGAGGTGGAGGCCCTCGGCTACCGCTGCGCCGTCCACGGCCAGAAGAGCTACAACGGCGTCGCCATCCTTTCCAGGGTGGGCCTGGAGGACGCCCAACCCCGATTGACCGGCGACGACAGTGACGAGCACGCCCGCTACCTCGAAGCGACGGTGGCTGGAAATGTTCGGGTCGCCACCATCTACCTGCCGAACGGCAATCCGGTCGCTAGCGAAAAGTTTCCCTACAAGCTGAATTGGATGAAACGCTTGAAGACTCGGGCCGCCGAGTTGCTGGCAACCGGGGGCCCCGTGGTGCTGGGCGGCGACTACAACGTGATCCCCACCAACGACGATGTCCACGAGCCAGCCGCCTGGGCCGGCGATGCGTTGTTCCAGCCGGAGACCCGTGCGGCGTTCCGCGAAATCCTGTGGCTTGGCTACACCGACGCGTTTCGGGCCATCGATCCGAGCCCCCACAAATACACGTTCTGGGACTACCAGGGCGGCGCCTGGCAGCGCGACCACGGCATCCGGATCGACCATCTGCTGCTGTCCCCGGCAGCGGCCGACCGTCTGGTCGCCGCCGGGATCGACACCGGGCCCCGCGGCAAGCCCAAGGCCAGCGACCACACCCCGGTGTGGTGCGAGCTTCGAGACCCGCCGTGAGCGCCCCGTTGACCGGTGGCTGCCTGTGCGGTCGCGTGCGGTGGGTCGCCGATGCGCCGGTGCTGCACCGGGTGCATTGCCATTGCTCGCTCTGCCGCAGGGCCTCGGGGGCGATCGAAGTGCCGTGGGTGACCGTCGACCGGGGCGGCTTCCGCTGGACCGGGGCGGCACCGGCCTCGTACCGGTCGACCGCTTCGGCCGAGCGAACTTTTTGCCCGGTCTGCGGCTCGAAGATCACCTTCGTCCACGACGATCTCCCCGACGAGGTCGATATCGCCGTCGGCTCGCTGGACGACGCCGAAGCCGGCTATCCGATGCTGCAGATCCACGGCGGGAGCCGGGTGGCGTGGCTGTCGGTCGACCCGCACGCGCCGTTTCGGGCCGACCACGCCTCCGGACCGGAAGTCGCCGATCCACGGCCGCTGGCGGACGGCGCCGAACTGGCTGGTGGTTGCCTCTGCGGCGGCGTGCGCTACACCGTCACCGGACCGCCAGTGCGCTCGGGACTCTGCCATTGCGGGACCTGCCGCCGCGCCACCGGCGGCATCGCCCTAGCCTGGGCGATCTGGCCACGCGATCGCTACCGCGACAACGGCGGCCCGACCGTCGCCTGGGCGGCCTCCGAAGCCGGGACCCGGCGTTTCTGCCCGACCTGTGGCGCCAGCGTCGGCTTCGCGTTCAAGGACCGGCCAAACCTGGTCGAGATCGCGCTCGCCGGACTCGATGAACCGGGCGCCCTGGCACCCGACAGCCACGGCTTCGCCGCCGACGCGCCATCCTGGTTGGTGATCGACGATGACCGGCCGCGCTGGCCGGGCCGGCCGAACCACGGCACCCCCGACGACCGTCTTCTGAGAAGGCGGGCTGACGGCTGACCGCCGGACGCCCCCCCTAGGCCCCCCCCAGGGGCGGGAGAACTAAAGCGCCCCCGCCCGTCCCCTCCAGGTCGGTCCCATGGGCGAAAGGCGCACCCCTGGACGAAGCCGGCTCCACGGCAGCTTCGCCGGATCGGCGACCATTGGCCCGGGTGCCGCGGCGACCAGGATGGCGTGCGCGATCGGGGTGAAGTCGGCCCGGAAGTGGACAGACGATTTGTTGACGAGGATCGCCTGCTCGGTCGGCTCGATGCCGACGAAGCGGTACAGCGCCTGATCCGCCATCTGCACCTTTCGCGAGGCCAGCGCGATCCGCACGCCACCGATCCGAAGGCAGGCGGACGGTCCCAGCCGCATCCTGGCGTTCCGGTAGAACGGGCCGGTGCCGGTGGTGTTGCCGTCGTGCAGGGCCTCGACCACGAAGGTTCCCTCGAACGGCGCGTCTCCCGGAATTCCGGAATGCCCCCCGAGCCGGACGGTTATGCTGGAGCCGACTCCGGCGGCGTGGGCCGCCTCAGCCGCCTCAGGGTCGATCATCAGGCCGATGGCGGCGCGCTCGGCCCCGGCCGCGACCAGAGCGCGCAGCATCCCGGTGGTGTCGCTGTTGCCGCCGGCCCCGGGGTTGTCCTGGGTATCGGCGATTACCACCGGACGGTTGGCGCCAGCCGACAGTCGCAGCGCCTCGGCGACCGCCTCGTCGGGATCGTGGATCTTGCCGGCAAACGCCGCCTCGTGGCCCGCCACGTCGGCTCTCACCGCGTCGGCCGCCCGGTCGGCGTCGGCCTGCGTGGAACCATAGGCCAGGACCGTCGGCCCGCAATCGGCGATGTCGGCGGCCGGGAAGCCCGGCAGATAGGACACGCTCCAGACACCGCCGGTCTCAAGCGCCGTCAGCCGGTCGTAGATCGGCCCAGACGGCTCCATCATCGTGCACTGCCAAGAAAGAGGGATTAAAAAATCCAGCTGACGAAATGATTTAAATGGCTTTCCTTCAACCAGAACCTTATCGAGTAGTGCCGCCGTCCGCCTGCCGGTGTCGGCCATGTCGATGTGCGGATAGGTCTTGTAGGCCACCATCATCGTCGCCGCGTCGAAGCAGTCGCGGGTGATGTTGCCGTGCAGGTCGAGGGAAACCACCAGCGGGATGTCCGGCCCGATAACCGCGCGAACCCGACGGAGGGTCTCGCCCTCTCCGTCCTCATGGCTCTCGGTGACCATGGCGCCGTGCAGGCAGAGGTAGACGGCATCGAGGGGCCCGTCCGCCAGCGCCGCGCGCAGCCCGTCGAGGATCAGACCGATGATCCGGTCGAAGGCGTCGTTGGTGACCTCGGCCGATGGCGACGCCGCCGCCCACGTGGTCGGCACCAGATCGTGCCCGGCGGCACGGGCCGCCTCGGTGAAGCCGGCGATCGACAGGTTGATTCCGGCGACCGCGTCGAACAGCCCCGGGCCGCTCACCAGCGCCGGCCAGCCGCCGCCGCGGGCGAACGCCTCGTAGCCCGCCTTGGTCGGCGCGAAGGTATTGGTCTCGTGCTGAAATCCGCCGATCGCGATCCGGGCCATGGCCGTCCTATGGTGATTTGGCGCCCGCCAGGCTGCGAAAGCCGGCGCCGAGGTTGTCGACCACCCGCTCGTCCCTCAGCAACGGCACGGCCGCCAGGGCGAACAGGATGATGAGGGCCAGGGCGATGTTCGTCGCCCGGGCGTCCAGGGAACCGGGCCCGGCGCCGCGCGCCGGACCCGATTGTCTCGAACTGCCGCTGCGGCGCTCAGATATCCGCATAGCAATGGGTTTCGGCGGCCCCGCCGGGGTGCGTCACCGCCCCCTTCTCGGCGGAACCGACGGTCTGGGCGTACTTCCAGATCGCGCCGGACTGGAAGTCGTGCCGGCGCGGCTTCCACTCGTTACGTCGGGCCTCCAGCTCGGCATCGCCCAGTTCGACCGTGATGGTGCCGGCGGCGGCGTCGATGGCGATGATGTCGCCGTCCTGCAGCAGCCCGATCGGCCCCCCGACCGCGGCCTCCGGCCCGACATGGCCGATGCAGAAGCCCCGGGTGGCGCCGGAGAACCGACCGTCGGAGATGAGCGCCACCTCGTCGCTGAGCCCCTGCCCGTACAGCGCCGCCGTGGTCGCCAGCATCTCGCGCATGCCGGGGCCGCCCTTCGGGCCCTCGTAGCGGATCACGAAGACGTCGCCCGGCTTGTAGTCGCGCCGTTCAACCGCCGCGAAGGCATCCTCCTCGCAATCGAAGCAGATCGCCTTGCCCCGGAATTGCTGGCTCTTCAGCCCGGCGACCTTCACGATCGCGCCCTCGGGGGCAAGGTTCCCCTTCGGCCCCACGACACCGCCGGTCGCGGTGATCGGCCGCGAGGTTGGGTAAATCACGTCCTGGTCGGTCGGGAACACCACGTCGACGAGGTTCTCGGCCAGCGTCTTGCCAGTCACCGTGATGCAATCGCCGTGCAGAAAGCCGCCGTCCAGCAGGGCCTTCATCAGCACCGGCACGCCGCCGATCTCGAACATGTCCTTGGCGACGTACTTGCCGCCCGGCTTCAGGTCGGCGATGTACGGGGTCTTCTTGAAGATCTCGGCGACATCGTGCAGGTCGAACTCGATCCCGCACTCGTGAGCCATGGCCGGCAGGTGCAGCCCGGCGTTGGTCGAGCCGTCCGACGCCGCGACCACGGTGGCGGCGTTCTCGAACGCCCTGCGGGTCATGATATCGCGCGGCCGCAGACCCTGTTTCATCAGCTCCATGACCGCGAAGCCCGACGCCACGGCGTATTCGTCGCGGGTCTCGTAGGGTGCCGGGGCGCCGGCGCTCGGGCAGGCGACGCACTCCAGCTCGTGCAGATCCTCGTCCGACATCTTGCCGGCGGAGTGCTGGCCGACCGCCTCGAACACATCCTGGACGGTCACGTCCCTGCCGCGGAACCGGCCTGGCAGGATCGACCCGCCGTACATGAACACGCTCGGGACGTTCAGCCGGGCGATCGCCATCATCATGCCCGGAAGCGATTTGTCGCAGCCGGCCAGCGCCACCAGGCCGTCATAGTAATGCCCGCGCATGGTGAGCTCGACGGAATCGGCGATCACGTCACGGCTTACCAGCGAAGACTTCATGCCCTGGTGCCCCATGGCGATGCCATCGGTCACGGTGATCGTGGTGAATTCGCGCGGCGTGCCCATGCCGGTCTTGACGCCCTTCTTGACCGCCTGGGCCTGGCGCGACAGCGAGATGTTGCAGGGTGCCGCCTCGTTCCAGGCGGTGGCTACCCCGATCAGTGGCTGGTTGATCTCCTCCTCGGTCATGCCCATGGCGTAGTAGTAGGAGCGGTGCGGCGCCCGCTCCGGCCCCATGGTCACGTGGCGGCTCGGCAGCTTGCTCTTGTCAAAGGCGGCCATTGCGTTTCCCCGATGGACCACGCTTCCCCGATGGACCACGTTTCCTCGTTGGATGCGAGTGTAGCCGCCCGCCGTCGACGGGTGCAACGCGGCGGGGCGTTTCCCCGCGCCGTTTCCGATCGGAAGCCGACAGTCCCGATACGGCCGTCAGGCAACCGCCTCCAGCCGCTTGAGCGCGGCCGCCAGCCGATCGCGGCGCTCGGCCTCTTCGGCGCGGCGCTCGCGATTCTCCTCGACGACTTCCTCCGGCGCCTTGGCGACGAAAGCCTCGTTCGACAGCTTCTTGTCGATCTTGGCGATCTCGCCCTCGGCCTTGGAAACCTCCTTGGCAAGGCGTGCGCGCTCCTGCGCCACGTCGATGACGTCGGCGATCGGAAGCACGAAGGTGGCCTCGTCCAGCACGCCCTGCACCGCGCCGGCCGGAATGTCGGTACCGGAGCGGGCGTCGGACAGCCGCGCCAGGCGCAGGACCAGATCGCGGTAGCGCTCGAGCCGGGCGGCGGTGGCCGGACTGGCGCCGGCAAGGATCAGCGGAATCTGGGCCGATGGCGGCACGTTCATCTCGCTGCGGACCGACCGGACCTCCGAGACCAGGCGAATCAGCCAGTTCATCTCGGCCTCGACCTCCGCGTCGACCAGGCTGGCCGGCAGGTCCGGCCACGGACGCCGGATCAGCAGTGTATCGGCATCCTCACCGAAGCTCGACCACAGTTCCTCGGTGATGTACGGCATAACCGGGTGCAGCAGATGAAGCGCCCGGTTGAGCGCCCAGGCGGTGGCCGCGCGGGTCTCCGCCGCCGCCGGGTGCACGGGACTGCCCTCGGCCACCTGCAGGATCGGCTTGGTAAACTCCAGATACCAGTCGCAGAACGTGCCCCAGAAGAACTGGTAGAGGGCGGCGGCGGCCTCGTTGAACTTGTAGGCCTCGATTGCCTCGGCCACCGCCACCCCGGTCTTGCGGACCTCGCCGACGATCCAGCGGTTTACGGTCTCGGTACAGGCCGCCGGATCGAAGTCCGGATCGGCGGTACAGCCGTTCATCTGGCAGAAACGCGCGGCGTTCCAGATCTTGGTGGCGAAGTTCCGGTAACCCTCGACACGTCCTTCGGCGAGCTTGATGTCGCGCCCCTGGGCGGCCATGGCGGCCAGCGTGAAGCGCAGCGCGTCGGTCCCGTAGCGACCGATAAGGTCGAGCGGGTCGATCACGTTGTTCTTCGATTTCGACATCTTCTGGCCCTTGGCGTCGCGCACCAGGGCGTGGATGTAGACCGTCCGGAACGGCACATCCTTCATGAAGTGCAGCCCCATCATCATCATCCGGGCAACCCAGAAGAAGATGATGTCGAAGCCGGTGACCAGCACGTCTCCCGGATAGTAGCGCGCCAGTTCCGGGGTCTCATCCGGCCAGCCCAGCGTCGAGAACGGCCAGAGCGCCGACGAGAACCAGGTGTCCAGCACGTCGTCGTCGCGCTTCAGATCGACGGCCTCGCCGTAGTGCGCGGCGGCGGCGGTGGCGGCGGCTTCTTTGGTCTCCTCGACGAACACGGTGCCGTCCGGCCCGTACCAGGCGGGGATCTGATGGCCCCACCAGAGCTGGCGCGAGATGCACCAGGGCTGAATGTTGCGCATCCACTCGAAGTAGGTCTTCTCCCAGTTCCTCGGCACGAAGACGGTCCGGCCGGTCTCCACCGCCTCGATCGCCGGCTTGGCAAGCGTGGCGGCGTCGGCGTACCACTGGTCGGTAAGCCACGGCTCGAGCGGCACCCCGGACCGGTCACCGTGCGGCACGGCGTGGCGATGCGGCTCGACCTTCTCAAGCAGGCCGAGCGCTTCCAGGTCGGCGACCACCCGCTTGCGCGCCTCGAACCGGTCGAGACCCCGATAGGCCTCGGGAACGTTGTTGTTGAGCCGGGCGTGGGCGTCCAGGATGTTGATCAGCTCGAGGTTCTGGCGCTTGCCGACCTCGAAGTCGTTGAAGTCATGGGCCGGCGTCATTTTCACGGCACCCGAGCCCTGTTCGGGATCGGCGTAGGAATCCGCCACGATGGGGATCCGGCGCCCGACCAGCGGCAGGACCGCGAACCGGCCGACCAGATCCTGGTAGCGCTCATCCTCCGGGTGCACGGCCACGCCGGTATCGCCCAGCATGGTCTCGGGCCGGGTAGTGGCGACGACGATATGGCGCCCCTCCTCGCCTTCGATCGGGTAGCGGAAATGCCAGAGACTGCCGTCGACTTCCGTGGACTCGACCTCGAGGTCGGAAATCGCGGTCTGGAACTTCGGATCCCAGTTGACCAGCCGCTTGTCCCGGTAGATCAGGCCGTCCTTGTAGAGCCGAACGAACACCCGGCGCACCGCCGCGGAAAGTCCCTCGTCCATGGTGAAGCGCTCGCGCGCCCAATCCGGGCTGGCCCCGAGGCGCCGGAGCTGGTTGACGATGGTGCCCCCAGATTCGGCCTTCCATTCCCAGACCTTCTCGATGAAGGCGTCGCGGCCGAGATCGCGCCGGTCGACGCCCTCGGCCGCCAGGTTGCGCTCCACCACCATCTGGGTGGCGATGCCGGCGTGGTCGGTGCCGGGCTGCCAAAGCGCGTCGCGACCGACCATGCGGTTGTAGCGGACCAGGATGTCCTGCACCGTGAAAGTCAGTGCGTGCCCCATGTGCAGGCTGCCGGTGACGTTCGGCGGCGGCATCATGATGGTGTAGGGCGCGGCGTTGGAGGCTACGTCGCAGGCGAAAGCGCCCGACTTTTCCCAACGGCCGTACAGCTTCGCCTCGACCTCGGCGGGGGAATAGGTCTTCTCCAGCATGTCGCCACGTCCCTGATTGTCCGGCTTCCGGATTTCCGGAGCGCACGCCAGCGAGACCGCGGGCGGCGGCGGGCCTGTTTAGGGCATGACGGCCGGAATGGCTACAGCCGGATCACTGGCCGATCACCAGCGGTCGCGGCGCTGCGACAGCATGACCAGCCGCTCGATCTCCTCGCGGACCAGCCGCTCGACCATCGACGGAAGATGCTGGTCCAGCCAATCCTTCAGCATCGGCCGCATCAGCTCGCGTGTCAGACGCTCCAGCGTCACCGCGCCGTTGCCGAGCGGTAGCTCCTGGTAGTCCTCGTTCAGCTTCGCCTGCAACTCGGCAAAAGAATGAACGGTCTCCTGCGCCTGGGTCGGCGACACAAGCCCTTCTGGTGCGGCCGGGCGCGGCATTGGCGGTGGAGGCGGAGGCGGCGCGTAGGCAGGCGCTGGTGCGTAGGTCGGCGCCGGCGCGTAAGCCGGCATCGGCTCCGGCTCACCATAGCCCCGAGGCTCGGGTTCGGGTGTGGGCTCGTCGAGCTTGTAACGCTGCTGGTCGAACAGCGGCTCGACTTCCTCCTCGTCCTCGTCCTCGTCCTCCTCGTCTTCCAGGTCGGAGAGGTCGAGGACATCCTCGTCCTCATCCTCTTGTTCAGGCTCGGGTTCTGGCTCCGGCTCGGGTTCCGGCTCAGGCTCAGGCTCCGGCTCGGGTTCCGGAGCGGCTGCCTCCTCCTCCGGCTCGTCGCCATCCTCGGAAATGATCCGGCGTATAGACGCCAGAATCTCCTCCATGGATGGTTCTTGCGCGGTGTCACTCATCGTCGAAAGCCCCGCCGGCTCGTCCCGTTCGGTCGATATCGAACCTGAAGATTAACGGACAAGCCACTGTCAAGCCAGCAAGTAGTCAGCCGGTATGTCAATTGCCCGGCATCCGCCCCGGCGGCTCGGTACCCCAGAGCCGGTTGGCAACCTCGACATAGTGCGAATCATAGTCGTAGATCTCGACTGGAAGGCCGAGATCCTGGGCGGTCAGTCGACCGAGGGCCTGCAGCAACTGATAGCTGGCGACCGTGGCGTCGCGCTGCGCCTGAACCAGTTCCACCTGCCCATCCAGCAACTCCTGCTCGGCGTCCAGGACGTCGAGAACGGTGCGGGCGCCGACCGTCGCCTCCTGCTGAACGCCTTCGAGGGCGATCTCGGACGATTTCACCTCGGACTTCAGGGACTCGATCCGCGCCAACGTCGTCTGGTACGCCTCGAACGCGCTCGCCGCCGAATCGACGACCTCGCGACGGGTGTTGTCGACAAGCAGACGCGCCCGGTTCGCGGTTTCCTTGGTCTGGCGGATCTGCGAGTACTCGGCCCCCGCCTGGTAGATCGGGATCGTCAGCTGCAGTTCGGCGGCCAACGACGTGCTCTCGTTGTCGCCGCCCGATGAGTCGAAGGCCTGCTGGGCTTGACCGATCACGTTGAGCCTCGGCATCAGCCGCGCCTGAGCTTCTTCAATGGCGTGGCGCGCCGACAGCTCATCGAACTTCGCCCTGACCAGGGTGAAGTTCTCCCGCAGCGCAACGTCGACCGCCTCGTCGCGCCCGGTCGGCAAGCCCGAGGGAAAACCCGGACTCTCGACCCGGTCGGGGACCTGCCCGACGATCCGCTCGAAGGCGACGCGGGCGGTGATCAGGTTGCCCTCGGCCTGCGTCCGGTCCGAGCGGGCGCGCGAGACCCGCGAGTCCGCCTGCGCCACGTCGGTGCGGGTGACCTCGCCAACCCGGAAGCGGTCGCGAGTAGCCTCCAACTGCTTCTGCAATCGCGACAGGTTGGTGACCTGCAGATCGAGCGTCGCCTCCTCCCGCAGCACGTTCACGTAGGCTACCACCGCCTGCAGGAGGGTCTGCTGCTCGCTGTTGAACAGCGCGGCTCGCTGCGCCTGCACCTCGGCCTCGGCCCCAGCCACGGCGGCGCCGACGGCCCCACCGGTGTAGAGAGGTTGATTGACGCTCAGCCGTCCGGTTCGCGGGTAGCTCGACCCGTCGGCCGCGGTGCGTCCATTCGTCTTGCTCTCGGTGTAGGCGGCACCGACGCTGAGGCTGGAACTCACGGTCGGCCGCCATCCCGAGCGGGCTTGCGCGACATTCTCATCGATCGCCCGCAACTGGGCACGTTCGGCCAGCAGCGCCGGGTTGGACTGATAGGTCAGCGCCAGCGCCTGCTCCAGCGTCATGCCCGAAGCGGGCGTCACCAGCGCGGTGCCGCACAGCCAACCGGCGGTCAGCACGGCCAGGACAACAGGGCGGGTTTTGATCGGCATGACGAGCGGACCCTTCGCATGAACGTTTGGAATGCCGAAATGCTTAGAACACGAAACTGGGCACCCGCTTGAACCCTTGCAGCATCGGCGTGCCGGCGTCGAACAGAATCCGTTTGCCGACGCGCCCGCCGTGCTTCTGGTACAGCACGGCCACGCCCGGAACGACCGCGGACCCACCCTCGACCGTGACCAGCCTTCCGCCATCGGCAAGCTGATCGAACAGCGTGTCCGGCAGGGTCTCGACGGCGCCATCCACGAGGATGACGTTGTAGGGAGCCTGCTTGGCGTATCCCACCGCCAGCGGTCCGACCACCAGGGCCGCGTTGTCGATCTCGAATTCCGAGAGAACCCCGTTGCCGCGTTCAATCAGGTCGGCGGCGTCGTCGACGCCGACCACCGTGGCGACAAGCCGCGAAAGCAGCGCGGTCGCGTAGCCGGTGCCGCAGGCAACATCCAAGGCGACGTCCCCTGGAAGCGGTGACGCCGCCTGGATCAGCCGTGCGAGAACCATGGGCTCGAGCAGGTAGCGACCGGAGCCGATCTCGAGCGCCTCATCCGCGTAGGCTATGCCACGCTTGGACTTCGGGACGAAGTGTTCCCGGGGCACGCTCTCGAACGCGCCAACCACGCCCGGATCGGTCACCTTGTTCGTGCGGATCTGGCTTTCAACCATGTTGAGGCGAGCGAGCGCGTAGTCCATCGTTTCCCTCGGCGGCGAACGGGGTCGGGCCGTGCCGGCTCGCCCACGGTTTTATAGGCATTGCGACAGCCCGACACAATTGTCAGGACAGGGATTTGTCCGTCGGCGCCGATTGTCGTTGCGGGATTCGGGGCTCCGCCCCGGCGTTACCGCACCAGCCTCTTGCCCGCAGACCCTGCCATCGGCTAAGAGGACCGTTCGCTCGTCGGTGGCCCCGTGGCAGAGTGGTTATGCAGAGGACTGCAAATCCTTGTACATCGGTTCGATTCCGGTCGGGGCCTCCAGCGAGCCGAATTGCGTGACCGGTGGGTGACATTGGCGGTTGCGCAACGGCCCCTGGCGGCGCTATAGAGGCCGCCTTGCTGGTCCCGGGTAGCTCAGTGGTAGAGCGAGCGGCTGTTAACCGCTTGGTCGGGGGTTCGAGTCCCTCCCCGGGAGCCATTCTCAACGTGTCCGAATGCAAGTTCGGCACTGATCGGTTTGATTAGACCACCCGTCACCCGGTAATGTCCCTCGGCCGCACGAACCCGGCCAGCCGGGCAGAGCCCGGTGCAAGGTCCCGCCAACTCCCCTCGAAATCGAGCGTCGCCATCCCACCGGTAGGGTACTTGGTCGCAACCGTCCGCAGCGCCTCCGGGTCGCTGGCAACGCCTGCCAGCGCCATCGTCACACTCGCAATGCCGGGATTGTGGCCAACCACCAGCGCGACTCCGACCGTATCGGGCAGCCGGCGCAACTGGTTCAGGATCGCGCTACCGTCGACCTCGTAGAGCGCGTCGGTGATCTCGACTCGGGCCGTTACCGGCAGCGCCGCCCGCAGCGCCGCCAGGGTATCGACCGTCCTCCGGGCCGAGGAGCACAGCACCAGGTCCGGCAATACCCGCGTCCGCCGGACGTACCCGGCCAAATCCCTCGCTGCCCGATCGCCGCGCGCCGACAGCGGCCGGTCATGATCGGCTACGCCCGGATCAGCCCAATCGGACTTGGCGTGCCGCAACAGGTGGAGAGTCGGCATCGGCTACTCATCGTCCGCGAGGCGGGTGACGACCCGGATCTCGCTGTGCAAGGTCCGATGCACCGGGCATTTGCCGGCGATCTCCAGCAGCTTTGCGCGCTGCGTCTCATCAAGCGGCCCGTCCAGCGCGATCCGCCGCTCTATCCGGTCCACCATGCCATCCTGGGTCTCGCACTCGGCGCAATCCTCGGCGTGAACACGATCGTGCCGCAACCGGGTCACGAGCCGGTCCAGCTGCCAACCCTTTCGGTCGGCGTACATCTTGATGGTCATGTTCGTGCAGGCGCCGAGTGCCGCCAGCAGCAGATCATAGGGAGCCGGCCCAGTGTCGGTGCCGCCGACCGCGACCGGCTCGTCGGCGCGCAACCGATGGTCACCCGCAGCGATCCACTGCGGGAACAGCCCCTCGCCGGCATCGACCACCGCCACCTCGCCGTCAGCCGTCTCGATTGCCGTCGGCTGGACGGTAGGCACCAACCGCTCGGCCCAGCCCGACAGCACCGCGGCCACATAGGCGGCATCCTCCGGGCGTGTCAGCAAGTGGTCTGCCTGGTCGAGCGACATGAAGCTCTTGGGGTGGCGGGCAGCCATGAACAGCCGAGTGGCGTTGTCGATGCCGACGGTCTGGTCGAGGGGCGCGTGGAAGATCAACAGGTCGCGGCGCAGCTTGGCGACCGTGGCCTCGAGGGCGTGGTCCTTGAGGGCGTCGAGGAACTCGCGGCGGACCCGGAAACGCCGCCCGGCCAGTTCGACCTCGGCCACCCCATCGCGCTCGATCTCGGCAACCCGCCCGGCGAAATTGTGGACCACGTGGCTCGGGTCGGACGGGGCGCCAATCGTCGCGACTCCCTTCACCTCTGGGATCCGGGCCGCCGCCGCCAGAACCGCCGCCCCTCCCAGGGAGTGGCCGATCAGGATTGCCGGCGCCCGGTGCTCGGCGCGCATCCAATCGGCCGCCGCGACCAGATCGTCGATGTTGGAGGCAAAGCTGGTGTTGGCGAATTCGCCATCGCTGTGACCGAGACCCGTGAAGTCGAATCGGAGCACAGCGATGCCACGGTCGGCCAAGCCGTCCGCGATCCGGCGCGCCGCCGCGAGGTCCTTGGAGCAGGTGAAGCAATGCGCGAACAGCGCGAATCCCCGTATCGACCCAGCCGGTCGGTCAATCCGTGCCGCCAGTGTGTCGCCCAAAGCGCCCGTAAAGTTGACACTTTCCTTGCGCACAGCCATCGTCGACCTCATGAAGTCGTGGGTGGGGGCGGATTTTTAGCACATGGCGGTCGAAGACGAAGCTACCGCAGCCGTTTCGCCCGCGGTTCAGATCCGTTTCGCGACGCCAAGCGACGCCGAGGCGATCGCCCTGCTCTCTCAGGAGTTGCTGGCGTTCTACGGGCTTCCGGTTCGGTACCAGCGTTCGTACATGGCCCATGTGATCGCCGAGAAGGCGTTCACCGAGCCGCCGTCGATTGAGATCCTGATGGCGTTCGAGCGCGGCCAGGCCCGTGGATTTCTGGCCTTCTCGAGCAGTTTCGCGGTCGCCAACTGTCAGACCAGCGTGTTCATTCAGGACCTTTTCGTCACCCGCAAGGCGCGGGCGCATGGCATTGGCCGGCAGCTTATGACTGAAATGGCCCGCCTCTGCGTCGAACGCGGGATCGGTCAGCTCGACTGGACCGCCGACCCCTGGAACGAGAAGGCGACCGCCTTCTACGAGGCCATGGGCCCGCTGTTGCGCAGCGATAAAACCTATTACCGCCTGCTCTCGCCCCGCCTCGTCGATCTTGCCGCGGGAACCCAGCCGGCCGAGCGCCGACTTCGAACCTGAACCAAGCTGTCGCGCCCGCCAGCGCACGGCATCGTTCCCGGCTCCGCACTTTATCGGAGCACCGGCCCCGGCTAGGCTCCCAGCCGTACCGAACACGAAGCCTTCCAGCGAGGCATGGAGACCCGATATGCACGTCCGCAACGGCTTCGTCGGCACCGTCGGCGACACCCCTCTTATCAAGCTGAAGGCGGCCTCCGAGCGAACCGGCTGTACCATCCTGGGCAAGGCCGAGTTCCTCAACCCGGGCGGCTCGGTCAAGGACCGTGCCGCGCTGGCGATCATCGAGGATGCCGAACGCCAGGGACGGCTTCGACCCGGCGGAGTCATCGTCGAGGGCACTGCCGGCAACACCGGCATCGGCCTGGCCCTGGTCGGCAACGCCCGCGGCTACCGCACCGTCATCGTGATGCCGGAGACCCAGAGCCAGGAAAAAAAGGACATGCTGCGGCTTTGCGGCGCCGACCTTCGGCTGGTGCCGGCCGTGCCGTATCGCGATCCCGGCAACTACGTCCATGTCTCGCAGCGAATTGCCGAAGAACTCGACAAGATCGAGCCGAACGGCGCGATCTGGGCCAATCAGTTCGACAACACGGCCAACCGCGACGGCCACTACCGGACCACCGGGCCGGAGATCTGGGAACAGACCGACGGCACGGTGGATGGCTTCATCTGTTCAGTCGGGACCGGCGGCACCCTCGCGGGGACCGCGATGGCGCTGAAGGAACGCAACCGCGACATCGTGATCGGCGTCGCCGACCCGATGGGCTCGGCAATCTACAGCCACTTCGCCTATGGCGAGCTTAAATCCGCGGGATCATCGATCACCGAGGGCATCGGTCAGGGACGGATTACCCGAAATCTTGACGGCGCACCCGTCGACCGACCGTACCAGGTGACCGATCAGGAAATGCTGCCGATCGTCTTCGATCTGCTGAAGCACGAAGGCCTCTGCCTCGGCGGCTCCAGCGGGATCAACGTGATGGGCGCGATCAAGCTGGCCGAGACCCTGGGGCCCGGGCACACGATCGTCACCATCCTGTGCGACGGCGGAACGCGCTACCAGTCAAAGCTGTTCAACCCGATCTTCCTGAAGGACAAGGGCCTGCCGGTGCCGGCCTGGCTCGACGATGGAGAGGCCGCATGACCGATCCCGTGACCGAGGGCTTGGTGACCGCCGAATGGCTGGCGCAGCGCCTGGGCGATCCGTCGGTTAAAGTTCTCGACGGCACCTACCACCTGCCGACCGCCCGGCGCGACGCCGGCGCCGAGTTCCTGGAACGTCACATTCCCGGCGCCGTGCGATTCGACATCGACGACGTCTGCGACCCGGCAGACCCACTGCCCCACATGATCCCGTCGCCCGAGCGCTTCGCCGAGAAGGTCGCGGCACTCGGGATCTCCAACGCCGACACCGTGATCGTCTACGACGTGTACGGTCTTCAGAGCGCCGCCCGCACGTGGTGGATGTTCCGGTTGTTCGGGCACGACGCGGTGGCGGTGCTGGACGGCGGGCTCCCGGCGTGGGTCGCCGCGGGACGCCCCTTGGAGAACGGCGCAACCACCCCCGAGCCCGGCTCCTACACGGCCGGCTTTCGCCCGGAGCTGGTCCGCAGCCGCGACGACCTCGTGCGGAACGTCGAGTCGCGGACGGAGCAGGTGTTGGACGCGCGTTCCGCCGGCCGGTTCACGGGGAGCGAACCGGAGCCCCGCGCCGGCATGCGGTCCGGGCACATCCCGGGCTCGCGGTCGCTGCCTTTCACCGCCCTGCTCGATCCCGCAACCAGGACGGTGCTGTCGGCCGACAAGCTCCAGAAGGCGTTCGACGCCGCCGGGGTGGACCCCGCGGCGCCGACGGTCGCGTCCTGCGGCTCCGGGGTCACCGCCTGCGTGATCGCCCTGGCGGCGCACCGCCTGGGCCGGCCGCCGGTCGCGGTCTATGACGGTTCGTGGTCGGAATGGGGCGGTCGAGACGACACCCCGGTCGAGACCGGCCCGGCATCGTGACCCTCGGCTTTTGGCCGATCCGCGACGGCGACGTTGCAGCCGTCGTCGAGCTCTGGCGCCGTTGCGGGTTGCTGGTCGCGTGGAACGACCCGCAGCGCGACATCGCCTTCGCCCGGTCGGTCGCGAACGCCGAGGTGATCTTGGGTGACGACGGCGGAAAGACCGTCGCCAGCGTCATGGTCGGATTGGACGGAAAAGCCGGTGGTGGTGCACGCCAAGCGGTTCGCCGACGCGCGCGCCATCGGCCTTGCGCCGCTCGACACGGTGGTTACCGCGCTTGAGATGCTCGAGCGGCCAACTCGGCCGACGTCGCCGGCTCCCGTCGGGATCCCGACCGCGCTGATCCGCGCCAACCCGCCGACGGTGCGGTACTACCGCTGGCTGGCAGCGCCACCGTCACCAACCTGTCGCGCCCCTAGTACTGGACGGCATTCGGCGGCGGGTCACGGGATCACCCGCCTCGCCCGGTACTCCTCCAACGAATCGCGGACGCTCTCCCAACTGCCGTAGACCCGGTCGAAGCCGGCGCGGCGGATCTTCACGGTTGACGTCATGTCGTCCCAGCCGATCCGGAACATGAAGTCGCCATACCCCCAGGTTGCGACCCGCCCGACGTCCGCTTCGACGAGCCCGTGATCCATCACCAGACGCCGCCAGTCATCGTCGGCGTCCCGGTGGGTGTCGGCGAGCGACCGGGTCGCCACCTCCCCGGCCGCCATGCCGAACCATTCGGCGACACGCGGCCAGAGGTCGCACCACCGGAAGTAATCGGCGTTGACGACGTTGAAGGCGTCGTCGGCCGCCGCCGGGCTCGTCATCGCCCAGAGCATGGCGTCGACCAGCAGCCGGAGATCGGTGAACTGGCTCAGCGAGTGGAACGCGTCCGGTGTCCCCGGGAAGGTCAGCGCACCGCCGCGCTGGCGGGCTAGCGCCGCGTACGCGGCGAGGACACCCATGGCATTGTGCGGATACCCGAGCGAGAACCCGGCCAGAATGTGTGGTCGCAGCGCCGTCCACTGCCACGCCGACCGGCGGGCGCGCGCGGCGATCCAGTCCTGCTGGTCGTAGTAGAAGCTAGGCCCCGGAACGCGCGGGTCGTCTTCTTCGGCCGGGGTCCGGTAAGGGCCAAGGTTGCTGCCGTACCACTTGGAGCCATGCACCAGAAGCACATGGGCGAGTGGGGCGCCGGCGGCTTCGAGCCCATCGAGGAGGTGGACCAGCATCGCGGTGTTGCGCGCCGCCTCGACCGCCGGGTCGGGGTCGGGTGCCCGCCCGGCGTAGATCAGGTGGCTGACGTCGCCCGCCCTTGCGGCCAGCGCCGCGCGCACGGCATCCCGGTCGGCCAGGTCGACCAGCACGTGCTCCAGCCCCGGTATCGTCGGCAACGGCGGACGGCGCGACAAACCCACCACCCGCCAGCCGGCAGCCAACAGCCGGTCGGCTGCCGCCCGGCCGACGATCCCGGACACCCCCGCGATCAGCGCCACCCCGGGCCCGCCTGCCTCGATCATCCCTCGCCTCCCGTGCCAGCCAGCCATCCGAAAATGAAAGAGGCGCGCCAGCCAAGCCAGCGCGCCTCTTCCGGACCGCCCCCCGCCCCCGCGGCTGCGGTCTGCTCCGACCCGGCGTCAGTGTGCCAGGATCTGGCTCAGGAACAATTTGGTCCGGTCCGACTTCGGGTTGTTGAAGAACTCGCCTGGGGTGTTCTGCTCGACGATCTCGCCCTGGTCCATGAAAATCACACGGTCGGCCACCCGTTTGGCAAACCCCATCTCGTGGGTCACGACCAGCATCGTCATCCCGCTCTCGGCAAGCCCTACCATCACGTCGAGCACCTCGGAAATCATCTCCGGGTCGAGCGCCGAAGTCGGCTCGTCGAACAGCATGATATTGGGGCTCATCGCCAGCGACCGGGCGATCGCCACGCGCTGCTGCTGCCCGCCGGAAAGCTGGCCGGGGTATTTCAGGGCCTGCTCCGGGATCTTGACGCGTTCAAGCAGCGTCATGGCGACCTTCTCGGCCTCGGCCTTGGGCATGTTTCGCACCCAGATCGGTGCCAGCGTGCAGTTCTCCAGCACCGTCAGGTGCGGGAACAGGTTGAACTGCTGGAACACCATGCCGACCTCGCGGCGGATCGCATCGATGTTCTTGAGGTTGGTGTCCATGGTCACGCCGTTGACCAGGATGTCACCCTTCTGGTGCTCCTCAAGCCGGTTGATGCAGCGGATCAGCGTGGACTTGCCGGACCCGGATGGGCCGCAGATGACGATTCGCTCACCCTTGTAGACGGTGAGGTCGATGTCCTTCAGGACATGGAACTCCCCGAACCACTTGTTCACCTTGTTCAACTCGACCACCACCTCGTCGGAGATGGCGGAGGCAATGTGTTCCTGGGCGGAGTCGACGGTATCGAGGCTCATCGTCGGACGGTCTCCATGTATCGATTGATGATCGACGGCGTCGCCATCAACGCCGGCCGTAGCCGCCGCCGATCGTCTTCTCAAGGTGTTGGCTGTACTTCGACATGCAGAAGCACATGACGAAGAAGACCGCCGCGGCAAACAGCATAGGCTCGGTGTGCATGCCCAGCCATTTGGGATCCTGACCCGACGCCTTGGTCATCAGCAGGATGTCGTAGAGGCCGATGATCGACACCAGGGTGGTGTCCTTCAACAGCCCCATGAAGTTGCCGACGATGTTCGGAATCATCAGCTTCAGCGCCTGCGGCATGACGATCAGGGTCATCATCTTCCAGTAGTTCAGGCCCATTGCCTGGGCCGCCTCATACTGGCCCTTGTTGATGGCCTGCAGGCCACCCCGCACGATCTCCGCCATGTAGGCCGCCGCGAAGATGCAGACCGCGACGATCACCAGCACCAGCTTGTCCGGGTTGATCGACACCGGCAGGAACAGCGGCATCATCGTCACCGCCATGAACAGGATGGTGATCAGCGGCACCGAGCGGAACAGCTCGATGAAGGCCGTGCAGAACACCCGGATAACCGGCATTTTGGAGCGTCGCCCCAGCGCCAGGACAACCCCCGCCGGCAACGCCGACGAGATGCCGATACCCGAGATCACCAGGGTCAGGAACAGACCACCCCAGTTGACCGTCGGGACCGCCACCAGATCCCAGGTGGACTGGTAGAGAAACGCCAGCACGAAGCCGACCCCGAATGCCCCGAGCAGCACCCACTTGTGCAGCCGGTCATCCTTCTCGGCGAAGCCCGACAGCCGGACGATCACCACGCCCACCGACTTGTAGCCGGCGTAGCAGGCCGCCACGTTCAACCAGACAGCCGCGAAACAGATGAGCGCGATCGCGGACATCACCTCCAGGAACAGACCGGGCTCACCGCCGAGAAACAGGTTGGCGGCGAAGAACGGATAGGTCAGCACCGCCGAGACCCCGACCATGATCGTCTGGGTGACCTTCGGGAACCAGAAAGGCGCCAGCCAGACCGCCAGCACGATGAACCCGAGGTTCACCCGCCAGCGCTCATCATCCGCATATCGGCCGTAGATGTAGTTGCTCATCCAGCGGTCGACGCCGGCCCAGCACGCGCCCGCGCCCCCGGTAATATCCAGACACTCGCGATAGCTGTCCGCCTCCCACACGGCGTTGACCACGCCGTACATGAGCAGTTTGTGGGCGAAGTAGATGATCAGGGCCCCACCGGCCACGGTCATCAGAGTGTCGAAGGGGCCGCCAAAGAGGTTCTTGCGCAGCCACCCCACCACACCGACCGTGTTCGGCGGTGGCGGCAGGCTCGGCTTCGGCCGGAACACGGCGTCATCGTGCATCAGCTCAGCCATGGCTCATCTCTCCTTCAGCTGAACGAGCTTGTTGTAGTAGTTCAGCGCCAACGAGATGCTCAGGCTCACGGACATGTAGAACAGCATGACCATGGCGACGATCTCGATCGCGTGGCCGGACTGATTCAGCGAGGTCTGCATGAACACCGCCACCAAATCGGGATAGCCGATGGCGATCGCCAGCGAGGAGTTTTTGACGACGTTCATCCAGTTGCTGATCATCGGCGGGACCACCGCGCGCATCGCCTGCGGCACGATCACCAACCGCAGCGTCATGCCCGGCCGCAGCCCAAGCGAGTAGGCCGCCTCGGTCTGTCCGTGGCTGACCGACAGGATGCCGGCGCGCACCGATTCCGCAAGATAGGCGGAATGGTAGATGACCAGGGCCAGCAGCAGCGCGCAGAACGCCGGCGGCACCGTTGTCCCGCCCACGAAGTTGAAGCCCTGCAGCGACGGATACTCGAAGGAAAGCGGCGCCCCGGTAGCCAGGAACACCAGCAGCGGCAAGCCGAACAGGATCGCGATGCCGGACCAGAACGCCGGGAACCGCTGACCGGTGGCGAAATGCCGCTTGCGGGCCCAGACCGCGAGCGCGTAGGTCGCGACGATGGCCACCAGGATCGCGATCATCGTCAAATCGAAGCCGTCGCCCGGAACCGGCGCCGGCATGTAGAAGCCGCGGTTGTTCAGGAAGAACAGGTCAATCAGGCTCATGCTGTCCCGCGGACGCGGGAGCAGCGAGAAGACCGCCAGGAACCAGAACAGGATCTGCAGCAGCAGCGGCGTGTTGCGCAGGATCTCGACGTACCAGGCGGCGATCTGCGCGATCAGCCAGTTTTTCGACAACCGCATGACGCCGACGATGAACCCGAGCAACGTCATGCAGACGATCGCCACCAGCGACACCATCAGCGTGTTGACGATGCCGACCAGGTAGACGTGGAGGTAGTTATCGTCAGGGCTATACGGCAGGACCGTCCAGGCGATCGCGAAGCCGGCGGTCGAGCCCAGGAAGTCGAACCCGCTGGACATTCCGCGGGCCTTGAGATTCTCGGTGGTGTTCGTGAACAGGTAGTGGGCAACGAAGATGACCGCGACGGCCACCAGGATCTGATAAAAAACGGAGCGAACCCGCTCGTCGTTCACCCACTCGCCAAGCGAGCGGGTCTCTCGGCGCGGCGATCCCTTTTCGAGAACGGCCATACCTGGACCCTCCGTCTAACCGAAACGGACAAACCAAAAAGTGCTCGTCGAAATCGAGACGCCCGGCCGATTGCTCGACCGGGCGTGCCCGAAATTCAGACGATCACCGGAACGGCGGCGAGTACATCATGCCGCCATTGGTCCAGAGCGCGTTCGGGGAGCCGGTGCGCGGGATGTTCATGACGGTCTTCTCGCCCATGAACTCCTCGTAGTTTTCGCCGTAGTTGCCCACCATCTTGATGATGTTGTAAGCCCACTTCGGGTCCAGGCCGAGACCCTTGTTCAGGTCGCCCTCGGCACCCATCATCCGCTTGATCTCCGGATTGGTGGTCTCGGCAACCATCTTGTCGATGTTCGCCGAGGTGATGCCGAATTCCTCGGCCTGAACCATCGCGAACACCGACCAAAGGACGATGTCCTTCCACTGGGAGTCGTTCTGACGGACGACCGGGCCCAGCGGCTCCTTCGAGATGGTCTCCGGCAGGATCGTGAAGAGTGAGGTGTCCGGCGCCTTGGCGCGGGTCGAGGCGAGGCTCGACTTGTCGTTCGTGATGGCGTCGCAGCCGTTGGTGAAGAACGTGCTGTCGCGGACGTTGCTGTCCTCGAACACCACTGCGTTCATGCCCAGATCGTTGGTGCGGCTGTAGTCGGTAAGGTTCAACTCGGTCGTGGTGCCGGTCAGCACGCAGACCGTGGCACCCTTGAGCTCCAACGCGCTCTTGACGCCCAACTCCTTCTTAACCATGAAGCCCTGGCCGTCGTAGAACGAGACGGTCGTGAAATCCAGGCCGAGTTGGGTGTCACGGAACAGGGTCCAGGTCGTGGTCCGCGACAGCATGTCGGACTCGCCGTTCGCCATCGCGGTGAAGCGCACCGCCGAGGTGACCGACTGGTACTCGATCTTGTTGGGATCGCCAAACACGGCGGCTGCCACGGCGCGGCAGTTCTCGACGTCGAAGCCCGACCACTTGCCGCTGTCCGAGAGCTCATACCAGCCCGGCGCCGGCGTGCCGAGCTGGCAACGCAGCTGCCCCCGGCTCTTGACGATGTCCAGCGTGCTCTGTTGAGCGAACGCCGGCTCGGAAGTGAACGTCAGGGCGGCCAATAGCCCCGCGCCCAGACCGAAAAGGCTGACCTTCTTCATGTGAAACCCACCCAGTTATCGTTTATGACGAAGACCTGACGTCGCGGTCCTCGGCAATTCCACGCAAGGATCTTGCCAGACCACAATCGTCCGAGTTTCGCGCCTTCATCCCCTCCCCCGGGTCCGCGCCTGCTCAACGTGCGTGCAGGTCGATGCGGAGTGCCGCGAAAGCGGGCAACCGCACGAAACGCCATCATCTGACCATGCTCCACCGCAAGATGGCAAGTCTCGCGGCTGTCCGGCTGGATCATTCCATCGGTTTGCCGCTACGCTGGACGCCGCGCGGCGCCGCCGTTTGGACGCCGCGTTCCGGAGGAGTGGTAGGACATGGACGACCCAAAGGGAATGGCAATCCGCACCCGTCTGGTGCACGCCGGCCGGCGGCCGCACGACAATCACGGCGTCGTCAACCCGCCCGTCTATCACGCCTCGACGATCCTGCAGCCGTCCCTGGCGGTTTGGGAATCCTCCCGCAAGGAGGACTTCAAAGGCTATCGCTACGGCCGGGCCGGCACCCCGACCAGCCGGTCGTTCGAAGAGGCTGTCGCCGCGATGTACGGGGCTGCCGACGCCGTTGCCGTGTCGTCCGGCATGGCGTCGATCGCCTGCGCGCTGATGGCGGTTCTCAAGGCCGGGGATCACGTGCTCGTGACCGACAGCGCCTACTTCCCGACCCGCAAATTTTGCGACCACATGCTCGCCCGCTTCGGGGTCGAGACCACTTACTACGATCCTCGAATCGGTGCCGGGATCGCCGGGTTGATGAGATCCAACACCCGCGCAATCTACACGGAGGCGCCCGGATCGCTGACGTTCGAGATCCAGGACATCCCGGCAATCGCCGAAGCGGCGCACGCGCGCGGCGCCGTTGTCCTGACCGACAACACCTGGGGCACCGCGCTGCACTTCGACGCCTTCGCCAAGGGCGTCGACATCGTGGTCGAGGCGGTTACCAAGTACATCTGCGGGCATTCCGACGTGATGATGGGCGTCATCGCCAGCACGGCCGAGCACGCCCCCGCGGTGCGCGCGATGGTCGGCATCCACGGCAACTGCTCGGGTCCCGACGACCTGTACCTTGCCCAACGCGGCCTGCGGACCATGGCGGTGCGCCTGAAGCAGAATGAAGCGAATGGGCTTGAACTGGCGCGCTGGCTGGAGGGCCGCCCCGAGGTCGCGGCGGTCCTGCACCCCGGCCTGCCCAGTCATCCCGATCACGCGCTTTGGCAACGCGACTTCACCGGCGCCTGCGGGTTGTTCTCCTTCATCCTGAAACCCGTCCCGCGCGCTGCGCTGGCGGCGTTCCTGGACGGCCTGACGCTGTACGGCATGGGTGCCAGCTGGGGCGGTTTCGAGAGCCTTATCCTTCCCGGCGACCCGAAAGCGTTGCGGACCGCCACCACGTGGGACCAGCCGGGGCAACTGCTGCGGATCCACGCAGGACTGGAGGAGATCACAGACCTGATCGCCGACCTCGACGCCGGGTTCGAGAGGCTGAACGCCGCCGCCCGCGCGGTAGCCTGACAGACCCGGTGTGCCCGCCATGCCGCGACCGCGAATCCGGTTGCTGATCGGCGATTCGATCGCGCTCGGCCCCGGCAAGTCGAGACTGCTCGAAGCGATCGGTCACACCGGTTCGATCGCCGCGGCAGCGCGCGCGATGGGCATGTCGTACGGGCGGGCATGGCAGCTCGTGCAGACCATGAACGGTGATTTCCGCTCCCCTCTGGTCGAGCGGGTCGCCGGCGGAAGAGGCGGCGGCGGAGCGGTCCTGACCGCTCTCGGCCGCGAGGCGCTGGAGCGCTACCGGGCCATGGAGGCTCAGGCCGACGCCGCCGTAGCGGAAGCGCTGGATGAATTCACGTGCCTTCTTAGACCCCCGACGCAACCCACTGAATAATCTAGATTGATCCGGCGTCAGCTTAGACTGACGCCGGCTTGGCCATCAGGCGAATTGCCGGAACGAGAGCCCTCCGGCCTTCTTGATCTGCTCAACCAGCGCGACTTCCCAGTCCAGATAGTCGTTCATGGCCTTCTCGATATCCGCCCGGTTGGTGCGGTCGTAGGGCCGCAGATAGGTGTCCTGCGGCTCCGACAGAACCGCCGTCATCCCGCTCTGCATCGCCAACCCGGCGGCGCTCCAGCCCGCCCGCCCGGCATCCAGCAGCAAGACCTCGCGGCCGCTGGCGGCGAGATCGGCGGCCGTCAGGCTGGCCAGCATCGGCTCGGGCGCGGTCAGGATCAGCGCAGCCCCCGACGGGATCTTGGCGAGGTTGTCGGCGATCGCGGTCCGGCAGGCCCACCAGGCGCCTTCCGGGTGCGAATCCCGGTAGTCCAGGCTGCGGGCCAGGTCGAGAAGCACGGCCGAGCCGACGTCGATTCGCCGCTTCGCCTCGACCGCGGTGATGGTCGCTGGCGCGACGAGGCCGTCGCCGCCAAGCACCGGAGCGGCGTACGCCCCGGAGATAACCGGCTGGCCCTCCAGTCCGCTCTCAAGCACGAAGACGTCGGTCCAGCCCAGTTGCACCAGCCAGCTCGCCGTCATGTCGGCCCGAACGCGCTTGTCGTCGACCAGCACCACCCTGGCGTTGCGTACCGGCAGATACAGATCGGTGCCCTGGATCAACTGGCCGCCCGGTGCGTGACGCGAATCTGCCACCCTCGCGGCTTCAAACTCTTCGGCGGTGCGCACGTCCAGGATCGCCAGGGTGCGGCTGTCGCGCTGGCCGCGCCAGTCATCGAGCGTCGCGGCGTCCACGGTGCGGACTCCAAACCGGGCAGCGGCCGCCGCCGAGCGCGCCCGGGCCGCCGCCAGCGTCTGTCCCTGGGGATCGGGGGCGGTCCGCGACTGGCCGTGCTCTAGCGTGTATCCGGCAAGGTGCCAGCCCATGGTGCCGTTGCGCAACGCCACCACCTCGTTCGGAACGCCGGCGTTGATCAGCGACTGCGCGCCGATGATCGAGCGCGTGCGGCCGGCGCAGTTGACCACCACCAGCGTGTCCGGGTCCGGCGCCACCTGCCCCAACCTCAACACCAGCTCGGCGCCGGGCACGTCGACGCCGGTCGGGATGTTCATCACCCGGAACTCGTCGATCGGGCGCGAGTCCAGGACCACCAGCTTGCGGCCGGAATCCATGATCCCCTTGAGTTCCTCGGCCGACACCGAGGGCGTGTGGTAGGCGTGCTCGACGAATTCGCCGAACGCCTTGGACGGGACATGCATGCCGCTGAACAGTTCCAGCCCGGCAGCTGCCCAGGCCGGCGTGCCGCCGTCGAGGATGGCGACATCGGTGTAGCCAAAGCCCTCGAGCTTGGCCGCCGCGATTTCGGCGAGTCCCTCGCCAGCGTCTTCGAGGACGATCGCGGTCGAACGCCGCGGGATCCTTTCCCCGGCCAGCATTTCGAGCCGGGCGAGCGGCATGTTGGCGGCCAGGATCGGGTGCGAAGCAGCGTAGGGGGCCTGCTCGCGAACATCGATCAGGGCGATCTCCTCCGGCCCCGCCAGCAGTGCCTGCAGGGCGCGCGCATCGATCCTCTTGGCCATCGATCTTCCTCCGTTCGAACGATTCAGGCGGACGCCGCCTCCAGCGCCTCGGCCGCCGCGAGCCAACGCTCCTCGGCATCGGCGATCTGGCCGTCCAGGGCCGCCTTCTTCTGGATGAGCTTCTGCAGTTCCGCGGTCGAGCCGTTGTAGGTGCGCGGGTCGCCCAGTTGACCCACCAGCGCCTCGCGCTCGGCGGTCAGCTTCAGAAGCCGCTTCTCGGACTCCTGGGCGGCCTTGCGAATCTCGACATTCTGCCGACGGCTTTCGGCGGCCTGGCGTCGCGCGTCCTTGCGGTTGATGCGTCCGTCGTCCCCGTCGGTCCGCCGGGAGTTGCCGCGGCGCTCATCGCGCACCCGCTCGGCGTAGGCCGCGATGTCGCCGTCGAACGCCTTAACGGTACCTTCGGCAACCAGCCACAGCCGGTCGACCGTCAGTTCCATCAGCCGCCGGTCGTGGCTGATCAGCACCACCGCTCCGGGAAAGTCGTTGAGAGCCTGCACCAGCGCCAGCCGGGCGTCGATGTCCAGGTGGTTGGTCGGTTCGTCGAGCACCAGAACATGCGGGTCCTCCGCCATCACCAGGGCGAGCGACAGCCGCGCCTTCTCCCCTCCGGACAGGGCGCCGACCCGGGTCGTCTGCTTGTCCTGGGTCAGGCCGACCGCGCCGAGCCGGGCTCGAACGCGCTCCGGCGGCTGCTTGGGCAGGCGCCGTTGCAGGTGATCCACGGCGGTGTCGGTCGGGTCGAGTTCGTCGGCGTGGTGCTGCGCGACGTAACCGACCCGCAGGCGCGGCGACCGGTGGATCTCGCCGCCCTCCGACACCAGTTCGCCAGCGATCAGGCGGGCCAGCGTGGTCTTGCCATTGCCGTTGGAGCCGAGCAGGCCAATCCGGTCGTCGGGGTCGAGGCGGAGGTCGAGGTGGCGCAGCACCGGCTTGCCCGGCGTGTAGCCGACCGTCGCCTTCTCCATCGCCAGAAGCGGCGGCGCCAGGCTGTCCGGGGTCGGAAAGCTGAACCGGGTCTCGGGGTCGGACAGGGCCGCCGGCAGGACCTCCATCTTCTCCAGCATCTTGATTCGGCTCTGGGCCTGCCGGGCCTTGGATGCCTTGTAGCGGAAGCGGTCGACGAACGACTGCAAGTGCTTGCGCTGGGCGTCCTGCTTGACCCGCTGCGCGTCCAGCAGCGCCAGCCGGGCTTCACGCACCCGCTCGAAGGTGTCGTAGTTGCCGGTGTACTGCGCCAGCCTGAGCTGCTCGACGTGCAGGATCGAGGTCACGACCTCGTTCAGCATGTCGCGGTCGTGGCTGACCACGATCAAGGTCTTCGGGTAGGCCTTGAGGTGGCCCTCCAGCCAGACCGTGGTCTCCAGGTCGAGGTGGTTGGTCGGCTCGTCGAGCAGCAGCAGTTCAGGCTCCTGAAACAGTACCCCAGCCAGCGCAACGCGCATCCGCCAGCCGCCGGAGTACTCCGACAGCGGCTGGTTCTGCATGGCCTCGTCGAAACCGAGACCGGCGAGGATGCGGGCGGCCCGGGCCGGCGCCGCGTGGGCGCCGATGTCGGTCAGACGGGTCTGGATCTCGGCGATGCGATGCGGATCGGCGGCGGTCTCCGCCTCGGCGATCAGCTCGGCGCGCTCGCGGTCGGCGGCAAGCACGTGCTCGATCGGGGTCTCGGTGCCGCCGGGCGCCTCCTGGCGGACCCAGCCGATGGCGTTCGGCCGCCCGAATGGACCGCTGAGCTCGACGGTGCCGAGATCGGGCTGCAACTCCCCGACGATAACCTTGAGCAAGGTCGACTTGCCCGTCCCGTTGCGGCCGATGAGACCGACGTGATGACCCGGCGGGATCGACGCGGACGCGTCGTCGAGCAGGATGCGGCCGGCCACGCGGACCGTGATGGAGCGGATCGAGAGCATGGCCGCGGTGATAGCATCACGACCCGACCCGTCCAAGCGCTTCCCCGCGCGGCTTCCCCGCACCAACGACGGGGCGTATGACGACGCGATGCCTTCACTCGACGCCCCCCCCGTCCGACCGCAGGTCGGCACCCCGGCCCGTGCGATCCTTCTGATGATCACGGCCATGGCCGTGCTGACGGTGAACGACGCCATCGCCAAGTGGCTGACCGAGCGCCTGCCGGTTGGCGAGGTGATCGCGGTTCGCGCGGTCATCATGATCGCCCTGGTGATCGCGTGGGCCACGGCCAGGGGCCGCCTGTCGGACCTTCGGGTCCGACGCTGGGCCCCGAACCTGGTGCGGGGCGGGTTGATGGCGGCGTCGACCTTCCTGTTCGTCACCTCGCTGGCGTTGATGCCAATCGCCGATGCGATCGCGCTGTCATTTGCGGGACCGATCTTCGGGACGGCGCTCGGCGCGCTGATGCTCGGCGAGCGCGTCGGCTGGCGACGCTGGACCGCGGTCGCGGTCGGGTTCGCCGGCGTCCTGGTGATGGTGCAGCCGACTCCCGAGATGATCCGCCTGGTCGCCCTGATTCCGCTCGCCGCCGCCCTGTTTGGGGCGTTGCGCGACGTTGCCACCCGCCGGCTCGGAACCGACGGGGAATCGACCCTCGCCATCCTGGTGGTGTCGACGACCATGGTCGCGGTCGCCGGGTTCTGCACCCTTCCCTTCGGATGGATAGCGCCCGGCTGGAAGGAGATCGGCCTGTTCGTGGTGACCGCGGCGCTGGTCGGCGTCGCCCAAACGCTGATGATCGAGGCCCTGCGGTTCGGCGAGGTCGGGCTGGTCGGGCCGTTCAAGTACACCAGCCTGGTCTGGGCGGTCCTGCTGGGGGCGGCCGTCTGGGGCGATGTCCCGGGTCCGTCGATCTGGATAGGATCGGCGATCGTCACGGCCAGCGGGCTCTACATCTGGCGACGCGAGGCCATGACGGTGCGGCGGCCGCCGCCGGCCTAACCCAGGGGAATCGGGTGAACGGCTCATGATGCGATGAGGGATGCGAGGAAGTCGTCGTCCCAAGCGGCGACTTTTCGGCGCATCCGTAGTGAGTCCTTGGTGTTGGCGCGCCTGAAGAGG